>Ga0209646_1000167_pt1 | contig 87036 bp, 81 predicted proteins | sample AraplaL_Col_mTSA_FD_184259 | JGI IMG/M metagenome (GOLD analysis project Ga0209646, IMG submission 184259) | Arabidopsis root microbial communities from the University of North Carolina, USA - plate scrape CL_Col_mTSA (SPAdes) (version 2) | ecosystem: Host-associated > Plants > Roots >...
GTGTCTTTTCGACGCTCTTCCTCTACGGCGTGGCCCTCGGCTTCATGGTGCGGGGCGGCATCGGCGTCGCGCCCTGGGACGTCCTGTCGCTGGGCGTCGCGGGCTGGACGGGACTCGGGTACGGGGTCGTCACGGTGCTCATCTCGATCGTCGTCCTGCTGCTGTGGATCCCGCTCCGTCAACGGGTGGGCCTCGGTACTCTGCTGAACGCCCTGCTCATCGGACCGTTCGCCGACCTCACGCTCCTCGTGCTGCCCGCGCCGCCGTCCGTATGGGTGGGGGCGCCCATGTTCGTCTTCGGACTCGTGCTGCTGGCGTTCGCCACCGGTCTCTACATCGCGGCGGACTTCGGTCCCGGACCGCGCGACGGACTCATGACGGGGCTCGTCCGAGTGACCCGGTGGCCGGTCTGGCTGGCGCGGACGGTCATCGAGGGCTCCGTCCTGCTGGTCGGCTTCCTGCTCGGCGGCCCCGTCGGCGTCGGCACCGTGCTGTTCGCCTTCGGCGTCGGTCCGCTGATCGGCTGGTTCCTCCCGCGGATCGAGCGCCGCCGTCGGGAGCGTTCGCAGCGCCTTGCCGTCCGGGCGAGCGCGCCCCTGGGTCCCTGAGCCTGTCGAAGGGCCAGAGCGGACCGCGCACGACGAAGGCCCCCGGTTCACTTCCCGGGGGCCTTCGTCGTGCATGCGGAAGCGGTCAGTCGACGCCGCCGAGCACGAGCACGGCGTTGTGTCCGCCGAAGCCGAACGAGTTGCTGATGGCGATCTGCGGGCCGTCGCCGAGCGGAGCCGCCTCTCCGGACAGACGGAAGGGGACCTCCGGGTCCGGCTCGGTCATGTTGATCGTCGGCGGGGCCACGCGGTCCCGCAGCGCGAGGAGGGAGAAGATCGCCTCCAGCGCTCCTGTGCCGCCCAGCAGGTGTCCGGTCGACGCCTTGGTGGCCGACACCGGGATCTCGTCGATCCGGTCGCCGAAGACGTTCTTCAGCGCGACGTACTCGTTGGGGTCCCCGACCGGGGTCGAGGTCGCGTGGGCGTTGATGTGCGTCACCTGGTCGGGGGTGATGCCGGCCTCCTCGAGTGCCTGGACGACGGCACGCGCCGCACCCTTGCCCTCGGGGTCGTTGCCGGTGATGTGGTAGGCGTCGGCGGTCACACCGCCTCCGAGGATGTAGCCGTAGATCTTCGCGCCGCGGGCCTTGGCATGCTCCTCGGTCTCGAGGATGAGGGCGGCGGCACCCTCGCCCATCACGAAGCCGTCGCGGTCGATCGCGCCGGGTCGCGAGGCGTGGGCCGGGTCGTCGTTACGACGCGACAGCGCCTGCGCGGAGGCGAAGGCGGCCATCGTGATCGGGTGGATCGCCGACTCGGTGCCACCGGCGATGACGACGTCGGCCAGGCCCTCCTGAAGGTGGTGGAACGCGTGGATGATCGACTCGGTGCTGGAGGCGCAGGCACTGACCACGGTCTGCGCGTAGGCCCGGGCTTCGAACTGCAGCGACAGGTTGCCGGCGGCCGCGTTCGGCATCAGCATCGGCACGGTCAGCGGCATGACCCGGCGCGGGCCCTTCTCACGCAACGTGTCCCAGGCGTCCAGCAGCGTCCACAGGCCGCCGATGCCCGTCGCGAAGTCGACGCCGAGGCGCTCGGGAGCGACCTCTGGCGAGCCCGCGTCCGCCCAGGCCTCGCGCGCCGCGATGAGGGCGAACTGCGAAGACGGGTCGAGACGCTTCGCCTCGTGGCGGGGCAGCACCTCTTCCGGACGGACGCTCGCAGAGGCGGCGAACGTGACGGGGAGGTCGTACTCCTGCACCCAGTCGTGCTCGATCGTGCGGGCGCCGGAGGCACCGGCGAGGAGGTTGTCCCAGTTCTCCGGGGCCGTCCCGCCGATGGCGGAGGTGGCGCCGATGCCGGTGACGACGATGCGCTTGGTCATGAGGTGTGGTTCCTTGTCGAAACGAGTTCGTGCGGGGGATGGGCAGGGCCGGAGGATGCCACGCCTCGCGCGGGGCGAGGGTGGCATCCTGGCGGGATTACTCCTGGCCCGCGACGATGAAGTTGACGGCGTCGCCGACGGTCTTCAGGTTCTTGACCTCGTCGTCGGGGATGGTGACGCCGAACTTCTCCTCGGCGTTGACGACGATCGTCATCATCGAGATCGAGTCGATGTCGAGGTCGTCCGTGAACGACTTCTCCAGGGCGACCTCGCTGGCGTTGATGCCGGTCTCGTCGGTGATCAGCTCTGCGAGGCCGGCGAGGACCTCATCGTTGGTGAAAGCCATGGTGGTCTTCCTCTTTCTTACGGGTTGTATTCGGAACCGTGGAACAGTCTAGGGAAGGTCGGCGCGTCTTCAGGGGAGGACGACGACCTGGGCCGCGAAGACGAGGCCGGCGCCGAAGCCGATCTGCAGGGCGAGGCCGCCGGAGAGCTCCGGGTGCTCGGCCATGAGGCGGTGGCTGGCGAGGGGGATCGAGGCGGCCGACGTGTTGCCGGTGGTCTCGATGTCACGGGCGATGACGGTGGTCTCCGGAAGGCCGAGCTGCTTGGCGAACTCGTCGATGATGCGCATGTTCGCCTGGTGCGGGATGAAGGCGGCGAGGTCGGAGGCCTCGATCCCGGCCTTCTCCAGCGCCTCGCGGGCGACCTTCGCCATCTCCCAGACCGCCCAGCGGAAGACCGTCGGACCTTCCTGGCGGAGCGTCGGCCACGGCACCACGCCGTCGCGGAAGTCGGTGAGGGTGCCGTTCATGCCGACGGCGTCGGCCTTGGAGCCGTCGCTGCCCCAGACGGCAGGGGCGATGCCCGGCGTGTCGCTCGGGCCGATGAGAGCCGCGCCAGCGCCGTCGCCGAGGAGGAACGAGATGCTGCGGTCCGTGGGGTCGACGACGTCGGACAGCTTCTCCGTGCCGATCACGAGGGCGTGGCGGGCGGCACCGGCCTTGATGAGCGCGTCGGCCTGCGCCACCGCGTACGCGTAGCCGGCGCAGGCCGCGTTGATGTCGTACGCCGCAGCGGGGTTGGCGCCGACGCGGTCCGCCACGATCGCGGAGACCGACGGCGTCTGCTTCGGGTTGCTGATGGTCGCGACGATGACGAGGTCTACCTGGTCGGCCGGCACACCCGACTTCTCGATGGCCTCGGCCGCCGCCTCGGTCGCGAGGTCGATGGCGTCCGTCCCCTTGTCGGCCCGGACGCGCGTGATGATGCCGGTGCGCTGCCGGATCCACTCGTCACTCGAGTCGATGGGCCCGATGAGGTCTTCGTTGGGCACCGCGTTCTCGCCGCGAGCCGCGCCGAAGGCGTAGATGCGGGTGTAGGCGGGCCCGGCGATCTGGGCGAGGGAGGCGGTCATGCGGCTTCTCCGTTCAGCAGCGCGACGGCGGCTTCGAGGTCTTCGGGGGTCTTCACGGCGACCGTCGGCACGCCGCGCAGGCCGCGCTTGGCGAGACCGACCAGGGCGCCGGCGGGGGCGAGCTCGATGACGCCGGTCACGCCGGCGTCGGCGAAGGAGGTCATGCAGAGGTCCCACCGCACGGGGGAGGAGACCTGATCGACGAGATAGTCGAGCGCCGTCGCTCCGTCGGTCACGACGGAGCCGTCGCGGTTGGTCCAGAGCGTGATCTCGGGGTCGGCCGGCTGGACGTCGGCCACAGCGTCGCGGAGAATCGAGACGGCGGAGGACATGTAGTCGGTGTGGAACGCGCCGGCGACCTGGAGCGGCACCACGCGCGTGCCCTTGACCGGATCCTCGGCGAGGGCCGCCAGGGCCGGAAGAGGGCCGGCGACGACGATCTGCCCGCCGCCGTTGAAGTTCGCCGGCGCGAGGCCGAGCTCGGCGAGTCGGGCGAGGAGCGTCTCCTCGTCACCGCCGAGGACCGCGCTCATCCCGGTCGGGGTCTGGGCCGCGGCATCCGCCATCGCCCGCCCACGGATGCCGACGAGGCGCATGCCGGTCGTGGCGTCCAGGACACCGCTACCGACGAGAGCGGCGATCTCCCCGACGGAGTGCCCGGCGATGCCGTCGGCGCGGCGACCGGCGGCGGCCACGAGAGCGTCACCGGCGACGAGGGAGGCGGCCACGATCAGCGGCTGGGCGACGCGCGTGTCGCGGATGGCGTCCGCGTCCGATTCGGTGCCGTGCGCGCGGAGATCGACCTGCGCGGCCTCGGAGTAGGCGGCGAGACGCTCCTCCACTCCGTCGAGCTCGAGCCAGGGGGCGAGGAATCCGGGGGTCTGCGAGCCCTGTCCAGGGCAGACGACGACAATCACCCACCCAGTCTGCCAACGATCGCTGCAGAACGGTGGATGATCCATCACAAGATTGCGCGGAACCCTTGTGTGTGGCGCACAGGTTCGCCGTCTCGGTCAGCGCGGAGGGCGACGCAGAGGCGAACGGCGCCGGACCTGCTCCGCGGCTCCGATGGAGCCGAGGATGAGTGCGGTCTGCAGGATGAGCGCCTCGCGGGGCCCGGTCGCGTCCCACCCGATGACCTCGCTCACCCGCTTGAGGCGGTAGCGCACGGTATTGGGATGCACGAAGAGCTCGCGGGCCGTCGCCTCGAGGGACCGGCCGTTGTCCAGGTAGCTCCAGAGCGTCGTGACGAGGTCGGTCGAGTGCGCCTGCAACGGGCGGTAGATGCGCTCGATGAGGGTCTGCTTCGCGAGCGGATCGCCGGCGAGGGCGCGCTCGGGGAGGAGGTCGTCGGCCTCGACGGGCCGCGGTGCGCCGCGCCAGGCCCGGGCGACGGCGAATCCGGCCAGGGCCGCACGAGCACTCTGGCTGGCGTCGACGAGGGCGGCGACCGCCGGGCCCAGCACGACGAAGCCCGGGCCGAACGAGGGCTCCAGACGCGTGGCGATCTCCTGGAACCCGAGCTCCTCGTCCTCGCCCTCCTGACCCTCGACGCGCGCGCGTCCGAGTACGAGGACGAGTCGCGAGCCCTGTACCCCGATGAGCACGTCGACCGCGAGCTTGCGCGCGGTGCGGCGCACCAGATCGACGTCGAACTGCGGGGGCGTGGTCCCGACGAGGACAGCGACCTCCCCGTGACCGTGCCACCCGAGCGCGGCGATCCGGCTGGGCAGCTCCTCGTCGGCCTCGCCGGTGAGGATCGAGTCGACGACGAGCGCTTCGAGCCGTGCGTCCCAGAGGCCGCGGGCCTCGGCGGCGCGGGCGTAGACGTCGGCCGCCGCGAACGCCACGTCCCGCGAGTAGAGCAGGATGGCCTCTCGGAGATCCGCGCCCTTGCCCGCGACCCGCTCCTCGGTCACCTCGACGGTGACGCGGATGAGCTGGAGCGTCTGCTGCAGACTCACACTCCGCAGCAGTTCACGGGGAGCGGCGGCGAAGATGTCCGCGGCGATCCATGGGGTGGACGTGGGGTCGTCGTACCACTGGATGAATGACGTGATGCCCGCCTGCGCCACCAGCCCGACCGCGGAGCGGCGGGCCGGTGGCATGTCGGCGTACCAGGGGAGGGTGTCCTCCAGCCGCTTGATCGTCACCGTGGCGATGTCACCGGAGATCCGGCGGAGCCAGGTGAGCGTGGCGGCCTTGTCCATGCCGGCGGCGGAGGCAGCTGTCACCGAGGACTCAGCTTTCGCCGCCTGCGTTGCCGCTCGTGCCGGCGTTCACGTCGTGCAGGCGGTACTTCTCGATGGCCTGAGCGGAGAGGCCGCGGTCGACCTTGCCCTCCTCGGCCAGTGCCTGCAGCGTGCGCACGACGATCGACGGTCCGTCGATCTTGAAGAAGCGGCGTGCCGCGGCACGGGTGTCCGAGAACCCGAAGCCGTCGGCGCCGAGCGTGGCGAAGCGGTTCGGAACCCACGGGCGGATCTGGTCCTGCACGGCGTGCATGAAGTCGCTGACCGCGACGACGGGACCCTCGGCGCCCTGGAGCTTCTGCGTGAGGTACGCGGTGCGCGGCTCCTGCTCCGGGTGGAGGAAGTTGTGCTCGTCGGCGGCGAGGCCGTCACGGCGCAGCTCGGTCCACGAGGTGACCGACCACACGTCGGCGACGACGCCCCAGTCCTTCTTCAGCAGCTCCTGCGCCTCGAGCGCCCACGGCAGACCGACGCCGGAGGCGAAGAGCTGCGCACGGGGGCCGTCGCCCTCGCCGATGGAGACGCGGTGGATACCGCGGACGATGCCGTCCACGTCCACGTCGGCCGGCTCGGCGGGCTGCACCATCGGCTCGTTGTACACGGTGAGGTAGTACATGACGTTCGGGTCCTCGTGCTGCCCGCCGTACATCCGCTCGAGACCGGAGCGCATGATGTGCGCGATCTCGTAGCCGTACGCGGGGTCGTAGGACACCGTCGCCGGGTTGGTGGAGGAGAGCAGGTGCGAGTGGCCGTCGGCGTGCTGGAGGCCCTCACCCGTCAGGGTCGTGCGTCCGGCGGTGGCGCCGATGATGAAGCCGCGGGCCATCTGGTCGCCGGCCGCCCACTGGGCGTCGCCGGTGCGCTGGAAACCGAACATCGAGTAGAAGATGTAGATCGGGATCAGCGGCTCGCCGTGCGTGGCGTACGAGGTGCCCGCTGCGGTGAACGCCGCGACGGCGCCGGCCTCGTTGATGCCGACGTGGACGATCTGGCCCTGCGGGCTCTCCTTGTAGGCGAGCAGCAGCTCCCGGTCGACCGAGGTGTAGTGCTGGCCGTTGGGGTTGTAGATCTTCGCGGTCGGGAAGTACGCGTCCATGCCGAACGTGCGCGCCTCGTCGGGGATGATCGGCACGATCCGGTGGCCGAACTCCTTCGAGCGCAGCAGGTCCTTCAGCAGGCGGACGAACGCCATGGTCGTGGCGATCTCCTGCGTGCCGGAGCCCTTCTTCGGCAGCGCGTAGGCGTTGTCCTCGGGCAGGGAGAGGCCCACGTGGGTCGAACGGCGCTCCGGGAGGAAGCCGCCGAGGGCCTTACGGCGCTCGAGCATGTACTGGATCGTCTCGTCCTGCGGTCCCGGGTTGTAGTACGGGGGCAGGTAGGGGTTCTCCTCGAGCTGCGCGTCCGTGATCGGGATGTGCATCGCGTCGCGGAACGTCTTGAGGTTGTCCAGCGTCATCTTCTTCATCTGGTGGGTCGCGTTGCGGCCCTCGAACTGCGGGCCGAGCCCGTAGCCCTTGACGGTCTTCGCGAGGATGACGGTCGGCTTGCCCTTGTGCTCGGTCGCGGCCTTGAAGGCGGCGTAGACCTTGCGGTAGTCGTGGCCACCGCGCTTCAGGTTCCAGATGTCGTCGTCGGAGTAGTCCTTGACCAGGGCGGCGGTGCGCTCGTCGCGGCCGAAGAAGTGCTCACGGATGTAGGCGCCGGACTCGGCCTTGTACGTCTGGTAGTCCCCGTCGGGGGTGACGTTCATGAGGTTGAGCAGCGCGCCCTCGGTGTCGCGGGCGAGCAGGTCGTCCCACTCCCGGCCCCAGACGACCTTGATGACGTTCCAGCCCGCGCCGCGGAAGAACGACTCGAGCTCCTGGACGATCTTGCCGTTGCCGCGCACCGGGCCGTCGAGGCGCTGCAGGTTGCAGTTGACGACGAAGGTGAGGTTGTCGAGACCCTCGTTCGCGGCGACCTGGAGCTGACCCCGGCTCTCGACCTCGTCCATCTCGCCGTCGCCGAGGAAGGCCCAGACGTGCGACTGCGAGGTGTCCTTGATGCCCCGGTTCTCGAGGTACTTGTTCGACATCGCCTGGTAGATGGCGTTGATCGGGCCGAGACCCATCGACACCGTCGGGAACTGCCAGTACTCCGGCATGAGGCGCGGGTGCGGGTACGAAGGGATGCCGTTCGGCGCGTGCGACTTCTCCTGGCGGAAGCCGTCGAGCTGGTCCTCGGTCAGGCGACCCTCGAGGAACGAGCGGGCATAGGTGCCGGGGGAGGCGTGGCCCTGGATGAAGATCTGGTCGGCACCACCGGGGTGGTCCGCGCCCTTGAAGAAGTGGTTGAAGCCCACTTCGTACAGCGCCGCGGAGGACGCGTAGGTCGAGATGTGACCGCCGACGCCGATGCCGGGGCGCTGGGCGCGGTGCACCGTGATGGCGGCGTTCCAGCGGATCCAGGCGCGGTAGCGGCGCTCGATCTCCTCGTCGCCGGGGAACTCGGGCTCGTTCTCCGGGGCGATGGTGTTGATGTAGTCGGTGGTCGGAACCATCGGCACGTTCAGGTGCAGTTCCTTGGAGCGCTTGAGCAGGCTGAGCATGATCTCGCGCCCGCGGCCGTGGCCCTTGGCGTCCACCAGCTCGTCGAGCGACTGCTGCCACTCACCGGTCTCTTCCGGATCGCTGTCGAGGGGGCCCTGAGAGTACGGATCCTGGTCGTGGACGGTCACGGGGGAACCTTTCGTCAAGCTGGCAGGTCATGCCAAGGAAACGGGAAGCGACACGGGCAGCCTTGTCGGCCGTGCACAACGCGCGCCGACCTCAGCCTAGCCCTCTTCCACGACACGGGTGCGCATCCGCGCCCGGATAGACTGAGCGCACCAGGGCCTTTAGCTCAGCTGGTAGAGCGCCACGTTTACACCGTGGATGTCGTCGGTTCGATCCCGGCAGGGCCCACCCGTATCGTTTGCAGCGGGGAGCGGCAATGGAGCGACGCATCGTCATCAGTGGGGCATCGGGCCTCATCGGATCCGCGCTCACCGCCGCGCTCCGCGCCGACGGGATCGACGTGAGCACCTTGGTGCGACGGGCCCCGCAGGCGGAGGGCGAGGTCGAGTGGGCGCCGGGCGACGCAGCCCTCGACCCGGATGTTCTCGCCGGCGCCGAGGCCGTCGTGGCCCTCGGCGGTGCGAGCGTCGGACGCCTGCCGTGGACGCGCGGGTATCGACGTCAACTCGTCGAATCGCGGCTCGACGCGACGAACACCCTCACCACCGCGCTGCGCGCCCTGCGCACCGACGCGCCGGCATTCCTCTCCGCCTCGGCCGTGGGCTACTACGGCTCGGCGCCGGGCGAGGTGCTCACCGAGCACTCCGGACCCGGCAGCACCTTCCTCGCCGACCTCACCGTGCGGTGGGAGACCGCGGCGCGGCGCGCCGAGGACCACACGCGGGTCGCCCTGCTGCGGACGGCACCGGTGATCCATCGCCGGGGTGTGCTCCGTCCGATGATCACGCTCACGAAGCTCGGCGTCGCCGGCCCTCTGGGGACGGGCACACAGATCTGGCCGTGGATCTCCTTGGAGGACGAGGTGCGCGGCATCCGCCATGTCCTCGATGAGAAGCTCGCGGGGCCCGTCAATCTCGCCGGACCCACGAGGGCATCAGCCAATGAGATCGGCCGCGCGCTCGCGCAGCGGATGCACCGGCCGTTCTGGCTGCCCGCTCCCCGGTGGGCGTTGCGCCTCGCCCTCGGCGATGCCGCCGAGTCGTTGCTGCTCCCCGACGCCGATGTGCGGCCGGAAGTGCTGGAGCAGTCCGGCTTCCGGTTCACCCATCGGACCGCAGCAGAGGCGGTCGCCGCGGCGGTGTGATGACGCTGCGATTCTCCCGGCGAGACCCCTGCCGTCACAGCGCCCGCGCTGTCAGGATGGGCGCATGGAGATCATCGAGAACTCGAAGCTCACCGTCGTCGGCGCGGGAAGCGTGGGGTCCAGCGTCGCCTACGCCGCGCTCATCCGTGGCTCGGCACGCCACGTCGCCCTGTACGACATCGCGACCGAGAAGGTCGAGGCCGAGGTGCTGGACCTCGCGCACGGCACGCAGTTCACGGGCAGCAGCGACATCATCGGCGGAAGTGACATCTCCGTGGCCGCAGGTTCCCATGTCGTGGTCATCACCGCGGGAGCGAAACAGAACCCTGGACAGACGCGCACCGAGCTCGCCGGGGTGAACGCCGGCATCATCCGGCGCATGATGCCGGAGCTGCTCGCCGTCGCGCCGAACGCCGTCTACGTCATCGTCACGAACCCGTGCGACGTGCTCACGGTCATCGCGCAGCAGGAGACCGGACTGCCGCCGGAGCGCATCTTCGCGTCGGGCACCGTGCTCGACACGTCTCGGCTGCGCTGGAAGCTGGGGGAGCGGGCGGGAGTGTCCACGGCGAGCGTGCACGCCCACATCATCGGAGAGCACGGCGACACCGAGTTCCCGCTCTGGTCGCGGGCGACGATCGGCACGGTCCCGATCCTCGACTGGGAGACCCCGGACCACCCGCGCTTCACCCTGGAGGAGCTGGACGAGATCGCCGTCGACGTCCGCGATGCCGCCTACAAGGTGATCCAGGGGAAGGGCGCCACGAACTATGCGATCGGACTCTCCAGTGCGCGCATCGTGGAGGCGATCCTCCGGGACGAGCATGCGGTGATGCCGGTGAGCACGGTGCTCCACGACTTCCACGGGATCGACGGGGTCGCCCTGTCCGTTCCGTCCATCGTCAGCGCCGCGGGCGCGGTGCCGATCCGCACGACCGCGTTCTCGGATCGGGAGCTCGGACTGCTGCGGGAGTCCGCCGACGCGCTCACCGCGGTCGCCGCGTCCCTGCAGGCGTGACGGCGGTGGGGCGGCCGGCCATCCACCGCGTTCATCGACCGTGCGGATCGGTGCGGTTGAGCACCGCGACGACTTCGTCGTAGTCGCCACGAGCCTCGCCGTAGCGGAGGAACTTCACCCGCTCGACCTGGATCTCGGTCGCGTCGGGCTGGGTCTCGATGAGGGACATGACCTCGTCGATGAACGCGTCGAGGGGCAGAGCAGCATCGTTCTCCGCGTGCCCGGGCATGAGATCCGTGCACACCGCCGGCGGTTCGAGCTCCTGCACCGCGACGGTCGTCCCCGCGAGCTGGAGCCGGAGCGACTCGCTGAGCATGTGGATCGCCGCCTTGCTCGCGTTGTACGTGGGCGTGACCTTCAGGGGCGCGAAGGCGAGACCGGAGGAGACGGTCATGATGGTCGCCGCGGGCTGGGCTCGCAGGTGCTCGATGAAGGCGGCGATGAGACGGATCGGGCCGAGGATGTTCGTCGTGACGGTCTCCTCGGCGGTGGACAGGAAGCCGGCCGGCGTGGTCCAGTCCTCCGCGCGCATGATGCCCGCCATCGTGATGAGCACGTTCAGCGTCGGGTGCGCGACGAGGACTGCGGCCGCGGCCTCGTCGATGCTTCCCGGGTCCGTGGTGTCGATGCGGACGGTGCGGAGTGCGGGATGCTCGGCGGCGATCGCGGCCAGCCGGTCCTCTCGTCGCCCTCCCACGATCACGGTGTTGCCGCGCTCCTGCAGTCGGAGTGCCAGCGCCAGACCGATCCCGCTCGTCGCGCCGGGGATGAAGATGGTGTTTCCGGTGATGTCCATGACCTCAGCCTCGGCGCTGCACCGGCGCCGTTCCAGAGACGGCTGATCGGGGGATCGGCGGTCCCTGGATCCCGTCCGGTGTCCGGGGGATACTGCACGGATGGATCGCGATGCCCTGGCCGACTTCCTCCTGCGCCGTCGGGAGGCGCTCCGTCCCGCCGATGTGGGGCTGCCTGAGGGGCCGCGTCGGCGGACGGCGGGACTGCGGCGGGAGGAGGTCGCGCAGCTGGCGACCATGTCGACGGACTACTACACACGTCTCGAGCAGCGTCGGGGCCCGCAGCCGAGCGCGCAGATCCTCGCCGCCCTCGCTCGTGCCCTGCGTCTGTCATCCGACGAGCGCGACTACCTGTATCGACTGAGCGGGCTCAGCGCACCCGATCGGACGGTGGTCACCGATTACGTCCGCCCCGGCATCCTCCGCGTGCTCGATCGTCTGCACGACACCCCGGCGTTCGTGGTCTCGCCTCTCGACGAGGTGCTGGTGCAGAACGACGCCTCGCGGGCGTTGATCGGTGACGCGAGCGCCCTGACCGGCCTTGACCGGAGCGGCATCCATCGCTGGTTCGCGCGACCGGACGAGGAGCGACGCCGGTACCGGGAGGTCGATCACCCCCGGCAGTCCCGGGCACTGGTGGCGGCGCTGCGCGCGGCGTACGGAACGATGGGCGCGCGGTCGCGGGCCGGGGAGATCGTGGCCGACCTGTCGGAGCGCAGCCCCGAGTTCGTGCAGCTCTGGGCGGCCCACGAGGTCGCCCGTCGCTTCGAGCAGCACAAGGTGATCGTCCACCCGGAGCTGGGGGAGATCGAGGTGGACTGTCAGGCGCTGTTCACGGAGGACGAGTCACAGGCGCTCATCGTCCTGACGGCGCAGCCGGGCAGCGAGGCCGCCGGAAAGCTGGAGTTCCTGCGCGTCCTCGGCACGCAGAGCGTCTGAGCGGTCGTGACTCAGGATTCTTCGTGCACCGCGGGGTCACCGTCGAACAGGCGCCCGTCTGCGCGTCCGAGCGCCGTGATCGCAGCGACCTCCGCGTCATCGAGCACCACGGCGGCCGCGGCGAGGTTCGCGGCCTGATGCGCCGCGGAGGATGCCTTTGGAATCGCGACGGTCTCTCTGGCCACGTGCCAGGCGAGGACGGCCTGCGCCGGGGTGATGTCGTGAGCGGCGGCCACCTCGCGGACGACATCCTCGTCGAGGAGAGCCTGCGCGCGACCCAGCGGGCTCCAGGCCTCGGTGAGGATGCCGCGTTCGCTGTGATACGCCAGCTGCTCCTCCTGCGGGAAGTACGGGTGCACCTCGATCTGGTTCACGACCGGTCGGACCCCTGTCTCCCGCTCGATGCGCTCGAGATGCTCAGGGAGGAAGTTCGAGACGCCGATCTGGCGGACGACGCCGCGCGCCTGAGCGTCCACGAGAGCCGTCCATGCCTCGACGTACTCGTCCTGGCTCGGGTTCGGCCAGTGGATGAGGTGCAGGTCGGTCGCATCGAGGCCGAGGCGTGAGCGGCTCTCCTCGATGCTGGCTGTCGCCGTCGCGCGGGCGTGGTGCCGTCCGGGGAGCTTCGTCGTCACGATGACCTCGGAGCGGGGGATGCCTGCGGATGCGACGCCGCGCCCGACAGAGCCCTCGTTCTCGTAGTTGAAGGCCGAGTCAACGAGCCGGTATCCGGCACGGAGGGCCTGGGCGACGGCATCCGCTCCGGCGTCGCCGTTCAGGCGGTACGTCCCGAGGCCGAGAGCCGGCAGGGTGAAGCCGTTGTGGGCGCGGAAGGTGGGGACAGTGGTCATCGTTGCTCCTCCGTTGGCGTGCCTCCAGCGTAGAGCGAGTTGGCGGGTCGCGGCCCTCCGCGCGATGCTGGCAGGCATGACCCTGATCGTCGCGCTCTCATGACGGAGTCCGCCCGCTGCCCCTGTGCCTCCGGCGACACCTTCGCCGCCTGTTGCGGACCCCTCCTCGACGGTGCCCCGGCGCCGACCGCCGAGCGGCTGATGCGCTCGCGGTACACGGCGTTCGTACGGGAGGACGGGCCGTACCTGCTCCGCACCTGGCACCCGGATACGCGTCCGGAGGCGATCACCTTCGAGGCGGCCCTGAAATGGCGGCGGCTGGTGATCGTGGATCGCGTGGCGGGCGGCCCTTTCGACACTGTGGGCGTGGTCGAGTTCGAGGCCTTCTGGCGTCAGGGCGGCACGCGCGGATCGCTGCACGAGCGCAGCCGCTTCGTCCGGGAGGACCGGACGTGGTTCTACGTGGACGGCGACATCCGGTGATGCGGCGCTCGGCCCGGCAGCGACTAGATTTGAGAGCGTGAACGCCACCCCGGAGAACCAGCGCACCCTGCTCGACATCGCGGACCTCGACCGGCGCATCGCGCAGGCGGAACGAGCCCGCACCCGGCCGAGCCAGGCGGGCCGGATCGCCGAACTCGTCGCCATCCGGCAGGAGCAGCTCCGTGAGCTCACGGTTCTGACCGGTGCCAGGGATGACGCCCGCACGGAGCTTTCGCGGCTGGAGTCCGATGTCGCGCTCGCCGAGCAGCGCCGCGACCGCGATGCCCAGCGCCTCGCGGCAGCCACCAATCCGAAGGAGGCGCAGGCCCTGGAGCACGAGCTCGCCAGCCTCGCCAAGCGCCTGAGCGACCTCGAGGATGCCGAGCTCGACATCATGGGCCGGTTCGAGGAGGCCGACGCCGCCGTGGCCGCGCAGCAGGCCCTGTTGGACGCGACGACCGCGGAGGGCAGCGCTCTCACCGCCCAGGGCAAGGCCGACGTCGCTGCGGCGACCGAGCTCGGCGCCCAGCTCGCGCGCGACCGGGAGGCCGTCGCCGCCACGGTTCCCGCGCCCCTGCTCGCGGAGTACGATCGCCGCGCCGTGAACAGCGCCGGAGCCGCGCTCCTCACCCGCGGTACGTGCGAGGGGTGCCGGATGATGCTCCCCGGCACTGATCTCAACGACATCCGTCGCGCGCCCGAGGACGAGGTGGTCTCGTGCCCCGAGTGCGGCTGCATCCTCGTGCGCACTGAGGAGTCGGGACTCTCGTCGTGAGCGCATCCGGCGCGCACCGCCCGTGACGGTGCCGGCGTCGGGCCCGGAGCGACGTCTCGCGCTGATCGGCCTCGGTGCGGGGGAGTACGCCGCGATCGAGCTGGACGAGCATGACGAGGAGCAGCAGCGCACCCTCCTCCCCGCGTCCGAACTCGCCGGCTGGGTGGCTGAGGTCGAAGCCGCCGACACGCCGCGATGGATCATCCGCAGTGCGGCGGAGATCTACGCGCTGCTGCTGAACGCCGGGGTCCGGATCACGCGCAGCCACGACCTCGTCCTCTGCCATGCGATCCTGCGCGACACCGCCATGGTGAACACCCCGCTGCCCCCGGCCGCGGGCTGGGAGCGTCGCGACCCGGTCGACACCACCCCCTCCCTGTTCGACGTCCTCGATGAGGAGTCGGGCGAAGACGCGATCACGGCGGCGCTCGAGCAGTACCGCGCGCAGCGGAACGTGATGGCGGAGGCAACGGACGGCCGCCTGACGTTGCTCTGCGCTGCGGAGTCGGCCGGCGGGCTGATCGCCGAGGAGATGCGCGTCGCGGGGCTGCCCTGGGACGCGGGGGTGCATGACGCGATCCTCACCGAGACGCTGGGTGCGCGTCCGGCAGCGGGCGGGCTGCCCCGACGGATGGTGGAACGCGGCGACGAGGTGCGGGCCCTGCTCGACGACCCCACGCTGCATCTGGACAGTCAGCCGAAGCTGCTGCGGGCCCTGCACCGTGTCGGCGTGTCGGTGGAGTCCACGAGCAAGTGGGAGCTGTCCGCCCACGAGCACCCGGTGATCGAACCGCTCCTCGCCTACAAGAAGCTGTCTCGCCTGCTCAGCGCGAACGGCTGGACCTGGTTGTCGGAATGGGTCCAGGACGGCCGCTTCCGTCCGGTGTACATCCCCGGGGGCGTCGTCACCGGACGGTGGGCATCGGCCGGCGGCGGTGCGCTGCAGCTGCCGCGCAACCTCCGCCCCGCCGTACGCGCGGATCCGGGCTGGGCACTCGTCGTCGCGGACGTCGCCCAGCTCGAGCCGCGGATGCTCGCGGCCATGGCGTCCGACGAGGCGATGGCGGACGCGGCGCGTGGCGGCGACCTCTACGCCGGCGTCGTCGCGTCCGGTGCCGTCGCGACGCGCGAGGAGGCGAAGTACGCGGTGCTGGGAGCGATGTACGGCGCTACCAGCGGCGACAGCGGGCGACTCGTTCCCCGGCTGCGGAAGGTGTACCCGCGCGCGATGGCGCTCGTCGACGACGCGGCGCGCGTGGGGGAGGACGGCGGCATCGTCTCGACCTGGCTCGGTCGCTCCTCGCCGCGTCCGTCCACGGAGTGGATGCGGCTGCAGGCCGACGCCACCGGCGCCGATGCCGACCCCGCCGTGGTCTCCCTCGCCCGCCGCCGCGCGCGGGAGTGGGGGCGCTTCACCCGGAACTTCATCGTCCAGGGCACCGCGGCCGAGTGGTCGCTCATCTGGCTCGCGGAGATCCGCCACCGCCTGGCGCAGCTCCCCGAGGTCTTCGGCGCCGCGGAGGCGTCAGGACCGTTCGCCCGGGAACCGCACCTGGCGTTCTTCCTGCACGACGAGGTCATCCTGCACACGCCGCAGGAGCACGCGGAGGCCGCGGCCGACGCCGTCCGCGAGGCCGCCGCCGTCGCGACGACCCGCCTGTTCGGCACCTTCCCGATCGACGTGCCCCTCGACCTGCGCATCGCGGATTCCGCGGAGAAGTGAGGCCCCGTAGACTGGACGGGCGAATGGGTCGACTGGACGGTCGCGTGGCGGGCAACCGCACCGAGGAACGTCCGGGCTCCACAGGGCAGGGCGGTGGGTAACACCCACCCGGAGTGATCCGCGAGATAGTGCCACAGAGAGCAGACCGCCCCGCGAGGGGTAAGGGTGAAAGGGTGGTGTAAGAGACCACCGGGGGCCGTGGTGACACGGCCCGCCAGGTAAACCTCGCCCGGAGCAAGGTCAGACAGAGGATGATGACGCGGCTCGCCGAGTCCTCGGGTAGACCGCTGGAGCGGCACGGCAACGTGTCGCCGAGAGAGATGGCCGTCGAAGGGGCGAAGAACCCCGGAACAGAACCCGGCGTACAGGTCGGCCCATTCGCCCCGAACGCAGAAGGCCCCGATGACTACCGTCATCGGGGCCTTCTCTCGTTGGGTCCCTGAGCCCGTCGAAGGGTCAGTCGCCGGCGAGCGAGGCCGCGCCGATGATGCCGGAGTTGTTGCGGTGGATCGCGGGGACGATCGGCGTCTTCAGGTCGAGCAGCGGCAGGAAGTCGCCCGCGTTCTTCGACACGCCGCCGCCGACCACGAACAGGTCGGGGCTGAACAGGAACTCGATGTGGGAGTAGAACGCCTGCAGGCGCTCGGCCCACTCCTCCCAGCTCAGGCCCTCGCGCTCGCGCGCCGAGGTGGCCGCATACGTCTCGACGGACTCGTACTCGCGGAAGTTCAGGTGTCCGAGCTCCGTGTTCGGCAGCAGGACGCCGTCGTACAGGAACGCGGAGCCGATCCCGGTGCCGAGCGTGGTCAGCAGCGTGAAGCCGAGCACGTCGCGCGCCGCGCCGTGGCGGGCCTCCGCGACGCCGGCGGCGTCGGCGTCGTTCACGAAGACGATGTTCCGGCCGAGGCCGTCGCGGAAGAAGCGCTCGGCATCGAAGTCGATCCACTCCTTCGAGACGTTGGCGGCGGACAGCGTCTTCCCGCGCTTGACGATCGCGGGGAACGCCACGCCGAGCGGCAGGGTCGACTCATGCACGTCGAGCGTCTTCAGGACCGTCTGCACCGCGACGAGGACGTCTTCCGGTGCCGCGCCGGCCGGAGTGGGCACACGTACCCGATCCGAGGCCATGGTGCCGTGTTCGAGGTCGACGATTCCCGCTTTGATGCCCGTGCCGCCGATGTCGACGCCGATCGCTTTTGCCATGGCCGATAGCTTAGCGACCACGGTGCACGCCAGTAGGATCGATGACATCACCCCAACCGCTCGCGGGAAGAAGGAGCAGCCATGACCGACGGCGATCACAAGTACTGGTACAACTCCGCCACGGGCGAGGTCGAGTTCGGCATGCTCTCGCCGTCCATCGACCGCATCGGTCCGTTCGACACGGAGGCCGAGGCGCACCGCGCCCCCGAGGTGCTCAAGGAGCGGTCGCGTGCCTGGGCCGAGGAAGAGGCCGCGGAGCAGGGCTGGGACGCGAAGCCCACCAGCGGCTTCGGTGCGGAGAAGGGCCAGGGCGCAGAGTAGCCATGGACAAGCAGAGGGACTTCGTCCTCCGGACGATCGAGGAGCGCGGCGTCAAGTTCGTGCGCCTGTGGTTCACCGACGTGATCGGCACGCTCAAGTCCGTCGCCATCGCGCCGGCCGAGGTCGAGGGCGCCTTCGCCGAGGGCATCGGTTTCGACGGCTCCGCCATCGAGGGGCTGACCCGCACCTACGAGTCCGATCTGCTCGCCCAGCCCGACCCGACGACCTTCCAGACGCTGCCGTGGCGGGGGGAGATCGACCCGACCGCCCGCATGTTCTGCGACCTCACCACGCCCGACGGGCAGCCCGCGGTGGCCGACCCCCGTCACGTGCTGAAGCGCACGCTCGCGAAGGCCGCCGATGCGGGCTTCACGTTCTACACGCACCCGGAGATCGAGTTCTACCTGCTCAAGTCGTCGTCTTTCGGCCCCGAGGGGCCCGTGCCCGTCGACTCCGCGGGCTACTTCGACAACGTCCCCGGTGGCACCGCGCACGACTTCCGTCGGCGCTCCGTCCGCATGCTGGAGGACCTCGGCATCTCCGTGGAGTTCAGCCACCACGAAGGCGGCCCCGGCCAGAACGAGATCGACCTGCGCTACGCCGACGCCCTCACCACCGCGGACAACGTGATGACCTTCCGGACGGTCATCAAGGAGGTCGCGATCGAGCAGGGCGTGTACGCCACGTTCATGCCGAAGCCGCTCAGCGGTCAGCCCGGCAGCGGCATGCACACGCATATGTCGCTGTTCGAGGGCGACCAGAACGCCTTCTACGAGGAGGGTGCGAAGTACCAGCTCTCCAAGACCGGTCGGCACTTCATCGCGGGTCTGCTCAAGCACGCCAATGAGATCTCCGCGGTGACGAACCAGTTCGTCAACTCCTACAAGCGGCTCTGGGGCGGCGACGAGGCCCCGAGCTTCATCACCTGGGGCCACAACAACCGCTCCGCGCTCGTCCGCGTCCCGATGTACAAGCCCAACAAGGGCCAGTCCTCGCGCGTCGAGTACCGCGCCCTCGACTCCGCGGCGAATCCTTACCTCGCTTACGCGCTCATGCTCGCCGCCGGCCTCAAGGGCATCGAGGAGGGCTACGAGCTTCCGCCGGAGGCGGAGGACAATGTCTGGGCGCTGAGCGACGCCGAGCGTCGGGCGCTGGGATACTCGGCGCTTCCGGCCAGCCTCGACCACGCCCTGGAGTACATGGAGGCCTCCGAGCTGGTCGCGGAGACGCTCGGGGAACAGGTCTTCAACTACGTGCTCCTCAACAAGCGCAAGGAGTGGGAGGCGTATCGCGGTCAGGTCACGCCGCTGGAGCTGAAGAACAACCTCGAGCTCCTCTGAGCACGGCATGGCTCGCCCCGACGCCTCCGTCTCCCTTTCGGCCCTCGCTCGACTCGGATTCGCCGAGCTGAGCGAGGCCGCGGCGTCACTGGCAGAGCTCGAGAGCCTGCTCGACGTACCGCGGACGATGCTGCTCGAGGCGTCTGTCGCTGCAGATCCCGACGCGGCTGTCCGTGGGATGTTGCGGGTGGCACGACGCGACCCGTCCCCGCTGCGGGCCCTTGTCACCGACGAGGAGACGCGCCAACGTGTCTGGCGCGTCTTCGGTGCCTCCGTGGGGCTGGCCGAGTTCTTCCTGCGCCATCCCGAGGAGCTCGACGTGCTTGCGGCGCCCGTCGACGCGCTGCCCGCCGCGGACGTCTGGCGCGATCGGCTGCTCGCCGCCGTCGGGGCCGAGGACGGATTCGCCGGATCCGCGGAGGACGAGACGATCGTGGCCCTCCGCGTCGCGTATCGGCGGAACCTCGCGGAGATCGCGGCGTTCGACCTCGGCCACCCGCGACCCGAAGACGTCGTCGCCGAGGTCGCCGCCTCCCTTGCGGACCTCGCCGGCGCCGCCCTCGAGGCGTCGCTCGCGATCGCCCGCACGCGCCAGGCGCCGTCGGCGGGTAGCGATGCCGTCGCCACGACACAGCTGGCTGTGATCGGCATGGGCAAGGCGGGTGCCAGGGAGCTCAACTACGTCAGCGATGTCGATGTCATCTTCGTCGGGGGCACGTCCGACGAGGAGACGCTGTCCGAGCCGCAGGCGATCGACATCGCGACGCGTCTGGCCAGGGACACCATGCGCTTCCTCAGCGCCATCGAGGTCGAACCGCCACTCTGGGAGGTCGACGCGGCACTGCGCCCCGAGGGCAAGCAGGGAGCGCTCGTGCGCTCCCTCGCCTCCCACGTCGCGTACTACGACCGATGGGCGAAGAGCTGGGAGTTCCAGGCGCTGCTGAAGGCTCGTCCCCTCGCCGGCGATCCTGCACTGGGCGCCGCCTACATCGATGCCGTGCAGCCGCGCGTGTGGTCGAGCGCCGCCAGGGAGGAGTTCGTCGAGAGCGTCCAGCGGATGCGCGAGCGGGTCATGGAGCACATCGACCCGGAGGACGCCCCGTATCAGCTCAAGCTCGGGGCGGGCGGGCTGCGCGACATCGAGTTCACGGTGCAGCTCCTGCAGCTCGTGCACGGTCTCACCGATGCCTCCCTCCGCACCCGCGGCACACTCGAGAGCCTGGACGCGCTGGTCGCCGGCGGCTACATCGGTCGCGCTGATGCGGGCACCTTCGCGGACGACTACCGCGTGCTGCGGCTCATGGAGCACCGTCTGCAGTTGCGCGACCTCAGCCGCACCCACCTCATGCCCAAGACGCCAGCCGGACTGCGCATCCTGGCGCGCAGCACGAAGCTGGCGGAGACGGGGGAGGGCGTCTGGGCGCGGTGGGAGAGCGTCCGCCGCGAGGTGCGCGACATCCACACCCGCCTCTTCTACCGGCCGCTGCTGAGCGCCGTGGCCGGACTGCCCGAGGAGGAGCGCACCCTCTCCGCGGAGCAGGCTCACGACCGGCTCGCCGCGATCGGGTTCCGCGACCCGGCGGGAGCGCTGCGCCACATCGGCGCGCTGACACGCGGACTCAGCCGCAAGGCGACGATCCAGCGGCACCTCATGCCCGTCATGGTGCGCTGGTTCGCGGACGGCAGCGACCCCGACTACGGCCTCCTCGCGTTCCGCCGCATCAGCGAGCGGCTGGGGGACACCTCGTGGTTCCTGCGCATGCTGCGGGACTCCTCCGGCGCGGCGGAGAGTCTCACCCGACTGCTGTCGTCGTCGCGGTACATCGGCGAGCTGCTGGAGTGGATCCCGGAGTCGGTGGCGTGGCTGGACAGCGCCGAGCGACTGCGTCCGCGGAGCGCGCAGGCGCTCGACGACGAGGCCCGAGCGATCCAGACGCGCCATGAGACGGTCGCCGACGCGCTGCGGGCCGTCCGGGCCCTGCGGCGTCGCGAGCTCCTGCGTACCGCGATGGCGGCCGTCCTCGATGTCGTCACCATCGAGGAGGTGGCCACCGCGCTCACCGACATCACGGATGCGACGATCCAGGCCGGCCTCCGCGCCGTCCTCCGCGAGGTCGTGCCGCCCGAGGACGCGGCGCTCGACTTCGCGGTCATCGGCATGGGGCGGTTCGGCGGTGCGGAGCTCGGCTTCGGGTCCGATGCGGACGTGCTGTACGTGTACGACGCGAACGGCGTCGACCCGGGCAGAGCGGAGAAGCTCGCGACGCGGATCGTGGCGGGGCTCCGCGAGCATCTGACGGATCATCGCCTGCCCCTCGACCTCGACGCCGGGCTGCGGCCGGAGGGGCGCAACGGTCCGATCGTGCGGTCCATCGACGCCTACGCGGCCTACTACCGTCGCTGGTCGCTGTCGTGGGAGGCTCAGGCGCTGCTGCGGGCTCGCGGTGTCGCCGGCAGCGCGAAGCTCATCGGGCGGTTCATGGAACTCGCGGACAGCATCCGGTACCCGGAGGCGGTCGATCTCCAGGGGCTCCGGGAGATCAAGCGGATCAAGGCCAGGGTCGAGGGGGAGCGGCTGCCGCAGGGGACCGACCCGCGTCGTCATCTCAAGCTCGGACCGGGGACTCTCAGCGACGTGGAGTGGCTCGTGCAGCTTCTCCAGCTGCAGCACGCGACCGATGTCCCCGGCCTGCGCACCACGTCGACCCTGCAGGCACTCGACGCCGCGGTCGGCGCCGGGCTCGTCGAGGAGGACGACGCGGAGCGCCTCCGGGCGGCGTGGCTGCTGTCGAGCCGACTCCGTTCAGGCATCACGTTGCTCACGGGTCAGACGAGCGACGTCCTGCCCGCTGACCGCCGTCAGCTGGATGCCCTGGCCCGTCTGCTCGGCTATCCACCCCGGTCGGCGACACCGCTCGAAGAGGACTATCTCGCCGTCACCCGGCGTGCCCGGAGAACCTTCGAGCAGCTCTTCTACGGCTAGACGGCCGGTCGAGTTGCACGATCGTCGTCCGTCGCTCAGAGTGAGCGTATGACCTCTCCTCGCATCGGCGTGATCTGGAACCCGACGAAGTCCGACCGGGATGTCCTCGGCGAGGCTGTCACCATCGCCTTCGGTGAGGAAGCCGACGTGCGCTGGGGCGAGACGACTCCGGATGACCCCGGCCGTGGCGTCGCGTCGAAAGCGGTGGAGGAGGGCTGTGCCCTCGTCATCGCGGTCGGCGGTGACGGCACGATCCGCGCGGTCGCGGAGGCTCTGGTCGGCACCGATGTCGCTCTCGGGATCGTCCCGCAGGGCACAGGCAATCTGCTCGCGCGCAACCTCGGCGTGCCGCTCGAGGGCGTGCTGCCGGCGCTCGAGCACATCCGCGATTCCGAGCCGCACCGCATCGACCTCGGCTGGGTGGAGTTCGACGGCGAGGAGCATGCCTTCTCCGTCATGGTCGGCTTCGGGGTCGACGCGCAGATGCTCGTGGAGACCAACGACGACCTCAAGGATCGCGCCGGCTGGCTCGCCTACGTCGAGGCGATGGGGCGCGCACTGGCCGGTACCGAGATGACGGACATCACGCTGCAGCTCGACGACCACGAGCCGGAGGAGGTGCGCGGTCACACGCTGCTCGTCGGCAACTGCGGCATGCTCCAGGGTGGCATCCGTCTGCTGCCCGATGCCGTCCTCGACGACGGGCTCCTCGACATGTTGCTCATCAGCTCCGACGGCGCGCTGCAGTGGCTCGACACCGTCCGCTCGGTCGTCTGGGACAACGGCATCCGTCGCATGATCGGGAACGTCGATCAGGCGGTCAGCACGGACTCCACCACCCACGTCTCAGCGGAGCGGATCCGCGTGCAGCTCTCCGCGCCGCAGATGTTCGAGATCGACGGCGAGGAGATCGGCGAGATCGACGCGTTCACCGTGCGGGTGCAGCCGGGCGCCGTCCTGGTCCGCTGATCAGGCGACGGTCACCGCCGGCGGCGTTCTCTTCCTGTCCTGATTGGGGAAGACGACCTTCTGCACGATGATGATGATGCTCGCGGCCACCGGGATGGCGACGAGAGCGCCGAGGATTCCGCCGAGCGCTCCACCGGCCACCGCGGCGATGACCACCAGTGCGCCGGGGACGTCGACGGCCTTGTTCATGATCCGCGGGGAGAGCACGTACGCCTCGATCTGCATGTAGATCAGGTAGTAGATGATCGCGATCAGCGCGGTCGTCGGCGAGACGAACAGGCAGATGAGCGAGATGATGATCGATGCCGAGAGCGTTCCGACGAGCGGGATCATCGAGCCGATGAACGCGATCAGTGCGAGCAGCGCCGGCACCGGCGCTCCGATGATGGTGAGGAAGATGAGGCTCAGGACGCCGTTGGTGAGCGCGAGGCTCGCCTGACCGATGACGTAGCGCCCGACAGCACTGGAGACGTCCTCCAGGAGCTCGCTGAAGGTGTCGCGCTGGTAGGCGGGGACGAACCGCGCGGCCACCCGCTTCATGCTGCGCAGCGATGCCATGAAGTAGAGGGTGAGGATGAGCACGATCGTGACGCCCGTCAGGCCGCCGGCGATCCCTGCGCCGACGGCGAAGACGCCGCCACCGATGTCGAGGAAGTTGTCCGGGTTCTGCACGAAGCCGAGCACGCCGTCGACCGCATCCTGGATCGTGCTGCCGAACTGTCCGCTGACGTCCTGGAACCAGGCGCTCTTCGTGAACTCCTTGATCATCTCCGGACCGTCTTTGATGAGGTTCCCGATCTGCTCCACGAGAGTGGGGACGATGGCGAGGATGATCCCGGCGAAGGCGAGGAGCACGCCGATCACGACCACGGCGACCGCGGCCGGACGGGGGAGCTTGCGCTCGATGAAGCGCACGATCGGGTCAAGCCCGAGCGCCAGGAAGAGCGCGACGCCGATGTAGACCAGCACGGTGGCGAGCTGGCCGACGATGCCGCCGATCATGAGCGCGACGAGCACCCCGAGGGCACCGAGGAGACCGAACATGAAGGGGTTCGCCCTGGCGCCGGCGACCACGCTCGACGGCGACCGTCGCTGCGCGGCCACACTCGGTGCCGGATCCGGCGGTGCGATCAACTTCCTGCGACGCATGGTCCCCTCCCTCTGTCGATAGTCGACACTCGATCTTCCTCCACCAGGTCCCGTGCGCTGCTCAGCGACACCCGCCGGCTCGGCGGGCGTCGGGGGCGTCGGGTCAGTGGCTGCTGTTGCCCTTGCCGTTGTTGCCGTCGCGGCCAGGGCTCTTGCCTCGGTTCTCCTGCGCCTGCGGTGCGGCGTTCTCGGGCAGGCTCGTATGCGGCGCCGACTCGGTGACCGATGACGCCGGTGCCACCGGGGTCGCGGCCACCGGCTCCACCGCGACGGTCTCTGCCGGCGCCAGGTCGGGGGCGGTGTCGGTGGGAGCCGGTTCGAAAGGCACGACGTCCTCGACGATCCTCGACGCGCCGTCGGAGACGGCACCCGAGCTGGCGAGGGCCTGCTCGCCGTGTCCGACCAGTGCTGCGGAGGCGGTGGTCACCGCGCCGAGCACGACCACCGCGGCGATGAGGAGAGACTCGCGACGACGGCGCGTGCGCCGGGCCGGGGACGCCGCGGGGTGCGCCGACGCGACGCGACGACGGGCGCGGGCCTCGGCGCGGGTGCGGGGGAGGGCGCCTGCCGTCGGCGCCGGAAGCGGTACGGTGACGTCCGTGGCGACCTCTCCGGTCGAAGGCAGATCGACGAGCCGGCGCAGCTCGCCCTCGACCTCCAGAGCGTGCGGCCGTGCTTCGGGCTCGATCGCGGTCATCGCGGTGAGCAGCCCGACCCACTCCGACCCCAGCTCCGCGGGGATCTCGGGGGCGATGTGGAGGCGGGCGAGGGCGGATTCGACGCTGAGGGTGGGCGCGAAGCCGGGCTTACCGGTGAGCGCTTCCAACAGGACGAGCCCGAGCGCGTAGACGTCGACCGCGGGACGGATGTCGCCGTTGCGCAACTGCTCCGGTGCCATGTAGGTCAGCGTCCCGAGGACGATGCCGGGAGTGGTGACACGGGACATGTCGATGGCGCAGGCGATCCCGAAGTCGGCGAGTTTCGCGCTCCACCGGCCGTTCGTGTCGAGAGGCGGGGTGAGCAGGACGTTCGAGGGCTTGATGTCGCGGTGCACGATGCCGGCGCTGTGCACGGCGTGGAGGGCGGAGGCGATGTCCGCCCCGATCGTGGCGATCTCGCGCGCTGGGACCGTCGCGCGTGCCATGCGCTTGCTCAGAGTCGGTCCGGGCACGTACTCCATCACGAGGTACTTCGGTCGTCCGGGCTCGAGGTGCGCGTCGAGGAGGGTGACCAGGCCAGGGTGGTTGAGACCCGCGAGGAGCGCCTTCTCTGAGTGCACCCGCTCCACCGGCACGACGGCGTCGTCGGACTCGCGGAACATCTTCACCGCGACGGTGCGTTCGAGGGCGATGTCCTCCGCGCGGTACACGGTCGCCATCCCGCCCATACCGACGGCCTCTGCCAGACGGTAGCGGCCGTCCAGAAGCGCGGCGGTCGGCGGGGCTTCCTGGGTGATCACGGCGTCCTCCACTGGCGGGACCGGGTATCCCGACGATGTCTTCACCGTATCCGCGCAGAGAAAACGCTGCGTTGGGGTTGACGTGGAGGCCTACACCTGCAACGGGGGATCCATGGGGAGCTGGGAGACTGGACGGATGGCAGGGATTCACCACGTGGAGATCTGGGTCGCCGACCTCGCGTCGTCGCGAGCGGAGTGGGGGTGGCTGTTCGGTGCGGTGGGTTTCGTCCGGGCCGGCGCATGGCCCGAGGGCGAGTCCTGGGAGGCGGGTGGCGCGTATGTCACCCTCACGATATCCCCGAACCTCAGCGGCAGCGCACACGATCGTCGCGCCCCTGGCGTGAACCATCTCGCCTTCGCTGCGGGCCCGCCGAGCCGAGTGGACGCGATCATCGCGGCGGCACCCGAGCACGGCTGGCGGCCTTTGTACGCGGAGCGCTACCCGCACGCCGGTGGGCCCGATCACTACGCCGGATGGCTGGAGAACTCCGCGGGGTTCAAGGCCGAGATCGTCGCCGACGAGCGCTGACGGGGGTCATGCCCGGAGCGCCGTTACCGCCAGAGGCGGGCGGCGGTGCTGGCGGTCTCCAAGGAGATGGCGTTGGCGGTGATGAGTCGGCGGTTGGCTTCGGCGAGGGCGGCCTTCATACGGCGGATGGCGGTGTCCCAGTCGTGGTGGGCCCGGTCGTATGCCGCCTGCGCCTCACCGGACCATGAGGATCGAAGTCGAGCGGCCTCCGCGTCGAGGGCGTCGAGCGCGTCTTCGAATTGCCGAAGGGTGAGAGCGAGACGCGCGACCGTGTCGCTGACGGCGTCGTGACGGACCGCGACTCTCATCGTTGCTCCGACAGCTCCTGGCTGAGGTCGAGCTCGCGGAGGACGTACGGCTGAGCGACGGCGTCGGTGAGGTAGTACGTGTAGAAGATGACCGCGGCTTCGTCAGCGGTGAACACCTCGTTCGAGAACACGCGCACCGCGCGGGTCTGACTGATTGGGATCAGCGTCGTCCCGTCGGCAGGCTCGGGACGCCCTACCGTGTACAGGTGGGTCTCGCCGTCAGGCGCGGGGAGGCGCACTCCCACCGTCATCTGATCGGCTGAACCGGCCGCCTGGATGAAGGAGTCGGTCAGAGGCTTCTGGAATCCGACGATGCTTGACGGATCGGCGCCACGCCAGATGCTGTAGGTGAACTCGGTCATGCCGTCCAAGCGGCCGAGCATCAGGCGCAGGTGATCTGCGACGGGGCGCCTGTTCTCTGTGATCCACCCCATCTGACCCGTTGTGAACTGCTGGCCGTGCGTCCTGCTTGAGGTCACCGCGGTATCTCCCCTCTCCTTGAGAACGCAGCGAGCTGCGCGACGGTGTCGGCGATCGCGTCGTGACGGACCGCGGCTCTCATGTCGCGTCGTCCTCCGTGGGGTCGGGGACGCTCATGTCAATCTCGCGGAGCGTGTAGGGCTGGGCGACTTTATCGGTGAGGAAGTAGGTGTAGAAGATCACCGCTGCTTCGTCGGCCGTGAACACCTCGTTGGGATACACGGTGGTGGAATGGCGTCCGTCATCCCAGTGGATGACCTCGGTGGGCTCGCCGGACATGTCCGCGCCCGGACGCCCGACGACATACTGATGCGCGGTGCCGTCCGGGTCGACATAGCGGACCTCGATCACAAGGGCTTCCGCTGTCCCGGCACACTGGATGTACTCCTCGCTGAAGGGGATGCTGTCCAGAAGGTCCGCGCCCTCCGGGGCGCGCCACAGGCTCCATGCCCATGTTGAGGACCCGTTGAGCTGACGCAGCGAGAACTGGATCTGTTCCTGGTACGGCCGGAAGTAATCGACCAGTGCGCCGCGAGTATCGTCATTGATCTGACGGATATGTGTCGGTTGACTCATTTCACGGTCTCCAGAATTACTCGAGTGATTGTGATTCTCTCCCCATTCAGGGTGGCGGTCGCTGGTCGTTCGGGGCTCACGGTGGCATCGAAGCCACGTTGGGCTGCATCGCGGCTGCCCGTGCCGCCCCTGATCTCGATGCCGGTGTACGTCCCGTCGGCGTTCTCGATGAAGCCATCGTAATAGCGAGCTTGGTCTGAGGTCGCTTGGGGATTGTGGTGATACCCCTGGATGGTCGCGCGGATCTTGTTGCGGATAACGTCCTTGCCGGTGTCCTCGGCGACACGATCGAGTCCGATCTTTTCTGTGTCGACCCAGGGGCGTTGGCCGTCGCCGTTGTACTGGCCGAGCACGTTCCGTCCGCCGTGCGTGGGGTGTGGGGCGGGGCGCTCAGGAGCATTCTGAGCGGACTCGTTCGCCCACCTGCCGGCAGCGTGTCCGGCTGCGGTCAGGCCGGCCGCGGCTACGCGGGCGCCAGCCCAGGCCAGACCACCCCCAGGGACGGTGCCGACGCCGGTTACGGCGACCGCTCCGCCGCCGCCCATCATGGCCCCGCCGCCGATGACCAGGGCGGCTCCGCCGAGGAGTTCGAGGATGATGTCCGGGTGCTCCCACAGCGTCCGCGCGGAGGCGGCAAGCATGTCCATCGTGGCCTGGAACGGCTGCACGACAGCGAGCGTGAACACCGCCTCGGTGACGGCATGCTGGGCTGCGGTCGCGGCCTCAGCCTCGGTGAGCGGCATGCGCGCGGCCTCTGCGGCCTGGTCCAACCGGACTGCCGCAGTCTCGGGCGAAGACATCCAGCGTCGCCCGGGCGTTGAACAGCACCGCTCTGGCCTGTTCATGCGCGGGACCGGACGGGTCGACGAATGGCACCTCCACCTCCGGGTGCCGAAGGCCCTGCCCGACCCGAAGCTCGCGGACGTAAGCGCGGTGCGCGGCCAGTGCCGTGGCGGCCTGCTGCTCGGCCTCGTCCCACAGGGTGATGGCGCGCGCGGCTTCCTCCTGCGCCCACTCCAGCGCATCCGCCCAGGTGAACAGGGCGTGAGCGCCCTCGCGGAGCCCGTCGCCGGCGTTCGACCAGTGCAGCAACTGACGGTCGAAGCGCGTCAGGTAGGCGTCGTAGGCCTCGCCCGTCCAGGTGCCCTCATCGTCGAGCGTCGCGAGCTGGTCGTGCACCCGTGCTGCAGTCGTGCCGTGTGCCTTCCACCCCTCGGCTGTCTGCCTGACCGCGCCGGGGGAGCCAGGGATGAGGGCGGTGGCGGAGCGGGTCTGCCCGAGCTCGATCACTCTTCCCAGATCATCGCGTCGACCTCGGCCTTCGCGGCATCCGTCCCCTCATCGAAGACCCGGGCCGTCGTCGCCAGACGTTCGGTGAAATCGTCGGAGACCGTCACCCGCGCTGCGAGGCCCGCAGACCAGGTTTCGGCGAACCGCTCAGAGGCTGCGACCACCCACTCGTGGCCGGCGCTCGTCGGCGGGGTGAGGTCGGTCGCCCCGACGTCTGCGATGATGCTCCGCGTCTTCGCCGCCATCGCCCGCAACACATCCGTGTCGACCTCATAATCCTGCGACATGCCGCCCTCTTCCAGCGAGCCCCCCGGCTGCGGGATCGAGCATAGGTCAAGACAGGGTCAGAGGATGGCGAAATGTCTGAATATGCGTAGGAAGTAACCCCAAATGAGTACGTGGGGGGTAGGGCTGCCGTAGCCGCACGGTCCCCCATGCAGCGAAAGAGCCCGCCCCCGGATGGTGACGGACTCTTTCGCGATCTGCGTTCGGCTCAGACTCCGAAGTACAGCTCGTACTCGAACGGGTGCGGGCGCTGAGCGATCGGCAGGATCTCGTTCTCGTACTTGTAGGAGATCCAGGTCTCGATGAGCTCCTCGGTGAACACGCCGCCCTCGAGGAGGAACTGGTGGTCGGCGCGGAGCGCCTCGAGCGAGTCCAGCAGGGAGTTCGGCACCTGCGGGATGTTCTTGGCCTCCTCAGGCGGAAGCTCGTAGAGGTCCTTGTCGACGGGCTCGTGCGGCTCGATGCGGTTCTTGATGCCGTCGAGGCCCGCCATGAGCTGCGCAGCGAAGGCAAGGTACGGGTTGCCCGAGGCGTCGGGCGCGCGGAACTCGATGCGCTTGGCCTTCGGGTTCGAGCCCGTGATCGGGATGCGGATCGCGGCGGAGCGGTTGCCGGCCGAGTAGACCAGGTTGACCGGAGCCTCGAAGCCCTTGACCAGACGGTGGTAGCTGTTCAGCGTCGGGTTGGTGAAGGCGAGCAGCGCCGGCGCGTGGGCCAGGATGCCGCCGATGTACCACCGCGCGATGTCGCTGAGCTGGCCGTAGCCGGCCTCGTCGTAGAAGAGCGGCTTGCCGTCGCTCCACAGCGACTGGTGGGTGTGCATACCCGAGCCGTTGTCGCCGTACAGCGGCTTCGGCATGAAGGTGGCGACCTTGCCCCACTCCTCGGCGGTGTTCTTGACGATGTACTTGAACTTCAGGATGTCGTCGGCCGCGTGCACCATGGTGTCGAAGCGGTAGTTGATCTCCTGCTGGCCCGCCGTGCCCACCTCATGGTGGGAGCGCTCGAGGATGAAGCCCGCATCGATGAGCTTGAGGGTGATGTCGTCGCGCAGGTCGGCGGTCTTGTCGACCGGGCTGACGGGGAAGTAGCCGCCCTTGTACGGGGTCTTGTTGGCGAGGTTCCCGCCCTCCTCCTCGCGGCCGGTGTTCCACGCGGCCTCCTCGGAGTCGACCTTGTAGAAGCTCTCGCCGGCAGTGACGGAGTAGCGCACGTCGTCGAAGATGTAGAACTCGGCCTCGGGGGCGAAGAACGCGGTGTCGGCGATGCCGGTGGAGGTGAGGTACTTCTCCGCCTTCTTCGCGACCTGACGCGGGTCCTTCGAGTAGATCTCGCCGGTGCGCGGGTTGTAGATGTCGAAGATCATCACGAGGGTGCTCGCCTCGCGGAAGGGGTCGATGTACGCCGTCGTCACATCCGGGATCAGCTGCATGTCCGACTCGTGGATGCTGGCGAAGCCACGGATGGAGGAGCCGTCGAACAGCTGTCCGTCCGTGAAGAAGGCCTCGTCGACCGTCGCCGCAGGGATGTTGAAGTGCTGCTGCACACCAGGGAGGTCGGTGAAACGGATGTCAAGGAATTTGACGTCGTTCTCCTTGATGTAGGCCAGTACCTCGGACGAATCTTTGAACATGTACGACTCCTGTGATGCGGATCGATGGCTTCGGGGCCACTTTGCACAGTACGGACGGGGGATTTCTCCACGGTATCCGCTTTGTTTCGTCCGTGTTACAGCGTGAGCAGGATCGGAGGGCATCCACAGCCTCGGTAGGCTGGAGGGGTGACGGATGCTGTGAACACGTACCCCGGTGAGCGACTCGGACTCCCGGAGTCCGGACCGGGGAGCATCGGTCGCCCTGGACGTCGCATCGGGGCCCTCGCGATCGACTGGACGGCAGCCGTCATCCTCTCCGTCGCGTTCTTCCAGTACGACCCGTTCGCCACGCTGCTCATCTTCGGCGTCGTGCAGATCCTCTTCATCCCGACCGCCGGCGGCAGCCCAGGGCACCGCATCCTCGGCATGCGCGTCGTCCGTCTCGACGGCGGATGGGTCGGTCTGTGGCGCCCGATCGTGCGTACGCTGCTTCTCCTCGTCGTGATCCCGGCCGTCGTGTGGGACCCGGATCAGCGCGGTCTCCACGACAAGGCTGTGGGCACGGTCCTCATCCGCGCCTGAGGCTCAGTCGCGGCCGCGGTTGCGACGGCGTGCTTCGCGGGGTGCTCTGCCGCCGAGGAACGAGCGCGCGGGGTCGACGACGTACCCGCGACGCAACGCTTCGCGGCCGATCAGCATCCGGAAACCCATCTCGTCCCGGTTGCTCAGCGTGACCTCGGCGAGCACCTCTCGGTCGACGAGACGGATCATCAGCTGCACGACGAGACGTTCCTGCGCGTGGCCGGAGGAGCTCCGGACGGCCCGCCGGTCGTGGATGGGGGACTCGACGACGACGGCATCCTCCTGGCTGTCCTGCCAGGGCTTCACACGGAACCGCACCCAGGGCTCGTCATCGCGCTCGAACTCCTGGATGTCGAACGCGTGCAGGGACGAAGTGCGGGCGCCGGTGTCGATCTTGGCTTTGATCCAGTCGACCCCGAGATCGGGCAGGCTCACCCACTCGCGCCACCCCGTAAGGGTGTTTGAATGGGTAGACCTACTCACCTGATACATCCTGGCAGGAAATCCCCCGTGAAGATCGCAGTGCTGTCCCGTGCGCCGCAGGCGTACTCCACCCAACGCCTCCGCGCGGCCGCACTGCAGCGAGGGCACAACGTGAAGGTGCTGAATACCCTGCGCTTCGCGATCGACCTGACCTCCGACGAACCCGACCTGCACTACCGTGGTCGGCAGCTCAGCGACTACGACGCGATCCTGCCACGCATCGGCAACTCGATCACGTACTTCGGTACCGCGGTGGTTCGACAGTTCGAGCAGATGGATGTATACACCCCGAACACGGCGAACGGCATCTCGAGCGCGCGCGACAAGCTCCGGGCGAACCAGATCCTCTCCCGGCACAACATCGCGATGCCGCCGACGGCCTTCGTCCGCAACCGCGCGGACGTGCGGCCGGCGATCGAGCGCGTCGGCGGCGCTCCCGTGGTGATCAAGCTGCTCGAGGGCACCCAGGGAATCGGCGTCATCCTCGCGCCGCAGGTGAAGGTCGCTGAGGCCATCATCGAGACGCTCCACTCGACCAAGCAGAACGTGCTCATCCAGAAGTTCATCGCCGAGAGCCGGGGCCGCGACATCCGCGCGCTCGTCGTCGGGGACCGCGTCGTCGCCGCGATGCGCCGATCGGCAGCGGGGGACGAGTTCCGTTCCAACGTGCACCGTGGCGGCTCGGTCGAGGCGATCGAGCTCGACCCGGTCTACGAACGGGCTGCCGTGCGGTCGGCCCAGATCATGGGACTCCGCGTCGCCGGCGTGGACATGCTGGAGGGGGACGAGGGACCCCTGGTGATGGAGGTCAACTCCTCCCCGGGCCTGCAGGGTATCGAGACCGCGACCAAGCTCGACGTCGCGGGCGCGATCATCGACTACATCGCCGGTCAGGTCGCCTTCCCGGAGATCGACGTCCGGCAGCGCCTCACCGTCTCCACCGGCTACGGCGTCGCCGAACTCATGGTCCACGGCGCCGCCGACCTGGTCGGCAAGACGCTGGGGGAGGCGGGCCTGTGGGAGCGCGACATCACGGTGCTCACCCTGCACCGAGGGGTCAGTGTCATCCCGAACCCGCGCAAGCATGTGGTGCTCGAGCCCGACGACCGCCTGTTCTGCTTCGGCAAGCTCGATGAGATGCGCTCGATGATCCCCGAACGTCGTCGTCGCCGCGCGAAGGTGCGCCGCCTGCCCAAGCAGCCGCTCTCGGAATGAGAGAAGCGCGGCCGCCCTCGGTGAGGGCGGCCGCGCTTCGCGGTCCGGGGGAGCGGGTCAGCGCGGACGCTGCGCGCGCACCTTCGTCGGGTCGATCCCCTTCGGGATGGGAAGCGACGACAGCGACTGCGAGACCGAGTCGATGCGGCGGATGACGGCCGCCATCGTGGCCTTGTCGATGGCCTTCGGGAGCTTCTTGATGGTCTTCGCGAGGTCGGCGATGGGCACCTCGTCCTCGCCGTGCCCGACGTAGAGCACCGTGATCGGCACGCCGTGAGCGACGCGCTGCGCACGGCTGCGCTCCTCGTTCACGAGTCGCGTGAGTCGTCCGCGGGCGCCCTCGCCGACGACGACGATGCCGCCGCGGCCGACCGTCCGGTACACCGCCTCCTGCGTCTTCGGGTTGATGCCCACCGGGGTCTCGGAGGCCTGCCACCGGCGACCGAGGCTCGTGCTGAGCACGTGGCCGGTCGCACCGGGCATGCCGTCGATCTTCGTGTACATGGCCGAGGTCGACAGCCGGGTCATGAGGAACAGCGCGCCGAGGACGCCGAGCATCAAGCCCGTGATGGCCCAGAGGACGAGCGTCCACACCTGGAACGGCGGAATCAGGTAGCCGGCCAGGAGGCCGAGCAGCACGCCGCCGATGAGGATCGCGGCCTGCGCCCAGGGGAGCCAGGCATAGGCCTCGCGCGTGAACCGGAAGAGGGACTTGATCTGGGAGAAGAACCCAGGACGCTTCTCGGGTTCAGGAGCACGCTTTGCCATGGAGACCAGCCTACCGAGTCCGAAGGCCGTGCGATGCCGCCGTTCGCGTGCAGCGGAGAGCGTGTGCGCGATCTCTCCTGCACAATCCGACCCGCCACGGGATCTCGTCCCCGAGCAACGAGTTCGGACGGAGCGTCCCGCGAGTCGGGTGGGATGGATCGCATGACACCAGCGCGTGAGAGTGCCCCCCGCGAGCAGCCCGTGCTTCCCCAAGCACACCGTACGATCCGACTCCTCGACTCTGCTGAGGGGCCCTTTCGCGGTGCGCTCGTCACCTCGCCGGACGGTCCGGTCGTGCGCGTCGAGGCCGAGAGCCTCGCTGGTTGGGCGGGCTGCCGATATGCGGGCACCCAGCACATCGCCGCGCCGGTGGACATGATCCGCCGCGCGGACGGACACGACGTCCTTCTGCCCTGGTGCACCGAGCGCCTGGAGGCCTACGTGGATCGGCGGCTCCGGCGGGGCGGGTTGCCATCGGGGGAGGTCAGCACGGTGGTCGTGAGTCTTCTGCGTGGACTGGCGGAGCTGGGGCCCGCGTCGGCGGTGGACATGCACGGGACATGGTGGCTCACCGACGGGGGCCGGCCGGTCTTCGTGCTGGGGCCCGGTCAGGACGCGCCGACCGCCGTCCTGGTGATCGTGGACCGGCTACGCGCGGAATGCACCGACAAGACGATGGCCCGGGTCCTCGACCGCACCCGCGATCGCGTTCGCTCGGCCGCAGCACAGCGCCGGGTGCCCCGGCGATTGCTAGAGGACGCAGAGAGCGACCTCTTGGAGATCGCAGCACCACGACCACTGGAAGAGGCTGCAGAGGACCGGGCGGCGCCCACGGAAGCCGGTGTCTCCGGTGCGGTGCGACGAGTCCGCACCGAACCCGTCACCCGCGCACGGCTGCGGGAGCGTCGGATGCGGGAAGAGAGTCCGGTCAAAGGGGGCTCGGTACGGGCGTTCGCCGGCCTGCTCGCCCTCCGCGATCGAGTCGTCAGCGGGGCGCGACCTCTCCTCGATCGGCGGACCATCAGGGTACGGCCGCCGGCGGGCGGAGGGGAGACGGGTTCCCGGCACAGGCGGGTTCTCATCGTGGCCGGCGCGTGCGCGGCGGCGGTGCTCCTCGCGGGGCTGCTGTGGCCGAGCGACGGAGACGATCCCGCGGTCGGGGCAGCGGGGAGCACTCCTCCGTCCGCTGACCGTCCTGGGGGAGCGGGCCCTGCCAGGAGGACTGCGCCGACACCTGCTCCTTCACCGTCCGCGTCCGCGGCGCCGCCGAAGGCCGACGATCCGACAGGCGCTCTCCCGGCACTCCTCGCGCAGATCGTCGAGTGCGAGGCACGCGACGACGCGGTGTGCGCCGCTGCCGTCGCGGCCGGTTCCGCGGGGATCACGCCCGTCGCTGCCGAGATGGCCGGTCGGAAGGATGCGGTTCTCGTGGATCGCTATGGAGACACGGCCGTGATGGAGCTGCCGTCATCGCCCGAGACCGGCGAAGCGAAGACCGAGGAGGCAGCCATCCTCGTGCTGGTGTGGGCAGATGAAAAATGGCTGGTCCGCGACGCATATCGCGTCGCGGACCAGCCGAAGTGAGGCGAGCCGTCGGTCAGGCGCCGAGCTGGCCGCTGAACTGCGCAGCCTCGAGGCGAGCCTTCACCGCACCGAGGAAGCGTGCCGCGTCGGCACCGTCGATGATGCGGTGGTCGTACGACAGAGCCAGGTACACGTAGGAGCGGACCGCGATCGCGTCCGTGCCGCCGACCTTGACCAGACCCGGGCGCTTGACGACCGTGCCCGTGCCGAGGATCGCCGACTGCGGCAGGAACACCACGGGCGTGTCGAACAGCGCGCCGCGCGAACCGGTGTTGGTCAGCGTGAACGTGCCGCCGGCGAGCTCGTCGGGCTTCAGCTTGTTGTCGCGGGTGCGCGCAGCGAGATCGGCGATCTCGTGGGCGATCTCGGCGATGTTCTTCGACGCAGCGTCGCGGAGCACCGGCGTGAGCAGACCGCGCTCGGTGTCGACCGCGATCGAGACGTTCTCGGACGCCGGGTAGACGATCTGCTCGCCGTCGACCGTCGCGTTGATGATCGGGAAGGCCTGCAGGGCCTCCGCCGCGGCGAGGGCGAAGAACGGCAGGAAGGACAGCTTGTCGCCGGTCTTCTCGAGGAACGACGTCTTGACGCTGTCGCGGTACTCGGCGAGAGCGGTGACGTCCACCTCGACCACCGTGGTGAGCTGGGCCGTCTGCTGCATCGACTCGACCGCACGCTTGGCGAGGACCTTGCGCAGGCGCGACATCGGCTGGGTGGTCCCGCGCAGCGGCGACACCTCCAGGGGGGCCGGAGCCGGCGTTGCAGCGGCTGCCGGTGCGGCGGTGGCGGTCTCTGCGGCCTTGAGGACGTCCTCCTTGCGGATTCGGCCTCCGACGCCGGTGCCCTTGACCGTGGCCAGGTCCACACCCTGCTGCGCAGCCAGACGGCGCACGAGCGGGGTCACGTAGAGGTTGTCGCTCTCGGTCGGCAGCGACAGCTTGGGGGCCTCCGCCTGCGCGGGCTGTGCCGGAGCAGCGGCCTGCGCGGGCGCTGCGGGGGCCTCGGCCTGCGGAGCGGGAGCAGCGGGAGCCTCGGGCTGTGCAGCCGGAGCCTCGGCCTGCGGAGCCGGAGCGGCGGGCGCCTCGGCCTGCGGAGCGGCAGGGGCTTCGGCCTGCGGAGCAGCGGGAGCCTCGGGCTGGGCTGCGGGAGCAGCACCGGAACCCACGCGTGCCAGCACGGCGCCGACCTCGACGGTCTCGTCCTCGCCGGCGACGATCTCCTGCAGCACCCCGGCGACCGGCGACGGGATCTCGGTGTCGACCTTGTCGGTGGAGATCTCGAGGAGCGCCTCGTCGACCTCGACCGAGTCGCCGACCTGCTTGAGCCAGCGGGTGACCGTGCCTTCGGTGACGCTCTCACCGAGCTCGGGGAGCACGATGTCGGTGGCGTCGCCGGAGGGAGCCGCAGGCGCGGACTCGGCGGGAGCGGAGTCGGCGGGTGCCTGCTGCTCGGCCGCGGGAGCCGCGGCGGGCTCCGGAGCGGCGGGGGCGGCGGCCTCAGCCGGGGCGGCTTCAGCCGCAGCAGGGGCATCGTCGGCCGGTGCCGCACCGCTGCCGTCGCCGATGCGGGCCAGCAGAGCACCGACCTCGACGGTCTCGTCCTCGGCCACGAGGATCTCCTCGATCACGCCGGTGACGGGGGAGGGGATCTCGGTGTCGACCTTGTCGGTCGAGATCTCGAGCAGGCCCTCGTCCGCCTGGACGGTGTCTCCCACCTGCTTGAGCCAGCGGGTGACCGTACCCTCTGTGACGCTCTCGCCGAGAGCGGGGAGGACCACGGATGTGCTCATGACTGAGTCTCCTTCAGAAGTTGTATGACGCTTGTCTAGCTTAGTGACTCGGGCACCGGTTGGTGCTCAGAGGGCGTGCAGGGGCTTTCCGGCCAGCGCGAGGAAGGCTTCGCCGAGCGCCTCGCTCTGGGTCGGGTGGGCATGGATGAGCGGCGCGATGTCCTCGGGATGGGCCTCCCACGCGACCGCGAGCTGTCCCTCGGTGATGAGCTCGCCGACGCGATCGCCGAGGAGATGGACACCGAGGACGGGCCCGTCCTTGAGGCGGACGACCTTGACCAGGCCGCCCGTGCCGATGATCTCGCTCTTGCCGTTCCCCGCGAGGTTGTACTCGTAGGAGTGGATCGCGTCGGCGCCGTGCGCGGTGACCGCCGCCTCCTCCGTCAGACCGACCGAGGCGACCTCCGGGCTCGAGTAGGTGACCTTCGGGATCTGCACGTCAGGGACGTTCACGGGGGAGAGGCCCGCGATGCGCTCGGCGACCGCGATGCCCTGCTGGAACCCGCGGTGGGCGAGCTGGAGGCCGGGGACGATGTCGCCGACCGCCCACACGCCGGGGACGCCGGTGCGGAGGTCGCCGTCCACCGTCACGAACCCGCGGTCCAGGCGCACGCCGGCTTCCTCGAATCCCAGGTCGGCGGTGGCGGGGCCGCGGCCGACGGCGACGAGGAGGTAGTCGGCGGTGAACTCCTTGCCGTCCTCCAGCGTGACCGTGACGGACGAGTCGTCCTGGGTGGCGGTCTGGAAGCGCACGCCCAGGGAGTAGTGGATGCCGCGGCGGCGGAACGCACGCTCGAGGCCCTTGCTCATCGCGATGTCCTCGTTCGGGACGAGGTGGGGCAGCGCCTCCACGATCGTCACCTCGGCTCCGAAGGAGCGCCACACGCTCGCGAACTCGACGCCGATCACGCCGCCGCCCAGGATGAGCACCCGCTCCGGGATCACGTCCAGGGCGAGTGCCTGCTCGCTGGTCAGGATCCGTCCGCCGATCTCCAGACCAGGCAGGGAGCGGCTGTACGAGCCGGTGGCGAGGATGACGTCGGTGCCGACATAGACATCGTCGCCGACGGTGACGCTCCGGTCCGCGTTCAGGCGGCCGAGCCCGGCGACCGTCGTGATCCCGCGCGCCTTGACGAGCCCCTCGAGGCCCTTGTACTTCTTCGCGACGATGCCCTCGCGATACGTGCGCACGCCCGCCGGGTCGATCCCGCCGAACGAGGCCGTGACGCCGACCGAGGCGGCGTCACGCACGTGGTCCGCCACCTCGGCAGCGTGCAGCAGCGCCTTCGTCGGGATGCACCCGCGGTGGAGGCACGTGCCTCCCACCTTGTCCTTCTCGATCAGTGCGACGGACTTGCCGAGCTCGCTGGCTCGCAGTGCCGCGGCGTACCCGCCGCTGCCGCCGCCCAGGACGACGATGTCGAAGGTGTGGGTTGTCATGGGTGTCATGCCTCCGGGTGGGATGCTGCTTCGGCGAAGGCGATGATCGATCGGACCATCGCCCCCGTGGGGCCCTTCTCTGTGAAGCCGTAGGGGGCGCCGGCGTGTTCACCGGATCCCGCGATGTCGAGGTGCACCCAGGGGATGCGCGGCGCGTCGTCCGCGTCCGAGGTGCGGCCGACGAAGCGCCGGAGGAAGAGACCGGCGAAGGACGCGCCGCCCATCCGATCTCCCATGTTGGCGTTGATCATGTCGGCGATGGGGGAGTCGAGCGTCTCCTCCATGTAGGCGGGCAGCGGCATGTGCCACGCGGGCTCTCCCGTGCGGGCGGCCGCGGCGAGGAACTCCGCGACCGTCTCGTCGTCGCCGAAGACGCCGGTGTGACGGTGGCCGAGGGCTGCGACGATCGCGCCGGTCAGAGTCGCGACGTCGATGATGACGTCGGGGTTCTCCCGGCTCGCGGCGACCAGACCGTCGGCGAGGACGAGGCGCCCCTCCGCGTCGGTGTTCAGCACCTCGACGGTGGTGCCGTCGAGGATGCGGATGACGTCCCCGGGGCGGAGAGCACGACCGGACGGCATGTTGTCGGTGATGCAGAGCCAGGCGGTCACGCGCACGGGGAGGCGGAGGGCCGCGATGGCGCGGAGGGCGGCGAGGGAGGTCGCGGCACCGGCCATGTCGAACTTCATGCCGACCATCGAAGCCGCCGGCTTCAGGGAGAGTCCGCCGGTGTCGAAGGTGATGCCCTTGCCGACGAGGGCGATGTGCCGCTGCGCGTCCGCTGGCGCGTAGTCGAGGCGGACGAGGCGCGGCGGCCGGTCGGATCCCTGGCCGACGCCGAGGATGCCACCGAAACCCTGTTCCGCGAGAGCACCCTCGTCGAGGATCTCCACGGTGACGTCGAGGTCCGCGACGCTGTCGGCGGCGCTCTGCGCCAGCTGCGCGGGGCTCTGCCACTCGGCGGGCACGTTCACGAGGTCCTTGATGAGAGCGACGGCCTCGCCCGTGGCGTGAGCGCGGGCGATCGTCTCGTCGTCGAGCGGGGCGTGGACGACGACCGCCGTCGCCCGCTTCTTCCTGCCGTTCTCGGCGCGGTAGTCGTCGAAGCGGTAGCCGCCGAGGACGGCACCCTCCGCGGCCGCGGCGGCGTGCTCCTCGAGACCGGCGGCGAGGCCGAGCGCGACGGTGTCGAAGCCGGTCAGGGAGCGGAGAGCCGCGCCGGCTGCGCTCCGTACGGAGGCGTCGTCGACGGTGGAGCCGACGCCGACGACGGCGAACGCGAGGGGCGTCACCTCGGGGGCGTAGACCCGAGCGAACGCACCGGCGGCGCCGGTGAAGCCGATGCCCGCCAGAGCGTCGGCGAGACCGGGGTGAGCCGCCAGCGACTCGGCCGACTCGGAGAGATCGGGGACGACGAGCACTGCGGCATCGGCAGCGCTTCCGGGGAACTGATCGGTGGTGTGCGAGAGCACGGGAAGCGTCATGCTCTCCATCCTAGGATCTCCGCCCCGGGGTCGTCGGTCCGCCGGCCGGGGTGTGTTCGCTCTCAGCGAGACACGTCAGAGCCCGGCTCCGGGTGCGGCTCGTAGCATGGAGACATGCCCTTCTCCGGAGAGATCCACGAACGCGTCGCGAACGCCCCCACGGTGCCCCACGGCCTGCCTCTCGTGATGCTGCTCACCGGTTTCACCGACGCGGGCAGTGCGGTGTCGGGGCTCATCGATCATCTGCGGGAGACGACGTCGCCGCAGCCGCTCGCGGTCTTCGACAACGATGTGCTCCTGGACTACCGCGCACGCCGCCCGGTCATCTCCTTCGACCAGGACCACCTTGCCGAGTTCCGCCCGCCCCGTCTGGAGCTCTCCCTCGCCACGGACGCGCTGGGACGCCCGTTCCTGCTGCTCACGGGCTACGAGCCCGACTTCGCGTGGAACGCCTTCGCGGAGACCGTCCTGGATCTCGCTGCGGAGTTCGAGGCCTCGGGACTGCACTGGGTCCACTCGATCGCGATGCCCGTGCCGCACACGCGCCCCATCGGGACGACGGTGAGCGGGAACCGGCGCGACCTCGTCGTGTCGCACTCCGTGTGGCGTCCGCGCACGCAGGTCCCGGCGACCGCGGGTCACCTGCTCGAGTACCGGTTCGCGGAGCGCGGGGAGCGCGTCGTCGGCTTCGTGCTCCTCGTGCCGCACTACCTCGCGGAGACGGAGAATCCGGAGGCGGTCAGTGCAGCGGCGGAGAAGCTCATGGCCTCGACCGGCCTCGTGCTCATGCTCGACGCAGTCCAGGAGCGCCGTGAGGACTACCTCGCCCGAGTCGACGAGCAGGTCGCAGCGAACGACGAACTGCAGCAGATGGTGCACAACCTCGAGCGCCGGTACGACGCCTACATGGCCGGTCGTGACCCCGAGGACGATTCGTACGACGAGGGCGGATTCAGCGAACGCGACCTGCCCAGCGCCGACGAACTCGCGGCCGAGCTCGAGCGCTACCTCGCATCTCGGCCGTCGGGTGACGAGGACAAGCCGGGACGCGGCTGAATCTCTCGCAGCGGATCGGGCGGGAATGCGTCCTCATCGCCATACGTGTGCGATACTAGGAGTCCGACCCGTTGTCAATCAGTGTTTTCGCGCACTGGACTTGACAAGGGTCTTACTAGTGTCCGAAATGTCCCGGGGTCTCCCAGCGGCCCCGTGAAAGGCGAAACGTGACTCCTGCCACGACGAAGAACACGCGGACGAAGAAGGCCGATCAGATCACCGCGGATCCCGAGGTCGAGGACGTCGAAACGACCGAAGCGGCTCCTGCGCCCAAGCGCGCCGCGGCCAAGCGCGCCCCCGCGAAGAAGAAGAAGTCGGATGACGTCGTCGAGGAAGACGACGCCGCCGCAGCCGAGGGCTCCGAAGACGCCGCGGGCGACGAGGAGGAGGACGACGCGAAGCCGACCTTCACCGAGCCGCTGCCGACCGGTGCGATCGTCATCTCCTCCAAGGACGACGAAGAGGTCCCGGTCTACTCGACCCAGATCACCGGCGCGACCGCCGACCCGGTCAAGGACTACCTGAAGCAGATCGGAAAGGTCGCGCTGCTGAACGCGGCCGAAGAGGTCGAGCTCGCGATGCGCATCGAAGCGGGTCTGTTCGCGGAGGAGAAGCTCTCCGCGATGTCTCCCGCCGAGAAGACGAGCCAGCTCGGACTCGACCTGCAGTGGGTCGCCCGCGACGGTCAGCGCGCGAAGAGCCACCTCCTCGGCGCGAACCTCCGCCTCGTCGTATCCCTCGCCAAGCGCTACACGGGTCGCGGCATGCAGTTCCTGGATCTGATCCAGGAGGGCAACCTCGGCCTCATCCGCGCGGTCGAGAAGTTCGACTACACCAAGGGCTTCAAGTTCTCGACCTACGCCACCTGGTGGATCCGTCAGGCCATCACCCGCGCCATGGCCGACCAGGCCCGCACGATCCGCATCCCGGTGCACATGGTCGAGGTCATCAACAAGCTCGCCCGCGTGCAGCGGCAGATGCTGCAGGACCTCGGTCGCGAACCCACTCCGGAAGAGCTGAGCCGCGAGCTCGACATGACGCCGGAGAAGGTCGTGGAGGTGCAGAAGTACGGCCGCGAGCCGATCTCGCTGCACACCCCGCTCGGCGAGGACGGCGACAGCGAGTTCGGTGACCTCATCGAGGACACCGAGGCCGTGGTCCCGGCCGACGCCGTGGGCTTCACGATGCTGCAGCGTCAGCTCGAGCAGCTCCTCGACTCGCTCTCCGAGCGCGAGGCCGGCGTGATCCGGATGCGCTTCGGCCTGGGCGACGGTCAGCCGAAGACGCTCGACCAGATCGGTGACACGTTCGGCGTGACGCGTGAGCGCATCCGCCAGATCGAATCGAAGACGATGGCCAAGCTGCGCCACCCGAGCCGCTCGCAGTCGCTGCGGGACTACCTCGAGTGATGCAGGCGAACGAGGGCAAGGCGCTCGAGACGAGCGTCGACGGAAAGAGCTACGCGCGGATCCCGCTGCGCACCCGTGTCGTGATGCCGGACGACGATCTCGACGCCATCATCACGGAGTACGCGAAGGCCGCCGTCCAGCCGGGCGACCTGCTCTTCGTGACCGAGAAGATCGTCGCGATCACGCAGGGCCGGTCCTACCGCCTCGACGAGATCAAGCCGCGCAAGCTCGCGCTGTTCCTGTCGAAGTACGTCACCCGCACGCCGTACGGCATCGGTCTCGGCATGCCGGAGACGATGGAGATGGCATTGCGCGAGTGCGGCACGCCGCGCATCCTCTTCGCGGCGGCCGTCTCGGCGGTCACCAAGGCGTTCGGGCGCAAGGGCGACTTCTACCGCATCGCGGGGGACAAGGCCCGCGCGATCGACGGACCGACGAAGCACACCATCCCGCCGTACAACGAGGCTGTGGTGCTCGGGCCGAAGGACCCGGACCGGGTTGCGGCGCACCTGAAGACGCTGATCGGCGGCCAGGCCGAGGTGGCCGTGGTCGACATCAACGATCTCGGCGGCAACATCCTCGGCTCCACCCTGGACAAGGCGGGGGAGCTGCGGCTGGTGAAGATCCTCGGGGACAATCCGCTCGGCCAGGGCCTCGAGTCCACCCCGCTCGGCATCGTCCGCGCGGTCTGAACAGCTCGACCCACCCCTTCACGACCGAACCGGCCCCTTGCGTGTGAACGCAAGGGGCCGGTTCGCATGTACAGGGGTGGCCCGGCGCTTCGACGCGCTCAGCGACCCATGCGGGGTCCCTGAGCCTGTCGAAGGGTGAGCTGTCGAAAGGTCAGAAGCCGATGACCTCGCGGTAGCGCGGCTTGTGCCCGGTACGGATGCCGGTGACGCTGGGCTTGTTCTCGTAGACGCCCGCCCCCCAGTTCCCCTCGACGAGCACGGGGCCGTCCGGGGTCACGACGACGTCCCATCCGACGTACTGCACCTGCGGCACGACCCGGGCGACCTGATCGATGAAAGCGCGCACCTCGTCCATGTAGGGCAGCTGGAAGTCGGCGATGCGGAAGCCCGAGTCCGGGTGGGTCTCGTGCACGTGCCCGTGCGAGTCATAGCCGGCCCCCACGGCTTGCCCGTTCTCGTCGAGCATCGTGTAGAAGCCGCCGAAGGTCATCTGATCGCTCACCGCGCCGCGGCCGAACTTCTGCGCCATTGCGAGGATGTGCGCCTTCTCCCCGTCGAAGAAGGCGGTGATGCGGGTGGTGTTCACGGTCCCGGGGCACACGGCCGCCAGGTCGTCATGCTGGCGGATGACCTCTTCGATCAGCAGCTCGCCCCGGTCGAGGAGACCGCGGTGGAACTCGGTCCAGTCCGTGATGTCGGCGGCGTGATATCGGTGCACACCGGTCCCGGCCTGGCCGACCGGCTCCTTCGTGACGATCGTTCCGAGGCGCTCCGTGAGGGCACGGACCTCGTCGGCGTTGCCCTCCTCGACCACCATCCACTCGCGATGCAGATGTGCGGAGAACTTCCGGTTGAACTCGATCTTGTCCTGGAAGATCCAGCGGAAGTCGGGGTGGTCGTACTTCTGGGAGAGCTGGTTGGACACCGGGTGCGTCATGTACGTCTCGCGCTCGGCACGGTTGAGCATCGCGAAGTCGTAGTCGATGTAGTCCTGGAAGCCCACGTTGTGGCGGGCCGCCGACCAGAGCATGTCGGCGACGATCGTGGGAACGGGACGGTGGTGCTGTGCCGAGGCCTCCTTCGCCCGTTCGAACACCGAACCGACGTCGATGCGGCGGGCACGGCCGAGGAGATAGCGGATGCGGGGCGCGAGAGAAAGACGAGACATGGAGCTCCGGGTCTAGGGATCGACGTCCCAGTCTACGCGGGGAGCCCCCAGGCTCCTGAGAGCGCGGAAGCTAGGCTGGAGGACGTGTGTGACACGAGTTCGAGTGCGCTTCCGCAGGCGATGATCTCGCGTTCGGCCCTTGCTGCCGGCGCGTCCGCGGCGATCCGTGCCGGGGGCCGCCGTGCCGATCTCCGCCGCGACGCATGGGGGCATGGACTGCTCGCCGTGGCCCACGCGGTGACAGCCGCGGGCGTCGAGGAGGTCCTCGTGGACTCGCCAGGCGAAGTCGAGGCCCTGCGCCTTGAAGGCATCAGCGCCACGACCGTCGGTACGCCCGACGTCGACCCCGTCCTCCTCTACGGGCTGCCGTCCGCGGAGGGAATCCCGGCGACACCTCCGGTCATGCGCCTGGTCGGCCGGGTCATGTCCACCAAGCGCCTGCGCGCGGGGGAGGCTGTCTCCTACGGCTACACCTTCCGGGCCGCAGCGGACACGGAGGTCGCGCTCGTGACGGGCGGCTACGCGCAGGGTGTCGTCCGCTCTCTCGGCAATCACGCCGACGTGGAGATCGCCGGCGCGTTGCGTCCCATCGTCGGACGAGTCGCCATGGACGTCTGTGTGATCGACCTCCAGGGCGCCGCGGCCGAGGTGGGAGACACGGTGACGTTCTTCGGCGGGACCGGCCCCGCATCCGACGCGATCGCCCGCTGGGCCGAGGTCACCGGGATGACGCCCGCGGAGCTCGTGGCCGTCCCCGGTGCTCACGCCGTGCGCGGATGGGAGGCATGATGGGTGGGCCGATGCGACCAGAACTCCGCCTGGACAGCGCCGTCTTCCGCGCGAACATCGCGGCCGTGCGCGACCGACTGGGCGACTCCACGTTGATGCTGGTGCTCAAGGACGACGCGTACGGCCACGGACTCCGCTGGGCGGTGGAGACCGCGCGCGAGGCGGGGGTGACGACGTTCGGCAGCTACGACGTGCGCGGGGGCCTCGACGTCCGGCGCCTCGCAGGCGGGACCGCGTCCGTGTTCGCCTGGGCGACCTCGACCGACGAGGAGATCGACGAGGCGCTCCTGCAGGACATCGAGCTCGGCGTCGGCACCATCGAGTACCTGCGCCGCATCGTCACGCGGGCCGATGTGCTCGGTGTGCGTGCCCGGGTGCACCTCAAGATCGACACCGGCCTCCATCGCAATGGCGTGCGTCCGGAGGACTGGGCGGCGGCCGTTGCCGAGGCGAGGGCGGCCGAGAGCGCGGGCACCCTCGCGCTCGTGGGCGTGTGGAGTCACATCGCGGAGGCGAGCGACGCCGAGGACGACGAGGCCCAGTCCGTGTTCCTCGATGCCGTGCAGCACACCGGTCTGTCCGGAGCTGTGCCGGCGGCCCTGCACCTCACAGCGTCGGCGGCATCCTGGTGGCGTCCGGAACTGCGCGGCACGGTGTCACGGATCGGGGCGTTCTGCTACGGCATCCGTTCGGCGGACGGCCCGGATCTCGACGGTGTGCAGCCGGCGGCACGTCTCGTGGCCCCGGTCGTCCGGGTCGATGGCGACGCCGCGGTCGTGGCCGTCGGCAGTCTCGACGGCCTGCCCTCGACGCTGGCCGGCATGACGGTCGGTACCCCGGCCGGCCCCCGCGTGGCGCCCGAGATCGACCTGGCGACGACGACCGTCGAGGGCTGGCCCGGGATGGCTGTCGGCGACGAGGTGACGATCTTCGGGCCGGGCGCGCAGGGGGAGGAGACAGCGACGACCCTCGCCGAGCGGATCGAGACGGTCGGCGAGGAGATCCTCACCCGCCTCGGTCCGCGGATTCGGCGGAGGGTCGTGGAGTGAACCGGCTCGGCCGGTTCAGGCGCTGATCAGACCATCTCGACGAGACGAGCGGTCTCGTCGTGCCAGCTCGTGGCCACGCTGCGCAGCTTCTCTTCGTACTTGCGGCCGTGGTGGGCGCAGAAGAGCAGCTCGGAGCCGTTGACCTCGGCGGCGATGTAGGCCTGTGCGCCACACGAGTCACAGCGGTCCATCGCAGTCAGGCGGTACTCGACAGCGGAGGTCTCACGTTCGGTCGTTGCATTCATCTCGGGGCCTCCTCGGGTGTCGGCGTCCTTGTTGGTCGTGCTCAATACAACCACGCTGCACCTGGGGGCATGCCCGGTCGACGGCGTGTTTCGCTCAGCGCGTACGCGCACACGCGCGAAGGCGGTGCCGCGGGGAGTGTCTGCGAGGGGCGGGACCGTCCCGCGAATAGACTCGGAGATTGTGAATGCCGAGTACTCCGCCCATCATCTCCAGGTGCTCGAAGGACTCGAAGCGGTCCGCAAGCGCCCCGGCATGTACATCGGCTCGAACGGTTCGCCCGGGCTCATGCACTGCCTCTGGGAGATCATCGACAACTCCGTCGACGAGGCGGTCGCCGGCAACGGATCCCGCATCGACGTCATCCTCCACGATGACGGCAGCGTCGAGGTGCACGACCGCGGTCGCGGCATCCCCGTCGACGTGGAGCCCCGGACCGGTCTGACCGGCGTCGAGGTCGTCTACACCAAGCTGCACGCCGGAGGGAAGTTCGGCGGCGGCTCCTACGCGGCGTCGGGCGGTCTCCACGGCGTCGGCGCCTCGGTGGTGAACGCGCTCTCCGAGCGCCTCGACGTCGAGGTCGACCGTGGCGGTAAGACCTACGCGATGTCCTTCCACCGCGGCGAGCCCGGCATCTTCCAGGACTCGGGGGAGAAGCGGCCCGATGCGCCCTTCACCCCGTTCGAGGAGAACAGTGAGCTGCGCGTCGTCGGCAAGGCGCCGCGCGGGGTCACCGGTACGCGTGTGCGCTACTGGGCCGACCGTCAGATCTTCACCAAGGACGCCGCCTTCCAGCTCGCCGAGCTCGAGACCCGCGCGCGGCAGACCGCCTTCCTGGTCCCCGGCCTCGAGATCGTGGTCCGCGACGAGCGCGCCGCGAGCGCAGTGGTGGGGGAGGACGGCACCCCGGCCGGCCCCGTGGAGACCTCGTACCTCTACGAGGGCGGCATCTCCGAGTTCGTGGAGTACCTGGCGGTCGACCCGCCGGTGACCGACACCTGGCGCATCCAGGGAGAGGGCACGTTCACCGAGACCGTCCCGGTCCTGCAGCCCGACGGCCACATGGTGGCGACCGAGGTCGAGCGCGTATGCGCCGTCGACATCGCCCTGCGCTGGGGCACCGGCTATGACACCCGCATCCGCTCCTTCGTGAACATCATCTCCACGCCGAAGGGCGGCACGCATCAGCAGGGCTTCGAGCAGGAGCTGCTGAAGGTGCTCCGCAGCCAGGTCGAGCAGAACGCGCGTCGGCTCAAAGTCGGCAACGACAAGCTCGAGAAGGACGACGTCCTCGCCGGCCTCACCGCCGTCCTCACGGTCAACGTGCCGGAGCCGCAGTTCGAGGGTCAGACGAAGGAGGTGCTCGGCACGCCCGCGGTCCGCCAGATCGTCGCGCAGGTGATGCGCAAGGACCTCCAGCAGCGTTTCACCTCCACCAAGCGCGACGACAAGAGCCAGGCCACGCAGCTGCTCGACAAGATCGTCTCCGAGATGAAGGCGCGTGTGTCCGCACGCGCCCACAAGGAGACGCAGCGCCGCAAGAACGCGCTCGAATCGTCCACCCTGCCGACCAAGCTCGTCGACTGCCGGACGAACGACGTGGAGCGCAGCGAGCTCTTCATCGTCGAGGGCGACTCGGCCCTCGGCACGGCCAAGAACGCCCGCAACAGCGAGTTCCAGGCGCTGCTGCCCATCCGCGGGAAGATCCTCAACGTGCAGAAGGCGTCGGTCGGCGACATGCTGTCCAACGCCGAGTGCGCGTCCATCATCCAGGTGATCGGCGCGGGCTCCGGGCGGACCTTCGACATCGACGCGGCGCGCTACGGGAAGATCATCCTCATGAGCGACGCCGATGTCGACGGAGCGCACATCCGCACGCTCCTACTCACGCTGTTCTTCCGCTACATGCGGCCGCTCATCGAGCATGGACGCGTGTTCGCCGCCGTGCCGCCGCTGCACCGGATCATCGTCATCAACCCGGGCTCGAAGCCGAACGAGACCATCTACACCTACAGCGAGCAGGAGCTGCACGCCCTGCTCGCCAAGCTCCGCAAGGCCGGCAAGCGCTGGCACGAGCCGATCCAGCGGTACAAGGGTCTCGGGGAGATGGACGCGGAGCAGCTCGCGAACACGACGATGGACCGTTCCGGTCGCCTGCTCCGCCGGGTACGGATGGAGGATGCCGAGGCCGCGGGCCGCGTCTTCGAGCTGCTCATGGGCAACGAGGTCGCCCCGCGGCGGGAGTTCATCATCGACTCCGCGGACCAGCTCTCGCGCGAAGCCATCGACGCCTGAGGGCGGCGGGGACGAAGAAGGGGACCCGGCGAGGCCGGGTCCCCTTTCTTGGCGGACGGGTCAGACGAGGGTCCGGCCGATGCTGCCGATGACGCCGTCGATCGGCTGGCCGGAGGCATCGCGGCGCGCTCCGGGCTCGGGGAGCTTGCGCACCGCGCCGGTGGGGTCTACGGCCAGAGCCGGGCGGGGGCCGACCCAGGCGACCGTGAGGCGGTCCTCGCCCTTCAGGAAGGCGTGGGCGCGGACGCCACCGGTCGCGCGGCCCTTGGACGGGTACTCGGTGAACGCCGAGACCTTCGCGCGGCCCGGATCGGTGCCGGGCAGGATGCTCTCCGCGCCGGAGACCGTGGCGACGACGGCGTCGGTGTCCGGGCTGACGGCACCGAAGAAGAGGACCGCGGCGCCGGAGCCGAGCTTGATGCCCGCCATCCCGCCGGCGGGTGCTCCTTGCGGGCGGACCGCCGAGGCCGAGAACCGCAGAAGCTGGGCGTCGGTCGTCAGGAACACGAGGTCGGCGTCGTCCGCCGCGTCGGCCGCACCGACGACCGAGTCTCCGCTCTTGAGGCCGATGACCTCCAGGTCCGGACGCACCGGCAGGGTCGACGGCACGATCCGCTTGACGATGCCCTGCGCGGTGCCGAGGGCGACCGGGGTGTCGCTGTCGAATCGGATGAACCCGACGATGCGCTCGCCCTTGGTCGTGACCCCCAGGTAGTCGCGCAGCGGAGTCCCCGCGGCGAGCTGTACGGAGGTGCCGGGCACCGAGGGCAGATCGACGGGGGAGAAGCGGACGACGCGTCCCGTGCTCGTGAGCGCACCGACCTCACCGCGAACCGTCGTCTCGACGGTCGCGAGGATGGCGTCGTGCTTGCTCCGCCGGGCAGGGGCGGTGAGCTCCTGTCCTTCGCCGAGGTCCACGCGCACGGCGCGCCCCGTCGTCGAGAGGACCACGGTGGTCGGAGCGTCGGCGATCTGCAGATCCACCGCGCCCTTCGTCGCGCGGGGCTTCGGCGGGGCCGCGTTCATCAGCAGGGTGCGGCGCGGCGTCCCGTAGGCCTCGGCCACGGCGTCCAGCTCCTGGGCGACGGCGGCACGCAGCAGCGCCGGGCTGGCGAGCAGCTCCCGCAGCGACGCGATCTCCGCGAGGAGGGCGTCCCGCTCCGCCTCGAGCTCGATGCGCGAGAACTTCGTCAGGCGGCGCAGCCGCAGCTCGAGGATGTACTCGGCCTGTGGCTCGCTGAGGTCGAACACGGACCGGAGCCGTGTGCGTGCCTGCTCGGTGTCGTCGGACGACCGGATGACCTGGATGACCTCGTCGATGTCGAGGATCGCGATGAGAAGCCCCTCCACCAGGTGCAGGCGCTCCTCCCGACGGGCGAGACGGTACCGGCTGCGGCGCGTGATGACCTCGATGCGGTGGCCGACGTAGACGCTGAGCATCTCCTTGAGGCCGAGCGTTCGGGGCTGGCCGTCGACGAGCGCGACGTTGTTGATGCTGAAGGAATCCTCCAGCGGCGTGAGCCGGTACAGCTGCTCCAGGACGGCGTTCGGGTCGAATCCGGTCTTGATGCCGATGGCGACGCGGAGGCCGTGGTTGCGGTCGGTGAGGTCGGTGACGTCGCTGATGCCCTGGAGCTTCTTCGCCTGCACTGCGTCGCGGATCTTCTCGATCAGACGCTCCGGGCCGACCATGTACGGGAGCTCGGAGACGATGATGCCCGTACGTCGGGGACCCAGCGGCTCGATCGACGTGCGTCCGCGGACCTTGAGGGCGCCGCGACCGGTCGTGTAGGCGTCCTTCACGCCGTCGAGCCCCATGAGGATCCCGCCCGATGGGAAGTCCGGGCCGGGGACGTACTCCATGAGGTCCTCGGTGGTGGCGTCCGGGTGCTCGAGCAGATGGGTCGCCGCGGCGACGACCTCGATGAGGTTGTGCGGCGCCATGTTGGTCGCCATGCCCACTGCGATACCGCTGGCGCCGTTGACGAGCAGGTTCGGGAAGGCCGCAGGCAGCACCGCGGGCTGCTGGAACTGGCCGTCGTAGTTCGGGATGAAGTCGACGACGTCCTCGTCGAGGTTCTCGGTGAGCGACAGCGCGGGGGCGGCGAGGCGCGCCTCCGTGTATCGCGCGGCAGCCGGGCCGTCGTCCAGGGATCCGAAGTTGCCATGACCGTCGACGAGCGGCACCCGCAACGCCCACTCCTGGGCGAGGCGGACGAGGGCATCGTAGATCGCGGAGTCGCCGTGCGGATGCAGCTTCCCCATGACCTCGCCCACGACGCGGGCGCTCTTGACGTGGCCGCGGTCCGGCCGCAATCCCATCTCCGCCATCTGGAAGAGGATGCGGCGCTGCACCGGCTTCAGGCCGTCCCTGGCATCGGGGAGCGCACGCGAGTAGATGACGGAATACGCGTACTCGAGGAAGGAGCCCTGCATCTCGTGGGAGAGATCGATGTCCTGGATGCGTTCCTCGACAGGCTCGGGCGGCGGGGTTTTCGGCATGGACTTCCTGAGGGCGTACGGGAGCCTGTGTCAGACTGGCTCGGATGTCCTTCATGCTACCGTCCGCGCCGCCGGGCGCCCGGAGCGTCGTCGGGGTGGCGGACGACCTGTGCGCCGCTCTCCGCGGCGAATCCGCCACGCTGCCCCGCGCCGACGCGGTGGTGCTGGTCGTGATCGACGGCCTCGGTGCGATCAGCCTCCGCGGGCATGCCGGTCACGCGCGGTCGCTGACCGCGTCGATGACGAAGAAGGATATCGCGCAGACGGTCTTCCCGACGACGACGGCCGCCGCGCTGACGAGCCTCACCACCGGCGTGTGGCCGGGAGAACACGGCCTCGTCGGGTACCGGGTCAGGGACCCGAAACGGGATGTCCTCGTGAATCAGCTGAGCGGGTGGGAGACGGACGGCCTCGACCCGCTCACGTGGCAGGCGGCGCCCACGGTCTTCGAGCGCGCGGCAGTCGCCGGGCGGGAGACCTTCGCGGTCGGACTCGCGACCTACGCGCACAGCGGCTTCACCCGCGCCACGCTGAGGGGGGCGACGTTCGTGCCCGCTGCGACGCCGGAGGAACGCGTCGAGGTCGCGTACACGCTGGCCGAGGAGCATCCGGGATCGCTCGTCTACTGCTACCTTCCCGAGGTCGACAAGGCGGGGCACAAGCACGGTGTCGCCTCTGCCGAGTGGGTGGCTGCGCTGGAGCGGATCGACGGCGCGCTGTCGCTTCGCGTCCCCCCGCGGGTCGGCGTGGTCGTGACCTCTGACCACGGCATGGTCGACGTCCCGTTCCACCGGCAGGTGGTGCTCGAGGAGCAGCATCTCGGGGGCATCCGTCATGTCGGTGGGGAACCCCGCATGCTGCACCTCTACCGCGAGCCGGACGCCGATGCGGCGCTGGTGACGACGCGTCTGCGCAGCGATCTCGAGGGCGCGGCCGATGTCGTCACCCGAGAGGAGGCGGTCCGGGCGGGCCTCTTCGGTCCGGTCGTGCGCGATGAGGTCCTCGATCGCATCGGCGACGTGCTGGTCATCGCCACCGGAGTGGGCGCGCTCTACGACGGCACCGCCGAGGACCAGCGCAACCGAGGGATGGTGGGACAGCACGGAGCGCTCACGCCTGACGAGACCCGGGTACCGTTCCTGCGGTTCGGGGCCTTCGCCTCCTGACGGGGCCCCGGAACGATCACTCGTCGGTGCGCGCTCCGAAGACGATCTCGTCCCACGACGGCATCGCGTTGCGGCGCCGTCGGCGTCCGCTGCCCTCGCTGTCGCCCGACCCGGGCTGACGCGGTGCGGGTTCCGGAGCCTCGGGCTCGTCGTCCGGCTCCTCGAGCGCGGCGAACAGGGCGATCGGGTCGGAATCCTCCTGGATCTCCTCGACCTCGTGCTCGATCGGCGACGGCTCCCGCTGTCCGCGGCGACGACGCAGGGCCTCGAGGAGGTCCGCGGTCTCCGGGCTCGTCGAGGCGGAGTCGGGAGCGCGGTTGATCGCCGCGTCCTGGACCGCCGGTGCCGAACGCTCGGGCTGCGCCGGCTCGTCTGCCTCCGCGGCGGGCGTCGGGACGAGGCGGGGACCGAAGGCACCCGAATCGAAACGGCTGTCGTCCTTGTAGGGCGAGGCGGCACGGTCGGCCTCCACCGCGCGCAGGCGGGGGATGAGTCCCTCCGGGAGCGAACCCTGGCGGGAGAGCTGCGTGGCATCGGCGTTCAGGGGCGAGAGGGCGCTGCGTCGCGGGTCGAAGCTCCAGCGCGCGTCGTGCTCGACGTCGTTGGCGGAGAACTCGAGCTTGATGATCCAGCCGGACTCCTCCTTCCAGCTGGCCCAGCGCTCGGACGATGCGGACACCTCGGCGAGCTTGGCGCGGACCGCAGCTCCGAAGGTGGGCTGCGCGTCCGGCTCGACCTCGCTGCCGATGAGGACGGGCACGGCGAGGGCCTGGCCGATGATGTGCTCGCGCTCGGCGAGGACCGGGCCCTCGAACCGGGCGACGTCGTCGACGCTGATCCCGAGGAGCTCGGCGACCTCCGCGGCGGTGAGACCGGCGCGGATCTGCGCCTGGATATCCCGCGGGCTCGCGGCGAGTTTCTGTGCGGCCGGCTCGGCCTGGCGGGTCGCGCGGCGGATCTCCCGCTGCAGCACCGCGTCGATGGGCAGCGCGAACCGCTCGCCCGCCTCGGTCGCGAGGACGAGCACTCCTGCTTCTGTGCCGACGATGGTGACGTTTTCCATGCGAATGCCCCTCTGATGGGTGTGCGTTCATGGTGTCACGCCGGACGGGCCGGGACAGGGAATACGGCGGGCGTGCCGTGAGTTTGCCCTGTCGCATGGGAGGGCATTTGCGAAACGCCCGCCGGTCATGCAAACTATGGCCGCCGATTACCCGACGGCGCACCCGCCCACTCGCACCATGAAAGTGGAGATTCACCGCATGGCAACCGATTACGACGCTCCCCGAAAGAGTGAAGACGACTCCGAGTCGATCGAAGCCCTCAAGGAGCGTGTGCCGGACAAGCTGTCCGGCACGACCGGAGACGAGGACTCCGACAACCCGTCGAGCTTCGACCTCCCTGGCGCGGACCTCTCCGACCTCGAGCTGGATGTCGTCGTGCTGCCCGCGCAGCAGGACGAGTTCACCTGCATGAGCTGCTTCCTCGTGAAGCACCGCTCGCAGCTCGACCACGAGGGACCCGACGGCCCCATCTGCAAGGAGTGCGCTGCCTGAGCAGCCCTCCGAGCGACGCCCCACGCGCCCCCGACCATCCCGGTCAGGGGCGCGCTGTCGTCTGCGGGGCGGTCAGTCCCGTGCGGCGCGGATGGCCGCGGCGAGGCGGTCGGGGGTGCGGGTCGAGATCGTCCAGGCCACGACGGGGTCGGCCTCATCGGTGTTCGGCACCACGACGACTCCGTCGATGCCGCCGCGGATGAGGTGCCACCCGCGAGCCGGGAGCTCGGGTCCTCTGGCGCTGCGCGCCTCCTCGCCGGTCAGTGCCGTCGGCTCGCCGAGATAGCGCACGTCGATGTGGGCGCGTCCGGCTCGGAGGACGCCGTCCTGCACCGACACCACCGGAGCGAGGGCGAGGGCCGCCACCACGAGGAGCGCCGAGACCGCCGCTCCGAGGAGCAGCGCGAAGGTCGAGCCGACCGGCACGAAGATCAGGGACACCATCGGTCCCGCCAGGGCGATCGTGACCAGCAGCCACAGGCTGGGGGCCAGTCGTTCGTGGTAGCGGGGACGTGCGTCCGTTGCGGGGTTCTGCATTAGCCTCATGGGGTGACCGATTCCGTTGATGTCCCCATTATCGCCGCAGTGGTCCCCGGCTATGCGCATCCGGGCGACGCCGGAGCCGATCTCGTCGCCGCCGAGGCCGTGCGGTTGGAGCCGGGGGATCGGGCTCTCGTGCCCACGGGCGTGCGCATCGCGCTGCCCGACGGCTATGCGGCCTTCGTGGTGCCCCGCAGCGGTCTCGCGGCGAAGCACGGCATCTCGATCGTGAACTCGCCCGGCACCGTCGACGCCGGCTACCGGGGAGAGATCAAGGTGAGCCTGATCAACACGGACATCCACAGCGCGTACGATGTCGCCGTCGGCGATCGCATCGCGCAGCTCATCGTGATGCCCGTCACTCGGGCCCGGTTCCTTCCGGTGGACGAGCTGCCGGACAGCGTTCGCGGCGCCGGCGGGTTCGGATCGACCGGCTATCAGGCACAGACCCCCGAGAACGAAGCAGGACAGGCGAAATGACCGACAGCAACGACACCCCCTCCAAGTCGGCGCCGGAGAACCGCGCCACCGAGGGCCCGTTCGACGACTCCGAGGCGAACCCCGTCCGCCCCTACATCGACCTCGGCGGGATCAAGATCCTGCCGCGCGAGGGCCTGAACCTGCGGCTCGAGGTGGAGGAGCAGAGCAAGCGCATCGTGGCGGTCGGGCTCGACTACGCCGAGTCCTCTCTCCAGGTGCAGCCGTTCGCGGCTCCGCGCAGCGGCGGTCTCTGGGATGAGACGCGGGTCCAACTGCGCGACCAGGTCAAGGCGCAGGGCGGCCGCGTCGAGGAGCGGGAAGGACCGCTCGGCAAGGAGCTCCTCGCCGAGGTCCCCGCGACGGCCAGCGAGGGCTCCGGCCTGCGTCTCGCGCGCTTCATCGGCATCGACGGTCCCCGTTGGTTCCTGCGCGGCGTGATCGGCGGCGCGGCGGCGTCCGACCCCGAGGCCGCGGCGAAGGTCGAGGACCTGTTCCGCTCGATCGTCGTCGTGCGCGGGGGAGCGCCCATGCCGCCGCGCGACCTCATCCCGCTGAAGATGCCGGCGACGCCGGGCTCCGCGTGACCACGCCGGACCCCGAGGAGCCGCGCACGCAGAGCGCGTCGGAGATGCTCGGAGCAGCCCTCGGCGGTGCGGCGCGCAAGGCTGGGCTCGATCCGTCCGAGAACGCGCAGACGCACAAGGTCGTCTGGTCGGCCATGGGCGGCTGGCGCGGGATCCTGGAATCGGTGTTGCCGAGCCTCGCGTTCGTCATCCTGTTCACCCTCCGGCCGGACCCCCTGCTGCTGCCCCTCGGAGTGTCCGTCGGTCTGGCCGCCGTGTTCACCGTCGTCCGGCTGGTGCAGAAGTCGCCGCCGTCGGCCGCCCTCGGCGGACTGATCGCCGCCGTGGCCGCCGCCGGGCTGGCCCTGTGGACAGGCCGTGGCGAGGACAACTTCGTCCCCGGCCTCATCACGAACGCGGTATACGGCTCGGCGATCCTCGTCTCCGCTCTCATCGGTTGGTCCGTCATCGGACTCGCCGTCGGATTCCTGATGGGGGAGGGCACCGCCTGGCGTGCGGATCGTCGCAAGCGGCGGGCGTTCTTCTGGCTGGGTATCGCCTGGGCCGCGCTGTTCTTCGCGCGTTTGATCGTGCAGTTCCCGCTCTACCTGGCCGGCGACGTCACGGCGCTCGGAACCCTCAAGCTCGTGATGGGGCTGCCGTTGTTCGCGCCGCTGATCGCCGTGACCTGGCTGGTCGTCCGTGCGCTCTATCCCCGCGCGTCGTCGCACGACGACCCCGCGGCGGCGTGATAGATTTATCTCGACATCAAGATAAATCACGGGCTTTCGCCGGTGACCTGCGCGGAGCAGACTGGTTAGGTCCCCCTTGCTAGCCGCGCGGCCGCACCGGCGAGCAAGATGGAGGCGCCTGTCGCTCCCATCCGAATAGAAGGAGACGGATTCGTGTCCACGGTGAACAGCTTCGGTGCCAAGAGCACCCTGACGGTCGGCAGCACCGACTACGAGATCTTCCGCATCGACACGGTGCCCGGTTTCGACAAGCTCCCCTTCAGCCTCAAGGTCCTCCTGGAGAACCTGCTTCGCACCGAGGACGGCGCGAACGTCACGAAGGCGCAGATCGAGGCGCTCGGGTCGTGGGACGCCAACGCGGAGCCCAACACCGAGATCCAGTTCACGCCGGCGCGCGTGGTCATGCAGGACTTCACCGGTGTGCCCTGCATCGTCGACCTCGCCACCATGCGCGAGGCCGTGACGGCGCTCGGGGGAGACCCGAACAAGATCAACCCGCTCTCGCCGGCCGAGATGGTCATCGACCACTCCGTCATCGCCGACCTGTTCGGCACCGAGAACGCGCTCGAGCGCAACGTCGAGATCGAGTACGAGCGCAACGGCGAGCGGTACCAGTTCCTCCGCTGGGGCCAGACCGCGTTCCAGGACTTCAAGGTCGTGCCCCCCGGCACCGGCATCGTCCACCAGGTGAACATCGAGCACCTCGCGAAGGTCATCTACGACCGCACCAACGGCGGCGTCCTCCAGGCCTACCCCGACACCTGTGTCGGCACCGACTCGCACACCACGATGGTCAACGGCCTGGGCGTGCTCGGCTGGGGCGTCGGCGGCATCGAGGCCGAGGCCGCGATGCTCGGCCAGCCCGTGTCGATGCTCATCCCGCGTGTCGTCGGCTTCAAGCTCTCCGGTGAGATCCCCGCCGGTGTGACGGCGACCGACGTCGTGCTCACCATCACCGACATGCTGCGCAAGCACGGCGTCGTCGGCAAGTTCGTCGAGTTCTACGGCGAGGGCGTCGCCTCCGTGCCGCTCGCGAACCGCGCGACGATCGGCAACATGTCGCCCGAATTCGGCTCGACCGCCGCGATCTTCCCGATCGACGACGTCACCCTCGACTATCTGCGTCTGACCGGCCGCAGCGACGAGGCCGTCGCGCTCGTCGAGGCCTACGCCAAGGAGCAGAAGCTCTGGCACGACGCCTCTCACGAGCCCGTCTTCAGCGAGTACATGGAGCTCGACCTCAGCACGGTCGTCCCGTCCATCGCCGGTCCGAAGCGCCCGCAGGACCGCATCCTCCTCTCCGAGGCGAAGACGCAGTTCGAGCAGGACATCCTGAACTACGCCACGGCCTCGACCAGCGACGACATCGTCGACCTCGAGTCCAAGCACTCCTTCCCGGCGTCCGACCCCGGACAGGTCCCGGGGGAGGAGGAGCCGACCACGCGTCCGGTGCACATCAGCAGCGGTGCGCCGGCCAACGTGTCGAACCCTGTGCCGGTCACCACTCCCGAGGGCGAGCAGTACACCCTCGACAACGGCGCCGTCACGCTGGCCGCCATCACGTCGTGCACCAACACGTCCAACCCGTCGGTCATGATCGCCGCCGGTCTCCTCGCCCGCAAGGCGCGGCAGAAGGGCCTCAAGCAGAAGCCGTGGGTGAAGACCACGCTCGGCCCGGGGTCGAAGGTCGTCACGGACTACTACGAGAAGTCCGGCCTGGACAAGGACCTCGAGGGCCTCGGCTTCTACACGGTCGGCTACGGCTGCACCATCTGCATCGGAAACTCCGGTCCGCTGATCGAAGAGGTCTCCGAGGCGATCAACTCGCACGACCTCGCCGTGACGGCCGTCCTCTCGGGCAACCGCAACTTCGAGGGCCGCATCAGCCCGGACGTGAAGATGAACTACCTGGCGAGCCCGCCGCTGGTCATCGCGTACGCCCTCGCCGGCTCGATGCACTTCGACTTCGAGACCGACGCGCTCGGCACGGACGCGGACGGCAACGACGTGTTCCTCAAGGACATCTGGCCCTCGCCGGACGAGGTGCAGGAGATCGTCGACTCGTCGATCTCGCGCGACCAGTTCATCAAGCAGTACGCCACCGTGTTCGACGGTGACGAGCGCTGGCGCAACCTGCCCACGCCGGACGACGACACGTTCCAGTGGGACGAGGACTCGACCTACGTGCGCAAGGCCCCGTACTTCGACGGCATGACGATGGAGCTCACCCCGGTGAAGGACATCGAAGGTGCCCGGGTCATGGCGACGCTCGGCGACTCGGTCACCACCGACCACATCTCGCCCGCCGGAAACATCAAGCCGGGCACGCCCGCGGCCCAGTACCTCACGGAGCACGGCGTCGACCGCAAGGACTTCAACTCCTTCGGCTCGCGTCGCGGCAACCACGAGGTCATGATCCGCGGCACCTTCGCGAACATCCGCCTGAAGAACCTCATGGTCTCGGCCGTGAACGACGGACAGGTCGTCGAGGGCGGTTACACCCGCGACTTCACCCAGCCGGACGGCCCGCAGTCGTACATCTACGACGCGTGCATGAACTACGCCGAGCAGGGGACCCCGCTCGTCGTGTTCGGAGGCAAGGAGTACGGCTCCGGCTCGTCGCGCGACTGGGCGGCCAAGGGCACCAGCCTCTTGGGCGTCAAGGCCGTGATCACGGAGAGCTTCGAGCGCATCCACCGCTCCAACCTCATCGGCATGGGCGTCGTCCCGCTGCAGTTCCCCGCCGGCGAGAGCTGGGAGTCGCTGGGCCTCGACGGCACCGAGATCGTCTCGATCACGGGGCTCGAGGAGCTCAACAACGGCGTCACCCCGAAGACGGTCAAGGTCACCGCCACCCCGAGCGAGCACTCGCCCGAGGGCAAGCAGCCGGTCGAGTTCGACGCGGTCGTCCGCATCGACACCCCCGGTGAGGCGGACTACTACCGCAACGGCGGCATCCTGCAGTACGTGCTGCGCTCGCTCGTCTGAGACGCATCGATGAAGGGGCCCGTGTCCACCGACACGGGCCCCTTCGGCGTGTCAAGGGTCCCCCGCCCTCGGGGGATTCCCGGCTCCGAGCGGTAGGATCGGGAAGACGTCCGCACCCGTTCGGACGCTCCGTCGAGGCCTGTGAGGAGGCGCAGATGCCCATTCTTCCGAGCATCTCTGGACCGCGCGATCTTGATCGGCTCTCTCCGGAGCAACTGGAAGAACTCGCCTCGGAGATCCGCGCGTTCCTCGTCGAGAACGTCTCGCAGACGGGCGGTCACCTCGGGCCGAACCTCGGCGTGGTGGAGCTGACGATCGCCCTGCACCGCGTGTTCTCCTCTCCGGACGACCCCTTCATCTTCGACACCGGCCACCAGTCGTACGTCCACAAGATCCTCACCGGTCGCCAGGACTTCTCGAAGCTGCGCGTCCGGGAGGGGCTTGCCGGCTACCCGCAACGCGCGGAGAGCCCGCACGACGTCGTCGAGTCGTCCCACGCCTCCAGCTCCCTGAGCTGGGCCGACGGCGTGTCGCGGGCACTCACCGCCACCGGCCGCGCGGACCGACACGTCGTCGCGGTTGTCGGCGACGGCGCGCTGACCGGCGGTATGACATGGGAGGCGCTGAACAACATCTCCGACGACAACGACCGCAACCTCGTCATCGTCGTGAACGACAACGGCCGCTCGTACGCGCCGACCATCGGCGGCATGTCGCGCTTCCTCAACCGGGTCCGCACCGCCGCGGCCTACAAGGACCTCCACCACAAGTCCGATCGCCTCTTCCGCGCGTTCGGGCCGGTGGGACGCGCAGTGTTCCGCGGTGTGCGCGGCGGCACGCACGGCTTCCTCTCGCGGTTCACGAACAACGAGGCGCTGTACTCCAACCTCGACATCAAGTACCTCGGCCCGGTCGACGGTCACGATCTGCCGGCGCTGCTGGAGACGCTGGAACTCGCGAAGTCCTACGGTGCACCGGTCATCGTGCACGCGATCACCGAGAAGGGTCGCGGCTACCAGCCGGCCCGCGACGACGAGGCCGACCAGTTCCACGCGGTCGGCAAGATCGACCCGACGACGGGGGAGACCCTGTCCTCAGGCGGCCGAGGGTGGACCGATGTCTTCTCCGACGCTCTCGTGAAGGTCGGGGAGCGACGCTCGGACGTGATCGCCATCACCGCCGCCATGCTCCGGCCCACCGGTCTCGCCCCCTTCGCGGAGCGCTTCCCCGACCGGGTCTACGACGTCGGCATCGCCGAGCAGCACGCGGTGGCCTCGGCCGCCGGACTCGCCTACGGCGGTCTGCACCCGGTCGTCGCCGTCTACGCCACGTTCATGGGACGCGCGTTCGATCAGGTGCTCATGGACGTCGCGTTGCACCGGGCGGGCGTCACGTTCGTGCTCGATCGCGCCGGCGTCACCGGCCCGGACGGACCGAGTCACCACGGCATGTGGGATCTGGCGATGCTGCAGATCGTCCCGCACATCCGCATCGCCGCCCCCCGCGACGGCGCGCGGCTGACCGAGGCACTGGACGAAGCGGTCGCCGTGGAGGACGCCCCGACCGTCATCCGCTTCCCGAAGGGGGATGTCTCCGCCGACCTCCCGGCGCTCGAGCGCCTCGAGGACGGCGTGGACGTGCTCGCACGGGGCGAGGGCGAGGACGTCCTCATCGTCGCGATCGGACCCTTCGCCGCCCTGGCCGTCGACGTGGCTGACCGGCTGCGCGCCCAGGGCATCGGCGCCACCGTGATCGACCCTCGCTGGGCGATCCCCGTGCAACCGTCGGTCGTCGAGCTCGCTGCGCAGCATCGACTGGTGATCACGCTGGAGGACGGCATCCGCGTGGGCGGCATCGGCACGCGCGTGCGGCAGGTGCTCCGCGAGGCGGGCATCGACACGGCTGTCGACGAGCTGGGTCTTCCCGACGAGTTCATCGACCACGCGTCGCGCGACCAGATCCTCGCCGATGCCGGTCTCACGGCCTCGAAGATCGCTCAGGACGTCGTGGCGCAGGTGCTCGGTACGCGCATCCCGAAGGCGCGCCACGCCGGGGAGACCGGAGCGATCGAGCTCCCGCTCCACGAGCGCCACTGACGGACGTTCCCTGGAGCGGGCTTCCGTCGGTCAGGGGAGGTCGGCGAGGGTCTCGGCGACGGTCCGTTCCACGGTCGGGAGAGCTCTGGCGCGTTCGTCGGGGACCAGCCCGATCCGAGTGCGACGATCGAGCACATCGGCCGCGGTGAGAGCGCCCTGCGACCGGACAGCGTGCTCGACGACCGGTCGGGAGAGGGCGATGCCGTCCGCAACGGCGTCCTGCGAGCCGTTGTCCGGGGCGGGATCGTCGATAAGTCGCAGGGTCGCGGTGCCGCTGGGTCCGACCCGGAGGCCGCGCTGTCGCACCGCCAGATCCACCGCGTCCTCCGCCATGCGTCGGTAGGTCGTGAGCTTGCCGCCGAGCACGGAGACCACCCCGGACTCGGAGGTGCGGACGAGATGCCGGCGGGAGACGTCCGCCGTCTCGGCCGCTCCGGTGTCGACCAGTGGACGCAGCCCCGCGAACGCCCCGCGGACGCGGTCCCGCGCCAACGGCACCGCGAGCAGGCGGTTCAGTGTCTCCAGGAGGAAGTCGATCTCGGTGTCGGTGGGCTCGGCGACGGAGGGGATGGGTCCGGGCGCATCCACGTCGGTGAGTCCGACGATGACACGCCCACCGCGCTGCGGCAGGGCGAACACGTAGCGGCTGATGGAGCCTTCGAGCGGGATGGTGAGCGCAGCGGTCGGATGCCCGAGGTCGGCGGCGTCGAGGACGATGTGGGTGCCGCGGCTCGGGCGCACCGTGAGGCCGTCGTCCAGAGTCGCCGCCCAGACTCCGGTGGCGTTGACGACCGCCCGTGCACGGATCTCGATGCGTTCCCCGGTGAGCATGTCCGTCGCCGTGGCCCCGTCGGCATGCAGCCGCTCGGCGCGCACCCTGGTCAGGATCCGCGCGCCGAGACCGGCCGCCGTCCGGGCGACGGCCACGACGAGGGCGGCGTCATCGGACAGCTGGCCGTCATACGTGACCATGCCGCCGCGGAGTCCCCAGGGGTTGAGCGCGGGGAACAGGCGCAGCGCCCTCGCCGTCCCGACGGCGTGCGGTCCCGGCAGCACCTTCCCGCTCGTGCGCGCTTGCAGGCGGAGGAGGTCACCCATGGCCATCCCCGCCGCTCCGGCCCCGCGCTGGCGGCCGCTGACGCCGGGGGCGAACGGGAGCAGCTGTCCGAGCGGACGGATCAGATGGGGCGCGGTCACCGTCATCAGCAGATGCCGTTCGCGTGCGCTCTCGCGTGCCGTCGCCACGTCCCCCGTCGCGAGATACCGCAGCCCGCCGTGGACGAGTTTCGAGCTGAACCGGCTCGTCCCGAACGCGAGGTCCTCCGCCTCGATCAGGGTCACGCGGAGCCCGCGCGATGCGGCGTCCAGGGCCACGCCCGTTCCGGTGATCCCTCCGCCGACGACGAGGAGGTCGCAGGTGTCGTCGGCCGCGGCGTCGAGTTCGCGTCGACGGCGGCCCGCATGGAGGGCGGTCGAGGCAGGGGTCATGGCCGCAGGTGGCCGTCCAGCGCGGCGCGGAGCTCGCGCTCCCAGGCCCGCTCGTCGATGAGGTCGGCCACGGTCGCGTGCGACAGCACAGCGGACTGGGCGATCAGGAGCAGCATGACGGCGATCTCGCCGGGGGCGCCCCCGCGCACCGATCCGTCGGCCTGGCCGGCTGCGATAGCGTCGGACAGCCACCGCAGGATGAGTCGCTGGCTGGACCCCACGCGGTGCAGGGTGTAGCGGGTGAACGCTTCGGGCTCCTCGTCGAGGAGATGGGCGTACACCGGGTCGCCGCGGAACAGCGAGGTGAACCGCAGCACGTCCTCGACGAGAGCGTCTCGCGAGTTGGCTCGCTCGGGGAACCCGTCGAGGAGGTCGGCGACCCGCCGCAGGAGCGCGGAACGGACGACGTCGTCGGCATCCCGCCACGTCCGGTAGATGGTGGGCCGGCTGAGGCCGGAACGCCGTGCGAGGGCGGCGATCGTCACCCCGTGCACGCCGCCGCGGACGAGCAGGTCATCGGCCGCGTCGAGCACGCGCCGCTGCGTGGCGTCCCACGCCGGGGCGAGGGAGTCCGAGGGAAGAGTGGGAGATTGACGTTCTTCCATGATGTGTCACACTGTAACGCATGGAGCAGCGGAACGGCAGCGGAGCCGACAGACCCGAGATGCGCTGGAACGGGTGGGGCGACCCGAGTCGGGCGAAGGATCTCCCGCTCGCCGTCCGCGGGCTGCTGCCGTTGCTGTTGGGCCGCGTGCGGCGCCCTCCGCAGCCGCCCGCGCTGGAGGACGTGCGCGTCCGGCCCTCCCGGCTGACGGCGGACGATGTCGCTGCACTCGAAGATTCCGTGGGCGCCGATGCGGTCGACGTCTCGACCGCGGGACGGCTCCGGCATGCGGGAGGACGTTCCACGCCCGATCTCCTGCGTCGACGGGCTCTCGAGCAGGATGCGCCCGATGCCGTCGTGTCTCCTGCGGACCATGACGCCGTCCGTGCGTGTCTCGCTCTGGCGGGGGAGCGGGGGCTCGCCGTGATCCCCTTCGGCGGGGGAACGAGCGTCGTGGGGGCGCTGGACCCGGAGCCCGGCCCGCATCGCGCCGTGCTCAGCCTGGATCTGCGCCGGCTCTCCGGCCTGCTCCACCTCGACACGCTCAGCGGCGAGGCGACCCTTGCGGCGGGGACGACCGGACCCGATGCCGAAGCGCAGCTCTCCGCACACGGCTTGGAGTTGGGCCACTTCCCGCAGAGCTTCCGGTACGCCACGATCGGAGGGTTCGCGGCTGCACGGTCGTCCGGACAGAACTCCGCGGGCAACGGGCGGTTCGAGGCGATGGTGACGGGGATCCGGGTCGCGACACCGACGGGAGACCTCGACCTCGGACGCGCGCCGGGGTCGGCGGCCGGCCCCGATCTCCTCCGCCTCTTCCTCGGCTCCGAGGGGATCTTCGGCGTCATCACCGAGGTCCGGGTCCGCGTGCACCCGGTGCCGACGGTGCGAATCTTCGAGTCGTGGACCTTCCCCGACTTCGCCGGCGGTGCCGATGCGCTCCGCCGCGTCGTGCAGCAGGGGGCGGGTCCCACGGTCATCCGTCTCTCCGACGAGGCCGAGACCGCCGTGAGCCTCGCCCAGGTCGGCCGGATCGGGAAGGCCCTCGCGAAGGGGGCGAGCGTCGTGACGGTGTTCGAGGGCGACGAGGCCGCGGCGCGCCGGGACCGGACCGCGGCGATCCTCGCCGCGGCGGGCGGTCGCTCTGCGGGCACCGGCGATGCGGAGGAGTGGGCGGCGGGACGATTCGACGGACCCTACCTGCGCGATGCGCTGCTCGACGCCGGGGTGTTCTGCGAGACGCTGGAGACGGCGACCACCTGGTCGAACCTGCGCACTCTGAAGGAGGCCGTCGAGGCGGCGCTGCGGGACGGTTTCGACGCGGTCGACGCGCGTTCGTACGTCATGTGCCACGTCTCGCACGTGTATCCGACGGGCGCCTCCCTCTACTTCACGGTGCTCGCCGGACTGCGACGCGAACCGTTGGGCGCGTGGGCCGAGGTGAAGGGCAGGGTGAACGACGCGATCCTCGCGAACGGCGGGACGATCAGCCATCATCACGCCGTGGGTCGCGATCACGCCCCCTGGCTCGCGCAGGAGATCGGTGAGACCGGCGTGCGGATCCTCACCGCCGTCAAGCGGGAGCTGGACCCTCGCGGCATCATGAATCCGGGTGCCGTGCTCGTCGATGTCCCGACGAGGGCGACCGTCTGAGATGGGGCACATCGCGGTGCTGTCGAATCCGCTCTCCGGCAAGGGCCGCGGGCAGCGGGTCACCGAGGAGGCGCTCGATCACCTGCGACAGCGGGACGCGGATGTCCGCGTCTACGCCGGAGGGTCGCCCGCGGAGACGAGGCGGCTCGCGATGCTCGCGCTGGACGCGGCACCGGACGGGCTCGTCCTGGTGGGCGGTGACGGCACCCTCTCGGGCATCCTCGACGTGGTGTGCGCCGCAGGCGTCCCGGTCACGGTGGTCCCCGCCGGCACCGGGAACGACCTGGCGCGAGCGCTCGGGCTGCCGCGCACGGACGTGGCTGCGGCTGTCGAGCTCGCCCTGACCGGTCTGCCCCGCCCCATCGACATCGGCGAGGTGCGGACGTCGACGGGCACGTCGCTGTTCCTCACCGTGGCGGCGCTGGGGTTCGACGCCCGCGTGAGCGATCGCACCAATCGCCTCCGCTGGCCGTCCGGCGCACTGCGGTACTACCTCGCGCTGCTCATCGAGCTCGTTCGGCTGCGTCCGCTCGACTTCACGATCCGCGCCGATGACGGCCCGGTGATCTCCGCCCGCGGCACTCTGGTGGCGGTCGGGAACACGGCCAGCTACGGCGGGGGGATGCCGGTCTGCGTGGGCGCCGTTCCGGATGACGGTACCCTCGACGTGGTCGCCGTGGGGCCCCTAGGCCGCCTCCGCCTGGTGCGCCTGTTCCCCGTGCTCCTGCGCGGGACGCATCTCGCGCGCCCGGAGGTGCACCACCTCCGGGCGCGCACGGTCACCGTCGCCGCGCCCGGTCTCGTGGCCTACGCGGACGGCGAGCGCGTGGGGGAGGAGACCTGCACGATCTCGGTCCGCGCGGCGGCGCTGACCGTCATGACCGACGCGGCGAGGGGGGACGCACATGTTCGATGAGGACGTCGTGATCGTCGGGTCGGGGTTCGGCGGCTCCGTCGCCGCCCTCCGGCTCACCGAGAAGGGCTACCGCGTCCGCGTGTTCGAGGCCGGGCGACGATTCGCCGATGAGGACTTCGCGAAGACGAGCTGGGACGTGCGTCGCTATCTCTGGGCCCCGGCGGTCCGGTGCTTCGGAGTGCAGCGCATCCATCGGCTTCCGCACGTGATGATCCTCGCCGGCGCGGGCGTCGGCGGCGGGTCGCTCAACTACGCGAACACGCTGTACGAGCCGGGCGCGGCGTTCTTCGCCGACCCGCAGTGGTCGTCGATCCGGGACTGGAGCGCGGCTCTGGCCCCGCACTACGCCACGGCCAAGCGCATGCTCGGCGTGGTGGAGCACTATCCTCACGACGGACCCGTCGAGCGGATCATGGCCGGTGCCGCCGAGGACCTCGGGGTGGGCGCCACCTTCCGCCGGGCACCCGTCGGCGTGTGGTTCGGCGTACCCGGTGAGCGAGTCGCTGACCCGTTCTTCGGCGGTGAGGGCCCCGAGCGCACGGGCTGTACGCTCTGCGGCAACTGCATGGTCGGCTGCCGCGTCGGTGCCAAGAACACCCTGATGAAGAACTACCTCGCCCTCGCCGAGCGCCGCGGAGCGGTCATCGAGCCGCTGCGTACCGTGACCGAGGTGCGGGAGCTCCCGAACGGCGGATTCTCCGTCACGACGCGCCGCAGCGGCTCCTGGTTCCGACGGCGTCCTCAGACCGTCACGGCACGGGAGGTCGTCCTGGCGGCGGGCACCTGGGGCACCCAGCAGCTCCTCCATCGGATGAAGGCCGCCGGCGCGCTGCCGCACGTCTCCGACGCCGTGGGCCGGCTCACCCGCACCAACTCAGAGGCCCTGGACGGCGCCGTCGCCGTCCAGGTGCCCGAGCGGGTGGAGCTGGCGCGGGGCGTGGCGATCACCACATCGTTCCACGTGGATGACCGTACCCATGTCGAGAACGTCCGCTACGGTCCGGGGTCGAACCTCATGGGAGCACTCGCCACCGTGCTGGTCCCGGGCGACCGCGCGCTTCCGGGCCGCCTGGTCGCGCTCGTGGGCCAGGTGCTGCGCCGCCCCGCCCGGGCCCTGCGCCTCGCGTCCCTCCGGCGGTGGAGCGAGCGCGGGATCATCGCACTCGTCATGCAGACCGCCGACAACTCGCTCACGCTGTCGCTGCGGCGCCGCTTCGGACGGACGAGACTGACGAGCGCGCAGGGTCACGGCGCGCCGAACCCCAGCCACCTCCCCGAGGCGCATCGCGCGGCCCGTGCCATCGCCGCGCGTCTGGAGCGCGAGGGTGGGGTTCCCGCCGAGGCCCGCGGTTCGTGGCCGGAGGTCTTCGGGATCCCGCTCACGGCACACTTCCTCGGCGGAGCCGTGATCTCCGGATCACCGGAGGAGGGTGTCGTGGACGAGTACCAGCGCGTCTGGGGACACCCGGGGTTGCACGTCGTCGACGGGGCCGCTGTGCCCGCCAATCCGGGGGTGAACCCGTCCCTGACCATCACCGCGCTCGCGGAGCATGCCCTGTCGCACTGGCCGCGCCGCGGCGAGCCGGATGCCCGTCCGGCACCGGGGACGACACAGGGGGCCACGCCTACGGCGCGACCCCCTGCGGAGACGTGATCAGCGGCTCTCGATGCCGCGGATCTGCGGGGTGTGGAAGGAACCGCCGAACGCGCGCTCGGACGCCCCCTCGCGATCGAGATACGGCGAGGCCCCACCGTCGATGAACGGCCAGCCTGCCCCGAGGATGAGGCACAGGTCGATGTCCTCGACCTCCGGGACCACGCCCTCGTCGAGCATCAGCTTGATCTCGGTCGCGAGTCCGTCCTGCACGCGCTGCAGGATCGTGGCCGCCGATGCCGGGCTCTTGCCGACGGCGGGCGCCAGGACCTTCTCGGCCTGCTTCGTCCAGCCGACCACACGGCCACCCTTGTCCTTCTCGACGACCTGGTCGAGCTCGGCGAGGGCGTGGAAGTTCTCGTTGGCGTAGAACCGGTCGGGGAATGCGCGCACCATCGTGTCCTGCACGTGCGCGGCCACCTTCCAGCCGACGAGGTCGATGAGCTGGAAGGGCCCCATCGGCAGGCCGAGCGGCGCGAACGCCTTCTCGACGTCGGCGATCGGAGTGCCCTCGTAGACGGCGCGCGCCGCCTCGCCCATGACCTTCGCGAGCAGGCGGTTCACCACGAAGCCCGGGGCGTCGGCGGTGAGCACCGCGTTCTTGCCCAGGTTCTTGGCGACGACGAATGCGGTGGACAGTGCGGTGTCCGCGGTCGTCGGCGTCTTCACGATCTCGATCAGCGGCATGACCGCGACCGGGTTGAAGAAGTGGAAGCCGACGAGCCGTTCGGGGTGGGCGAGCTTCGCGCCGATCTCCTCGACCGACAGCGACGAGGTGTTCGTGGCGAGCACCGCGTCCTCCGCGATGATCTTCTCGATCTCACCGAAGACCTGCTGCTTGACGCCGACCTCCTCGAAGACCGCCTCGATCACGAAGTCGCAGTCCGCGTAGAGAGCCTTGTCGGTGGTGCCCGTGACGAGCCCACGCAGCTTGTTCGCGGTGTCCGCGTCCACGCGGCCCTTGGCCTCCAGCTTGCCGATCTCCTCGTGGATGTAGGCGACGCCCTTGTCCACGCGTGCCTGATCCAGGTCGGTGATCAGCACCGGCACCTGGAGCTTGCGCACGAACAGCAGCGCGAACTGGCTGGCCATGAGACCCGCGCCGATGATGCCGACCTTGGTGACCTTCTTCGCGAGCTGCTTGTCCGGTGCGCCGACCGGACGCTTCGCACGCTTCTGCACGAGGTCGAAGGCGTACATCGACGCGGCGAACTGGTCCCCGGTCACCAGTTCCGCCAGCGCCTCGTCCTCGCGGGCGAAACCCTCCGCCTTGGTGCCGCTCTTCGCCTTGTCGAGCAGCTCGAGAGCCGCGTAGGGCGACTTCGGCACGGTGCCGATCTTGGACTCCAGCATGCCGCGCGCCATCTTGATGGCGACCGGCCACTTGGTGAGCCGCTCGATCTTGCCCGGCTCGTTCTTGCGCACGACCTTCTTGCCGCCGAGGACCGCGTCCGCCCAGGCGAGCGAGTTCTCGAGGTAGTTCGCAGCGGGGAAGATGGCGTCGAAGATGCCGAGGTCGAAGGCCTGCTGCGGCTTCAGCATGCGGTTCTGCTTGAGGGGGTTGGAGATGACCACCTCGAGGGCGTTCTCGATGCCGATGAGGTTCGGCAGCAGGTACGCCCCGCCCCAGCCGGGGATGATGCCGAGGAAGACCTCGGGGAGCGCCACGGCCGCCGCCGATGCGTCGACCGTGCGGTACGTGGAGTTCAGCGCGATCTCCAGGCCACCGCCCAGTGCGAGTCCGTTCACGAACGCGAACGACGGCACGCCGAGCTCGCTCAGCTTCCCGAGCACCTTGTGGCCGAGCTGGGCGATCAGACGTGCGTTGTCCCGGGAGCCGACCTTGCTGATGTCCGAGAGGTCGGCACCGGCGGCCATGATGTACTGCTTGCCGGTGATGCCGACCGCCTGGATCTCGCCGGCCGCCGCGCGGCTCTTCAGGCCGTCGAGTGTCGCGCCGAGTTCGGTGAGGGTGGCCGGACCGAGGGTGTTCGGGCGGGTGTGGTCCCGACCGTTGTCCAGCGTGATCAGGGCGAGGACCTTGCCCGACGCGAGGCGGATGTCACGCACGGGGGAGTGCGTGATGACCTCTCCCTCGGTGAGCGCCTGGATGGGCGAGAAGTCGACGTCGTCGTAGCTCACTTCTTCTTCTTTCCGTCGTAGTGCGGGTTCTCCCAGATGACCGATCCGCCCTGACCGAGACCGACGCACATCGCCGTCAGGCCGTAGCGCACGTCGGGGCGCTCGGCGAACTGCGCCGCGAGCTGGATCATGAGGCGGACGCCGGATGCGGCCAGCGGGTGGCCCACGGCGATCGCGCCGCCCCACGGGTTCACGCGGGGGTCGTCGTCGTCGATGCCGAAGTGGTCGAGCAGGGAGATGACCTGGATGGCGAAGGCCTCGTTGAGCTCGAAGAGTCCGATGTCGGAGATGTCGAGACCGGCCTTCTTGAGCGCCTTCTCGGTCGACGGGATCGGGCCGATGCCCATGATCTCGGGCTGCACACCGGCGAAGGCGAACGAGACCATGCGCATCTTGGGCGCGAGTCCGAGCTCCTTGACGGCGCCGCCGCCGGCGAGCAGCGACATCGTCGCGCCGTCGGTGAGCGGCGAGGACGTCCCTGCGGTCACGCGACCGTGCGGACGGAACGGCGTCTTGAGGCCGGCGAGGTCCTCCATCGTGGTCTGCGGACGGCGGCCCTCGTCCTCGGTGGCCAGACCCCAGGCGCCGTCGGCGCCCTTGATCGCGACCGACACGAGGTCCGGCTGGATCTTGCCGGCGTCGTAGGCGGCCTGCACCTTCTGCTGGCTGCGCATGCCATAGCGGTCGGAGCGCTCCTTGGTGAGGTGCGGGAAGCGGTCGAAGATGCGCTCCGCGGTGACGCCCATGTTGAGAGCGCCCGGGTCGACCATCTTCTCCGCCACGAAGCGCGGGTTGGGGTCGGCGTTCGCGCCGATCGGGTGGTGGCCCATGTGCTCGACGCCGCCCGCGAGGGCGAGGTCGTACATGCCCACGCCGATCGAAGCGCCCATGGTGGTCACGCTCGTCATCGCGCCGGCGCACATGCGCTCGACCGCCAGTCCGGGGACGGTCTGAGGCAGTCCGGCGAGGATCGCCACCGACCGTCCGAGGGTGAGCCCCTGGTCGCCGGTCTGGCTCGTCGCGGCGATCGCGACATCGTCGATGCGGTCCGCCGGCACGGCCGCGTTGCGCTCCATCAGGCCGATGGTCGCCTTGACGGCGAGGTCATCCGCGCGGGTGTTCCAGTACATGCCCTTTTCGCCGGCGCGCCCGAAGGGGGTGCGCACTCCATCGACGAAGAAGACGTCCGAGATCTCGGCCACTCTGCCTCCAAGTTAGTGCGGTGGCCTCAGTCTATGAACGGCCGGAAACCGGGAGGAATCGGTTGGATCGAACCTACGAAGCGGTCGCGGACGTGGTGTCGGGCGATTGCGTCGCCTCTACAAAGGCGTCGGCGATCTTCTGTGCAGTCTGTTCAACCTGCCAGGGGCGTGCCCCGAGTGCGGAGAGGGCGGCGCCGATCTCTTCCGCGGTGGCGCCCGGGCCGTCCCACGCGACCCGGCGCAGGTACTCGGGCGTGAGGAGGTTCTCGGTGGGCATGCCCAGCTCCTCCGCGACCGCCTCGACGGCGGGACGGGCGGCCTTCAGCCGGGCGTCGGCCTCCGGGTTGCGGTCGCCCCAGGCGCGGGGCGGGGGGAGCGCGTCGCTCGGCACGCGTTCGCGCGGCAGCGTCTCCGCGGCACGGCCGTCGACGATCGCCTGCCACCAGCGGTCGAGCTGGGTGCGGCTCGCGCGGCCCTGGAACTCCTTGACTCCCGCGAGGGCCTGCTTGGAGGCGGGGTTGGCGAGGACCGCGGCGACGAGGGAACGGTCGGGCACGAGGCGCCCGGGGGAGATGTCCTGCTGCTGCGCATACATCTCGCGGGCCTCCCACAGGGCGCGGGCGACGGCGAGGTTGCGGGCACCACGGACCTGGTGGAGTCCGCTCAGTCGCCGCCAGGGGTCTTCGCGCGGGGCCTTCGGGGCGCGCGCCAGGGTGGCGGCGAACTCCTGAGCGGCGAAGGCGGTCTTGCCCTGTTCCTCGAGCTCGGCGACGAGAGCGTCGCGGACGTCGACGAGATGCAGCACGTCGAGCGCGGCATAGTCCAGCCAGGAGTCGGGCAGCGGACGGGTCGACCAGTCGGCGGCCGAGTGCTCCTTCTTCAGGGTGATGCCGAGCGTGTCCTCGACGACGGCGGCCAGACCCACCCGGTCATGACCGAGCAGGCGGGAGGCGAGCTCGGTGTCGAAGATCTCCTTCGGCTCCAGGTGCAGCTCGCGCAGAGAGGGCAGATCCTGGCTGGCGGCATGGAGCACCCACTCGACGTCGCCGATGGCCTCCTGCAGCGGGGCGAAGTCGCCGATCGCGGGCGGGTCGAACAGGAACACCCCGGCCTCGCGCCGGAAGACCTGCACCAGATAGGCCCGCTGCGAGTAGCGGAAGCCGGACGCCCGCTCGACATCGACGGCGACCGGGCCGGTGCCGGCGGCGAGCGCAGCACAGGCTGCACGGAACTCCTCGGTTTCGGAGATCACGGAGTATTCAGTCACGTACAGCCTTTCGCGCGCCGATCACGGCGATGCCCTCGGAACCCGGCGGAAGCCCCGCCAGCATTCCGACCAGCTCGGCCCATGCTTCGACGTGCGGTCGGAACGGGCCCTCCGGAGTCCAGGACGCCCGCAATTCTATCTGTGCGCCGTCTCCCTCGTCGGCGAGGCCGCCGAATCCCTTCGACAGCGTCTTCGTCGACGTGCCGGACGGCGAGTGGTAGATCGCCTCCCGGGAGTCCAGGGCGTCCACGAGCCACGACCACGTGACGTCGGCGAGCAGCGGATCCGTGCCGATCTCGGTCTCGAGCGGAGCCTGGGCGAAGATCACGATGCGCCAGGCGCCTCCCCAGGCGTCCGGCTCGTCCGGATCGTGCAGCAGGATGAACCGTCCGGTCCCGTATATCGAGTCGCCGTCCTCGCCCGGGCGGACGTCGGCGGAGAGCGCGATCGCGAAGGGCGCGAGGTTCTGCGGCGTGGGGATCTCGCGGACCGCGATGTCGTCGCGGAACGCGGTCGCGCGCAGTTCGGCGACGGCGGCGTCGAAGGGCGTCCCGGCCTCGGGGTGTGCGGTCACGGCAACAGGCTAGAGTCGGAAGGCGATGAAGAGTCTCAGGCACGCCGTTGCGATCGTTGTCCCCGCGCTCCTCGCCCTGGGCGCGACCGTCGGGATCCTCGTGATCGCGGTGGCACGCCGGGTCGTGACCCCGTTGCGAAGCCGCGTCCAGGACACGGAGATCCTCGCGATCGACACCGGGGCGCAGACCATCGAACTCCGCCGCACCCTCGACACCGAGCTGCCGGGGCGATACGGCCTCTTCACCACGGGCACGTACGGCTACGTCAAACTCGGGGCGGTTCTCAGCGCGGACAGCACGACCGTGCGCCGCAAGCTCCTCACGAAGATCGAACCCGGTGCCAGGGTGGACCGCGGCGCGTCCTTCAGCGGCAGCTACTACATGTCGCCGAGTGAGCTGCACCTGCGATGGGAGAACGTGCTCATCGGCTCGCCGGCCGGGCCGTGCCCTGCGTGGTTCTTCCCGGGGGACTCCTCGACCTGGGTCATACAGGTGCACGGTCGCGGCACGACCCGCGCCGAGTGCCTCCGTGCCGTGCCGGTGATGCACGCGGCGGGGCTGCCCACGCTCGTCGTGTCGTACCGCAACGACGGCGAGGCGCCGCGGACCAAGGCGGGCGCCTATGCGCTCGGCGCATCCGAGTGGCGCGATGTCGACGCCGGGATCGCCTATGCGCTGCGTCACGGCGCCGAGCGGATCGTGCTGATGGGCTGGTCCATGGGCGGGGCGGTATCCTTGCAGGCTGCGGTCAACTCCGGCCATCGGGATCGCATCGCTGGCATCATCCTGGAGTCGCCGGTCGTCGACTGGCGCACGGTCCTCCGTTTCCAGGCTCAGGTCGCCCGGGTGCGCGCACCGCTGCCCGCGCTGGCGATGGGAGCGCTGCAGCTGCCACTCACGGCGAAGCTCAGCGGTGCGGACGAGCCCATCCTGTTCGACCGTCTGGACATGGTCGCTCGGGCTGATGAGCTACGGGCGCCGATTCTCATCCTGCACAGCGACGACGACGGCTTCGTCCCGGCGGACGCCTCGCACGCACTGCAGGAGGCGCGGCCGGACCTGGTCACCATGCCGCGCTTCACCGTCGCCCGGCACACCAAGCTCTGGAACTACGACGAGAAGGGCTGGACCACGGCCATCTCGAAATGGCTCGCGGCACAGGGGCTCAGCGCTTCTGCCTGACCTGGTTCTTGGCCCGCATCAGCATGCCGGTCATGCCGCCGATCCGCAGCGGTGACACGGCCTTGGTGAGCCCGATCGACTGCGGGTAGTCCTCGGGGATCGCCAGCACCTCGTCCGCCGTCAGTCCGGTGATGCCCTGCACGAGGATGCTCGCGAAGCCCCGGGTCGTCGGGGCCTCCTCAGGGGCGGTCGCATGCATGGTCACGACGTCGTCGTGGACTTCCACGTAGATGTAGACCGGCGACTGGCATTCCGCGACGCGCTCGCCCATCTCCGGATGCGCCGCGACCTCATCGGAAACGGCGGGCAGCTCGTCGGCGTACTCCAGGAGCAGCAGCAGTCGATCAGATTCCGGGGTCTCCAGGAATCCGTCGCGGATCTCGGCGAGGGTCTCGGGCAGGGCGGAGGCGTTCATCCCCGCCATTCTCCCACCTCAGACGGTGCCGGGCTCCGTGCCCGTGACGATCGGGACGCGCACCGCGCTGCCCCACTCCGTCCACGAGCCGTCGTAGTTGCGGACGTTCTCGAAGCCGAGGAGGTGCTTGAGCACGAACCACGTGTGGCTCGAGCGCTCCCCGATGCGGCAGTAGGCCACGACGTCGTCACCGTCCTGCAGCCCGGCGCCGTCCCGGTAGATGGCGTCGAGCTCGGCGCGGCTCTTGAAGCCGCCGTCCTCGGCGACCGCCTTCGCCCACGGCACGCTCTGCGCGGTGGGGATGTGGCCGGCTCGCAGAGTCCCCTCCTCCGGGTAGGCGGGAGCGGTGGTCCGCTCTCCGCTGTACTCCTCCGGGGAACGGACGTCGATGAGCGGGTTGCCGAGGTGCGCGAGCACGTCTTCCTTGTACGCGCGGATGGCCGTGTCGTCCCGCTCCACCACCGGGTACTCCGTGGCGGGACGGTTCGTCGCCTCGCGGGTCAGCTCGCGGCCCTCCGCGATCCAGCGATCACGGCCGCCGTCGAGGAGGCGGACGTCCTCGTGACCGAAGAGCGAGAAGACCCACAGCGCGTACGCCGCCCACCAGTTGTTCTTGTCGCCGTAGATCACGACCGTGTCGTCGCGGGCGATGCCCTTGCGGCTCAGCAGCTCGGCGAAGCCCTCGCCGTCGACGTAGTCCCGCACGACCGGGTCGTTGAGCTCCGTGTGCCAGTCCACCTTCACCGCTCCGGGAATGTGGCCCGTCTCGTAGAGGAGCACGTCCTCGTCCGACTCGACGACCACGAGGCCGGGCTCTCCCAGGTGGGCGGCGAGCCACTCGGTCGTCACCAGGCGGCCGGGCTCGGCGTACTCGGCGAACTTGGGGGAGGAGGAGTCGAACTCGATGGCCATGGGGTCTCCGTAGCGGTGAGCGGGCGAGCGGGCGGTGCGGACGGCGTAGTGTGGATCCGTCCCTTCGACGATAGATCCTCCGCGCGCCCCCGGGACCCGATCCGTAAGACTTCGACACAGGCCCTTGCCTGATTCAGGACCGTGATGACCGACCCGACCACCCGCACCGGAACCGTCCACCTCACCGAGCGCACGCCGACGGTCAGCGGACCCGAGATGCTCGCGAGCCTGGTGCCGCCGCCGCAGTTCGACGACGCCACGTTCGACAGCTACCGGGCGGATCCCGCCTACCCGTCGCAGGAGGAGGCGAAGCAGACGCTGCTGCGTTTCGCCGGACGCGGTGCTCCCGTCAAGCGGGGCGGTCTGTTCAGTCGGGCGAAAAAGGAGCCGGAACTGAAGCCCGGGGTCTACCTCGACGGCGGCTTCGGCGTGGGCAAGACCCACCTGCTCGCGTCGATCTACCACGCGATGCCCGCCCGGCGGAAGTACTTCGGCTCGTTCATCGAGTACACCGCTCTGGTGGGGGCACTCGGCTACAAGAACACCGTGGACCTCCTCAAGGGCGCCGATCTGCTCTGCATCGACGAGTTCGAGCTCGACGATCCGGGCGACACGATGGTCATGACGCGCCTTCTGGGTGAACTCGTGCCCACCGGCACCCGGCTCGCGGCCACCTCGAACACGCCGCCGAACGCGCTCGGCGAGGGGCGCTTCGCCGCGCAGGACTTCCTCCGCGAGATCCACGCGATGTCGGACAGCTTCCAGACGCTGCGCATCGACGGCGTCGACTTCCGGCAGCGGGCGATCGACGGTCACGCCGTGGCGCTGGAGGACGCGGCGTACAACGCGGCGGTCGAGGCGGCCGCGGCGGACGGCGCTGTGTCGGACGATGCGTTCGACGACCTCATCCGGCATCTCGCCCAGGTGCACCCCTCGCGCTACATCAGGCTCATCGACGGGCTGCACCGCGTGGGGCTGCGCGGCGTGCGTCAGCTCACCGACCAGTCGGAGGCGTTGCGGTTCGTGGCCTTCGTCGACCGGGTCTACGACGCGCAGATCCCGATCCTCGCGACGGGTGTCGGGCTCGACGCCGTGTTCTCCGACGAGATGCTCGCCGGTGGCTACCGCAAGAAGTACCTGCGCGCCATCTCCCGGCTGAACGCGCTCACGCATTCTGCGTAAGCCTGCAGGCCTGCGTAACGCGATGTTCACACCCGGAGCCGTGCTGTAACAGCGGAGAAACAAACCTCACGCATGGGCGAAATCGCCCATGGTCACACTGAAGCTCTCAATTACTTCGGATGTGAGGTTTTCCTATGGATGCTCCCGGCAACATCTCGTGGGCGATCACCGCGACGGCACTGGTGCTGCTCATGACGCCCGGCGTCGCCTTCTTCTACGGCGGTCTCGTCAAGGCGAAGAGCGTCGTCAGCATGATGATGATGAGCTTCGGCTCGATCGGACTCGTCGCCGTGCTGTGGATTCTCTTCGGCTTCTCCATGAGCGCCGTCGACAGCCCCACGGCCTTCGCGGGCAACCCGTTCGCGGACATCGGGCTGTCCAGCCTCGCCTCGGGTGAGGGCTCGAACGTCGCCCTGCTCAGCGTCGCGTACGGCGCCACCTTCGCGATCATCACCGTCGCCCTGATCTCCGGGGCGATCGCCGATCGGGCGAAGTTCGGCAGCTGGCTGATCTTCGCCGGCGTCTTCGCCACGGTCGGCTACTTCCCGGTCGCGGCCTGGGTCTGGGGCGGCGGTTGGATCATGAACCTCGGCACGACCCTGTTCGGCGAGGACAGCGGCATCGGCGTGATCGACTATGCGGGCGGCACGGCGGTGCACATCAACGCGGGTGCCGCGGCGCTGGCTCTCGCCCTCGTGCTCGGCAAGCGCATCGGCTTCCAGAAGGGCATCCTCAAGCCGCACAACGTGCCGCTGACGCTGCTCGGCGCCGCACTGCTGTGGTTCGGCTGGTTCGGCTTCAACGCCGGTGCGGAGTGGCTCGCCGAGGACATGGGCGGCGTCGGCCTCATCGGCCTGAACACGCTCGGTGCGACCGCGGCCGCGATCCTCGGCTGGATCCTCATCGAGCGCATCAAGGACGGCAAGCCCACCTCCGTCGGCGCCGCCTCCGGCGCGGTGGCGGGTCTCGTGGCGATCACCCCGGCATGCGCCAACCTCACCCCCGGATGGTCCCTCCTGCTCGGCGCGGTGGCCGGCATCGTCTGCGCCCTCGCGGTGGAGCTGAAGTTCCGCCTCGGCTTCGACGACTCGCTCGACGTGGTCGGCATCCACCTCGTCGGCGGCCTCATCGGCACCGTGTACCTCGGCTTCTTCGCCACCGGCACCGGCCTCTTCGTCGGTGGCGACGCCCGTCAGCTCGCCGTGCAGGTGATCGCCGCCGCGGGCGTGCTGATCTACTCCTTCGTGGTCGCGTGGGTCATCGGCTTCGTGATCCAGAAGACGATCGGGTTCCGCATCACGAACGAGGACGAGATCGCCGGTGTCGACCAGGTCGTGCACGGCGAGGAGGGCTACGCTCTCGCGAACGCGTGACGACGGTTAGGGTGACCGTGTGGGCACGACCAGCAACGGCATCCTGAAGGCACTCGCGGACCTGCTGCGCCGAGCAGTGGGCTCCCCCCGGGCGCCGCGGACCTCTCCCGGTCCGCGGCGCCCGGACGCGCGTCTGCGGACGGCCGAGGAGCGCGAGCGGCGATCCGCGAAGACGCCGGACGCCGGAGTCGAGCCGGGGCAGGTCCGCGGTACCGAGACCGTGCGGCTCGACCCCGGGCGTATGCCGGCCGTCCGCGTGGCCTACGCGCCGCACCGGGACGGCGCTCCCGACGCCGGCGAGGTCGTCTGGACCTGGGTGCCGTACGAGGAGAACGACGGCCGAGGCAAGGACCGGCCGGTGCTGGTGATCGGGCGGCAGTCCTCCGAGCGGGTCTACGCGGTACGGATGACCAGCAGGCCCCACGACGGCGAGCGCGACTACCTCTCGATCGGGAGCGGCGAGTGGGACGGGCAGGGCCGCGAATCGTGGGTGGACATCGAACAGCTCTACAGCGTCCATGAGCGTGGTCTGCGCCGTGAGGCGGCGGCCCTGGATCGTGGCCGGTACGCACGGGTCGCGGCAGCGCTCCAGCGGCGGTACGGATGGGCGCAGAGCTGACCCGGCAGCCGCCTCCCATCCGATGGGCGCAGGGCTCCGAACCTTCTGATGAGTCGCCGCCGGCGGCACCCAAGGAGGAATCATGCGTTTCATCCCGACCAAGGTCCACGGAATTCTCGACTACGTCGTCGGGATCGCTCTGATCGCCGCGCCCTGGCTGTTCGGCTTCGCCGGTATGGGCGGAGCCCCGGTCGTCATCCCGATCGTGCTCGGCGTGGGCCTCATCGTCTACAGCCTCTTCACGAAGTACGAGTGGGGTCCGTTCGGTCTGATCCCCATGCCCGTGCACCTCGTCTTCGACATCGTCGCCAGCCTCTTCCTCGCGCTGTCGCCGTGGCTGTTCGGGTTCGCAGGCGAGGCGCTGAACGTCTGGCTGCCGCACGTCGTGGTGGGTGCTGCCGTCATCGTCGTCGTGCTGTTCTCGCAGCCGCAGCCGCAGAGCACCCGCGGACGGGCTGCGACCGCCTGATCCGCACACGACGAGGGGCGACCGGATATCGATCCGGTCGCCCCTCGTCGTCCGCGCGGACTAGGCCTCGTCGTCGGACTCGGCCTGATGCTCCTGCTGCTGCTCGGTGTCGACCTGTGCGGGAGGCAGGTCCTGCAGGAACTGGCGGTCGCTGTTCGGGTCGCCGCTCCCGTCTCCGGCGAGCGGATCCTGCGCGCTGACGTCGTCGGCGGGGATGTTCTCTCGTCCGTTCATGTCCGGTCCTCTCACGCGGGGCGCCGGGTGCGCCCGTTCACAGGTGAGTCTGCCTCCTGCCGGCGCAGCGGGGGATCCCCTGGTGCGATCCTGTGCGCAGTGATAGGCGCGTTCACCCTCGGAGCGCGGCGCTGAGCCAGCGCGCGTATTGATGCCAGGGGTCGCCGTGCCGCTGCAGCGCCGCGATGTGGGCGCGGATCTCCGGTGTCAGGGTGAACCACTCACCGCCTTCGCGAGCGGAGGCGAACTGCCGATGCCGCTGCTGTTCGCGCACCCGATCGCCGTGCTCGAAGGCGAGGAGCTCGTCGTGACGGATGCTCGCGAGACGGCGCCGCGGCTGTCTGCTCGTGCCGATCTTCACGCGGTTGTCGTAGCGGAGGTAGTACACGACGTCGATCCGCGGGAACGGCAGATCGGGGTCGGGGGAGTCCCCGTAGCGCCAGCCGCAGAGCGCGCAGTGCCACGCGTCGTCCGCTCGCAGCCCAGCGAGACCACCGCAGAGGGGACAGGGGCCGGGGAGAAGTCGGGGTTTCGGCACCCGGGCAGGCTACGTCCGCCCTCGGACATCGGCCGCCACCTGCCAGCACCCGGCGCTCCTGTCAACCACTGCCGCCGGGCGTCGTCCCTTGCCAGACTCGGCCTATGGTCTTCATCGGATTCCACGCCTCCCATGAGCAGATCCCACCCAGCGCGCTGCTGGACGCGGTCGTCAGCGCGGAGTGGGCCGGCTTCGACGGGGCGATGTGCTCCGACCACCTGGCCCCGTGGCTCCCCGATCAGGGGGAGTCGGGATTCGCGTTCAGCTGGATCGCTGCGGCGCTGGCCCGTACCAGGTTCCCCATCGGCATGGTCAACGCGCCAGGACAGCGGTACCACCCCGCGATCGTCGCGCAGGCCTTTGGAACGCTGGAGGAGATGTTCCCCGGACGGTTCTGGGCCGCGCTCGGCAGCGGCGAGGCGATGAACGAGCACGTGACCGGCGACGTCTGGCCGGCCAAGGACGTCCGCAACGCGCGGTTGCACGAGAGCGTGGATGTGATCCGACGGCTGCTCGCCGGCGAGGAGGTCGATCACGACGGTCTCGTGCGCGTGCACCGCGCCCGCGTCTGGACCCGGCCGGCGCAGCCGCCGCCGCTCTTCGCCACCGCCGTCAGTCCGGAGACGGCGGAGTGGGCGGCCGGCTGGGCGGACGGCCTCGCGACCGTCGCCCAGGAGCCGTCCGCGCTGCGGAGGGTGGTGGAGGCCTACCGCTCGGCCGGGGGAGAAGGGCCGTGCATCCTGCAGACGCACGTGAGCTGGGGCGAGGAAGACGCCGAGGCATACGCGATCGCGAAGGAGCAGTGGCGGCAGGGCGTGGTCACTCCGCCGCTCGCGTGGAACATCGAGCAGCCGGAGGATTTCGACGCCGCGGTGGGCGAGGTCGATGAAGCGCGGCTGCGCGCGGCCGTCCTCGTCGACCACGACGCCCGGTCGCTCGCGGGACGGGTGGCGGAGCTCGTCGACATCGGCTTCGACCGGATCTACCTGCATCACGTCGGACGGGAGCAGACCCGGTTCCTGAAGGCGGCCGCCGCCGAGATCCTGCCCGCCCTGAGGGAGCGCACATGAAGATCACCGATACGAGCGACCTCTGGTGGAAGACGGCCGTCGTGTACTGCCTCGATGTGGAGACCTTCCTGGACTCGGACGGCGACGGCGTCGGCGACCTCCGCGGCCTCGCGCAGCGGATCGACTACCTCTCACAGCTGGGCGTGACGTGCCTGTGGCTCATGCCCTTCTACCCTTCGCCGGACCTCGACGACGGGTACGACGTCAGCGACTTCTACGGCGTGGACCCGCGTCTCGGCACCCACGGCGACCTCGTGGAGGTGATCCGCACGGCCCGTGACCGCGGCATCCGTGTGATCGTCGACCTCGTCGTCAATCACACCTCGGACCGTCATCCGTGGTTCCGCGCGGCGCTCCGCAGCGTCGACTCGCCCTATCGCGATTACTACGTGTGGCGCGACGACGCGCCTCCGAAGGGACAGAAGAACCCGGTCTTCCCCGGGCAGGCCGACGGGATCTGGACCAAGGACGAGAAGTCCGGGCAGTGGTACCAGCACAGCTTCTACGAGCACCAACCCGACCTCAACATCGCCAACTCCGTGGTCCGGGACGAGATCGCGAAGGTCATCGGGTTCTGGCTGCAGCTCGGCGTCTCGGGCTTCCGGGTGGATGCCGTGCCGTTCCTCCTCGAGGTTCCGAAGACGGCGGACATCCCCGACCCGCACGAGCTGCTGCGCGACATGCGGCGTTTCCTGCAGCGTCGTTCCAGCGAGGCGATCCTGCTCGGCGAGGTCAATCTGCCGTACGAGGAGCAGCGCGCGTATTTCGGGGGCACCGACGGCGACGAGCTGACCATGCAGTTCGACTTCGTGGCGATGCAGTCGCTGTATCTGTCCCTCGCCCGTCGTGATCCCGCGCCGCTCGTCGCCGCACTCTCCGCGCGCCCGGTCCTCGGACCGGAGGTGCAATGGGCGAACTTCCTCCGGAACCACGATGAGCTCACCCTCGACAAGCTGACCGACGCCGAGCGTCAGGAGGTCTTCGAGGCGTTCGCGCCGGACGAGCGGCAGCGCGTGTTCGGCCGCGGGATCACGCGGCGCCTGCCGCCGATGCTGGAAGGCGACCCGCGGAGGATCCGGATGGCGTACAGCCTGCTCTTCACGCTCCCCGGCACCCCCGTTCTCTTCTACGGGGAGGAGATCGGGATGGGCGAGAACATCGCCGTCGAGGGGCGGCAGGCCGTGCGTACGCCGATGCAGTGGTCGGCGGATCGCAACGGGGGCTTCTCCGACGCGCGCCCCTCCCGGCTGGTCGCGCCGCCGCCGACCGACGGATATGCGCCCACGCACGTGAATGCCGCCGCCCAGCTCGAGGACCACGGCTCGCTGCTGCACTTCCTCCGCGAACTGACCGCGCTCTACCGGGTGTCGCCCGAGCTCGGGTGGGGGTCGTTCACCGTCATCGAGCAGCCGCAGGACGCCCTGCTGGTGCACTCCCTGGAGGCCGATGTGGGGCGCACGATCGCCGTGCACAACTTCGCGGAACGTCCGGCGACGACGCGGTTCCGACTGGGGGAGGAGCCCGCGGGCACGACCCTGGTCGACCTCCTCGACGCGCGGCGCGTGCCCCTCGACGACGACGGAGAGGTGGAGTTGGAGCTTCCGGCCTACGGCTACCGGTGGCTGCGGGTCTCCCGCCCGGGAGACGGCAGGATCCTGTGACGGGCGGAAACGCCGAAGGCCCCGGATGACCGGGGCCTTCGGAGGGGATTCGGTGGGCGATACCGGACTCGAACCGATGACCTCTTCCGTGTGAAGGAAGCGCGCTACCAACTGCGCCAATCGCCCATACCCGTGGGGTACGTCAACCGATACTACCCGACCGTCAGGCGCTCCGATGACCAGTCCGGGAGACACGCGCGAGATTCGCTGCGGGTTTGGCGGAGCGCGGATCATCGGCTAATGTTTCATAAGTGCCCGGGACAACCGGGAACGAAATGCGGATGTAGCGCAGTTGGTAGCGCACAACCTTGCCAAGGTTGGGGTCGCGAGTTCGAGTCTCGTCATCCGCTCGAGTGCAGTAGATCTTCTCGAAGATCGGCGGCACGTGGGGTCAATCCACACGGTGGCGTGGCCGAGCGGCTAGGCACCGGCCTGCAAAGCCGTTTACACGGGTTCGAATCCCGTCGCCACCTCACGGGAAAACTGAATAGCCCCAACGGGCGCGATTGGCGCAGCGGTAGCGCGCTTCCCTGACACGGAAGAGGTCACTGGTTCGATCCCAGTATCGCGCACCACCTGAAACCCCCGGTTCGCCGGGGGTTTTTTGTTGCCCCCAGCTCTCCTCCCTGCGCGCGAGGTCGCATATCCGCGCGAGGTCGCAGCCCGATCGCGGAGCTCCGCGACCTCGGTGCGAATCTGCGTGTCGATGCCGTCGAGATCGAGTTCGAAGATGTGTTCGAATATCGATATCCTGGACGGGGCCGGAGGAAGGAGCCGGTGTGGGGAACTCGGGTCGTGCGCTCTCTGCGTACAACGACATGCGGTCGCAGCATCAGGCCATCGAGGCCGCCGCGCGCCGGGGCCCCCTGCAGTCCCTGTCCGATCGCGAGCTCGCCTTGCGGGAGTCCGCCGTCACCGTCTATCCGCACGCGCTCCAGCGGCGGGTGCGGGCGTGGGTGCGGTTCGGCCCGGAGGCGATCCGCGTCGAGGCGAAGGTCGTCCGCTCCACCCCGCTCGCCGCGGGTATCGAGTTCCGTGCCGGTGACCGCACGTACCGCTGCTGGGTCTGGGGGAACGCCGTGCAACCCGTGGACGGGTGACCGGGCCGGCGGACACCGCTCGCACTCCGGCTCCACGCCGGACGCGACAGACAGGACGCCCCCTCCGTCATGCGAGGAGGGGACGTCCCGACCGGGTGGGGTGAGCGTCAGACGCGCGCCGTGCCCGCGCCGTTCTGCGGGACGCGCGGCTCTCGACTGACGAAGATGCCCAGCAGCACCATGCCGATCGCGAGACCGAGGTGGAGCCAGTTGTCGGCGTTGTTCACCGGCAGGAAGTTCAGCTGCTCGTTGCCGACCGCGATGAGGCCGTACAGCCAGACGACGAGGTACGCGAGCCCGCCGATGATGAGGTAGAGACGGGACGCGCGCGGCGACGCGGCGAGCGCGATGCCCGCGACCGCGAACAGCAGGTGCACGACGTTGTGCAGCACGGACACCTGGAACACGCCGAGGAGCAGGGCCTCGGACGCTGCTCCGGCGCCGTGCAGGTGCTCGGCCGAGTGGGTGACGCCCGGGATGAAACCGGCGATGCCCACGATGAGGAAGACGATGCCGATGATCAGCGCCGTCTTCTGGATCGGTGTGCCGGCGTAGCGGGTGGTGCGGGTGGTGTCGCTCATGATCCCCTCCAGGGTGTGGTGCGGTTGCCCGACCGTAGGACTTCCTGTGCGCGCGCTGAGAGGGCATTGACGCATCAGGAGTCACGCGGTAACTTCATGCGCCCGTTCCCGGATGCCGCTGCGACGTGGGCGAGAACCGCGGATTGTCAATCCCCCTCGGCAGGAGGGGACTGCTTCGTACGCTCAGGCCATGACCGATGCCGCTCTGGACCGCACCTGCGGCCTCGCCTCGACATCCGATCGCGACGCCGCGACCGGATTGCGACGCATCGACCATCTGGCGCAACTGGCCGCCGTCGTCCGTGCATGCCCCGGTCTGCACGTCCGTTACTCCGAGGGCCCGGATGCGGATGCCCGTCGTTCCAGCGTCGACACGGAGAGCGGCCTCGAGCTGCCCGGTCTCTCCGTGAACCCGCTGGACGCCGAACGCTGGTGGACGCGTCCGCTGGAGGACTGGCTCGCGCGCCAGCTCTGTCAGTACCGGCACCTCGCCGAGAAGGACCCGCAGCGCATCGCCTGGATCCTCCGTGGCGAGCACTGCGGTCGGGGGCCCGACTGCGAGCCGCTGCTGCGAGAGGTGGAGCCCATCGCCGTCATCGGCGAACACGTCCTGCTCGAGGCCAGGGAACGATACGAGCGCAATTTCGATGCGGGGCGCGGACCCGCCGACGACGAGGAGGACCGGGAATGAGCAGAGGGCGGCAGTGGACGGAGGTGGTTCCCGGCTTCTTCGGCATCAGTGTGGCGGACGTGAACTGCTACCTCGTGCAGACCGCGGACGGGCTCACGCTGTTTGACGCGGGACTGCCGCGCAGCAGGGGCGTGCTGCGCGACCTGCTCGGCCACCTCGGGGCGAAGGAGACCGACATCGATGCGGTCGTCCTGACGCACGGGCACTTCGACCACGTCGGTGTCGCGCGCGGGCTCCACGAGGAGGGGGTCTCGGTGTTCGTCCACCCTCGCGACGCACAACTGGCCCGTCACCCCTACAGCTACCGTCCGGCCTCACCTCGCGTCCCCTACGTGCTCACCCATCCGCGGGGGATCCCCACCATCACCCGGATGGCTCTTGCCGGAGCGCTCAACGTCCGCGGCGTCGACGCGCAGCCTCGCGTGACGCACGAGCATCCGATCGACGCCCCCGGGACCCCGATCGCCCTGTGGACTCCGGGGCACACGGAAGGGCACTGCGCGTACCTGTTCGAGGAGTCCGGGGTGCTCATCGCCGGCGACGCCCTCGTGACGCTCGACCCGTACACCGGCGAGACCGGTCCGCAGATCGTCGCCAGGGCGGCCACCGCCGATACCGCGGAGGCGATGGAGTCGCTGGATACCCTGGCACGGACGAGCGCGCGGGTCGTCCTGACGGGCCACGGAGAACCCGTCCTGGATGGCGTGGGGCCCGCCGTCGCCGCCGCGCGGCGACGCGGACCCCACTGACTCCTCGGCCTCAGTCGAGGAGCGTCTCCCCGATGTAGCCGCCCTCCGCACATCCCGGAGGGACGGCGAACACGGCGGATCCGATCGGGACCGTCCACTCGTTGAGCAGGTCGAGCTCGTCGAGCCGCTGCTGCATCGGGACGAACTGCCGCGCGACGTCTGCCTGGAACGCGGCGAAGAGCAGCCCGGATTCGGACACGCCGTCTCCGGCCGGGCGCTCGTCGTAGTTAAACGCCCGTCGGAAGATGCGCTCCGTCCCGTCTCCGCGAGCGCGCCGGATGTGCGCGAACGCCGGGATGACGGGGAACCCGATGGCCGTCGTCGCGTCGAAGTCCGGCTCGTCGAACTCCGACGTCCCCGTGAGCGGCGCGCCCTCGCGCAGGGTCCTCCCGACGGAGGCCTCGCGGCCCCCGCGATCCAGGCGGTCCCAGGCGTCGAGGTCCATGCGGATGCGGCGCAGGACCATGCCCGTGCCGCCGGCCAGCCAGCCGTCATCACTCCAGACCACGCGCTCGAAGTCGTCGGTCCCCGGCTGCGGGTTGCTCGTGCCGTCGACCTGTCCGAAGAGATTGCGCATGGTCGTCCCCGGTCGCTCGGTGCCGTGTGCGCGGCGGAAGCCCTGCTGGATCCACCGGACGGTCGCGAAGCCGCGCGCGTCCTTCAGGAGCATGCGCTGCGCGTGTGCGACGGTCAGGGGGTCGTCAGCGGCGATCTGGAGGAGCAGGTCTCCGTCCGAGAACTCCGGCTGCAGGCGGTCCACCCGGAAGGCGGGAAGCGGCGCGAGCCACGAGGGCGTGCTGCCGCCGGCCCGTGCCACGAGCGCCGGACCGAAGCCGAATGTGATCGTCAACCGGGCCGGGGCGACGGCGAGCTCCGGCTCCGAGTCCGCGAGCGCCGACCGTCCCTGGGTGAGCCTCGCCGCATCGTCCGTGAGGATCCGTAGGAGCCGGCGGAGCGCGTCGCGGTCGACCTCTGGGCGCAGATCGAGCGCCACGAACGAGCCGTGCGCCTGCGCCGCGGTGTCGATCCCGGCTTGATGGACGCCGTGGAACGGGACGGTGAGGGAGCCGTTGAGCGGTGCGGGGGCCGCGGGAGCCTCCGTGTCCGCTCGCGTGAGGGCGAGATCCGCCCCGACCGCGACGGCGGCCCCGACACCGGCGACAGCCCCTCCGAGGAGGAACTGCCGCCGGGTCGAGCCGGTGCGGCCGGCGCGCGCGCCCGAGACGCGCGGGGACATCAGTGGTCCATGCCCTCGTGGTCGTCGGCGCCGTCGTAGTTCTCGTTCGCGCCGGAGTAGTCCTTCACCGGCGCGGCGAACTCGAACGTGGAGTCGTCCGACAGGGTGACGGTGAACGCGACCTCGTCACCGGCTTTCAGAGGCTCGGAGAGGTCCATCATCATGATGTGATTCCCCCCGGCTCGAGGGCGAGGGTGCCGCCGGCGGGGACGACGAAGCCCCCGGCGATCTCCCGCATGACCATCTCCCCGGCCTCGTTCTCCACGGTCTCGTGCAGTTCGATCATCGGCGAGGCGGCGGAGGTG
>Ga0209646_1000168_pt1 | contig 86352 bp, 87 predicted proteins | sample AraplaL_Col_mTSA_FD_184259 | JGI IMG/M metagenome (GOLD analysis project Ga0209646, IMG submission 184259) | Arabidopsis root microbial communities from the University of North Carolina, USA - plate scrape CL_Col_mTSA (SPAdes) (version 2) | ecosystem: Host-associated > Plants > Roots >...
AGAAGGATCGCCCCGCGGCACAGCGCACGCGCCTGCGCGTCCGAGCCGATGAGCTCCAGGCCGGCGACGCCACCACCACTGCGGCGATGGCCGTCGACCCCGAACTCGCAACGATCTTCCGCGACCGCCCGATCGCGACCCTCCGCTCCCTCTCCGCGGAGCAGGTCCTCCGCGTCGAGCGCACCCGTGCGGGCGTGGGCGCCTGGTACGAGTTCTTCCCACGCTCCGAAGGTGCCAGACGGCTCAAGGACGGCACGGTGCGCAGCGGCACGTTCCGCACGGCGGCGAAGCGCCTGCCCGAGGTCGCCGGGATGGGCTTCGATGTGATCTACCTCGTCCCGATCCACCCCATCGGCAGCACCAATCGCAAGGGGCGCAACAACACGCTCGTCGCCGAGGCGGGAGACCCGGGCTCGCCGTACGCGATCGGCGCCACTGAAGGAGGGCACGACGCCATCCATCCCGACCTCGGCACCCCGCAGGACTTCCGCGCGTTCGTGCGCGCCGCGCGGAAGGAGGGGCTGGAGGTCGCCCTGGATCTCGCGCTGCAGGCATCCCCCGACCACCCGTGGGTCCGCGAACACCCCGAGTGGTTCACCACCCTCCCGGACGGCAGCATCGCGTACGCGGAGAACCCGCCCAAGAAGTATCAGGACATCTATCCGCTGAACTTCGACAACGACCCGGAGGGCATCGCGGCCGAGATGCTCCGGATCGTCCGGCACTGGGTGGCCGAGGGTGTGCGGATCTTCCGCGTGGACAACCCGCACACCAAGCCGCTCCAGTTCTGGGAGTGGCTGATCGCGACGGTCAACGCGACGGATCCCGACGTCATCTTCCTCGCCGAGGCCTTCACCCGGCCCGCCGTGATGCGCGCGCTCGCCGCCGTGGGCTTCCAGCAGAGCTACAGCTACTTCACCTGGCGCAACACCAAATCCGAGCTGGAGGAGTTCCTCAACTCCATCTCCCACGAGACGGCCGACTACATGCGTCCGAACCTCTTCGTGAACACCCACGACATCCTCACCGAGTACCTCCAGTTCGGCGGACGCGCGGCGTATCGCATCCGCGCCTGCATCGCCGCGACGGCAGGGCCCGTGTACGGGGTCTACGCGGGGTACGAGCTCGTCGAGAACGTGGCTCGCCCGGGTTCCGAGGAGAACATCGACAACGAGAAGTACGAGTATAGGTTCCGCGACTGGGCGGGAGCCGAGGAACGCGGGGAGTCGCTGGCCCCGCTGCTCCGGCGGCTCAACGAGATCCGTGCGGCGCATCCCGCGCTGCGCCAGCTCCGCAACCTCGAGCTGCACTGGAGCGACGACGACGCCATCCTCGTGTTCAGCAAGCATCTCGACGCCGCCTTCACCGGTACCGGGAGACCGGACACCCTCATCGTCGTCGCGAACGTCGACCCGCACTCGGTGCGCGAGACCACCGTCCACCTCGACACCACGCGCTGGGGAGTCCCCCTGGGCGAGACCTTCGAGGTGGAGGATCTCCTGACCGGCGCTGTCTGGACCTGGAGCGATCACAACTACGTCCGGCTCGACGCCTTCGCCGAGCCCGTCCACATCCTGAAGGTGAGGGAGCGCGCATGAGCCGCATCGAGGACACCCCGAACGCCGAGTGGGAGGCCGTCGCGGCCGGTCAGCATCACGACCCGCATTCCCTGCTCGGCGCGCACCCCGCCAAGGATGCCGCCGACCGTACCGTCACCGCCATCCGCGTCCGCCGACCGCTCGCCGAGAGCGTCGAGGCCGTGTTCAGCGATGGAAGCCGACTCGCCCTGTCCCACGTCGCGCACGGCCTCTGGGAGGGCACGCACCCAGGGCCGCCGCTCCCCTACCGCATCGCGACGCGCTACCGCGGCGAGGAGGAGATCGTCTCCGGCGACCCGTACCGGCATGCACCGACACTGGGCGAACTCGACCTGCACCTCATCGCCGAGGGGCGGCACGAGCGTCTGTGGGAGGCGCTGGGGGCGCATCCCCGTACGCAGGGCGACGAACAGGGCGTGTCCTTCGCGGTCTGGGCCCCCGATGCCTCGGCCGTCCGGGTCGTGGGCGATCACAACGGCTGGAACGGCGAGAGCCACGCCATGCGCTCGCTCGGCGCCAGCGGCGTCTGGGAGATCTTCATCCCCGACCTGCCCGTCGGCACCCGCTACAAGTACCAGATCCGCACCCGGAGCGGCGCCTGGATCCTCAAGGCCGACCCGATGGCGCTGGCGGCGCAGGTGCCGCCGGAGACCGCGTCGGTCGTCACCGCCTCGTCCTACGCCTGGCAGGACGGCGCGTGGATGACCCGTCGCGCCGCCACCCATGCCGTCGCGCAGCCGCTGTCGGTGTACGAGGTGCACGTCGGCTCCTGGCGCGAGGGGCTGGGCTACCGCGAGATGGCCGATCCGCTGATCGCACACGTGCAGGAGACGGGGTTCACCCACGTCGAGTTCATGCCGCTGGCCGAGCATCCGTTCGGCGGCTCGTGGGGCTACCAGGTCAGTGGATACTACGCACCGACGAGCCGGTACGGCTCCCCCGACGACCTGCGCTACCTCATCGACCGCCTGCACCAGGCCGGCATCGGCGTCATCATGGACTGGGTCCCCGGGCACTTCCCCAAGGACGCCTTCGCGCTGGCCCGCTTCGACGGCCAGCCCCTGTACGAGCACCCCGATCCCCGCCGCGGCGAGCATCAGGACTGGGGCACACTCATCTTCGACTACGGCCGGCCCGAGGTACGCGGCTTCCTCGTCGCCAACGCCCTCTACTGGCTGGACGAGTTCCACGTCGACGGCCTGCGGGTCGACGCCGTGGCGTCGATGCTCTACCTCGACTACTCGCGCCGGGAGGGCGAGTGGGAGCCGAACATCCACGGCGGACGCGAGAACCTCGAGGCGATCCGCTTCCTCCAGGAGGTCAACGCCACCGCCTACCGGCTCCACCCCGGCATCCTGATGATCGCCGAGGAGTCCACGAGCTTCCCCGGCGTCACGGCACCGACGGATCACGCCGGCCTCGGGTTCGGTTTCAAGTGGAACATGGGCTGGATGAACGACTCGCTCCAGTACATCGGACGCGATCCGATGTACCGCGCGCACCACGAGGGCGAGATGACGTTCTCGTTCGTGTACGCGTTCGGCGAGAACTACGTCCTGCCCATCAGCCACGACGAGGTGGTGCACGGCAAGGGCAGCCTGTTGTCCAAGATGCCGGGCGACCACTGGCACAAGCTTGCGAACGTCCGTGCCTATCTCGCCTACATGTGGGGGCATCCCGGGAAGAAGCTGCTGTTCATGGGACAGGAGTTCGGTCAGCTCGCGGAGTGGTCGGAGGGTCGGGAGCTGGACTGGTGGCTCCGTGACCAGCCCTCCCACGCCCAGCTGCAGGACTTCGTCGCCGCGATGAACGGGGTGTACCGGTCGCAGGCCCCCCTCTGGGAGCGCGACAACGACGGCTCCGGGTTCACCCGCCTCGGCGCCCCGAGTTGGGACCCGTCGGTCATCGCCTTCGAACGACGGGACGCGCACGGCGGGCGCCTCGTCGTCGTCAGCAACTTCGCCGGAGTGGAACGCACCGGCTACCGTCTCGGGCTGCCCAGAGAGGGCGTGTGGCAGGAGATCCTGAACTCCGATGCCGTCGCCTACGGAGGACGGGGGTCGGGCAACCTCGGGATGGTGATCGCCGAGCCCGCGGACGCCGGCGCCCCCACGGCGTCGATCACGCTGCCCGCGCTGTCGACGCTCTGGCTCCGCCACCAGCCCGAGCCGCACGTGCCGACGGTGAACAACGGCTGACGGACGGCCGGCGACGATCGGTCTGCGCGGAGGAACAATCCCCGCGCAGGCCGATCAGAAGAGCAGCGAGGAGAGTCGGTTCCGAGCCGCGATCACGCGCGGGTCGCTGGCGCCGATGAGGCCGAAGAGCTCGATGAGACGCTCCCGGACGGGAGTGCGCTGGTCGGACGGCAGCTGAGCGAACAGGTCGAGGAGCCGGCCGAAGGCGTCGTCGACATGTCCACCGGCGAGGTCGAGGTCCGCGACGTCGAACTGGGCCTGCACGTCCAGCGGAGCCGCTGCGGCCGCGGCTCGGGCGGTCTGGAGGTCGAGTCCCTGCACACGGTCGAGCAGGCGGACCTGGCCCAGGCCGGCGATGGCGTCCTCGTCGCGCGGGTTCTCCGCGAGTGCCTTCTCATAGGCGGTGATGGCCGCACGGTAGTCGCCGCGCTCGATGGCGGCGAACGCCTCCGCGTGCAGCGGCGGCAGCTCGGGCTCGGCAGCGGCTTCGGCTTCCCCGGTCTCGGCGTCGCCGACGGGGAGCGTTCCCGAGACGCCGTTCTGCGCCGCCACCTGGAGCAGCTGCGCGAAGACCTCACGCACCTGCTGCTCCGGTACGGCGCCCGTGAACATCGGCACCGGCTGGCCGGCGATGAGGGCGACGACCATCGGGATGGACTGCGCGCGGAAGCTCTGCGCGAGCTGCGGGTTCGCATCCACGTCGACCTTCGCCAGGAGCACGCGGCCGCCGAGCTCCCGAGTGACCTTCTCGATGATCGGGCTCAGCTGCTTGCACGGCCCGCACCACTCGGCCCACAGGTCGACGACCACCGGGACGGTGCGCGACAGCTCCAGGACCTGACCGAAGTTCTCGTCGGTCGCGTCGACGACGACGTCAGCCACCGGTGCGGTCGCGGGCGCCGCTGCACCACCCGCCGGCGGGGACGGACGGTTGCGCAGGCTGGACAGATCGACGGCGCCACGCAGGGCCGCGGGAGACATCTCACTCACTTGATCACCTTCACGGACACGAGATCCTGACGGGACGCCAGGAGACGGATCGGTTCGCTCGACCCCTGGGACGGGACGGCGAAGAACAGCTGGAACTCATAGGTCGTCTGGGCGCCCTTCGCGGACTCGTTGGCCCCGGTGAGCGCCTTGGCCTCCTTGTTGTCACCGAAGCGGATGACGACATCGGAGGACGTGGGCGTGATGGTCTCGACATCGAGGACGGAGACGGCGACGATGGCGCCGCTGTCCAGCGTCGTCATCGAGACGGGCTCCGCCGTCGTCGGCTTCATGTCGAACGCGGCCTTGGAGGTCTTCGCCGCCCCGGCGTCGGCGAGTCCCTTCACCAGGCTCTGTCGGCTGTCCCTGATCGATGTGGCCAGGTTCAGCGCCAGATCGTCGAACTGCCCGTAGGAGGCGCTCTTCTCACCGTTGTCGACGACGTCGGCGAAAGCCGCGGCGACCTCGTTCGGCGGCACCGACAGGAAGGCCGAATCCGCCGGGACCAGCGAGGTCCCCAGCCAGCTGGCCGCCACCTCGGGGAACGCCGCGTCCGCCGACATCTCCGCCATGTTCGTGACCTTGTAGTTGGACCAGGGGTCCGCCTGCGTCATGGTCAGCACCACCGGCGGCACGGTGTCGTCGCCGGTGCTCTTCGAGAGCATGAGGACGGTGCGTGGCCAGCGGTCCGTCGCCTCGGGGAGGACCACCTCGACGTCATCCGTCGGGATCGCGGCGGGCGCGGCCCGATCCGGCAGCTTCGCGCGCAGGGCGTAGTCGGTGGTCCTCGTCGTGAGAGGTGCGCCGTCGAGACGGGTGGCCGCGAGGTCCAGATCCTTCGCCTCATCGGCCTGCACCAGGGTCTCGGAGACCTCCCGGAGGATCCGCTCGGCCTGCGTCTCGGTGACCGCCGGCGGCTTCTGGTTCTCGGGGGCGATCACGGTCGGGGTCGGAGACGGCGATGCGGAGGGGGCCCCGAACTCCGGCCAGGACTCCGCCGTGCAGCCGGAGGCCAGCAGGGCGGTCAGACCGAGGGCGGGGAGGGCGAGCAGGCGCCGACGACGCCTCGGGCGCTCAGCGCGCATCGTGCTCTTCCCGTCCTGCTCCTTCTCGTCGACGATCTCCGCGTCCTCCACGTCGTCCTTCCTCGCCGGTGTCGGCGCCTGCTCGCCGTCCGCGGCCTCCAGGGCCTCGCGCTCGGACGGCGGAAGGGCCGCCACGTCGATCGGCTGCGTCGTGGGAAGCGGCCCGGGCCCCTTCCGGCGCGGGCCGCGGCCACGGCGCTGGTGACGGATCGCGAGCACGTACAGGACCAGGCCCACGAGGAGCACCAACCCGCCTGCCGCCATGAGCGGGCCCGCCAGCGGCGTCCGCGTGTCCAGCGGCCAGGAGACCACGATGTCGTCCGGCGCGTCCTTGGTGCCGTCGTAGGCGATCAGCACGCTGGTCCCTTCCGGGAGCTGCATCTTGTCAGTGGCGAGGAAGTTCTCCTCGCTGAAGGAGTCGAGCCACAGATCGGAGCCGGCAGGGTTCCGGCCCGCGGGCGCCTCGGCGTCCTCCTCCGGCGCCGGGGTCGCGGTCGTCTCGGGCGCCGGCGTCTCGGCGGACCCCTCGTCGTCCGCTGCGGCGACATGCTCGACGACGAGCTCGTCCTCGTCCCCGACGGTCACGTGGTTGTACTCGGAGTCGGAGAGCCAGGCCTCCATGTCGGCCGTGCGCCCGTAGCTGGTGAAGATCTCCCCTTCGCCGCGGATGAGCAGCTTCTGCGCGCCGGCGTTGATCCGCAGGACGTCGCCGTCCAGGAGAACGAAGGGCGCGGGCTCCTCGATGTCGACACGGGCCTCCTCGGACGAAGGGCCGACGAAGATGGTGCGTTGGGCGATCCCCGCACCGATCAGCACGGCAGCCAGCACGAAGGCCACCACGGCCCATACGAAACGCACGAATAGTCTCCTCACGCATCGCGGCTTCCCGCCCACGACGCCACACTCGACATTTCAGACTAGCGAACCCACCTGTGTGTTGACCACGAGGGCCCTCCCTCGTCCGTCGCCCGGCACGTCGGCGGCGCGTCGAGCCGCGGCATGGGTAGCCTTGCTGCAGCCGTACCGAGGAGTCTGCATGAAGATCCACAACCCGTTCCGCACCGCCCTCGTGGCGACACTCGGCGTGGGGCTCGGGATCGTCCTGATCAGCAGCGTCCAGACGCTGTCGACCGTGCTGCTCTACATCGGCACCGCCCTCTTCCTCAGCCTCGGCCTCGACCCTCTCGTCACGTTCCTCGAGCGTCGACGCCTGCCCCGCTGGCTCGCGGTCCTCGTGACGATCGTCGCCGTGCTGGCCGTCTTCGTCGGGATCATCCTCATCGTGCTGCCCGTGCTGGTCGACCAGATCTCGCAGCTCATCGCCCAGATCACGGCGATCGTGCAGCGCGGAACCGCGATCGAGGATCTGAGGAGCTGGATCCAGGAGACATTCCCGAACCTCCTCGTCGACGACGTCTTCGCGTATGTGGAGGACTGGCTGATGACCAATCTCGCGGAGATCGGCGGGTCTATCGGTCAGGGCGTGCTGATCGCCAGCGGCGCCGTGCTCAGCGGCGTGTTCGGCGCCTTCATCGTCCTCATCCTGACCATCTATCTCACGGCCTCGACACCGTCGCTCAAGCGCGCGGTGTACCAGCTCGTCCCGGCGTCCAAGCGGGATCGCTTCATCGATCTCTCCGAGCAGATCACCGACTCGGTCGGCTACTACGTCATGGGCCAGGTCAGCCAGGGCGTCATCAACGGCGTCCTGAGCGCGATCTACCTGACGATCATCGACGCGCCGTTCCCCGCCGTTCTCGCGGTCGTCGCGTTCTTCTTCTCGCTCATCCCGCTGGTGGGCACCCTGACCGGCTCGACGATCATCGTCCTCGTCTGCCTCATCCCGGGCCTCGGCTCCCCCGGCACGGCTCTCGCGGCGGCGATCTACTACCTGATCTACATGCAGATCGAGGCGTACGTGATCTCGCCGCGCATCATGAGCCGCGCCGTCTCCGTGCCCGGCGCCGTCGTCGTGGTGGCGGCCCTCGCGGGAGGAAGCCTGCTGGGCCTGCTCGGGGCGCTCATCGCGATCCCCGTGGCGGCCAGCATCCTGATCCTCTACCGGCAGGTGCTCATCCCGCGCATGAACGAGCGGTGACCGGGGCGGGCCTCGCCGTCAGTCCGCTGCCGGCCAGTGGGTCGGCAGCGGCAGCGCCGACGGATTGACGGCGGCGACGATCTCGGTGAGCACCCGGCGCGTCTGCGTCTCCCCCACCCACAGGTGCTTGCCCCCTTCGACGGCGATCAGCTGCGCCTGCGGGATCGTCGCGAAGCGCTCCCGCGCTTCCGCCGGGCGCAGGTAGTCGTCGAACTCGGGCACGAGGATGACCACGCGGTGGCCGGTCTCCCCCCAGGCGGCGACCTCCTCCGCCGTCGCGCGGTGCAGCGGCGGCGAGAGGAGGAGGATGCCCTCGATGTCGTGGTCGGCACCGTACTTGAGGGCGAGTTCCGTCCCGAACGACCACCCGACGAGCCAGGGGCGCGGCAGCGCGCGGTCGCGGACGACGTCCATGGCGGCCGCGACGTCGAACTGCTCTGCAGCGCCGCCGTCGAACGTCCCCTCACTGGTGCCGCGCGGCGAGGTGGTGCCACGGGTGTTGAACCGCAGCACCGCGAGATCGGCCAGGGCGGGAAGACGCGCGGACGCCTTGCGGATGATGTGCGAATCCATGAAGCCACCGGCGGTCGGCAACGGGTGCAGCGTGACCAGCGTCGCCACCGGGACTGCGGCTTCCGGCGTCGCGAGCTCGCCGACGAGCGTCAGGCCGTCCGCGGTGTGCAGCTCGATGTCCTCGCGGCGCGCCGGGAGCTCCAGCGGTCCCCGGATCTCCATGGTCATGCGATCCTCCAACAGTGGTTGTGCCAGTGTCTGCGGTCAGCCAGGGCTGCGGCATCGCCGAGCACGCCGTCGGCGCGCCAGGCCACGAGATGGGCGGTACCCGGTTCGACGGATCGTCCGCAGCCCGGGCAGATGTACGCCTTCTGCGCCTGGAGCGCGGAGACGGGCTGCACCGTCCACTCCACGCCCCGGCGGACCTCGGTGCGCTTCCAGCCGGCGAGGAGACGGTCGAACGAGTCCTCGCCCTCAGGGCGCGCGGAAGGACGTCGGCGTGAGCGGGGCATGGTGCCGGCTCACCACCAGTGGTTGGTGACCCAGAAGTTGTACGCGCCGGCCCAGCTGCCGTAGCGACCCGTGGCGTATCCGGTCGCCCAGCGGAGGTTGTCGACCGGGTTGTAGCCGTTCCCCGGCACCTTGCTGCAGGGCAGGGCCTGGACGAGGCCGCAGGCACCGGAGGAGGAGTTCGTCGCGTTGGGGTTCCAGCCGCTCTCCCGCGAGACGATGTAGTCGACGTACTGCCAGTCGCCCTGCGCGATCCCGGCGGCCGCCATCCACTCCGCAGGTGCGCCTCCGCCGCTGTACGGCGGGAGTCCGCCGCCCCCGGACGACCCGCCCTGCGAGCCCTCGGACGACGACGAGGAGGTGGTCACCGGGGCCGGCTTCGGCTTGGGCTTCGGCTTGGGTTTGACGTAGACGTCGAAGGAGCCGCGCTCGACGGGAGTGATCGCCGCGCCCTCCACCGTGACCGTGAGGTTCTGGGTGTCCGCCAGGGCCACCGCATACACGGAGTCGGGGGCCTCCGTGGCGACGGGCTGAGCGAGCGCGACGCCGGTGGGCGCGACCATCGCGGCCGCGAATGCGACGACCGCGAGCGAGCTGAAGACGCCCACGACACCGCGGCGGCGCGACCAGCGGCGCGTGCCGCGGGAGGCTGATGCAGCCGTGGCTGCGGGTACCAGCACGGCGTCGCTTCGTTCGGGAATCATGTCGTTTCGGGAGTTCACGATGGAGGACAGTTTACGCATACCTGCCTGAAGAGGCCATCAGACGGCTCAGCGGACCGCCAGGATCACGTCGATGGTGGCGTCCAGGAGCGCGTCGACCTGCTCCTCGCGGTAGCCGCCACGCTGCATGCGGAACGCTGCGGACCGCAGCTGCTCAGCGGACAGCGCGTCGCCGTCCCGCAGGTAGCGGACGATCCGGGAGGTGACGTGGTCGACCTCGTCGACGCGGTACCCGAACGTGAGGAAGCCGGTACGGGCGAACCGGTGGCGACGCGGACGCGCCAGGTGGTCCAGGATGACCTGCGCGTCGGCTCTGGCCTGCTCCACCCAGGCGCCCGCTCCGAGAGACCGCACGGCGCGTTCCCGCTCCCGGGCGGCGAACGCGTCCTCGACCCGTCCGAGGGCCGCGTCGACGTCAGCCACCACGTACCCCTCCTTGACGAGGGGGAAGGAGACGGTGCGGACGTCATCGGCCGTGAGATCGTCCGCGCCGCTCTCGAACGCCCGCCGCGCCGAGGCGAGGAATCCGTCCACCGCCGCACGGTGGTACCCCTTCGTGCGTCCGGTCGTGAGCGCGAAGGCCGGCGTGGCCGCGCGTTGCGTGGCGACCTCGCGACGGTCGTCGTTCATCACAGCACCACTGTCGTTCATCACAGCACCAACCAGGGAGAGAGGAGGAAGTACAGGCAGAGGGCCGGGACGGTCGACGGCAGGATGCTGTCCAGCCGATCGAGGAGCCCACCGTGCCCGGGGAGCCAGGAGCTCATGTCCTTGATGCCGAGATCCCGCTTCAGCATCGACTCGCCGAGGTCTCCGAGCGTGGCGGACAGCAGGATCGCGGCCCCGAAGATCACACCGCCCCACCAGGGCAGGTCGAGCAGGAACATCGCCAGGAGGACGCCCGCCGCGAGCGACGCCACCACCGCACCGCCGAAGCCCTCCCAGGTCTTCTTGGGGCTGATCCGCGGCGCCATCGGGTGTCGCCCGAACGCGAGCCCCGCGGCGTAAGCGCCGGTGTCGGCGGCCACGGCGATCGCGATGAAGCTGAGCACCCACCACTGGCCACCCTCCTGCTCGAGCAGGATGAGGGCCACACCCGCGAGGAACGGCACGTACACCTGCACGAACCCGCCGATCACGGCGTCGGTGAGCACATCGCCGTACGTGCGCCCATCCTTCGCGACCATCTGGGCGAGCAGGCGCCAGACGATGACGAACGCCACGGAGACGAACAGCATGACCCAGCTCAGCCAGGGCTCCGCGAAGTACGCGGAGAGCACGAGGAAGGTCGCCGCTATCAACTGCGGGATCACGTCGACGCGGCGCCCGGCGGCGCGCAGCGCGCGCGAGAGCTCGTAGACGCCGAGGAGCGCCGCGGCCAGCGCGAACGGGACGAACAGCGCCTTGATGAAGAGCAGCGAGCCGAGGAGCGCCGCGCCGAAGGCGAGGCCGATCAGGATCGCGAGGACGAGGTCACGTCCGGTGCGCTGCTTGATGCGTTCGTTCGCCTGGTCGAGCTGATCCCGCGCATGCGACACGTGCGTGCCGAACTCGTCCCGCGCCTGGCGCCACTGCTCGCGGATCGCATTGTGATCCGCGGTGTCCAGCCGGTCGGCGGTCACCGGCGCTGCACCCGGCGTCGCCGGAAGCGGCGGTCGCGGGGGCACGCGGTCGGCGTCGAAGGCCGGGAAGGCCGCGTCGCCGAGCGGCACGCCGCCGTCGGGGCCGACCTCCGGCCGCGCCACCGGAGCGCCCTCGTCGGTGCCTCGCGATTCGTCGGACATGCGGACTACACCTCGAGGAGTTCTGCCTCTTTGCGCTTCAGCGCGTCGTCGATGAGGTCGACGTGCTGACGGGTCAGCGCGTCGAGTTCCTTCTCACCACGGGAGATCTCGTCCTCGCCGAGCTCGCTCTTCAGCCCGTCGAGCTCGTCCTTCGCCTTCCGGCGGATGCCACGGACGTGGACCTTGGCGTCCTCCGCCTTCGACTTCACGAGCTTGACGTACTCCTTACGGCGCTCCGCCGTGAGCTCCGGCATCGTGACGCGCACGAGGTTGCCGTCGTTCGTCGGGTTCGCGCCGAGGTTCGGCATGTCGCGGATGGCCTGCTCGATCGCCTTCAGCGCCGACTTGTCGTACGGCGTGATGATGAGCGTGCGCGCCTCCTGGTTCGCGAGCGACGCGAGCTGAGCGAGCGGCGTCGGCGTGCCGTAGTAGTCGACCAGCACCTTCTGGAAGAGCTGCGGGTTCGCACGACCCGTGCGCACCGTGGAGAAGTCCTCCTTGGCAGCCTCGACGGCCCGGGACATGCGGGTGGTGGTTTCAGCGAGGACGTCCGCGATCACGGTGGCTCCTATCGTCGGGGTGTTCTGGAAATTCTATCGGGAGCGGGCCCCCGTCCCGTGCAGGCGCTCAGGCGGTGACGAGCGTGCCGATGGGCTCGCCCAGGAGAGCGCGGGTGACGTTGCCCGCCGGCTCCATGCCGAAGACGCGCATGTCCATGTTGTTGTCCATGCACAGGCTGAACGCCGTCGAGTCGACGACCTTGAGGCCCTGCTGGAGCGCATCGCGGTAGGTCACGCGCTCGATGCGCTCGGCGTCGGCGTGCTTGTTCGGGTCGGCGGTGTAGATCGCGTCGACGCCGTTCTTGGCGACGAGGACCTCCTGCGCACCGATCTCCAGTGCGCGCTGCGCGGCGACCGTGTCGGTGGAGAAGTACGGCAGGCCCGCACCGGCACCGAAGATGACCACGCGGCCCTTCTCCATGTGCCGCTCCGCGCGACGCGGGATGTAGGGCTCGGCGACCTGGGTCATCGAGATCGCCGACTGCACGCGCGTCGCCGCGCCCGCCTGCTCCAGGAAGTCCTGCAGCGCGAGCGCGTTCATCACGGTGCCGAGCATGCCCATGTAGTCGGCCCGCCCCCGGTCCATGCCCCGCTGGCTGAGTTCGGCCCCGCGGAAGAAGTTGCCGCCGCCGACGACGACCGCCACCTCGACCCGGTCGACCGCAGCGGCGATCTCGCGCGCCATCTGGCTGACCACGTCGGGGTTGACGCCGAGCTGCCCGGCGCCGAACGCCTCTCCGGAGAGCTTGAGGAGGACGCGACGGCGTCCGGTGCGTTCAGTCATGGGGGATGTCCTCTCGTCCCGATTCAAGATAGTGCCTGGTGGGCATGAAGAAGGGGTTCGGATCGAGCGATCCGAACCCCTTCGACAGTGCTACGCGCCGACCTTGAAGCGCGCGAAGTCCGTCACGGTGATACCGGCGTCCTTCGCCACCTGGGCGACGGAGAGCTTGTTGTCCTTCGCGTAGTCCTGCTCGAGCAGGGCGACCTGCTTGATGAACGCGGAGACACGGCCCTCGACGATCTTCGGCAGAGCGGCCTCGGGCTTGCCCTCGTTGCGGGAGATCTCGGTGACGATCTCGCGCTCCTTCTCGACCGCATCCGCCGGCACGTCCTCGCGGGACAGGTACGATGGGTTGGCGAACGAGATGTGCTGGGCGATGCTGCGCGCAGTCTCGGCGTCGTCACCCGTGTAGGCGACGACGACACCGATCTGCGGCGGCAGGTCCTTGCTCGTGCGGTGCAGGTAGACCTCGACGCTGTCACCGGTGACGGTGCGCACGCGACGGAGCTCGACCTTCTCGCCGATGATGGCGGCCTCTTCCGAGATGAGCTGCTCGACGGTCTTGTCGCCCGCCGGAGCGGCCAGAGCGGCCTCGACCGAGTCGGCCTTCACGGCGGCGACGGCGTCGGCGACCTTGTCGGCCAGCGCGATGAAGCGCTCGTTCTTCGCGACGAAGTCGGTCTCGCAGGCGAGCTCGACGAGCGTCACGGCGCCGTCCTGCTCGCGAGCGACGACGAGGCCCTCGCTGGTCGAACGGTCGGCGCGCTTGGCGTTGCCCTTCGCACCCTTCAGGCGCAGGATCTCGGTGGCCTTCTCGACGTCGCCGTCGGCCTCCTCGAGTGCCTTCTTGGTGTCGACCATTCCCGTGCCGAGCTGCTCACGCAGCGCCTTGAGGTCGGCGATGGTGAAGTTGGCCATGTGTGGTGGCTCCTTGCTTCGTTGTGTGGGTGTACGAGGGATTACTTGGCGTCTGCGGCCTCGGCGGCGGCGACCTCGGCGGTCTCCTCACCGGAAGCGGCGGCGATCGCCTCGTCGTGCGCCTCGGCACCGGCCTCGTCGGCGGCGGTGGCGTCGGCGGCAGGGGTCTCGACGACAGCGGCCTCGTCGTCGGCGGTCACGACCTCGGCGGCGTCAGCGGACTCCTGGACAGGAGCCTCGAGGAGCTCCTTCTCCCACTCGGCCAGCGGCTCGGCGTCGCCCGACTCCGGGTTGTGCTTCTGCTGCAGGCCCTCGGCGGCGGCGTCGGCGATGATGCGCGTCAGCAGCGACACCGAACGGATGGCGTCGTCGTTGCCGGGGATCGGGTACTGGAAGTCGTCCGGGTCGGCGTTGGTGTCGAGGATGCCGATCACCGGGATGCCGAGCTTCTTGGCCTCGTCGATGGCGAGGTGCTCACGCTTGGCGTCGACCACCCAGAGGGCGGACGGCGTCTTGGTGAGGTTGCGGATACCGCCGAGCGACTTGTGGAGCTTGTCCAGCTCGCGCTTCTTGAGCAGCAGCTCCTTCTTCGTGAAGCCGGAGGCGGAGGGGTTCTCGTAGTCGAGCTCCTCGAGCTCCTTCATGCGGGCGAGACGCTTCGCGATGGTGGAGAAGTTGGTGAGGAGGCCGCCGAGCCAGCGCTGGTTCACGTAGGGCTGGCCGACGCGCGTGGCCTGCTCCGCGAGGATCTCCTGCGCCTGCTTCTTGGTGCCGACGAAGAGGATCGTGCCGCCGTGCGCCACGGTCTCCTTGACGAAGTCGTACGCCTTGTCGATGTAGCCGAGCGACTGCTGGAGGTCGATGATGTGGATGCCGCTGCGCTCGGTGAGGATGAAGCGCTTCACCTTCGGGTTCCACCGACGGGTCTGGTGTCCGAAGTGCACGCCGCTGTCGAGCAGCTGGCGGATGGTGACCACAGCCATGGTCGTCTCCTGATTCTGGCGCGGAGCGCCGTTGAGGTTGTCATGCCGACCGGACGGTCGGACATCCTGGTGCCCGGCTCACGCCCACCCGTTCGGAGAACGGGACCTGCGGGAGTGGATGCCACGACGGAGTCGCTCTGGGCACGCGTAGTCACCCCGAGATCGAGGTGCTCGTCCAGCATACAGGATCATGCGCCGCCGGCTCGTCCTGCACAGGATCGCGATCCTCGCCCTTCTCCCCCGCTACAGGGTTCTTCCCCCGGGCGTCCGGTCCGCGCGATCGCCCCCGGCGCACACTCACCGCATGGCTTCTCCCTCCGGTTCCCCTCACCTTGTCCGTTCACACTCGTCTCGTGCCGCTCGCGTCGCGATCACGGCGGCGCTCGCCTGTCTCGTGCTTCTAGGCGGCGGCGGCGCCCCACTCGCCGCCCCTGCGTCCGTACACACGGCGACGGCACCCCGCTCCGGCCCGTCCCCGGCCGACAGTTCCGCCTCGGAGGGTGCATGGCGATGGCCCGTCGACGGTGGCCGCCATGTGAGCGCCGCGTATCGCGCACCGGCGCACGCCTACGGTCCCGGACACCGGGGCATGGACGTCACCGCCGCCGTCGGTACCGCTGTCGGCGCTCCGGCGGACGGAGTGGTCGCGTTCCAGGGCGTGGTCGTCGATCGTCCCGTGCTGACCATCCGACACGCAGACGGCCTGGTGAGCTCGTTCGAGCCGCTGGAGTCGTCGCTCCGGGCGGGCGACACGGTCAGCCGGGGTCAGGAGATCGGTCGGGTCTCCACAGGTGGGCACACGGCTCCTGGCGCGCTGCATGTCGGTGTGCGGCGCGATGGGGAGTACATCAACCCGATGCTGCTGTTCGGCGCCGTCCTGCGGGCCCGTCTCCTGCCCTGCTGCGGGACCTGATCTCCAACCGAGCGGCAGCCGCTCAGGCGCGAGGATGCGCCAGCCGGTACGTCGTCGTCAGCCGCTCCGCCGAGACATGCGTATAGATCTGCGTCGTGCCGAGGCTCGCGTGCCCCAGGATCTCCTGCACGGCGCGCAGGTCGGCGCCGCCGTCGAGCAGATGCGTCGCCGCCGTGTGGCGGAGGGCGTGCGGCCCGACGGTCTCCGCGCCGACGACGGGTGCGAGCGCACGGGCGACCACCTCGTAGACCGTCCGCGGTCCCAGCCGGGCGCCGCGGCTTCCGAGGAAGACGGCAGGCGAGGCACCCGCGGCCCTGCTGAGGAGCGCCGGGCGAGCGCGGCGCAGGTACGCACCGAGTGCATCCCTGGCCGGGGCACCGAATGGCACGACGCGCTCCTTGTCGCCCTTGCCCCGCACAAGAGCCGTCCCGCGGTCGAGATCGAGGTCGTCGATGTCGAGACCGCAGAGCTCGGAGACGCGGACCGCGGAGCCGTAGAGAAGCTCCAGGACGGCGTGGTCACGGAGGGCGACGGGCTCGCCCGAGGATGCGGCCTGCCGATGGCGTTCCAACAGCTCGGACATCGCGTCCTTCGATGCCACGGTCGGCAGCGTCTTGGCCCGTTTCGGCGCCACGAGCCGAAGACTCGGGTCGATGGGGATGATGTCCTGCTCGCGCGCCCAGCCGAAGAACGCTCGCGCGGTGGCCGCACGTCGGGCCAGGGTCGCTCGCGCGTCGCCGCGCTGGGTCGCCTGCCACAGCCATTCACGCAGCATCTCCAGGTCGATCCGGTCCACCGGACCGCCCGCCACGCTCGCCCCGAGGTCCCGCAGGTCGGAGCGATACGCCTTCACGGTCGCGGGCGACAGCCGGCGCACCTTCTCCAGGTGGTCGGCGAACGCCTCGACAGCGACCGCGAAGTCCATACCTCCACCCTGGCCCGCCCCCGCCCCCCGAGCCGCGCGCCCCGCCGCGAGCCGTCCTATGACGTCCGTGCCGCGCCGATCCCGCGCCAGCCGTCCCCGTCCCGCCGCGCAAGGCCGTCGAGATCGAGGAGGCCGAGCAGTGCCCTGGTCCGCTCGACGGTGAGATCCGCGCGTTGCGCGAGCTCCGCCTCCGTCCGAGCGGTCCGGGTGCTCAGGGCACGGAGGAGCAGGACCCGCCCCTCCTCCGTGGCATCGTGTGCGTGCGGCGACCGCGCGTCGGTCGGGAGCATCTCCGCCACCTCCGCCGCGGAGGTGACGCACACCGCGTCGTACTCGCGGAGCAACCGATGACAGCCGGCCGACGAGGCGGAGGTGACGGGACCGGGCACCGCGCCGAGTGGCCTGCCGAGCGTTGCCGCGTGCCCCGCCGTGTTGAGGGAGCCACTGCGCCACCCGGCCTCGACGACCACCGTCGCCTGCCCCAGTGCCGCGATCAGTCGGTTGCGGGCGAGGAAGCGCCACCGGGTCGGCGCCGTCCCGCAGGGCACCTCGCTGACCACGACCCCGTCGACCGCGATCCGCGTGAGAAGGTTGCGGTGCCCGGCGGGGTACGGGCGGTCCACGCCTCCGGCGAGAGCCGCGATCGTCCCCCCACCGACAGTCAACGCGGCGCGGTGGGCTGCCCCGTCGATGCCGTACGCGCCGCCCGACACGACAGCCGTCCCCGCGGCGGCCAGGTCGCCGGAGAGGTCGGCGGCGACGCGCTCCCCGTAGGCGGTGGCCGCCCTGGCGCCCACGATGGCGACGCGTGCCGCGCTGGTCAGGAGCTCCGGGCGCCCGCGCGCCCACAGCACCACCGGAGCCTCCGTATCGAGATCGTCGACGGCGAGCGGCCAGTCGGGATCTCCCGGAAGGAGCAGATGGGCGCCCGCCGTCTGCGCCCGCCGGAGGGCATCGATCACAGCCGCCGGATCGGCACGCTGTCGCCACCGCACCCGCGCCTCGTCGAGCGCCCGTCGTGCGCCCGCGGCGCGGACCATCGGCCATGACCGTCCCCGCGCGTCGAGAGCGAAACGCATGCCGTCGGCCGGTCCGAACTCGCGCACGAGGGTCGCGGCGACGGCGTCCCCGGGATCGGCGATGACGGACCAGGCGACACGTGCGAGCGCCTCCGCCACGTCGTCGGTGCCGCGCAGTCTCCGAGCGGCGTCGAGCGCATCCTGCTGAGAGACGAGTTCGTCGATCACCGCGCCACCCCCGTCCGCAGAAGGAGCGCGCGGCCGATCTCGTCCGTTCCGGGGAGGTCGAGTCCGGCGAGGTCGGCCATGGTCCAGGCCACCCGGAGGACGCGGTCGTATCCGCGGAGCGTCAACGCCCCTCGTTCCAGTGCCCGATCGAGACCGGCCCGCGCGTCTGGCGGGAGGCGGAATCCGCCGTGCCGGAGCAGGGTCCCGGGAACCTCCGCATTGCGTCGCCAGGGCGTGCCACGCCATCGCCGCTCCGCTCGAGCGCGCGCCTCGCCGACGCGGCGCCGGGCCTCGACGGTGGTCACCCCGGAGCGCTCCCCCGCGAGCGAGCGTGAGGCGGCGACGCGCGAGACCGGCAGATCGATGTCGAGACGATCGCGTAATGGCCCGGAGAGGCGAGTCGCGTAGCGTCGCAGCGCCTGCGGTGGGCAGATGCAGTCGCCGTCACGCACCCCCCGGTTCCCGCACGGACACGGGTTCATCGCCAGGAGCAGCTGGAACCGCGCCGGGAACCGCACGACGAAGCCGGATCGATGCACGTCGACGAAGCCGGTCTCGAGTGGCTGACGGAGCGCGTCCAAGGCCACCCGGGGGAACTCGGCCGCTTCGTCGAGGAAGAGCACGCCCCGATGAGCCCGTGCGACCGCGCCGGGGCGCGCCGTCCGCGACCCGCCTCCGACCATCGCCGCCACCGAGGCGCTGTGGTGCGGAGCGACCAGCGGAGGCTGGTGGTCGAGCCCGGTCACGGCCTCGCCGCAGAGGGAGCGCACGGAAGCGACCTCGATGGCCTCCTGCTCGGTCAGCGGCGGCATGATCCCGGGCAGTCGCCCGGCGAGCATCGTCTTGCCTGCTCCCGGCGGACCGCTCAGGAGCATGTTGTGGCCGCCCGCGGCCGCGACGATGAGGGCCTCGACGGCTTCCTCCTGCCCGAGGACATCGCTCAAGTCGCGGTCGTCCGACCCTTCCTCCGGCGGTTGCGGTCCCGGGACCGGCTCGACATCCGGCACCTCCACCTCGGCCCCGTGCCAGACTGCCACCTCGGCGAGCGACGCGGCGGCACGCACCTCGACGCCGGCGACGAGACCGGCTTCCGTCGCGTTGCCGTGCGGCACGATCACGCGCTCGAAGCCGGCGCGTGCAGCGGCGAAGACCGCGGGAAGCACACCGGGGACGGGCCGCAGACGGCCATCCAGCCCGACCTCCCCCAGGTGCACCGTCTGCCGCACGGCACGACGAGCGAGCATGTCGCTCGCGGCGAGGGAGGCGACCGCGATCGCGAGGTCGAAGGCGGACCCGTGCTTGGGCAGACTCGCCGGCGAGAGGTTCACCGTCAGACGCCGCCGGGGCAGCGAGAGCCCCGAGTTCACGCAGGCGTTGTGCACGCGCTGCACCGCCTCGCCCAGAGACTTGTCGGGGAGGCCGATGATGCGGAACTCCGGCGTCTGCGGCGAGAGGTCGGCCTCGACCTCGACGACATGCCCCTCCGCCCCGGTGAGGGCCACCGACCACGTCCGAGCGGTGCTCACGCGATGTCCTCGAGGTGCTCGATGGACGCGGTCTCCGGAACCGCCCCCACGATGCCGACCGCCTCCAGCCGCAGCACCCGTCCCCTTGCCAGATCCGGATGCGCAGCCCGCCACGCATAGGCGAGCTGCCACAGCCGCCGGCGCTTCCGGTCGTCGATGGCGTCGAACGGGTGCCCGAAGGACGCCGACCGCCGTGTCTTCACCTCGACCACGGACAGATGCCGACCGACGACGGCGACGATGTCCAGTTCGCCCTGCGGACACCGCCAGTTTCGATCGACGATGCGATACCCGCGCTTCGTCAGGTAGTCCGCTGCCTGCTGTTCCCCGGCTCGCCCGAGGTCGTCTTTCGCTGCCATCCCCACAGGATTCCCGGGACCACCCCGTGACCTCCGCGGTCCGGAGCAGACAGCCCGGCCGCTGTGGAAACAGTGGAGAACGTGACCGTTGTGCAGGAACGGCGGCTGGAGTCACTCCCCGTCGAGCGAGAGCTCCTGCGGCAGTTCGAACTCGCGGCGTTGCAGCTCCTCGACGTTCACGTCCTTGAACGTGAGCACCCGAACGGCCTTCACGAACCGGTCCGCACGGTAGATGTCCCACACCCACACATCGCTCATGGAGATCTCGAAGTAGAAGTCGTGCTCGGTGTCCCGGCGCACGACGTTGACCTCGTTGGCCAGGTAGAAGCGACGCTCGGTCTCCACGACGTACTGGAACTGAGAGACGACGTCGCGGTACTCGCGGAACAGCGCGAGCTCGAGCTCACGGTCGTAGTCGTCGAAGGCTTCCTCATCCATGATGAGTCCATCCTATGGTCGGCGGGCGCCGGTCGCGGCATCCCGGCCGCGACCGCTCAGAAGAGCGTCGGTGCGTCGGCGATCGCCCACGACGAACGGTGGAACGGTGAGAGGCCGAACGACCGGATGGCCTCCCGGTGCTCCGGACTCGCGTACCCCTTGTTGCGGTCCCACTGGTAATCGCGGTGATCCTCGTGGAGCTCGGCCATGTAGCCGTCCCTGGCGACCTTCGCGATCACCGACGCCGCCGACACCGAGGCGCAGTCGCGGTCCGCTTTGACGACCGGCCGGACGTTCAAGGGCCCAGGATGCACGCGCGAGACGTAGTCGTGGTTGCCGTCGAGGAGGACCAGAGCGTTCTCGACCGTGGCACCCTGCGCCACCACCGCCAGCACGGCGCGGGAGGCGGCAAGGCCCAGCGCCCGCATGATCCCGACCTCGTCGACCTCCGCGGCGGTCGCCCAGCCGACGCCCGAGGCCTGCACCCACGCAGCCGCGCGGGCGGCGACGTCGGGGCGCCGGCGCTCGGGGACGAGCTTCGAGTCGCGCAGCCCCTCCGGCACGCGGCGACGAGCCCCCTTGGCGTCCATCACCGCCGCCCCGACGGCCACCGGCCCGGCCAGCGCCCCGCGACCGACCTCGTCGAGGGCGATGATCAGGTCGCACTCCCCCAGGAGCTTCCGCTCCAGGGTCAGTCGAGGCGTGATGACAGTCATTCGGGGTCCGGCACTCCGTTGAAGATCTCGTGGTGGCCGTCGATCGGTCCGAAGCGGTCGAGCGGCCAGGTCGTCAGGAACGCCTTGCCCACGATGTTGGACACCGGGACGAAACCGCCGCTGGGCAGCTCCTGGTGTGCACGGGCGTCGCGGGAGCGGTCCCGGTTGTCGCCGAGGAGCCACACGGAGTCCTCGGGCACGACGACGTCGAAAGGTTCGTTGGAGGCCGCGGTGTCGCCCTCGGGGAGGTTCAGGTAGCTCAGCTCATCGATCGGGGCACCGTTGATCGTGATCTGCCCCAGCGCGTTGCAGCACACCACATGGTCACCTTCGACGCCGATCACCCGCTTGACCAGATGGTCCTGGGTGTCGGTTGCCGAGATGCCGACAAATGTGAGCACCCAGTCGATGGCCTGGACCAGCGGCGGCTGTGCAGGTGTCTGCGGCATCGGGTCGAGCCAGCCGCCCGGATCCTTGAAGACGACGATGTCACCGCGCTCATAGCCGGTCCAGCGCGGGGTGAGCTCGTCGACGAGGATGCGGTCGTCGATCAGCAGCGTGCGCTCCATGGAGGCCGACGGGATGTAGAACGATCGGACCACGAACGTCTTGATGACGAAGGACACCAGCGCGGCGATGACGACGATGACCAGCACGTCACGGAGGAAGACCAGGAACCCGCGCCGCCGTCGTGTCGGGCGTGCGGACGGAGAGTCAGTCATTCGGTTCCTTCTCGAAGAGTGCACCGTGAGCGCACGGCAGTAACAAGGTTCGCACACCGGGGACAGAACGAAAGCACCCCGGGACATCGTGTCCCGGGGTGCTGTGAAGAAGCTTCGCGTCAGTTGTTGACGCGCTTCTCCTTGATCTTCGCCTTCTTGCCGCGGAGCTCGCGCAGGTAGTAGAGCTTGGCGCGACGCACGTCACCGCGGGTGACGACCTCGATGTGGTCGATCACCGGGGAGTGCACGGGGAAAGTACGCTCGACACCCACCTGGAAGCTGATCTTCCGGACGGTGAACGTCTCGCGGACGCTGTCGCCCTGGCGGCCGATGACGACGCCCTGGAAGACCTGGATACGAGAACGGTTGCCCTCGGTGATGTTGACGTGCACCTTGACGGTGTCACCGGGGAAGAACTCGGGGATGTCGGAACGGAGCGAAGCCGCGTCGACGGCGTCGAGGATCTGCATGATCGTCTCTCTCTGCACTCGCCTCAGGTCGGATGCACGGATTAGGAAGGAACAAGAATGGGAGTGTGCCGAACGGCGCTGACGCGTCCGCGGGCTCCCCTGGGGCAGAGCCGGTCACGGCACAAAGAACCATTCTGCCACGGATGGCATGTCCCACCAAAACGAGCGGTCAGGGCCGGTCATCGGTCTCCCGCACCACGATCACCTCGTGCACGCTGGTCTGCGTCGTCTCCGCACGGGGCGGGGTCATCGTCGACCAGGAGATGGTCTCACGAATCCGCGCTCCACTCCCCCGCGCTTCGTTCCAGAGCTGCCACAGCTGCAGCCACACCAGTCCGATGCCCACCACGATGGCGGCGGCGAGGAGCCAACCGAAAGCGCCATCGATGAAGAAGCCGACCGCGATCGTCAGCGCGTGCCAGAGACCGAACCCGGCGACGTCCCACCACGACAGGGCGCGCTCGGCGCGGACAGACGGCCGGGAACGCGTCAGCAGCGTGAGCAGGAGCTGTCCCACGAAGACCGAGGGCATCGCGATGAGCAGCACCCAGAGGATGGACCAGCCACCCTGGAAGACGGCCCAGCCTATGAGGAGCCACAGCGGCAGGAGGAACGCCGACGGCAGCAGCCAGCGGAAGAAGGCCTGTCGGATCCACATGCTCCGATGCTACGGCGAGGTCGGGCCCCCGTCACGGGTGTTCGCTGAGAGCGGCAGGCGCCGGGCACCCCGTCCGATCAGGGAGAATGGACGGGACGAGAGGACACTGATGATCGAACTGCGCACCCCTGCCGAGATCGATGAGATGCGCGCGGCAGGCCGGTTCGTCGCCGAGACGCTGGCGACCCTGCGCGACGAGACGAAGGTCGGCACCAACCTCCTGGCGATCGACCGCCGGGCCCACGACATGATCCGCAAGGCGGGCGCCGAGTCCTGCTACATCGACTACCACCCGTCGTTCGGCGCGAGCCCGTTCGGCAAGGTCATCTGCACCTCGGTGAACGACGCGGTGCTGCACGGTCTCCCCCATGACTACGCACTCAAGGACGGCGACCTCGTCACCCTCGACTTCGCCGTCTCGGTCGACGGCTGGGTCGCGGATTCCGCGGTCTCCTTCGTCGTGGGCACGCCGCGGGATGAGGACCTGCGTCTCATCGACACCACCGAGCGCGCGCTGACCGCGGCGATCGAGACCTCGGTGGTCGGGCACCGCATCGGTGACATCTCCGCTGCCATCGCAGAGATCGCGCACGGCGAGGGGTACTCCATCAACACCGACTTCGGCGGGCATGGCGTGGGCCGCACGATGCACGGCGACCCTCACGTCGCGAACGACGGCCGCGCGGGCCGCGGGTTCCCGCTCCGCGCCGGCCTCGTGCTCGCGCTGGAGCCCTGGTTCCTCGCGACCACGGACGAGCTGGTCACCGACCCCGACGGGTGGACGCTGCGCAGCGCGGACGGGTCCCGAGGGGCGCACTCCGAGCACACCATCGCGATCACCGATGACGGGCCGATCATCCTGACGGATCGCTCGTTCCTCGGGGTGGACTGACCTCGGCCGCTGGGTCGGCGCGTTCCCAGGATGCGACCGGCCCCGGCACGACGGTGAACAGCGGGTGCGCCTTCGGGAGCGCCACATCCCCGTGCCGCTGAAGCACCTCAGGACTGCGCTCGGCGAGCTTCGCACGCAGGTGCTCCCATTCCCGCGCGAGCTGCCCCGCGGTGACCGGCATCGTCGGAACGGCAGGCTCCCGGCGCCGAATGCGCGTGCGGTCGAAACGGTAGCCGCGGGCGTCCGCCTCGTCGGCGACAGCGACGAGGTACGCGCCCACCGCGGCCAGCGGATCCGCTGCCTCCCGGAAGCGCTCGAGCTGCGGGTGTCGCTGATACCCCTTCGTGGCGTCGGCGAGCACCGCCTGCGCGAGCAGCGTCTCCCGCCAGCAGGCGACGAGACCCTGACGGTCGAGGTACTCAGGGTGCAGCGACCAGATCCTCATACGCGGCGGTAGCGGAACACATCGGTGAGATGGGGGAGGTCGAACTCCGCCTTCCCGCGCGTCTCGTCCGCGCCGTCCAGCACCGCCTCCAGGGCCGCCACCATCCGTGCACGCTCCGCGTCGTCCGCCACGAGGAGACTGCTCACCGTGCCCCAGCGTCGGAGGTAGACCTCGCGGCTGATCCGCTCCGTCCAGCGCACCTCCTCGTGGGTTTCCAGGACGAAGCCGGGGATGTCGGTCGCCGATGCGGAGGTGTCGTCGTCCGCGCCGACCGCGGGATGCGCCACCCGATGGCAGGCGAGATCCCACGCACAGGCGGGGTCGGCGCGATTCCAGAGCAGCCCGAGCGTCCCGTCGGCGACGAGTGCGCGGGCGATCTCGGCCGCCGCCGTATCCCGGTCGAACCAGTGGAACGCCTGCGCGACGCTGACGACATCGACGGAACCGTCCGGCACGGGGATGCTCTCGGCGGTCCCTGGCCGCGCCTCGACCGTCGGCAGCGTCCGGGCGAGGACGGCGAGCATCGGCGCGGAAGGCTCGACGGCGATCACCCGCGCCGCACGCTCGACGAGCAGGCTGGTGAACTTGCCGGTGCCGGCGCCGAGGTCGAGCGCCGTGGCCACCGGCGCCGGAACGATGATGTCGGCCGCACGCTCCGGGAAGCCCGGTCGGTAGCGGTCGTACTCCTCGCCGATGCCTTCGAACGATCGCGCGCGTGTCACATCCACCATGTCTCGACGCTAACAGCAGTCGTTGCCGCAGACGGTCGCGGTGCGGTCAGTCGTCGGTCGGCGCGTCCGGAAGCAGATCGGGGCGGCGCAGCCGCGTGCGGACGAGCTGCTGCTCGCGCCGCCATGCCGCGATCGCCCCGTGGTTGCCGCTGAGGAGCACATCCGGTACCGCACGGTCACGCCAGACGGAGGGCTTGGTGTACGACGGGTACTCGAGGAGGCCGTCCTCGTGCGACTCCTCGACCAGGCTCTCCGGATTGCCGACGACCCCGGGGATGAGACGGCCGATGGCCTCGATCATCGCCATCGTCGCGACCTCGCCGCCGTTGAGCACGTAGTCGCCGAGGCTCAGCAGCCGCACCTCGCCACGCTCGGCGGCGTACTCGAAGACGCGCTCGTCGATGCCCTCGTAGCGCCCGCAGCCGAACACGAGGTGGTCGCGCCCCGCGAGCTCCCGCGCGGTCGCCTGGGTGAAGACCTCGCCCGCCGGCGACGGGAAGATGATGGTCGGCGGCGCGGCGGTATCCGCGGTGAGCTCGTCGAGGGCGAGCCCCCACGGCTCGGGCTTCATGACCATGCCCGCTCCTCCGCCGTACGGAGTGTCGTCGACGGTGCGATGGCGGTCGTGCGTCCAGTCGCGAAGATCATGCACCTGGAGGTCGAGCAGACCCGAGCCGCGGGCCTTGCCGAGCAGGGAGAGCGTCAGTCCGTCGAAGTACGAGGGGAAGATGGAGACGACGTCGATGCGCACGGGGGAACCGTATCAGCGGTCACTCGGCAGCGTCGGAGGCGGTGGTCTCGTCCTCCGACTCGGGAAGCTCCTCGAAGAGCCCGGCGGGAGGGGTGACGATGACCCGTCCGGCCGCGACGTCGACGGTGGGGACGATGGCCTCGACGAACGGGACCATCACCTCGTCCGTGCTCCCGCCCGACGACGGCTTCACGATCAGGAGGTCATGCGCCGGCAGGTGCTCGACGCGGACCACGCGGCCGACGACGACCTCGTCCCGCACGACGTCCAGGCCGACGAGCTGGTGGTCGAACCAGGCGTTGTCCTCGGTCTCGTCCTCGTCCTGGTCCATCCAGAGGATGGCGCGGACGAGGCTCTCGGCGGCGGTGCGATCGTCCACGTCCTCGAAGAAGACGACGGGGTTGCCGTTCATCACGCGGTATTCGCGGACGACGATCTCCTTGCCGTGCCACGGAGATGCCTCTGGCACCTGCAACGTGAACGCGGCCCCGGGGACGAAGCGCCGCTCCGGATTGTCGGTGTAGAGCTCGAGCTTCAGCGCGCCCTTGAGCCCGTGAGCCTTGACCAGGCGCCCGACGCGCAGTTGGTTACGGCCTTGGGTGCGGTCCTGCGACACCACGTCAGTCGTCCGCGACATCGACGCGGACACGACGCCCGTCGGCGAGTGCACTCACGAGGGTGCGCAGGGCCTTGGCCGTGCGGCCGCCGCGCCCGATCACGCGTCCACGGTCGTCGGGGTGCACACGCACCTCGAGCAGGTCGCCACGGGGCGACGAGGATTCGTGGATGCGCACATCTTCGGGGTGATCGACGATCCCCTTGACGATGTGTTCGAGCGCGGCGGCGAGCACGATGGATTACTCGGCGTCGGCGGCGGGAGCCTCAGCGGCCTCCGCGTCGGCGTCAGCGGCGGGGGCCTCCGCAGCGGGGGCCTCCTCCTTCTTCTCCGCCTTGGGCTTCACGACGGACTTCTTGGAGGCGTCGACCTCGAAGGCGGCCTTCGGCTCGGCGACCTTGAGGGTGGACTTGGCGTCCTTGTCGCCCTTGAAGGTGCCCCAGTCGCCCGTGATCTTGAGGATGGCGGTGACCTGCTCGGTCGGCTGCGCGCCGACGGAGAGCCAGTACTGCGCACGCTCGGAGTCGACCTCGATGAAGGAGGGCTCCTCGGTGGGGTGGTACTTGCCGATCTCCTCGATCACGCGACCGTCGCGCTTGGTGCGCGAGTCGGCGACGACGATGCGGTAGTACGGCGCGCGGATCTTGCCCATGCGCTTGAGACGAATCTTGACAGCCACGATTCTCCTGAATGGTGTGGAAGGAAACGAACCGGTCGCCTGGAGCGTGGGGTGCACACCCGGCGGAAGCTCAAATGAGGAGGACGAGTGCTGGATAGAGGGTCGAGCACGTCGTCCGACCCTCTATTCTGCCAGATGCGCGCGCCGGGCGCGAAACCCGGCGACACGGCGTTGCGGAGTCGGCCCCGGCCCGTGTCAGACTGTCCCCGTGCAGCTCGACTTCGCCGCTTCGGCCCGCTCCACCGTCGGTCTCGAGTGGGAGATCATGCTCGCCGATCCCGAGACCGGTGATCTCGTCGGTCGCGCACCGGAGCTCCTCGCCGCACTGGAGGCGGAGAGCGAGGACGAGCGCCACACCGTCACCGGCGAGCTGCTCACGAACACCATCGAGGTGACCAGCGGGATCGGCGATTCCGTCGCGCACGCCGTCGATGACATCGCGAACGCGATCGCGGCGGTGCGGTCGGCCACCGATCCGGCCGGCATCGAGCTGCTCTCCGCCGGAAGCCACCCCTTCGCCCAGTGGTACGACCAGTCGGTGACAGACAAGACCCGCTATCACAGCCTCATCGAGCGCACCCAGTGGTGGGGGCGCAACATGATGATCTGGGGTATCCACGTGCACGTGGGCGTCGACGAGCAGCGCAAGGTCTTCCCCATCATCAACGCGCTGTCGGCGTATCTTCCCCATCTCCAGGCGCTGTCGGCGTCCAGTCCGTTCTGGGCCGGGGAGCGCACGGGGTACGCCTCCAACCGCGCGCTCGTCTTCCAGCAGCTGCCGACGGCGGGCTTGCCCTGGCCGCTCCGGGACTGGTCGGAGTTCGAGCGGTATCTGGACGACATGGTCCGCACCGGCGTGATGGCCGATGCCACCGAGGTGCGCTGGGACATCCGCCCCGCTCCGCGCTGGGGCACGATCGAGGTCCGCGCGTGCGACGGCCTCTCGACGCTCTCCGAGATGGCCGCGGTGGCCGCGCTCGTACAGGTCCTCGTCGAGCACTTCTCCCGACTTCTCGACGAAGGCGCGGCACTCCCCGATCTTCCGGCCTGGTTCCACCGCGAGAACAAGTGGCGCGCGGCCCGATACGGCCTGGACGCGCGCGTCATCGTCGACACGATCGGCACGCAGCGCCCCGTTCGCGAGCACCTGACCGAGAAGATCGAGGAACTGGCCCCGGTCGCCGTCGAGCTCGGGTGCGTCCGGGAGTTCGGCAGCATCGCGTCGATCCTCGACGGCGGGGCGAGCTATGCGCGTCAGCTCGCGGTCGCCGACGCCACGGACGGCGATCTCCGCGCCGTGGTCCAGCACCTCATCCGGGAGTTCCGGACCGGACCGCAGTCGTCGATCGAAGGCGAGTGACGCGGACGCGACTCAGTCCTCGACGAGTCGACGTGCGAGACCCTCGTCGAGCACCACATCCGTGATCAGCTCGGCGGCTATCGCCGCCCGCAGACTCGCGAGCTTGGGCACACCCGAGACGACGCACACGCGACGCGGCACCCGCCGCAGCCGGTCGAGTCCCGGCCCCGTCGCCCGCGCGTTGAGCCGGATGTCGCGCCAGGAGCCGTCGGCACGGAAGAAGACCGTCGCCACGTCGCCGATCGCATGGTCCTCCCGCAGACTGCGGTAGTCCTCCCGCCCGAGGTAACCGCCGACGTAGACGCGGCTGGGCACCTCCGCCGCCGGAGACCCGAGGCTGAACACGGCGATGTCCATCTTCGCCTGCAGATCGAGCACGCGGCGGGTGCTGCGCTCGCGCCACATAGCCTCCCGGGTGGCGGGGTCGTCGAAGAAGGCGGGCACGGGGAACTGCTGCACCTGCGCACCGAACGCGCTCCCGAAGCGCTGCAGGATGTCGCTGGAGTACTCCACACCGCTGGTCTGGGTGTTCCCGGCGCCGTTGAGCTGCACGAACGTCGTGTTGTGCGTCTCCTTCTGGGTGAGACCGCGACTGACCGCGCTGATCGTCGATCCCCACGCCACGCCGACGATCATGTTGGAGTCGACGAACTGGGACAGGAGGCGCCCTGCGGTCAGCGCCACGCGCTCCAGTCGCTCGACCTCGCTCACGATCTCCGCCATCGGCACGACGTGCGCCACCACGCGGTGCCGATCCCTGATGCGCTGCTCGAGCATTCCCAGACGCTCCAGGGGGGAGTTGATCCGGATGTCGACGAGGCCGCTCTCCCGCGCGAAGCTGAGCAACCGTGACACGGACGACCGGGAGGTGCCGAGCTCCTGCGCGATGACCTCCATGGTCTTGTCCTGCATGTAGTACAGCTGCGCGGCCGTGAGCGCGGCGATCAGCTTCCCGTCGCGCGACGGTGCTCCGGATCCCGCCATGATGACCTCCTCTCCCTCGATCCTTGCACATATGTGCAGCCAGCTTGCGCGCGGCGTCACGGAGGTCGATGCTGGTGGCAAGCAAGGAAGAGAGGGTCGATGATGATCGATTCCACCCACACGTCCCCGGAGCGGGACGCGGTCCGCGCGCTCCGGGAATCCGGGCGCACCAGCGTCCTCGTCATCGGCGGCGGCATCAACGGCATCTCGACGTTCCGTGATCTGGCCCTGCAGGGTGTGGACGTCGTCCTGGTCGAACGCGGCGACTTCGCCTCCGGTGCCTCCGCGGCCTCGAGCCACATGATCCACGGCGGCATCCGCTACCTCGAGAACGGCGAGTTCCGCCTCGTCCGGGAGTCGGTGGAAGAGCGCAACGGCCTGCTCAAGATCGCCCCGCACTACGTCAAGCCGCTGCAGACGACGATCCCGATCTACTCCACGTTCTCGGGGATCCTCTCCGCTCCCCTCCGGTTCCTCACGCACAAGAGCGGGAAGCCGAAGGAGCGCGGCGCCTTCCTCATCAAGGTCGGCCTCACCATCTACGACACGTTCTCCCGCGACGGCGGCACCGTGCCCCGCCACCGCTTCCTCGGACGCAAGAAGTCCCTTGCCGAGCTGCCGTCGATGGACCCGAAGATCAAGTACACGGCCACGTACTACGACGCCTCGATGCACGATCCGGAGCGCCTGGCGCTCGACGTGCTGCAGGACGGCCGCGCGAGCCACCCGGGTGCGGTGGCTCTCAACTACGTCGAGGCGATCGGCCGCGACGGCGAGCAGATCACCCTCCGTGACCGCGAGAGCGGCACCGAGTTCACCGTGACCGCGGATGTCGTCGTGAACGCCTCCGGCCCGTGGACCGACCTCACGAACGACGCGCTCGGCACCGACACCCATTTCATGGGCGGCACCAAGGGCTCGCACATCGTGCTCGACCACCCTGAGCTGCTCGAGGCGACGCGAGGTCGCGAGATCTTCTTCGAGCACTCCGACGGCCGTATCGTGCTGATCTACCCGCTCAAGGGGCGCGTCCTCGTGGGCACCACCGACATCGACGCCGACCCGCGCGAGGTGCCGGTGTGCACGGAGGAGGAGATCGACTACTTCTTCGACCTCATCCACCACGTGTTCCCGTCGATCTCGGTGACCCGCGAGCAGATCGTCTACAACTTCTCCGGCATCCGGCCGCTCCCCCGCCACGAGGACACCGCTCCCGGATTCGTCTCGCGCGACTACCGCGTCGAGGTCGACCGCAAGGGCGCCGTCCCGCTGGTGAGCCTCGTGGGCGGCAAGTGGACCACGTTCCGCGCCCTGGGAGAGTCGCTCTCCGACACCGTGCTCGGCCTCCTCGGCCGCACGCGCACCGTCTCCACGGCCGGACGCGCGATCGGCGGCGGACGCGAGTTCCCGCGCACCGAGAAGGCGAAGCGGATCTGGATCCAGGAGAACCTCGCCGGCGCCGGCGCTCGGGCCGATCAGCTCCTCGCCCGTTACGGCACCGGAGCGGCGGCCGTCTGGGCGTTCGTCGAGCAGGGGGACGACGCCCCCCTCGCCGGCGGCGACCTGTCGACCCGTGAGCTGGAGTGGATGGTCAACGAGGAGATGGTCGCCCGTCTCGAGGACGTCATCCTCCGCCGCACCAGCATCGCCTTCACCGGTGGAGCGCAGGCAGAAGTCCTCGACGAGATCGCCGACGCCCTGGCACCGCTCCTCGGATGGGACCGAGAGCGTCACGACGCCGAGGTGGAGCAGACGCGCCTGCTGCTGAACGAGCGACACGGACTCGACATCCCGTCCCGCACCCGCGGCTGACGGGGCCCCGACCACCGCGCCCTCCTCGCGGTGCTACCCCATAAGGGGTCGGGGCAGAGGGGCCCCGACCCGCAAGAAAGGTCAACGAAGACATGACTGACGTCAATCTCGGTCTCTACTTCCTCTCGGAGCTCGTCGGCACAGCGATGCTGGTCCTGCTCGGCTGCGGTGTGGTGGCGAACGTCGCCCTGGCGAAGAACAAGGGCTTCGGCGGCGGCTTCCTGATGGTCAACTGGGGATGGGGTCTCGCGGTGTTCGCGGGTGTGCTCGTCTCGGCGTACTCCGGTGCCATCCTGAACCCGGCCGTCGGTATCGGCCTCTGGGTGCAGAACCTGCTGGATCCCGCCAAGGGCATCGACTTCACGATGTTCCTCACCGCGACCGGGGCGGAACTCCTCGGCGCGATCATCGGTGCCATCGTCGTCTGGCTCGCCTACAAGCAGCACTTCGACCAGGAGCCGGAGGCCGCCAACAAGCTCGGCGTCTTCTCCACCGGCCCCGCCATCCGCTCGTACGGCTGGAACCTCGTCACGGAGATCATCGGCACCTTCGTCCTCGTCTTCGTCATCTTCGCGTTCGCGGACTACGGCGACATCGAGGTCGGCACGCCCGGTGGCCTCGGCCCGCTCACCGCTCTTCCGGTCGCCCTGCTGGTGGTCGCGATCGGTGCATCGCTCGGTGGTCCGACCGGATACGCCATCAACCCGGCGCGTGACCTCGGTCCCCGCATCGCCCACGCGATCCTCCCGATCCAGGGCAAGGGTTCCAGCGACTGGTCCTACTCGTGGGTGCCCGTCGTCGGTCCGCTCATCGGTGGTGTCATCGCCGCCCTCGCCGCCCCCGGCCTTCTCAGCCTCGCCGGCTGATCCCCCTCAACCGCTCGGGAATTCAAAGGAGAACACATGGCTGACTACATCATCGCGATCGACCAGGGCACCACGTCGAGCCGCGCGATCATCTTCGACAAGAAGGGCAGCATCGTCGCCACCGGTCAGAAGGAGCACGAGCAGATTCTTCCCAAGGCCGGCTGGGTCGAGCACGACGCCGCCGAGATCTGGCGCAACGTCCAGGAGGTGATCGGTCTGGCCCTCGGTCGCGCCGATCTCACCCGCCACGACATCGCCGCCGTGGGCATCACGAATCAGCGCGAGACCGCGGTCGTGTGGGACAAGACCACGGGCAAGCCGGTCTACAACGCCATCGTCTGGCAGGACACCCGTACGCAGGAGATCGTCAACCGCCTCGCGGGCGACGAGGGCGTCGACCGGTTCAAGTCGATCGTCGGCCTCCCGCTGGCGACCTACTTCTCCGGCACCAAGATCACCTGGATCCTGGAGAACGTCGAAGGCGCCCGCGAGAAGGCCGAGGCCGGAGACCTGCTCTTCGGCACGACCGACTCCTGGGTCCTGTGGAACCTCACGGGCGGCATCGACGGCGGCGTGCACGCGACCGACGTCACCAACGCCTCGCGCACGATGTTCATGGACCTCGAGACGCTGGAATGGCGCGACGACATCCTCGAGGCGTTCGGCGTGCCGCGCTCGATGATGCCGGAGATCCGCTCCTCCTCCGAGGTCTACGGTGCCGCCGAGAGCTCGTCGCTGTTGCGCGAGACGCCGATCGCCGGCATCCTCGGCGACCAGCAGGCGGCGACGTTCGGGCAGGCCGCCTTCCAGAAGGGCGAGAGCAAGAACACCTACGGCACGGGCTGCTTCCTCATCTTCAACACGGGCGAAGAGATCGTCCGCTCGAAGAACGGACTGCTCACCACCGTCGGCTACAAGCTCGGCGACCAGCCCACGCACTACGCGCTGGAGGGGTCGATCGCCGTCACCGGCTCGCTCATCCAGTGGCTGCGCGACCAGCTCGGCATCATCTCCTCCGCCCCTGAGGTCGAGGAGCTGGCCGAGAAGGTCGAGGACAACGGCGGCGTGTACATCGTCCCCGCGTTCTCGGGTCTCTTCGCGCCGTACTGGCGTCCTGACGCCCGCGGCGCGATCGTCGGCCTCACCCGCTACGCGAACAAGAACCACATCGCGCGCGCCGCCCTGGAGGCCGTGGCCTTCCAGACCCGTGACGTGCTCGACGCGGTCAACGCGGACGCCGGAGTGGATCTCAGCGAGCTCAAGGTCGACGGCGGCATGGTCGCCAACGACGCGCTCATGCAGTTCCAGGCCGACATCCTCGGTGTCCCGGTCGTGCGTCCGGTCGTGGCGGAGACCACGGCGCTTGGTGCGGCCTACGCGGCCGGTCTCGCGGTCGGCTTCTGGAGCGGTCTCGACGACCTGTCCGCGAACTGGCAGGAGGACCGCCGCTGGGAGCCCTCGCTCGACGCGGATGAGCGCGACCGTCAGCTGCGCCTGTGGCGCAAGGCCGTCACCAAGTCGATGGACTGGGTCGACGACGACGTGCGCTGATCACCGCATGACGAGGCGGGTCCGGGTTCTTCCCGGGCCCGCTTCGTCGTCTCCGGGCCGCCATCCGCCCGTTCACCTGCACGATCCGAATACGGTTGCCCACCCGTTCCGGCGGTTCCGTCGTGCATCTGTTCCGGGGTCGTGCAGCCGGAACAGGGTCTCAGGAGGCTGCCGCGACGATGTCGAGGAACGCGCGCGCGGCGCTGCGCGGTGCCGCGGCGTCCCAGGCCAGGTGCTCGACACGGACCGGGCCATCCTGGACCGCCACCGTGTCGACGACCTCCCGATACCCCTGCACCACCCCGGGCGCGAGCAGGGTGACGGCGAGGCCCGCAGCGACCAGACCGATCAGACTCGCGGCCGTGTCGGATTCGAAAGCCACATCACGCCGCACCCGCGCGGCCAGGAATGCCGCGTCGGTCTGCGCTCGCCCCGACGTGCCGGCGGGGAAGTCGGCGAACGCGGAGTCCGCGAGGTCGCTCAGCTGCACCTCCCTCGCCCGGCCCAGCTCATGCCCGCGGGGCACCACGGCCACCAGCGGTTCCCGGGACAGCGCGCGGGAGGCGACCCCCTCGGGCTGCACGCCCTCCCGGAGCCCGAGGAATGCGGCGTCGAGATCGCCCTGACGAATCGCCGCCACGAGCGCATCGCTGTTCCCCTCACGGAGCTCCACGCGGGCGGCTGGATGCGCGGCGCGATAGGCCACGAGAACCGCGGGGACGTCGACAGCGGTCACCGTGGGGATGACGCCCAGCCGCAGCGTGCCCACCACCTTCCCGCTCGCCGCCGCCGCATCCTCCCGGGCCTGGTCTGCGGCGCGGACCGCCAGACGCGCGGGGCGGAGGAACGCCTCTCCGGACTCGGTCGCGCGGACGCTGCGACTGGTGCGCGCGAACAGTCGCACGCCCAACTCGCGTTCGAGAGCGGCGACCTGGTGGCTGAGCGCCGACTGCGTGACATGACAGCGCTCCGCCGCGCGGGTGAACGAACCGGTGTCCGCCACAGCGACGACATACCGCAGATGCTGGAGCTCCATCCACTCATGATCCCGCTTCATAGATCGTGTGACAAGAATGCGTTGGACTCATACCCCGGATGCGCGCACCCTGGAGACATGAACCGCCTCACCCTCACCCTCGTCACGGCTCTCGCCCCTGCGACGTGGGGTACGACGTACCTGGTGACGACGGAGCTGCTCCCCGTCGGACATCCGCTCCTCGCCGGCCTCCTCCGCTCGCTTCCTGCGGGTCTCCTCGCGGTGCTGCTGGCCCGCCGTCTGCCGCACGGGTCCTGGTGGGGCAAGGTGCTCGTGCTCGGGGCCCTGAACATCGGCGCGTTCTTCCCGCTGCTGTTCCTTGCGGCCGAACGCCTCCCCGGTGGGGTTGCCGCCGCCGTCGCCGGAGCGCAGCCGCTGATCGTGCTAGGGCTCGGAGCGAACGTGCTCGGGGAACGTGTCCGACCGGTATCCGCCGCCGCCGCCGTCGCCGGGGCAGCGGGGGTCGCCCTCGTCGTCCTCGGCCCTGCCGCCGCGCTGGACTTCTGGGGCCTCGTCGCGGCTCTCGGCGGCGTGACCGCCACCGGCCTGGGGATGATCCTCACCAAGCGCTGGGGCTGCCCCTCCGGCGTCGGTCCCGTGGCCTACGCGGGGTGGCAGCTCACGGCGGGAGGGCTGTTGCTCCTCCCCCTCACCTTCGTGGTCGAGGGCCCGCCTCCTGCCCTCGACGCGGGTGCGCTCCTCGGCTACCTCTGGCTCGCGACAGCGGGAGGGATCATCGCCTACACGCTCTGGTTCCGCGGTATCCAGCGCCTGCCCGTGATCGTGCCGGGCCTCCTCGCACTGCTCTCGCCGATCGTCGCGACGCTGCTCGGCGTGCTCATCGCCGGCGAGAGCTTCACCATGGTCCAGGTGGCGGGCATCCTGATCACGCTCGCCGCCCTCGTCGGCGGGCAGTTCGCGGCGCGGCCGCGAGGAACGCCGGCGACCGCGGTCGAGCAATCGGCCGCGCCCGTCGCCGTGCGCTGAGGTCCCGGCCGCTCAGCCCTTGCCGAACAGCTTCTGGATCTCGGCGAGGTCGGCCTCCGACGGTGCCTCCGCTCCCCCGCCGAGGCCGAAGCCCGAGCCGGTGGGTGCCGTGGAAGCCGCGAGGCCGGCGTTCTCCGCAGCGCGCTTCGCCGGGTTGCCGGAGCGGGAGCGGTTTCCGCCGCCGCCCTTGCCCTTCTTGCCGCGCTTCGACGAGGCCCCGGGCTTGCCCATTCCGGGCACCGGACCCATGCCCGGGATGTTCGGCGTGCCGCCACGAGCGACGGTCTTCATCATCTTCGCGGCCTGCTCGAAGCGCTGCACGAGCTGGTTGACGTCGGTGACGGTCATGCCGGAGCCGCGCGCGATGCGCAGACGACGGGAACCGTTGAGGATCTTGGGGTTGCGACGCTCGACCGGCGTCATGGAGCGGATGATGGCCTCGGTGCGGTCGATCTCGCGCTCGTCGAAGTCCTCGAGCTGCTGCTTCATCTGCCCCATGCCCGGGAGCATCCCGAGCATCTTCTTCATCGAGCCCATCTTCTTCATCTGCTGAAGCTGCTCGAGGAAGTCCTCCAGGGTGAAGGCCTCGTTCGCGAGCTTCTCGGCGACCTTGCGCGCCTCGTCCTCGTCGAACGCCTGCTGCGCCTGCTCGATGAGGGTGAGGATGTCACCGAGGTCGAGGATGCGGCTGGCCATACGATCGGGGTGGAACGGCTCGAGGTCCTCCAGCCGCTCGCCCGTCGAGGCGAAGATGATCGGACGCCCCGTGACCGAGGCGACCGAGAGCGCCGCTCCGCCTCGGGCGTCGCCGTCGAGCTTCGAGAGGACGACGCCGGTGAAGTCCACTCCCTCCTGGAAGGCCTTAGCGGTGTTGACCGCGTCCTGACCGATCATCGCGTCGATGACGAAGAGCACCTCGTCCGGGTCGACGGCCTTGCGGATGTCGGCGGCCTGCTTCATGAGCTCGGCGTCGACACCGAGGCGGCCGGCGGTGTCGATGATGACCACGTCGTGCTGCTGGCGGCGGGCGTGCTCGACGCCGTCGCGCGACACCTTGACGGGATCGCCGACGCCGTTGCCCGGCTCGGGCGCGTACACCGTGGCTCCGGCCTGCTCGGCGACCACCTGGAGCTGGTTCACCGCGTTCGGGCGCTGGAGGTCGGCGGCGACGAGGAGGGGCGTGTGCCCTTCGCCCTCGAGCTGCTTGGCCAGCTTGCCGGCGAACGTCGTCTTTCCCGAGCCCTGAAGGCCCGCGAGCATGATCACGGTCGGCGCGGTCTTGGCGAACTGCAGGCGCCGCTGCTCTCCGCCGAGGATCTGGACCAGCTCCTCGTTGACGATCTGCACCACCTGCTGCGCGGGGTTCAGCGCCTTGTTGACCTCGTCGCCGAGAGCGCGCTCGCGCACCTTCGCGGTGAAGTCCTTGACGACCGCGAGCGCGACGTCGGCGTCGAGCAGAGCACGACGGATCTCGCGCACCGTGCCGTCGACGTCGGCGGCGGTGAGCTTTCCCTTCGTGCGCAGGTTGCGGAAGGTGTCGGTAAGCCGATCGGAGAGCGTGCCAAAGGTAGCCATGGTGCCTACGATTCTACGCGAGCGGAGCCTCCACGCTCAGCGCGGCACGGAGCAGTGTCTTGGCCCGCTGGTGACGCCCCCGGACCGTGGACGCGGGGACCCCGAGCAGTGCGGCCGCATCGGTCAGGCTGAATCCGTCCCAGTGCACCAGGCGGATGACCTCCGCGAGGTCGGGATCCAGGCGGGCGATGGCGTCGCGCACCTCCGCGCCCCCGTCCGCCGGCGGTGCCTGCAGCCGGGATCCCTCTCCCTCTCCCCGCACCCGTTCGTGCAGGGCGCGCCGACGCCTCTCACCGCGGGCGTGGTTGAGCAGGCTCTTGCGAGCGACTCCGAACAGCCACATCCGCGCCCGTTCGGGGTCGTCGGGCAGATGCCGGACGCGCCGCCAGGCGACGACCATCGTCTCGCCGAGCAGGTCGCCGGCGTCATCCGCCCCGACCCGACGAGCGAGGTAGGCCAGGAGATCCGGGGCGCACGCCTCGAACGCGCCGATCAGCGCCGCGTCGTCGGCACGGCTGCTCACTCGCCGCTCCAGGCTTCGTCGTCGCAATGCACCTGGGAGTGGGAGTCGGCTCCGGGGATCGGACCGAACCCGTGCTCCTCGAGTTCGGCGTGGAGCGCCTCGTTCAACGCGCCCTCATGAGCCATCCAGGCGCGGGTGTCCGCCGCATTCTGATCCGTCGTCGGAACACCCGCGGCCTCGTCGCCGTGCTCGAGCATCCGCAGTTGGCCGTCCACGTAGGGCGCGGCCTCCGCCTCCACATCCGCCGAGGCGAACCATTGATCGATCACACGATCGACATCGGCCTGGATCAGCGGGTTGTGCGTGTCCAGGCGGCTGAAGCGGATCTCGCACTCTCCCCAGGTCGGCGCGGTGAACCGGTAGCTCCGCGCGGGATCCTCGAGGCCGTCGCCCCAGAGCCAGTCGGAGGAGGCGGTGGCCACCCCGGCGCCGCCCACCAGGACCACCGCCGTGACCGCGGCGATCACACCGCGCGACCGGAGGCGGGGCCGAGCGCGCCCACGGGACGCGTCGATCATCGCCCGCAGCTCGTGTCCAGCGACGGCGGGGGTGGGCGGCGCCGAGCCGTCCAGCAGGTCGTCCAGCGGATCCGTGGTCATGGTGTCCTCCTCGTCAGGGATGCCTTCATCACTGACGTGTCCGGCCGACACCGATCCGTCCGCGTCACTCCCCCCAGGGCAGATCGTGCACGCGGGCGAGCGCCTCGCGGAGCACGGACTCCGGTGTGCCGCGGCCTGCCCCCTCCTCGGCCCAGACGCGCAGGGCGGACAGGACGGCGGCCGCCTGCGCCGCTCCCAGCACGTCCGCACGCATCACATCGATACCCGCCGCGCACGCCGCACGGGAGACCGCGGCGGCGAGGCGGGCCAGACGGACACCCGTCTCCCGCACCAGCTCCACCTCGAGCGCCATGGCCTCCGCGTTCCGCAGCGCCAACGCCAACGGATCCGGGGCGAAATCGTCCACGATCCCCTGCAGGATCCCGCGCACCCGCGCCCCCGTGGCCTCGCGGCCGAGGTCGTCCAGCGCGGCGATCGCGACGCCGATGCGCTCGTCGATGCCGGACCACAGCACGTCGCTCTTCGACGTGAAGTAGTTGAAGAAGCTCGACCGGCTGACCCCCGCCCGCTGGGTGATGTCGGCGATGGAGGTGGCCTCGTACCCGCGCTCCAGGAAGAGCTCGCAGGCGGCCTCGGCGAGGGTCTCGCGCGAGGAAGCCTTCGGGCGGCCGGCGCGACCAGTCCGGTTCATGACTTCACGGTACCGCGCGGGACGCCGCGGCCCGGACGAGGATGTATTGTTGGACGCAATCCATGTATTCGAGGGAAGGGACGACGCATGCTCGACATCCTCACTCCCGGCTTCATGCCGACCCCCGTCCCCTATGAAGAGGGCTGGGCCCTGCAGCGCCGCGTGCACGCGGACGTGGTCTCCGGCGCCCGCCCGGACACCCTCATCCTGCTCGAGCACGCGGCCGTGTACACCGCGGGGAAGCGCACGGAGGATCACGAGCGCCCCCAGGACGGGACCCCGGTCATCGACGTCGACCGGGGCGGGAAGATCACCTGGCACGGGCCGGGGCAACTCGTCGGCTACCCGATCTTCCGGCTGCCGGAGCCGATGGACGTGGTCGCGCACGTGCGGCGTCTGGAGCGGATCCTCATCGAGGTGCTGCGCCCGTTCGGGGTCGACGGTCGCCAGGTCGAGGGGCGGAGCGGGGTGTGGGTGCGTCGACCGTTGTCGGAGGACAAGGTGGCCGCGATCGGCGTGCGCGTGCAGCAGGGCGTCACCATGCACGGCTTCGCCATCAACTGCGACAACAGCCTCGCGCCCTTCCGCGACATCATCCCCTGCGGCATCACCGACGCCGGCGTGACCACGGTGAGCGAGGTGTCCGGCCGCGTGGTCGGCCCGCTCGACCTCGTCGACGCCGTGCAGGACGCCTTCCGCACCGCCCACGCACCCGACCTGACAGGAGTCCCGGCATGACCGCCGCACCCGAGGGGCGCAAGCTCCTCCGCCTCGAGATCCGCAACGCCGAGACCCCGATCGAGCGCAAGCCCGAGTGGATCAAGACCAAGGCCAAGATGGGACCGGAGTACTCGGCGCTGCATTCCCTCGTGAAGAGCGAGGACCTGCACACGGTGTGCCAGGAGGCCGGCTGCCCGAACATCTACGAGTGCTGGGAAGACCGCGAGGCGACCTTCCTCATCGGCGGGTCGCAGTGCACGCGCCGCTGCGACTTCTGCCAGATCGACACCGGCAAGCCCGCGGACTACGACACCGACGAGCCACGACGCGTCGCCGAGAGCGTGCAGCGGATGAACCTCCGCTACGCGACCGTGACGAGCGTGGCCCGCGACGATCTCCCCGACACCGGAGCCTGGCTCAATGCCGAGACGGTGCGGAAGATTCACGAGCTCAACCCGAACACCGGAGTGGAGCTGCTGGCGAACGAGCACAACGCCGACCCCGCCTTCCTCGGCCAGATCTTCGATGCACGCCCCGAGGTGTTCGCGCACAACGTGGAGACCGTGCCCCGCATCTTCAAGCGCATCCGCCCCGCGTTCCGCTACGAGCGCTCGCTGAACGTGCTCACGCAGGCTCGCGATGCCGGACTCATCACGAAGTCGAACCTCATCCTCGGCATGGGCGAGGAGCCGGAGGAGGTCGTCCAGGCGCTGCAGGACCTCCACGACGCCGGCTGCGACATCATCACCATCACCCAGTACCTCCGCCCGACGCCGCGGCACCTTCCGGTCTCCCGGTGGGTGAAGCCCGCCGAGTTCGTCGAGTTCAAGGAGGAGGCGGAGCGGATCGGCTTCCTCGGGGTGCTCGCCGGTCCTCTCGTGCGCTCCTCGTACCGCGCCGGGCGGCTCTGGGCGCAGTCGATGAGCTCGAAGGGACGGGAGATCCCCGCTCATCTCGCGCACATCGCGGACAGCGCCGACCTCGGGTTCGCGCAGGCCGTCTGACGGGCGGCGGTCAGTCGGCGCTCATCACCGACTGCACGCTGCCGTCGGAACCGAGGTTCACGAGCAGCACGTCGTCGGTGGCGCTGTCATCGAGCGCGTACTCCAGGACGGCGAACGGCTCGGAGCCACCGTGCTCGTCGGCGAGGATCGTCATGCTCATCAGGCGCAGCGACCGGATGATGTCCACGGCCGCGTCCCCGGACACGTCGATGAGGACGTCGGGGAGGTCGTCGCCGAACACCTCCTGCTGCTGAAGGATGTACTCGGTCACCTCACTCGTGCGGTCGTCCACCTCGGCGAGCATTCCGCGGCGCGCGGTCGCGTCCACGTTCTCCAGACCGGCGATGAGTCCGGCGGCGATGTCGAGGGCGTCGGCGGAGACGTCGTCCTGGTCCGGAGCCGTCAGGTCCACGGTCACGCTCTGGTCGCCGAGCTCGACCGTCTCCGACCAGAAGATCGAGCCGTCGGGGCCCGACGACAGCAGTCCGAAGTAGTCGTGTTCGATCGCCATAACGCTATGAAACCAGCCTGGTGCTCGGGGCGGAAGCCCTGTGTCAGCCGACCAGCGCCTGCACGAACACGTGCGGCGTGAAACCGGTCAGATCGTCGATGCCCTCGCCCTGTCCGAGGAGTTTGACCGGGATGCCCGTCCGCTCCTGCACGGCGAGCACGAAGCCGCCCTTGGCCGAGCCGTCGAGCTTGGTGAGCACGAGCCCCGTCACGCCCGCGTGCTGCAGGAAGGTCTCCGCCTGCATCACCCCGTTCTGTCCCGTCGTGGCGTCGAGGACGAGGAGCACCTCGCTGATCGGGGCCTGCTTCTCGACGACGCGGCGGATCTTGCCCAGCTCGTCCATGAGACCGCCCTTGGTGTGCAGTCGCCCCGCCGTGTCGATGATCGCGATCTCCATGCCCTCGCGCTTGGCGTATTCGACGGTCTGGAAGGCGACGGAGGCCGGGTCCTGCCCCTCCTGCTGCGGGCGGACGATCGCCGCTCCCCCGCGCTGGGCCCAGGTGGCGAGCTGGTCGACGGCGGCCGCACGGAAGGTGTCGGCAGCCCCCACCACCACGCTCCGCTGGTAGCCGCGAAGGAACTTCGTGAACTTCCCGATCGTCGTCGTCTTGCCCACGCCGTTCACACCCACGACGAGGACCACGGCGGGCCGCTCGGTGAGCTTCAGAGTGGTGTCGAACTTCGCGAAGTGCTCCTCCAGGGTCTCCCGCAGCATGCGCTGGAGGTCCTTGGGGTCGGTGGTGCGGTACTTCGCGACCTTGTCGCGCAGTTCTTCGACGATGCGCTCGCTGATGTCGGGGCCGAAGTCCGCCGTGATGAGCGCCGTCTCCAGGTCTTCCCACGTCGTCTCGTCGATGGTGGGCTTCACGAACATGCCGCGCAGCGCGCGACCGAGAGACCAGGACTTCTCTGCCATGCGTCCAGCCTACGGGTAGCATCCAGGGATGCACCGCGCGCCGCTCCCGCACCGGGTGTTCCTGCACGGTGCCGGCAGACGCGGCACCACCGCGTGGCCCTCGTACACGCCGGAGTCCGGGACATTCCTCAGCTTCCCTCAGGACTCGACCATCGAGGGTCAGGCCGACGCCCTCGTCGAGGGAGAGCGTGACCGGACGCCGCTCGTGTTCGCGCACTCGATCGGCGCGGTGACCGCCGTCCGCGCCATCGCCGACGGCCTGCGGGTGTCCGGCCTCGTCCTCGTCGAGCCCGCCCTGTACGACATCGCCCGCGGTGAAGCTCCGATCGAGCGGCATATCGCGGTGGTGACGGAGGCACGGGCGAGGGTGACGCAGGGCGACCTCTTCGGCTTCTGGTCCATCCTGCGCCCGCTCATGTTCGGAGGCCCGTCCACCCGGGAGCGCTGGGAGGACGAGCGCGCGGTCGCGCAGCGGTGGGCGACCACGGACCTCCCCTGGGGTCACGGCATCCGGGAGCGTTGTCTCGCCGGCGTGCCGACCCTCGTGGTCACCGGCGGATGGAACGAGGAGTACGAGATCATCGCCAGCAGGCTCGTCGACGTCGGAGCCGACCACATGATGCTCCCCGGCTACGCTCACCGCCCGCAGGACCATCCCGACTTCCCGACTGTGATCACGGGCTTCGAACGCTCCCTCGCGATCTGACCCGGCCCCGTCCGTCCGGTCACAGCTTCGGAGACCGCGGGCGACACGCCGGATCCGACCATCGACACGCCGGATGAGGGCCACGATCTCCGAAGCTGTGCCCGCCGAGGGAGGGCGGCAGGACTCAGACGGCGGCGGCGGCGCGGTCGCCGACGCGCTGACCCACCACGGCCGAGACGCCATCCTGACGCATCGACACGCCGTAGAGCGCGTCGGCGATCTCCATCGTCCGCTTCTGGTGCGTGATGACGAGGAGCTGGGAGCTCTCCCGCAGCTGCTCGAAGACGGTGAGGAGCCGGCCCAGGTTCGCGTCATCGAGGGCGGCCTCGACCTCGTCGAGGATGTAGAACGGGCTGGGACGCGCCTTGAAGATCGCCACCAGGAGCGCCACCGCGGCCAGCGACCGCTCCCCGCCGGACAGCAGCGACAGCCGCTCGATCTTCTTCCCGACGGGGCGGACCGAGACCTCGATCCCCGTCGTCAGCATGTTGTCCGGATCGGTCAGCGAGATGCTGCCGGTGCCGCCGGGGAACAGCAGCGGGAAGACCTGGCCGAAGGCCTCCTTGGTGTCCTCGAACGCGCTGGCGAGGATCGTCTGCATGCGCTCGTCGAGGTCGGCGATGATGGTCAGCAGATCCTGCCGGGTCTGCGTCAGGTCCGTGAGCTGCGTGGTGAGGAACGCGTGACGCTGCTCCAGGGCGGCGAACTCCTCCAGCGCCAGCGGGTTGACCCGCCCGAGCTGCGCGAGCTTCCGCTCCGCGTCCGCGAGACGCCGCTGCTGGATGCGGCGGTCGAACGGGATCGCGGTGTCGTCGAGCAGCTCGCCATCGGCCGGCTCCGCCCCGGGATCCCGCGGCACGAGCTGGTCCGGCCCATACTCGGCGACGAGCACGTCCTCGTCGAGCGCGAGTTCCGAGGACACGCGCTCCAACAGGCTGTTCAGGTGGAGCTTCTTCTCGTGGATCTGCAGTTCCAGGCCGTGAACGCTCTCCGTGAGCCCGGCCAGACGCTCCCGCAGCGACGACTCCTGGGCGCGCAGCGCGACGAGCTCCTCGTTCTGCGCCGACCGGGCGGCTTCCGCCTCCGCGAGTGCCACGCGGGCTTCGGTGACGGAGCGGTCGAGGGAGTCGAGGATGCGCGGCAGCTCGTCCACGACTCCGGATGCCGCCTCGCGCTGCGCCCGGCGGATGACGGCGCGTCGGGCGGCCTCTGCCGCGGCGTCCCGCTCCTGCTCGCGCTGCCGCTCCAACGCGGTCACCCGGGACTGCGCCGCCCGGACCCGCTCCCGCAGGGTCTCGACCTCCAGACGAGCCCGGACCTCGCCCTCGCGGGCGCTCTCCAGTGCCTCCAACAGACCGTCGCGCGCCGAGGCGTCGAGCACCGGACGCGGCGCGGCGACCGCGGCATCGAGCTCCGCCTTCGCCGCCTCCGCCTTCGCCTCCGCGTCGGCCACGGCGGCCTGCGCCTGGGCGAGTCCGGTCTCCAGGCGATCGCATTCGGCGACAGCGGCCTCGTGACGCACGGTCACCTTGTTGAGCTGCTCCGCGTGCGTCGCGAGGGCGGCGTCGTGCTCGCGCAACGCGCGCAGCGCGTCCTTCGCCTGACGCCGCGTCTCCTCCACGGCCTCGTCGGCGTCGATACGCGCCTCGCGGAGGGAGTCGACGACGACCTGGATCTCGGTGAGCCGCTCGGTCGCGGCGTCCCGCTCCGCCGCGAGTTCGAGGCGCGAACGCTCCCCTCCGGAACCCGTGCGCAGGGTCTGCGCGGTGATGACGTCGCCGCCGGTGGTCACGATCGTGGTCGAGGTGTCGCCTCTCGCGTCGAGAACGCGCCGCGCGGCACGCGCCGCATCGAGGTCGTCGGCGATGAGAACGTGCGCCAGGATGCCGAGGATCCCGTCCGGCGCGGTCACCGTCTCCGTCGCGGCGATCACGCCGTCGACGGCCGGGGGTGTCGGCTGCTCCCTCGGGGCATCGGCGACCACGAAGTCGACCACGCCCCGGCGGCGCTCTGCGGCCTCCGCCGCGAGGATGAACGCATCCTCCGCGGAACCGACCAGCACACCCTCGGCCAGCGGACCGAGGACGGCCGCGATCGCGGCTTCGTATCCCGCCCGCACCTGCACGGCATCACCGACGAGACCGCGGACCCCTGGACCCCCCTCGGCGACGATCTCGGCGGCGCCTCCCGACAGCGACAGGGCACTGCTCAGGGCGGCGGCCTTCGCGGTGAGGGCGTCGACCTCGCGCTCGGCGGCATGCAGCCGTTCGCGCAGGCTCTCCCGTTCCGCCTCCGCCGCCGTCGCCGCACGCTGAGCGCTCTCGTAGGCCGCGGCGTACTCGACGGCCGTGCCCTCGGGGGCCTCGGCGTCGTCGATCGCCTCCAGGGCTTCTTCGGCCTCTCGTCGCCGGGCGTGCGCGGCTTCGAGGGCGTTCTCCTGGCGGAGCACGGCGCCGCGGACGGCGGCCAGGGCCGATGCCGCCGCATCGGCGTTCCCGCGGAGCGAGGACAGTCGCATGTCGTACTCGGAGACGAGCGCGCTCTGCTCCGCGATGTCCACGTCGAGCGTGTCGAGCTCGGCGCGGGCGTTCACGACCTCGCGACTCGCCGCAGCCGCGGCGTCCTGCGCATCGCCGAGGCCGGACGAGATCGTCTCGATGTCCTCCTTTGCCTCGTCGATCGTCGCCTGTGTGACGGTCACCGCGGTCACGGCCGCGTCGTCCTCCTCGGACCCGAGAAGCGCGAGGCGCTGGTTGGCGAGCGTGTAGAGCCCGCGCACCCGCTCCTGCACCTGCTCGAGCCCGAAGGCGACGCTGCGCGCCTCGTCGACGGCGATCGAGTTCTGGTTCTTCTCCAGCCGAGCGATCCCGGCGCGCACGGTCTCGGCCTGGTCGGACAGCACCAGGCGCTCGGTGTGCCGCTCCTGCTCGGTCCGGGTGTGGTCGGCGAGGGCTGTGCGCAGCGCAACGACGTCGTCGGCGAACAGTCGGGCCTTGGCATCGCGGACGACGGCGGCGATGGTCTGCGCCTCGCGCGCGATCTCGGCCTGGCGGCCGAGCGGCTTGAGCTGGCGGCGGATCTCCCCCGCGAGATCGCTCAGACGCGTGAGGTTGGCCTCCATCGCGTCGAGCTTGCGCAGCGTCTTCTCCTTGCGCCGACGGTGCTTGAGGATGCCCGCCGCCTCCTCGATGAAGCCGCGTCGATCCTCCGGCGAGGCCTGGAGCACCGTGTCGAGCCGTCCTTGACCCACGATGACGTGCATCTCGCGGCCGAGGCCGGAGTCGCTGAGCAGCTCTTGCACATCGAGGAGACGGCAGCCCTCCCCATTGATCGCGTATTCGCTGGAGCCGTTGCGGAACAGCGTGCGGCTGATGGTCACCTCGGCGTATTCGATGGGCAGCGCGCCGTCCGCATTGTCGATGGTGAGCTGCACCTCGGCACGCCCGAGGGGGCCGCGGGTCGACGTGCCGGCGAAGATGACGTCCTCCATCTTCCCGCCGCGGAGCGTCTTCGCTCCCTGCTCCCCCATCACCCAGGCGAGGGCGTCGACGACGTTGGACTTGCCGGAGCCGTTCGGTCCGACGATGCACGTGACGCCGGGCTCGAACACGAAGGTCGTCGGCTGTGCGAACGACTTGAACCCCTTGAGCGTCAGGCTCTTCAGGTGCATGGGGCGACCGCTCGTCCGGGGAGATTCACGCCGCTACGCTACCGGAATCCCGCGGAACGGCCGGTATCCCGCGCGGTCGTCACGGACCCCGGCTCGATCGCGACACGCCGGTGCTAGCACGAAATGCTTGACGATCTCCTGTGAGTTTCGCTACGGTGGCCTCCGGATCGCCACACGAAAGGAGGTTACCGATGATGATCACTCAGCACACCGCAGAGGTCTTTGGCCTCGCCGCGCCTGCGCACTCTGCGCCGCGCCACGCGGCATCGGTGACCGCCGGCGTCCGTCACGGCTCGCTCGGCTAGAACCGCAGCCTGGGAACGCAGACCCGATCCGGGTCTTCTCCCGCCTGTTCTGTCGCGTCCCACCCTCTGATCCCCTCGGATCATGGATCCCCGCCTCCGGCCTCCGCATTCCGCGGCTCCACAGGCGCTGCTCTCGTCCGCACCCGTCGCGGCCGACGACTCGGTCCTGACGTGGTGCTTCCGCACCCCATCCATCCCTTTCGAAGGAACCATCGTGAACATCACGCTGTCACGCAGCACCACCCATCCGCCCGATACCGAGGACCGCGAGGTCCTCCAGATCCCCCGCGACGACGAGCTGCGTCAGCTCGGCATCGCGGACCGCCTCTCGCTCCGGATCGGCCTCTGGCTGTTCCAGCGGGCGCAGCGGCCCCGGCGTCCGCGCCGGTCGTGGACCGTCGATCCCGGCGACCTGTTCCTCGTCGGAGAGCAGCGTCACCGCTCGGCTGCGGAGGCGCACGCCCTCCTCATGTTCGACATGCAGCGCGGAATGCGCTGACAGACGATGACGACCGCATCGACGCCGACCCGGCGTCCGTCCGTACAGCTGCGGACGGACGCCGGGTCACCCGGCACCTCCTCCCTCCGACACGAAGGACCCGACATGACGACCGCCGCACTGACGATCACGCCGCTGATCGTCCCGGCCACCCTCGCCGATGCGAACGCCGCGGACTTCCGCGCCTACGGCGCCCTCAATCGACAGATCTGCGACGAGCAGGTCGGCCTCCCCGACCTCGCCCCGGACGCCGCGCAGATGCTGCCCAACTGGCAGGACGACTCCGATGCGCTGGACCTCGGATTCGTGGCGCGCGAGGGGGACGACATCATCGGCATGGTGACGGTGTCCTTCGCACAGGAGGAGGACGCACACGCCGCCGAGCTCGACCTCCTCGTCCCGGCCGCCCACACCGGGCGTGGTGTCGAGGACGCGCTGCTCGACCGCGCCGAGACCGAGGCCAGGGAGCGCGGCCGGAGCGTCCTGCAGATCTGGACCCTCCACCGCCCCGAGGAGGCCGACCGCATGCTCCAGCCGCGCACGGGATGGGGGCGCATCCCGGCGACACCGCTGAGCGACGTCGTCGAAGCCCGCGGCTTCACGCTGGAGCAGGTGGAGCGCAACAGCGAGCTCGACCTGCGTGCCGACCCGGAGCCCCTGCGCCGCGCGTTGGACGCGGCGCTCGCGGTCGCGGGATCGGACTACCGCGTGGTCGAATGGGAGCTGCCCACCCCGCCGGAGTTCCGCGACGGATACGCCGCGGTGCTTGCCCGACTGTCGACCGACGCCCCCAGTGGCGACATGGACTTCGTCGCCGAGGTCTACGACGCCGATCGGGTCGTCCGCCGCGATGCTCGTCTCACGGGCGCCGGCCAGACGGTGTCCGTGGTCGCCGTGGAGCATGTCCCGTCCGGCACCCTCGTCGCGTACAACGAGCTGCTGATCGGTGCGGAGAAGACCGGGACCACCCACCAGTTCGGGACGCTGGTCGCCAAGGACCACCGCGGCCATCGCCTCGGAACGATCGTGAAGTGCGCCAACCTCCTGCGGTGGCGGGAGCTCGTCCCGGATTCGGACGCGGTCTCCACGTTCAACGCCGAGGAGAACCGGCCGATGCTCGACATCAACGAGGCGATCGGCTTCGTTCCCGTGTCGTACGCGGGCGCGTGGCAGAAGAAGATCTGAGGACGAGCGGCAGCCGTCATCCTCCCGGATGACGGCTACCGCTCAGCTTCATCCGCCTGACCGACGACACCGGCACAGGTCTCCGGCGAGGCTGGGAACATGAACACTCCCGTGATCGAAGCCCACGCCCTCGTGAAGACCTACGGCGTCACACACGCCCTCGCCGGAGTCGACCTCACCGTGCACCGCGGCGAGTCCGTCGCCATCATGGGAGCGTCGGGGTCGGGCAAGACCACGCTCCTGCACGTGCTGGCGGGCATCACCGCCCCGGACAGTGGGCGCGTGGTCTTCCACCCGTCCACCGGAACGCCCATCGAGGTGACCGCGCTCGGCGAGGCGGCGCGCTCCCGGCTGCGTCGCGAGCGATTCGGGTTCGTCTTCCAGCAGGGACTGCTGATCCCCGAGCTGACGGCAGTGGAGAACGTCGCCCTCGCCTCGATGATCAACGGCGTCGCGAAGAAGGACGCACTCCCCCACGCGGCGTCGTGGCTCGCGGCACTGGGGCTCGGCGGCATGGAGGAACGGCGCATCGGCGAGCTGTCGGGAGGACAGGCCCAGCGCGTGGCCATCGCCAGAGCCCAGGCCACGGGTGCGGACCTCGTCTTCGCCGACGAGCCGACCGGCGCCCTGGACTCGCACACCTCCGCCGAGGTCATGGACGCGCTCCTGTGGTCCACGACCGGACAGGGCCGCACCCTCATCGTCGTCACGCACGACGCCGACGTCGCCGCCCGCTGCACCCGCACGGTCGCTGTCCGGGACGGCCGCATCCTCGGTTCGGCGGTGAACGCGTGAACCTCTCCGTCCTCGGCCTGCTCCTGCGTCCCACTCCCGGACAGCGGAGCGTCCTCGCGCTCCCGATCGTCGCCTTCGCGGTCGTCACGACCCTCGTCCTCACCGTCGTCGGCGGGGCCCAGGCCTTCTGGACCTGGACCGACGACGAGGCCGTCCTGTACCAGGCGCTCGCCGCCATCGCCCTGGTCCTCCTGGTCGTGCCGCTGGCCTCGCTCGGCGGCGCCGCCGCCCGCTTGTCCGCCCGACGCCGCGACGAACGTCTCTCCACTCTGCGTCTGCTCGGGGTGACTCCGGGCGGGGTGACGACGGCGACCGTCGTCGAGTCCGTCCTCGTCGCCGCCACCGGCGCGATCATCGGTGTCGGCGGCCATCTGGCCCTGAGCCCGCTCATCGGTCTGATCCCGTTCCGTGGCGAGCCGCTCGGCCTGCCTGCGGTCGTGCTCCCTCCGGTGATGATCGCCGCTGTCGTGGCCGGCGTGCTCGTGCTCGCCGCCGGAAGTGCCGTCGTGGGGCTGCGCCGCGTCGTCATCTCGCCACTCGGAGTCCGAACGCGCACGGCGCCGACGAACGTGCACTGGGTCCGGGCCGTCATCGCGGTGGTGGGCATCGCCTTCGCGTTCGTGCTCGTCAAGGTCTTCCCGATGATCGGCGGGATCGTGGCGACGATCGCGGTGCTCGCGGCGACGTTCGCGCTCGCCCTCACGGTCCTGAACGTGCTCGGCCCATGGGTGCTGAAGGTGTCGGCGGGACGTCAGCTTCGGCGGGCGGAGCGTCCCGAACGGCTGCTGGCCGCACGCCTCGTGCTCGACGCTCCGAAGGCGGCCTGGCGTCAGGTCGGCGGCATCGCGATGGCGAGCTTCATGGCCGTCTTCGCCGGCACCGGCGTCGCCCTCCTCGACACGATCGGGGCCGGTGACGATCCCTCCAGCATCGCGCTCGCGGAGGACATCCGCACCGGGCTCATCATCACCCTCGTCGGCTCGTTCCTCATGGTTGCCGCCTCCGTCGGTGTGAATCAGGCCTCGGACGTGCTCGACAAGAGCGACCTGCACCGGAGCCTGCACCACCTGGGTATGCCCGTCGAGACCGTGGACCGCGCGCGCCGTCGCGCGATCATGTCGCCGCTGCTCGTCACGGCGGTGGGATCCGCGCTGTGCGCTGCGGTGCTCGTGTTCCCGCTGGTGGGGATCGCGCTGATCGTCGCGCCCCTCTCGCTGATGACGATCGCGACCGTCGTCGCCGTCGGCATCGGAGTCGTGTGGGCGAGCACCTGGGCGACCCGCCCGCTGCTGGATCGTGCTTTCGCTCCGGCGTGAGGCGGTGGCGGGCCGGGGATACCGGCCCGGGTCAGCGCCTCCGCTGGCAGCGCGGGCAGAAGTGCGAGGAGCGGTTCATGAAGGCGGCACGGGTGATCGGCGTGCCGCAGCGCGGGCAGGGCTTCCCCCCGCGACCGTAGGCGTTCAGCGAGTGCGCGAAGTAGCCGGCCTGCCCGTTGACGTTGACGTACTGGGCATCGAAGCTCGTGCCGCCCTCGGCGAGAGCCTTCTGCAGGACCGACCGCACCTCGGCGAGCAGGCGATTCACCGCCCGGGTCGGCAGGGCGTCGGCCGGTGTCTCCGGATGGATGCGGGCCGCCCACAGCGACTCGTCGGCGTAGATGTTGCCGATGCCGCTCACGACACCCTGGTCCAGCAGCACCCGCTTGATCGCGCTGTGCCGCCGGGCGAGGGCGGCCCGGAAGACCGCGTCGTCGAAGAACGGGTCGAGCGGGTCGCGTGCGATGTGCGCGACCTGTGTCGGGATGCGGGAGGGGCCGTCGGGGACGAGGGCGTCGACGGCCAGCGATCCGAAGGTGCGCTGATCGGCGAACACGATCGCGAGCTCGCCGTGTCGCGGGTGCTCGATACTCAGACGGATCCGCTCGTGCCGCTCGGATGGAGCGTCCGGCGCGCGGAGCAGCATCTGGCCGCTCATGCCAAGATGCGCGATCAGAGCGGAGTCGTCGGAATCGAGCGGCAACCAGAGGAACTTGCCCCGCCGCGCGGCCGCGGTGAAGCGGCGACCCTCCAGACGCTGGACGAAGTCCGCGGCTCCGGCAGTGTGCCGGGTGAGCGCGCGTTCGTCGAAGACGCTGACGCCGGTGATGACGGCGTCCACCGCGGCCGGGGCGAGGCCCGAGCGGACGACCTCGACCTCGGGGAGCTCAGGCACGTTCGCTGAGGGTGCGCCAGGCGCTGAGTGCCGCCGCCATCTCCGCCGTCTTCTTGCTGCTGCCGGCACCCGTCATGCGAACGTCGCCGACGGCCACGGTCGCGGTGAAGCGCCGGTCGTGGTCGGGGCCGCTGGCCTCGACCGAGTACTGCGGCGGCGTGGCGCCGAGGCGTGCCGCGAGCTCCTGCAGGCTGGTCTTCGGGTCCATCGCCGCGCCGTACCGCTCGGGATCGGCGAGCAACGGCTCGGTCAGACGCAGGACGAGCGCCGTCGCGGCCTCGGGCCCGGCGGACAGGTAGGTGGCGCCGATGACGGCCTCCATGGTGTCCGCGAGGATCGAGTCCTTGTCGCGACCACCGGTCTGCTCCTCACCGCGTCCGAGCAGCAGGTGACTGCCCAGATCGATGCCGCGAGCGACCTCCGCCAGGGCGACCGTCGACACGACGCTCGCCCGACGCTTCGCCAGCTCCCCCTCGTCGAGCTCGGGGTGCCGTGTGAACAGCATGACCGTGACGGCCTGCCCCAGCACCGAGTCGCCGAGGAACTCGAGACGCTCGTTGTGCGGGATGCCGCCGTGCTCGTACGCGTAGGAGCGGTGGGTGAGGGCCAACTCCAGAAGCTCCGCGTCGATATCGACGCGGAGCTTGTCTGGGAGAGGCCTCGTCCCCCCGGGGACCTCCGTCACGGTTCGCGACTCAGACGTCGGCGACCTTGCGGCCCTTGTACTCGAGGAAGAGCTCGGTGCCCTGCGAGTCGGTGACGACCTTCGCCTGGTGCGGACGGCTGTAGACGACCTTGCCGTTCTCGATGGTCTTGACGAGCGCGGGGGCCTCCGCCTTCCACTGCGCGCGGCGCGAGCGGGTGTTCGAACGGGAGACCTTGCGCTTCGGGGGGTTACCAGCCATGACTAGCTCTCTTCTTTCTCGGCGGCACCGCGTTCTGCCGTGCCGTCCTGGTCTGTGATCTGCTGGAGCGCGCTCCACCGAGGATCGATGGGAGCGGCCTGCTCCGTTCCGGTGCTCTCGGTCAGCCTCTCGCCTGTGACCGGGTCGAGCCCGAGGCAATCCGGCTGACACACCGGCTGAAAAGGAAGGGCCAAAACGGCCGCATCCCTGACGAGAGTTTCAAGATCCACGTGGTCGTCTTGAACCTCGAAGTCAGTTTCTTCCTCACCAGGATACGCGAAAAGCTCCTGGAACTCGACTTCGACGGGCCGGGCGATGTCGGTGAGGCATCGACCGCACACGCCGACGTACTCGCCCTCCGCCTCTCCGGTGACGAGGATGCCCTCGTGGACGGACTCCAGGCGCACGTCGAGATCGAGCTCCGAGCCCGCTTCGAAGGAGACGATCCCCTCCCCCCACTGCTCCGTCAGGGGCACCGAGAAGGAGTGCTCGCGCATCTCCCCCGGGCGCCGGACGATGTCACGGACGGGGAGGACGAAAGGGCTGTTGAGTCGGGAACGCACCCCGCCATGCTACCCGGGTCACCGGAGAGGAGGGCCGGGAGACCGCCGGGAGCGGGACGCGGATCAGATCCCGCGCGCGCCGGTGTCGAGGAACGAGGCGACCGCCGGCGGCACGAACGGCGACACGTCTCCACCGAGGCTCGCGACCTGCCGCACCAGGGAGCTCGAGACCATCGCATGCGCGGGGTCGGGGAGCAGGAAGACGGTCTCGATGTCGGCGAGGTGCCGGTTGACGATCGCCATCGGCGACTCGTACGCCACGTCGACCTGCGAGCGGATCCCCTTCACGAGCACGCCGGCGTTCACATCGCGCGCGTAGTCGACGAGCAGACCCATGCTCCAGGACCCGATGACGATGTCGCCCGCCATGCCGTCCTCGGCGATCGAGCGCTCCAGGAGTGCCAGCCGCTGCGCGATCGGCAGCATCGCCTCTTTGCCCGGGTTGTGCACGACGAGCACGTGCAGCTCGTCGTAGAGGGCGGCCGCACGCCGGATCACGTCGAGGTGACCCAGGGTCGGCGGATCGAAGGAACCCGGGACGACGGCGATCCGGCTGCTCATGGCATCCAGCCTAGGGCACCCGGAACGGCGATCAGTTCTTCGCGAGCGCCGCGCGATCCTCGTCGGTGACGCGCCGTCCGATGGCCTCCCGGAGCCCGGGATGCGCCGCCAGCTCGGGGTCGATGGCGAGGATGTCCTCCGCGAGCTCGCGAGCCCGGGTGATGAGGGCGGCATCCTTGACGACGCGCAGCAGTTTGAGGGACGACCGCACCCCGGCCTGTGCCGCGCCGAGCACGTCGCCCTCGCCGCGGAGTTCGAGGTCGACCTCGGCCAGCGCGAAGCCGTCGAGCGTGGCGGCGACCGCATCGACCCGCTCGCGGGCCACGGATCCCGCCTCGGCCTCGGTGACGAGAAGACAGAGTCCCGGGACGCCGCCTCGCCCCACCCGACCGCGGAGCTGGTGCAGCTGGGAGACCCCGAAGCGGTCCGCGTCCAGCACGATCATCGTCGAGGCGTTGGGGACGTCCACGCCCACCTCGATCACGGTCGTCGCGAGGAGGAGGTCGATCTCCCCGCGAGCGAAGGCCTGCATGACGGCGTCCTTCTCCTCGGAGGGCATCTTCCCGTGGAGCACCGCCCGCCGGAGCCCGCCGAGGGTCGGATGGGTGGCCAAGGCCTCGTCGAGCTGGACCACGCCCCAGCGGGGGCCCTTGCCGCCCTCGGGGGCGAGCAGCGCCTGCTCCCCCGCCTCGGCCGTCTTCGCTGCGGTGTCGATGGCCGCGCAGACGGCGAACACCTGCCGGCCCTGCGCGATCTCCTCCGCTGCCCGTTCCCACACCCGGTTGAACCAGCCGGGATGCTCGGCCAACGGCGCGACGTACGACTCGATGCCGGCGCGGCCGGCCGGCATCGTGCGGATGACCGAGGTGTCGAGGTCGCCGAAGACCGTCATCGCGACCGTCCGCGGGATGGGCGTCGCGGTGAGGACGAGCGCGTGCGGGCTGGATCCCTTCGCACGCAGCGCCTCCCGCTGCTCGACCCCGAACCGATGCTGCTCGTCGACCACGACCAGCCCGAGGTCGGCGAACGTGGTCTTCTCCCCGAGGAGCGCATGGGTGCCGACCACGATCAGCGCCTGGCCGGAGGCGACGCGCAGCGCGGCCTTGCGACGGTCGGCAGCCGGCATCTGCCCGGTGAGCAGGGTCGGCATCAGCAGGGGGGCGAGCTGCGGACCGAGCATCTTCGTGATCGAACGCAGATGCTGCCCCGCGAGGACCTCCGTCGGCGCGATCAGAGCCGCCTGTCCCCCGCTCTCGGCGACCTGCAGCATCGCCCGCAGGGCCACCAGCGTCTTTCCCGAACCGACCTCGCCCTGCACCAGTCGGTTCATCGGCCAGGAGCCGACGAGGTCGTCTGCGATCTGCGCACCGACCGTCTCCTGGTCGGGCGTGAGCGTATAGGGCAGGGCGGCGTCGAAGCGTTCCAGGAGGCCGCCTGGGGTCGCCGGCCGCGAGGTGGCGGCCAGAGCCCGCACCGCGTCACGCTGCTGGAGCAGGGCCGTCTGCAGGGTCAGCGCCTCGTGCATGCGCAATGTGCGCACCGCGGGATCGATGTCGTTGCGGGAGCGCGGGCGGTGGATCGCCTCCAGCGCCTCCCGCGCCGTCAGCAGCTCCTCGCGGGTGCGGATCTCCGGGGTCAGCGGGTCCGGCACGGTCGGGAGGTCGTCCAGGACACGACCGACGAGCCGGGCGATCTGCCACGTCTGGATCGCGGAGGTGGCCGGGTAGATCGGGATCGGCACGGCTGCCCTGGCATCGGCACGCCGCCGCGCCGCGTCCTCGTCGTCGAACAGTTCGTACTCCGGGTGGGCGAACTGGGTCATCCCGTTGAATTCGCCGACCTTGCCGGAGAACACGCCACGGCGTCCGACCGCCAGATCCTTGGAGCGCCATTCCGCTGCGCCGACGTTCTTCGCGAAGAAGGTCAACGACATGCGACCGACGCCGTCGCCGATGACGACGTCGACCATGGCTCCCGGCCGGTTGCGCATCCGACGGAAGCTCGACGAGAGGACCTCCGCGACGATGGTGACGGTCTCTCCGATGGGGAGGTCGCGGATGGGGGTGAGCTCGCCGGGGTCGGCGTACCGACGCGGATAGTGCGCGAGCAGATCGCCGACGGTCTTCATGCCGAAGGCGCGGTCGAGCGTCTTGGCCGACGCCGCACCGAGGGCCTCCTCCAGCGAGGATTCGAGCGTGAGCGACATGCTCCGAGTCTAGGGAACCGCACGGACACGACCGCCCGCGCCCTGTCGTATCGTGAACGGGTGACGAGGATCATCGCCGGAACGGCACGCGGCACCCGGCTCGACGTCCCCGGTGCCGGGACACGGCCGACGAGCGATCGCGTGCGCGAGTCGCTGTTCGGCGCCCTGGAGTCGCTCGACGCGATCGCGGGTGCCAGGGTGCTCGACCTCTACGCGGGCTCCGGCGCGCTCGGGCTCGAGGCCCTGAGCCGCGGCGCCCGAAGCGCCGACCTCGTGGAGCGCAACCGGCAGGCGGCAGCCGTCGTACGCCGCAACGTCGCGGCAGTGACGAAGGCATCCGGCGCCGCGTCCGCGAAGGTCCAGGAGGCGACCGTCCGGGCGTTCCTCGGCCGAGCGTCCGGGTCGTACGACCTCGTGTTCACGGATCCGCCGTACGACATCGACGACGAGGCGATGGACGGTGACCTGGCCGCCCTCGCTCCGCTGCTCAGCGACGACGCCGTCGTGGTCGTCGAGCGTGCCCGCCGTTCCCCGACCCCCGACTTCACGGCGGCCGGGCTCCGCGTGTTCCGGGAGAAGACCTACGGCGACACCACCCTCTGGTGGGCCGAGCCGGACCGCGACGAGCCGGCGTCCGCGGCCGTTCAGCCGGAGACGGAATCCCAGTCCCGGTAGGGATCCCAGCCGCTCACATCCACAGGACGGTCGTCGCAGAGCAGGTCCTCGTCGCCGCGCGACCGCACGACACCGATCGCGCGGAACCCCGGCGGCAGCACGCCGTCCGGGAACGTCGCGAGCAGCGCATGGTCCTCACCGCCCGCGAGCGCCCGCTCCGGGTTCGCACCGAGCGCCGCGCCGTCCAGCGCGAGGGTGACGCCGGAGGCCTCCGCAAGGCGACGCGCATCGAGGGCGAGGCCGTCCGAGACGTCCATCATCGCGGTCGCGCCGGCGGCCGCCGCGGCGACGCCGAGGCCGATGGGCGGGGATGGTCGCAGCTGCGCGGCGACCGCGGCGCTCTCCCCCGCCGCGAGGGCCGGAGGATCGACCGGCACCGGCGTCTCGCCGTCCCGGAAGCGTCCGAACAGCACCGCCAGTCCGTGCGCGGCATGGCCCAGCTCCCCCGCCACGGCGACGACGTCGCCCGGTCGCGCCCCCGCCCTGGTCACCGGAGGGCGGCCTTCGAGGTCGCCCAGTGCCGTCACGGCGACCGTGAGCACCTCGGACACCGTGAGGTCGCCGCCGACGACCGCGCACCCGGGGGCGAGCGCCGCGCAGGCCTCGCGGAAGCCGTCAGCCAGGCGCTCCACGAAGGACAACCGGAGCTCACGCGGCACGGCGAGAGCCACGAGCAGGGCGGTGGGACGCGCGCCCATGGCGGCGATGTCGGCGAGGTTGACCGCCGCCGCCTTCCACCCGAGGTCGTAGCCGCTCGTCCAGGCGAGGCGGAAGTCCGGCCCGTGCACGAGGGTGTCGGTCGTCGCGACGACGGAGGCGGAGGGAGCCGCGATGACGGCGGCGTCGTCACCCGGCCCGAGGAGCGTGTGCGCGGCGGGCGCGGTGCGCTGGAGGATGGCGCGGAGGATGCGGCCCTCCGAGAGATCTCCCAGGCGCGGATCGTCGGAGTCGGGTCGGGAGGGCATGTCGTCAAAGGTAGCCTGGATGCATGCTTCGTTCCCGCCGCCTCGCTGCCGTCGCGGGGTCGATCGCCCTCGCCGCCGGACTCGCCGGATGCTCCACCACCGTGCACCTCGAGCCTGCGGAGGACGCGGACGACCCGGCCTGCGCGAACGTCTCCGTGCTCCTGCCGGACACCGTCGGCGGCTACGAGCGGGTGTGGACCGACGCGCAGGCGACAGGCGCGTGGGGCGATCCCACGGTCGTCCTGCGCTGCGGCGTGGAGCCCCCCGCCCCGTCCGACCTCGTCTGCACCACCCTCGGTGGCGTCGACTGGTTGGTCCTGGAGCAGGAAGACGAGCGCCAGCGCCTCGTCACCTACGGTCGGGAGCCGGCCATCGAGGTCATCATCCGCCGCGGCGAGCAGGTCGACTTCCAGTCGATCGTCGACAGCCTCTCGTCGAACATCCAGTCCGGACTCGCACCGGCCACCGCGCAGTGCACGGACCGGGTGGAGTTCCCCGCGAGCTGAGCGCCCGCAGGGAACGCCGATGTCAGCGGCGCAGACCCGCCTCGACCAGTTCGGTGATGAGATCGCCGTAGCTCAGCCCTGAGGCGACCCAGCACTTCGGGAACATCGAGATGGGCGTGAATCCGGGCATGGTGTTGAGCTCGTTGACGACGAGCTCGCCGTCCGGGGTGAGGAACATGTCGACGCGGGCGAGGCCACGACCGTCCACCGCCTGGAAGGCACGCACGCCGGCCTCCTGGACAGCCGCCACCTCCGCCTCGCTCAGCTCCGCGGGGCACACCACATCGACGCCGTCGCCACCGAGGTACTTGCCCTCGAAGTCGTAGAAGCCGCGGTCGGTCAGCACGATCTCCCCCGGAAGGGAGGCGCGGACGCCGTCGGCGGTCTCCAGGACCGCGACCTCGATCTCCCTCCCGGTGATCCCGGCCTCGATGAGGACCTTGTCGTCCTCGGCGAAGGCGATGGCGAGGGCGGCATCGAGCTCCTCCGGAGCCGTGACCTTCGAGACGCCGACGCTCGATCCGGCGCGCGCCGGCTTGACGAAGACGGGCAGGCCGAGCTCGACGGCACGGCGGCGCACGACCGCAGGGTCGACGTCCCACTCGCGGCGGCGCACGGTCACGCCCGGTGCCACCGAGATGCCGGCGGCCCGCAGCGCGATCTTCATGAAGTGCTTGTCCATGCACAGCGCCGAGTCGAGCACGCCGCCGCCGGCATAGGGGACCTCGAGCGTGTCGAAGTAGCCCTGGATGGTGCCGTCCTCGCCGTGGGGTCCGTGCAGGATCGGCAGGACCACGTCGATCTCGCCCAGCCCCTCGGTCGCGCCGCCCGGGTGCACGACGCGCAGGGTGCGGTCGCCGCCGGGCTCCGGCCAGAGCACCCGGGTGCCGTTGTCCACGACCTCGGGCAGGTGCGCGGCGTCCAGCGGGAACTTCGCCGGATCGTCGTCCTCCAGGACGAAGGCGCCCTCGCGGGTGATCCCCACCGGGATCACGGCATACCGGTCACGATCGATCGCGCCCAGCACTCCCCCCGCCGTGGCGGAACTGATCGAATGCTCGCTGGAGCGCCCTCCGAAGAGCACCACCACCGTCTGCTTGTCCATGGTTGGTCCTCTCCCCCTGCGGGGTGTCGTCGTCCGTCGTCAGATGCGGGGCGATGTCCCGGGGATCCATCTTGCCGTCGAGCACCATCTTCACCTGCTCCACGATCGGCATGTGCACATCGGCTTCGCGGGCGAGCTGCAGCACGGGGGCGACCGAGGCCAGACCCTCCGCCGTCTGCTGCATCTGCTTCACCACATCCTGGAAGCTGTATCCCTGTCCGAGCAGCCGCCCGGCCGTGTTGTTGCGGCTCAGCGGCGACTGACACGTCGCGATGAGGTCGCCGAGCCCCGCCAGTCCCTGCAGGGTCTCCGGCTGGGCACCGTTCGCCACCGCGAAGTCGGTCATCTCGACGAGGCCGCGGGTGATGATCGAGGCCTTCGTGTTCTCGCCGTAGCCCACGCCGTCGACGATCCCGATGGCGACGGCGATGAGGTTCTTGAGCACCCCGCCGAACTCCGTGCCGATGACGTCGGTGTTCACGAACGTGCGGAAGTAGGAGTTGCGTGCGGCGCGGGCCACGACGTCCGCCGTCTCCTGGCTGCGCGACGAGATCACGGCCGCGGTCGGCTGCTCCCGCGCGATCTCCAGCGCGAGATTGGGACCGGAGGCGACGGCGACCCGGTCGGGATCGCACTGCAGCTCCTGCTGGATCACCTGGCTCATGCGCAGTCCGGTGCCACGCTCGACGCCCTTCATGAGGCTGACGATCTTCGCGTCGCCCGAAGCGATCAGCGGGCGCAGCGCCTTGAGGTTCTCCCGCAGCGACTGACTCGGCACGGACAGGTACACCTGGTCGACGCCCTCGAGGGCGGTCGCCAGCTCATGCGTGGCCGCCATCGTGCGGGGCAGGTTGATGCCGGGCAGGTAGCGCGAGTTGCGCTTCGCCTCATGGATCTCGTGCGCCAGCTCCGCACGGCGCGCCCACATCGTCACGTGGGCGCCGCCGTCGGCGAGGATCTTGCCGAACGTGGTGCCCCAGCTGCCGGCGCCGATCACGGCGACGCGGGGTCCGGCCGGCGCGGTTCTCTTAGGGGTCAAGGCGTCCGGTCTCCTTCTGGCCGTGGCTCGCCGGATTCCAGCGCTCCGCGGGGGCCTTCTCGCCGCGCACCTGCTCCAGCAGCGCGGTGATCGCGTTCATGAGGCGGTTGGTGGCCTCCGTCAGCGCCGCCGGCTCGCCGGCGCGACCGCGGAGGTCGGACACGTCGACGGGGTCGCCGATGATCACGGTGACGGGTTTCCGGAGCGGCCAGAGGCTCAGCCCCTTCTGGTAGCGGCCCATGATCGCCTGAGTCCCCCACTGGGCCATGGGGATGAGCGGGATGCCGTCGGCGAGGGCGAGCCGCACCGCTCCCGACTTGCCGCGCATCGGCCACATGTCGGGGTCTCGGGTGAGCGTGCCCTCCGGGTACACGATGACACCGCGACCGTGCTCCACGAGAGCCGCCGACTGGGCCATCGTCTGCTTCGCGGAGGACGCCGAGGACGTGCGCGCGACCGGGATCATCCCCGTCTTGCGCAGGAACCATCCGAGGACGGGCACCCGGAAGAGGCTCTCCTTCGCCATGAACCGCGGGGCGCGCCCGATCCGCCAGACCGCCATGGCGACGATCAGCGGATCGAACTCCGAGTAGTGGTTCGGCGCGAGGACGAATGAGCCCTCGCGCGGCAGCTTCTCCGCACCGACGATCCGGATCTTCGCGATCAGCGACACCACCGGGACGACGATCGCCGCGAGCGGCCAGAAGACGCTCGGACGCGTCTTCTCCGGAGACCGGGACGCCATCGGGCTCACCGGATGACGTCGAAGTCGGCGCCGAGCGCGTCGAGCTTGGCGAGGAACTTCTCGTATCCGCGGCTCAGGATGTCGACCCCCGACACCTTCGACTCGCCCGTGGCCGTCAGCGCCGCGATCACGTGGCTGTAGCCGCCGCGCAGATCGGGGACGACGATGTCGGCGCCGTGGAGCGGCGTCGGGCCCGTGATGACGGCGGCCTGCTCCAGGTCACGACGCGGCACGCGCCGCGGGCCGTCCTGCAGCCCGCGCGGATGCACGACGATGTCGGCGCCCATCTTGACGAGCGCCTCGGTGAAGCCCATGCGGTTCTCGTACACGGTCTCGTGCACGACGGAGCGGCCGTGCGCCTGGGTGAGCGCGACCACGAGCGGCTGCTGCCAGTCGGTCATGAAGCCGGGGTGCACGTCGGTCTCGATCACGACCGGCTTGATGTCGCCGTCGCGACGGAAGAGGATGCCGTCCTCCTGGATGTCGAACCAGCCGCCCGCCTTCCGGAAGACGTTGAGGAAGGTGAGCATCTCCTGCTGCTTCGCGCCGCCGACGAAGATCTCGCCGTCGGTGGCCAGAGCGGCCGAGGCCCACGAGGCCGCCTCGTTGCGATCGAAGATCGACCGGTGGTCGTAGCCGCGGAGCTTCTCGACGCCCTCGATGAGGATGACGCGGTTGGGCTCGTAGGAGATGATCGCGCCCATCTTCTGCAGGACGGCGATGAGGTCCATGATCTCGGGCTCGATCGCCGCGTTGCGCAGCTCGGTGATGCCCTCCGCCCGTACAGCGGTGAGGAGCACCTGCTCCGTGGCGCCGACGCTCGGGTACGGGAGGTGGATGTTGGCACCGTGCAGACGGGCCCCGCCGGTCGAGAGGCGGATGCCGCTGGGGAGCTTCTCGACGATCGCGCCGAACTTCCGCAGCGCGTCCAGGTGGAAGTCGATCGGCCGGTCGCCGATGCGGCAGCCGCCGAGGTCGGGGATGAACGCCTGGCCGAGGCGGTGCAGGAGCGGACCGCAGAACAGGATCGGGATCCGGGAGGCGCCCGCATGCGCGTCGATCTCCTCGAAGTGGGCCGACTCGACGTCGCTGGGGTCGAACACCAGGGAGCCGGGCTCGTCACCCTCCGACACGCGGACGCCGTGCACCTCGAGCAGCGAGCGCACCACGGCGACGTCGCTGATGGCCGGCACGTCGCGCAGGACGCTCGTGGTCTCCCCGAGCAGAGACGCGACCATCGCCTTGGTGGCGAGGTTCTTCGCGCCCTTGACGTCGACGCGTCCGCGCAGCGGACGGCCTCCGCGGATGGCGAGGACGTCTCCGGTCAGCGCGGGGACGTCGTCGGAGAGAGCGTCGCGCACGGGTGTCGTCATTCGGGGCCTCACTTCATTCATCGGGGGCGGGGTTACCCCTGGCTCCCCCGCCCCCTCCGTCTCACTGGACGGGGAGGGTCCGCGGCCGCCACGACTCGCGACGGGCCTCGAACTGCGCGATCTTGTCTTCGTTGCGCAGCGTGAGCCCGATGTCATCGAGCCCTTCGAGGAGCCGCCATCTAGTGTAATCGTCGATCCCGATGTCGGCCTGGAAGCGGGCCTCCGCGCCTCCGGTGGGGTCGCCGATGGCGGCGGTGCGCGCCTCGAGGTCGACCGTCATGCGCGCGCCGGGATCGGCGTCCATGATCGCCCAGAACCGCTCCAGATCCGCCTCGGAGATGGTCGCCGCGAGGAGGCCCTGCTTGCCCGCGTTGCCGCGGAAGATGTCGGCGAACCTCGGGCTCAGCACGACCTTGAAGCCGAAGTCGCGAAGGGCCCAGACGGCGTGCTCACGGCTGGAACCGGTACCGAAGTCCGGCCCGGCGACGAGGACGGAGGCCCCCTGATACGGCGCCTGGTTGAGCACGAACTCCGGGTCCTGCCGCCAGCCGTGGAACAGCGCGTCCTCGAAGCCCGTCTTGGTGACGCGCTTGAGGAACACCGCGGGGATGATCTGGTCGGTGTCGACGTTCGACCGCTTCAGCGGCGCGGCGATCCCCGTGTGGGTGGTGAACTTCTCCATGGTCAGGCCTCCAGATCGCTCGGGCTGGACAGGGTGCCGCGGATGGCGGTCGCCGCCGCGACGAGCGGCGACACGAGGTGCGTGCGGCCGCCCTTGCCCTGGCGCCCTTCGAAGTTGCGGTTCGAGGTGGAGGCGCAGCGCTCCCCCGGGGCGAGCTGATCGGGGTTCATGCCCAGACACATCGAGCATCCTGCGAAGCGCCACTCCGCCCCGAAGTCCTTGATGACCTGATCCAGGCCCTCGGCCTCGGCCTCCAGTCGCACGCGGGCTGAACCGGGGACGACCATCACCCGGACGCCGTCGGCCTTCTTCTTGCCCTGGATGATGGAGGCGAAGGCCCGGAGGTCCTCGATGCGGCTGTTCGTGCACGAGCCCATGAACACCGCGTCGACCGGCACCTCCTTCAGGGGCGTGCCCGGCGTCAGGTCCATGTACTCCAGCGCCCGCTCGGCGGCGGCCCGCTCGTTCGGGTCGGCGATCTCCGCCGGGTTCGGCACCGAGGCGGAGAGCGAGCTGCCCTGGCCGGGGTTCGTCCCCCACGTCACGAACGGCTCCAGCTCGTCGGCGTCGATGAAGACCTCGGCATCGAAGGTCGCGCCCTCGTCGGTCGGCAGCGCGCGCCAGTAGGCGACCGCGTCGTCCCAGTCCTGGCCCTTCGGCGCGTGTGGACGCCCCTCGAGGTAGGCGAACGTCGTCTCGTCCGGAGCCACCATGCCGGCGCGGGCCCCCGCCTCGATCGACATGTTGCAGATCGTCATGCGGCCCTCCATGGAGAGCGCGCGGATCGCGCTGCCGCGGTACTCGAGCACGTAGCCCTGACCGCCGCCGGTGCCGATCTTGGCGATCACGGCGAGGATGATGTCCTTCGCCGTGACGCCGGGACGCAGCGTGCCCTCGACGTTGATGGCCATCGTCTTGAACGGCTTCAGCGGCAGCGTCTGGGTCGCCATGACGTGCTCGACCTCGCTGGTGCCGATGCCGAACGCCATCGCGCCGAACGCGCCGTGCGTGGACGTGTGCGAGTCGCCGCAGACCACGGTGATCCCGGGCATGGTGAGGCCGAGCTGCGGGCCGACGACGTGGACGATCCCCTGCTCCGCGTCCCCCAGGGAGTGCAGACGCACGCCGAACTCGGCGGCGTTGCGGCGCAGCGTCTCGATCTGCGTGCGGCTGGTCAGGTCGGCGATGGGCTTGTCGATCTCCCACGTCGGCGTGTTGTGGTCCTCCGTGGCGATGGTCAGGTCGAGCCGGCGGAGCGGCCGCCCCTCGCTGCGGAGGCCGTCGAAGGCCTGCGGGCTGGTGACCTCGTGCACGAGGTGCAGGTCGATGTAGATGAGGTCGGGCTGGCCGTCCTCGCCCTTGACGACGAGGTGGTCGTCCCAGACCTTCTCGGCGAGCGTCCTGGGGCGTGCGGAATCCGCACCGGCGGTGGTGGTCATGGCGTGTCTCCTGTGGATGGCGGTTCGGCCCACGATGGACTCCGCGACGAGGAGGGGCTCAGATCGAGGTCTCGCCGCGGCCGCTAAGAAGGAGCACGGTCCGCATGACGTCAGGTTACCACCGCTCGGACACGCCGAGACACGCCGTGACACTCTGTTGCTCACCCGACCGACCGAGAGGCCCCGCATGACCGTCGACACCGCCCGCTTCGCCACCCGCGCCGTCCACGCCGCGAGAGGCCGGGCCGCTGCCGCCTCCCGCGTGACGCCGATCTACCTGACGGCCGGTTTCGAGTTCGACGACTTCGATCACGCCGCCGACCACTTCGGTACCGGCACCGGATTCGGGTACACGCGCACCGGCAACCCCACGGTGCACGCGGTGGAGCGGCAGCTCGCGAGCCTGGAGTCCGGTGCCGACGCCGTGCTCGTGGCCAGCGGACAGGCCGCGGTGACGACCGCCCTGCTCTCGGTCGTGGGGGCGGGCGATCACATCGTGTCCTCGACCCACATCTACGAGGGCACCCGCGGGCTGTTCCTGGACAACCTCGCCAGACTCGGCATCGAGACGACGTTCGTGGACGACATCGCGGACCCGGATGCCTGGCGCGACGCCGTGCGCCCGACGACCAGGGCGCTGTTCGCGGAATCGCTCGCGAACGCGCGGAACGACATCCTCGACGTCGCGGCGGTGAGCGCGGTGGCCGACGAGATCGCCGTTCCGCTGATCGTCGACAACACCCTGGCCACCCCGGCTCTCCTCCGGCCGCTGGAGCACGGCGCGGCCATCGTGGTGCACTCGGCGTCGAAGTTCCTCGCGGGTCAGGGCGCGGTTCTCGGCGGCGTGGTGATCGATGACGGCCGATTCGATGCCGACCGCGCCGGGCACAACGCCCCGCACCTCGTGCTGCCGGGACGGGGCGGCGCCCCGAGCGTCTTCGCCCGGCACGGCGGCCGCGCGCGCATCGGGTACGCCAGAGAGTCGGTGGCTCCGCGGTTCGGTGCCTCGCCCTCGCCCCTCAACGCGTTTCTGATCGGCCAGGGCACCGAGACGCTCGGCCTGCGCGTGGAGCGGCAGTCGCAGAACGCCCTCGCCGTCGCACGCTGGCTCGCCGCGCATGACGCCGTGGAGAGCGTGGACTACGTCGGCCTGCCCACGCACCCGCACCACGAGACCGCGGTGCGTTACCTCGACGGCGGCTTCGGTTCGATCTTCACCTTCACGTTGCGCGGGGGTCTCCCCGCGGCCCGTCGCTTCGTGGAGGAGGTGTCCGTCTTCACGCACATGACCCACATCGGCGACGTGCGGTCGCTCGTGCTGCACCCGGGCACCACCAGCCATGCGCAGCGCACCGACGAGGATCGCCGGATCCTCGGTGTGGGCCCCGGCACCCTCCGACTGTCGATCGGCATCGAGGACGTGGACGACCTGATCGGCGATCTGGTGCGGGTGCTCGAGAGCGTCCGGGAGACGGTGGCATGAGCCGCCTGCAGCACTTCGGGTGGTTCCTCGCCCGGGGCTTCGGCCCTCAGGGGTGGGGCTATCCATCCCTGGACTGGGACTACGACTGGACACGACCGGAGATCTACCAGGAGGCCGCGCGCACCCTCGAGCAGGCCGGATTCGACCTCGTGATCGTCGAGGACAGCCCCTCCCTCGGCTCAGCGGACACGATCGATCTGCGCGTGCGTCACGCGTTCGGCGGCCCGAAGCACGATCCCCTGCTGCTCGCGCCGTACCTCTTCCAGGCGACCCGTCACCTCGGGGTCGTGCCGACCGTGAATCCGGCGGCCTCGCTGCCGTACACGTCGGCGCGCCAGTTCGCGACGCTGCAGCATCTGAGCGGGCACCGGCTCGGCCTCAACGTGGTCACCGACACCGGCAGCGCCCGTCACTTCTCCGCGGCCCCGCAGCTCGGCCACGACGAGGCGTACGACCGTGCCGAGGAATGGCTCGCCGGCATCCGCGCGCTCTGGCGGAGCTGGGACGAGGGCGCCCTGGTCGCCGACCCCGCGTCCGGCGTCTATGCGGACGGCACCCGCACGCGCCCGGTGCAGCACCGCGGGGCGCACTACGACTTCGACGGCCCCTTGAACGCCCTGCCCTTCACGGACGGGGAGCCGACCATCGTCTCCCCCGGCGGCTCGGGGCGCGGCCTGGCGTTCGCGGGTGCCAACTCGGACGTCCAGCTCGCGCTCGCACCGCTGCACGAGAAGGCGGTACGGGAGTATCGGCAGCGCGTGCACGACGCCGCGATCGCCCGGGGACGCCGTGCCGAGGACGTCAAGATCCTCTTCGCGATCCAGCCCGTGATCACGGCGTCCGCCGAGGAGGCCGACCGGATCGTGGCCGCCTCCGCACGCCCGGACGACGCCGCACTCGCGCAGATCGCCCGGAAGCAGTCGAGTGATCTGGAAACCGATCTCACGGCCCTCGATCTGGACCGTCCCCTCGACCCTTCGGTCTTCGGAGCCCATGTCTCCCGCGGGAGCACCCAGCGGCTGATCGGCGACCGCGGAGAGGATGCCCCGCTCCGCGCGCATCTCACCGCACTCGCCCGCACCGGCCGGCTGCACGACCGCAGCGGTTTCGTGGGCACCGCAGAGGAGTTCGCCGATCTCGTCGAGGAGCTCGGTGAGTGGGGCAACGACGGCGTGCTGCTCTGGGGCGACTTCCACCCCGTGACCCTGCACCGCACGCTCGACGAGCTGGTGCCGATCCTCCGCCGCCGCGGGCTGCTCCGGCGCGAGTACGCGGACGGCGGCCTGCAGGCCAACCTGCAGTCGTTCTGACCCGCTCCGCGCGGACTCAGTCTCCGACGTGAGCGACGCGCTTCTCCGCTCGCTTCTCCCTGGACGACGCGATCAGGCTCGCGATCGTCGCGACCGTCATCGACACGAGGATCACGCCGAGCGACACCATGTTGTCGATGTCGGGCACCCACTCCACGTGCTCGCCGCCGTTGATGAACGGGAGCTCGTTGACGTGCAGCGCGTGCAGGATCAGCTTGATGCCGATGAACCCGAGGATGACGGCGATGCCGTAGTGCAGGTAGCGGAGGCGGTCCAGGAGGTCGCCGAGGAGGAAGTAGAGCTGGCGCAGCCCCATGAGGGCGAAGATGTTCGCGGCGAAGACGAGGAAGCCGTTCGTCGTGATCTCGAAGATCGCGGGGATCGAGTCGATCGCGAAGATGAGGTCCGTGACGCCGATCGTGATGAACACGATGATCATCGGCGTCCACATGCGCGTCCCGTCGACGGTCGTGCGGATCTTCGAGCCGTCGTAGGTCTCGCTGATGTCGATCCGACGGCGGAGCAGCCGGACGATGAAGTTCTCGCGCTTGACGTCGTCCTCGTGCTCGCCCTCCGGCATCGCCTGCCGGATGGCGGTGTAGACGAGGAAGGCGCCGAACAGGTAGAAGATCGGCGAGAAGTTCTCGATGATCGTCACGCCCACGAGGATGAAGAGCCCGCGCAGGACTAGCGCGATGATGATCCCGACCATCAGCACCTGCTGCTGCAGACGTCGCGGCACCGCGAACTGCGCCATGATCAGCACGAAGACGAACAGGTTGTCGACGGAGAGGCTGTACTCCAGCGCCCACCCGGTGATGAAGTCCCCGGCGTTCTGCCATCCGCCCACATTGCCCAGCAGCACCGCGAAGAGCAGCGCGAGGCCCACGTAGAACACGACCCACAGCGTCGACTCCTTGGTGGAGGGGATGTGCGGGCGCAGCCGGATGAGGAGCAGGTCGCCGATCAGGATGATCGTGAGGACGACCATCGACGTGATCTCGAACCAGACGGGGATGTCCACGGGCGCTGTGCACCTTTCGCGAGGGGTCGGGAATGAGTCGAAAGTCTCTCCCCCGCAGATGTGCGGCGCGCGCCCGGAGCAGCGGTGTCGATGCTCGTGATGACGTTACGCGCGGATTCGGGATACTCCCTCTCGCCCGGGCCATGCTACCGGAGGTGGGAGCCGCGCGGACGAGGAAGTCCCCACCCGCTGCGGATCCGATGCCGTGCTGAGACGATGGGTCATCCGCCGACACTCTCGAGGGAGAGACACCGAACGGAACAAGGATGCCCGCGCAGACGAGTGACCAGCGATGGGCCGCCCAGGCGGCGGCCGGCGATCAGAGCGCCTTCCGCGCGCTGTACCGCGCCCACGTGCGCCCCGTGTACTGGATCGCCCACGGGATCCTGGGCTCCCCCGCCGACGCGGAGGACGTGGCGCAGGAGACCTTCGTGGTCGCCTGGCGGAAGCTTCCGGATCTGGAGCTGCAGGGAGAGTCGATCCTCCCCTGGCTCGCGACGATCTGCCGCTTCCAGTCCGCGAACCGGCTGCGCCAGCGCCGTCGCGACCAGGCGCACACGACGGACGCGGCGGACGATCAGCTCCCGGACGTCGTCAGCGTCGAGGAGCACGTGATCACGGCGGCGCTCGCCGCGAGGATCGCCGCGGAGGTGGGCACCCTGAGCGAGCTCGACCGGGAGATCTTCCGGCTGTGCGCGTCCGAGGGCTACGCGTACCAGGCCGCCGCCGACGAGCTCGGCGTGACGCACGCCGTCGTCCGGAACCGTCTCTCACGCGTGCGCACCCAGCTGCGCGGCGCCGTCAAGGAAGTGAGGGACGCATGAACCACCAGACCCCGCAGGAGAGCCTCCCGCCGCTGTCGGACGCGACCGTCGCCCGGATCGAGGAGGCCGTCTTCACCGAGATCCGCAGCGAGCGGCGCCCGCTGTCTCCGCGAACCGAACGCGCCCGGAACCGTCGACGCCGATGGCTCACCGCCGGAGGGATCGCGGCGGCCTTCGTCGTCGGGGTCCTGGTGACCCCGCCGATCCTCGGCGCCGTCGGAGGCGGCGGCTCGTCCGTATCCACAGCGGACGGCACCGCGGGCTGGTCGACCGACGAGGCGGGCTCGGCCGTGCCGGACCGCGCCGTCGAAGGGGCGACCCTTCCCGGCACCGTCGGATCGGACGCCGCGGCGTCTGCCGAGGACGCCCGTGACATCGTCGCCACCGCCCAGGCGTCGGTGCAGGTGCGGGACGTCGCCGACGCCGCATCCGCCATCGGCGATCTCGCCGTCGAGCACGGCGGCTACGTCGAGAGCACCGAGGTCGGCCGAGCGGTCTCGTCGGATGCCCCCGCCGAAGCGGCTCCCGCGGATTCCGGGTACGGCTGGATCACGATCCGCATCCCCGCCGACGATCTGACCACGGTGATCGCCGCCCTCGGCGACACCGGTGAGGTGTTGTCGTCCTCCGTCACGAAGCAGGACGTCACCGCCACGGCGATCGACCTCCGCGCCCGCGTGGAGTCGACCCGTGCGTCGGTGCAGCGGCTCACGGAACTCATGGGGCAGTCGGGCACTGTCGCCGATCTCATCGAGGCCGAAGTCGCGCTCACCGATCGCCAGGCGCAGCTCGAGTCGTACGAACAGCAGCTCGCCGCGCTGGAGGACCAGGTGGCCCTGTCGTCGCTCACCGTGGAGCTGTCCCGCAGCGGCACCACGGCGTCGGCAGACCCCGCCGGCTTCGGCGACGGTCTGCTGGCCGGGTGGAACGGGCTCGTGGTCTCACTCAACGCCCTGGTGATCGCGGTCGGCTTCCTCCTCCCCTGGCTCGCGGTGGTCGCTGTCGTCGTGCTGGTCGTCTGGCTCGTCCGCCGCAGCCGCCGGCGCCGGAAAGCGGCGTCCGCTTCGCCTCGCACGGAGGAATAGCGCGCAGTTCCGGGGTATACAAGAAGTCTTGTGCGTCTCCGCACCGCTGCATAGCCTTCGGGGCGTGGAAGACATCTCCGTGATCACCGCCGTGCACCATCCGCTGCGGCGCCGCATCTACGACTATCTGCTGCTGTACGGCACCTCGCAGGTGACCGCCCTCGCCCGTGCGCTCGACAGCCAGGTCGGCAGCATCAGCCATCACCTCAGGATGCTCGAGCGGGCCGGGATCGTCGAGCGTGCTGCCGATCCGACCGGCGACCGGCGCACGAGCTGGTGGACCGTCGCCCGGCGCGGTCTCACCTGGTCGGTGGAGGACTTCGTCGACTCCCCCGCCGATGCCCTTCTCGCCCGGGAAGCACAGCGGCAGGGCATCCGCATGCAGATCGACCGCCTCCAGCGCTGGCACCGACGCCGAGGGGAGCCCGCCGTCGCGGCCTACGACGCCTCCAACACGGAGACCACCGCGTGGGCGACCCCGGAGGAACTGCGCGACCTCTCCGCGCGCGTGCTGGACGTGGTGCGGGACTGGCAGGCCTCGATCGACGAAGGCGACGGCCAGGCGCGCACGCCCGTCTTCTTCTTCGCCCACGCGTTCCCCACGGAGCCGTGATGACCGCGCTCACCCCGCCCCTCGAGCTCACCAGTCCTCCTTCGTTCCGGCGTGACCGGATGGTGCACGCGTGGATCGGCGTGAAGGCTCTGTCCGACGCCGGCGACGCCGTGTGGACGATCGCGTTGGCGTGGACGGCCGTGCAGATCGCCTCCCCCGCCGTCGCCGGACTCATCGTCGCCGCCGGCACGGTTCCGCGCGCGATGGTGCTGCTCTTCGGCGGGGTCATCGCGGATCGCGCCGACGCCCGCCGGGTGATGATCGTCTGCAATGCGGTGCGTGTGGGGGTGCTCGTCGCTGCCGCCGTGCATACGGTCTCGCATGCGCCCACCGTGCCCGTCCTGCTCGCCGCCGCCGTGGCGTTCGGGGTGTGCGACGCTTTCTACGAACCCTCCGCCGGCACCATCGGGCGACAGCTGGTACGCACCGACGATCTCCCCTCCTACGCGGCCGTCATCCAGACGGCGTCGCGCCTCGGCACGATGGGGGGCGCCGCACTGGGCGGCCTGCTCGTCGCCCAAGCCGGTCTCGCGGGGAGCGCATCCGCGAACGCGGTGACCTTCGCCCTGGTCGTCGGGTTCCTGGCGATCGTCCTGCGCCCGCGGTTCCGGCTCGCCCGGGCCCCGCGCACCTCGTCCCTGCGCGCTATCGGCGCGGCGTTCGCCCACCTCGGAGCGAACCCCACGACGCGCACTCTCGTCATCGCCCTCTCCGGACTCAATCTCGCCGTGGGCCCCGCCATCGGCATCGGCCTGGCTCTGCGGGCGCACGACGAGGGTTGGGGGGCTCCCGCGGTCGGCCTCTTCGAGGGCCTCCTCGGCCTCGGCGCCGCTGTGGGGGCTGCCGCGGTCGCGAGATGGCGGCCGCGCCACGAGGCGCGGAGAGGGTTCGGCGCGCTCCTCGTCCAGGGAGCGGGAATCGTCGCGCTCGGGTTCGGCCCCGTCTGGACCGTGGCCGTCGCCGCCACCGTCGTCGGCGCCACCGCGGGCTACGCCTCCGTGCTGCTGAGCGCGACCTTCGCCGCGACGGTGGACACCGCCTTCCTCGGTCGGATGGGGTCCCTCACCCGGCTCGGCGACGACTGCCTGATGCCGCTCGCGATGGCGGGCTTCGGCGCGCTCGCGACCGTCACCGCCGTCTGGGTGCCGTTCGTCGTGGCCGGTGGTGCGATGACGGCGCTCATGCTCGTGCCGCTCCGGGCTCGCGCGTTCCGGACCCTGTCGCTGCGCGCGGATGACTGACGCGCACGCCCGGGAACGGCGAAAGCCCCCCGGGGAACCGGAGGGCTTTCGTCGTGTTGTGTGACCCCAGCGGGATTCGAACCCGCGTTACCGCCGTGAGAGGGCGGCGTACTAGGCCGCTATACGATGGGGCCGTCTTGCGGAACTTTTCCGTTCCGCGACAACCGTTCAAGTATGCCACGGCGATTCTCACTGCGCCAAATCGAGGCCAGTCCACCCGAGATCCCGGGCGTGGCGCGCCGATTTCCGTTTGCCGCAGACCCCGGGAAGGAGTTGACTCGTCTCATGCGCGTCACCAAGTTCGAACATGCCACCCTCCGCCTGGACCAGAACGACGACACCCTCCTGATCGATCCGGGATCCTTCACAGCCCCGCTGCACGACCTCAGCGGACTGGTCGCCATCGTGCTCACGCACGAGCACCCCGACCACTGGACGCCGGAGCACCTCGACCGGATCCTCCGCGCGGCCCCCGGGACCCCGATCTTCGGGCCGGAGGGCGTGGCGAAGGCGGCGGAGGGCTACGAGGTCACGGTCGTCTCCCCCGGCGACACCGTGGAGGTCGGCGCCTTCACTCTGCGCTTCTTCGGTGGCACGCACGCAGTGATCCACTCCTCGATCCCGACGATCGACAACGTGGGCGTGCTCGTCAACGACACGTTCTACTACCCCGGCGACTCGTATGCGGTACCGGAAGGCGTCGAGGTCGGCACCCTCGCCGCGCCGCTCGGAGCCCCGTGGCTCAAGATCGGGGACGCCATCGACTACGTCCTGGCCGTGAAGCCCCGACGGGCGTTCGGCACGCACGACATGACCCTGTCCGTGATCGGCAAGAACATGCACCGGCAGCGGCTGCAGTGGGCGACCGAGCAGGGCGGCGGCGAGTTCCTCGTGCTCGAGCCCGGCGACACCATCGATCTGTGAGCGGACCACGCCGCCTCCTGCCCGCCCCGACCCCGCGACTCGCCTTCCGGGAGATGATCGCGGACGATCTCGACGACATGGCGGCGCTCCTGGGTGATCCGGAGGTCATGGCGTACTACCCCGCGCCCAAGTCGCGAGCGGAAGCCGCCGAGTGGATCGCGCGGATGCAGCAGCGCTACCGCGAGGACGGCCACGGTCTCTGGATCGTCGAGACGCACGACGGCGATTTCCTCGGCGACTGCGGCCTCACCTGGCAGTCGGTGAACGGCGCTCCCGTGCTCGAAGTCGGCTACCACGTCCGCGCCGATCGCCAGCGCCGAGGCTATGCCACCGAGGCCGCACGCGCCTGTGTCGACCTCGTCGCGCGGACCTTCGCTCCCGCGCTCCTCACCGCCATCATCCACCCCGCGAACGAGGCGTCCCGCGGTGTGGCGGAGAAGCTCGGCATGACCCACATCGATGACGATCGCGCCCATCCGTGGATCGTGCGCACGGTGATGGGCATGACCGTGGAGGCCGCGACCTAGCCCTGAGCGCCACGCACCCGCAGGTCACGCGCGAGGTGGTCGCGCTGCTCGATGAGGAGTCGTCGCAGCGCCGCCGGGGCCTCGGGGCTGGCCGACAGCCAGGAATCGACGAGATCCAGCGACGAACGGGCGGGGAACAGCCCGATCACCAGCCGACGAGCGATCTCGATGCTCCGGTCCGTCCACGCGGTCCCGATCCGCGCGAAGTACTCCTCGTCGTAGGACTCGATGAGGTCACGGCGGCCACCGGCGCGGAAGCCGCCGATCTCGGCATCGAGATGGTCGTTCGTCAGCGACTGGTCTTCCCACGCGGCGGTCCAGGCGGCCCCGCGTACCGCCGCGTCGGGGACGGAGGCGCGGGCGCGGCGGGCGGCGGTGCGTCCGTCGCCGGTGTCGTCCCTCTCCTCCTCGGCCGCGATGTCCGAGGCGTCGGCGTGACCGGTCGTGACGAGGGCTGTGAGGAGCTGCCAGCGCAGATCGGGATCCACGACGAGGCCCTCCGGCACGTCGCCGTCGAGCAGGGCCCGGACCTCCGCGTGGTGGACGTCATCGAACGCCGAGGCGGCTGCCAGCGCACGCGCCCAGGAGAGCTGGGCGTCGCTGCCGGCGTCCGCCTGCTGCAGTGCCGCCCACGTCGTCTCGGTCCAGGCGCGCTGCTCCGCGGCGCGTCGGTCATCGGGGACGAAGTGCCGCAGCGCGAACGCGGCGTCGAGGAGGGCCGCAGCCAGCAGACCGCCGTTCGACTCCCGCGGTGCGTGCGCGCGCACGATCGCGACGAAACGGGCGGCATCGAGCTCGCCGTCCCGGGTGGCGTTCCACAACGACGACCACACGAGCGCCCGGGCGAGCGGGTCCTCGATGTCCGAGAGGGATTCCTCGACGGTGCGGAGCGACCACTCGTCCAGGCGCGCCTTCGCGTAGGTGAGGTCGTCGTCGTTGAGCAGCACGAGATCGGCCTCGGGGAGCTCGATCTCGACCCGCTCCCCGATCAGGTCCAGCTCCCGCTGCTCCCGACGCACGATCCGGTCGTCCACGCGGTCGTACAGTCCGATCCGCAGGCGGTGCGGACGGACGTCGTCCTGGACGAGGTGCTGTGCGCCGTCGGCGTCGGTCTCCACCCAGATGGTCGAGACGCCCGTCGTCTGCAGCCAGGCGCCCGCCCAATCGGTCATGTCCCTGCCGGACACCGCGCTGAGCTCGACGAGGAAGTCGTCGAGGGTGGTGTTGCCGAACGCGTTGGCCGCGAAGTACCGCCGGGCGCCTTCGAAGAACGCCTCGTCGCCCACGAACGCGACGAGCTGCTTCAGCACCGAGGCGCCCTTGGCGTAGGTGATGCCGTCGAAGTTCAGCTTCGCGGCCTCCAGGTCGGGGATGTCGGCGACGATGGGGTGCGTCGTCGGCAGCTGGTCCTGCTGATAGGCCCAGGCCTTGCGCCGCATGGCGAACGTCACCCACGCGTCGTGGAACCGGGTGGCCACCGCCGAGGCGTGCGATCCCATGTAGTCGGCGAAGGACTCCTTGAGCCAGAGGTCGTCCCACCACGTCATCGTGACGAGGTCGCCGAACCACATGTGCGCCATCTCGTGCAGGATCGTGTTGGCCCTGCCTGCCCGCTGCGCCTCGGTGGCAGCACCACGCGAGAGGTAGCCTTCCGTGAAGGTGACCAGGCCGGGGTTCTCCATCGCGCCGAGGTTGTACTCGGGGACGAAGATCTGGTCGTACTTGCCCCACGGGTAGGGATAGGCGAAGGCGTCGGTGAAGAAGTCGAGCCCCTGCCGGGTGACCTCGAGGATCTCGTCGGCCTCGAGGTGCTCGACGAGCGAGCGGCGGACGAGCACGCCGAGGGCCACTCGCTGCTCGTCTCTGGTCCACTTCCCGTCGACACGGGCGTACGGGCCGGCCGCGACCGCCGTGATGTAGCTCGAGATCGGCAGCGTGGGGGCGAACTGCACGCGCTGGACGCCGACGCCGAGGTCGACGTGGGCCGGCGACTGGTTCGAGAGCACCTCCCACCCGGACGGCGCGTCGATGACGAAGGTGTACTCCGCCTTCATGTCCGGCTGCTCGAAGCAGGCCATCACGCGACGGGAGTCCGCGGGCTCGTACTGCGTGTAGAGGTAGGTGCGGTCGTCAGCCGGGTCGTGGAACCGGTGCAGGCCCTCCCCCGACCGGCTGTAGGCGCCGACCGCTTCGATGCGCACGACGTTCGACGCCGCGAGGTCGTCGATCGTGAGGCGCGCCCCGTCGTAGACGACGTCCCGCTCCTCCCCGTTCACCTCGACGCGCCGGACCTCCTCGCCGATGAAGTCCAGCCACGTGCTCTGGACCGCCGCATCGAACTCCAGGACCGTCGTCGTCGGGAAGCCCGTGCGCGCCCGCTCCGGGGCTCCGGTCAGGTCCAGCTCGACGCGGATGCGGTGCAGGGTGATCGCGGAGGATCGCGCCGCGGTCTCCTCACGGGTCAGGTTCGCGGTGTGCATCCCTCCATCCTGGCATCTTCCCGAGGTCAGCTGGGGAGCTCCCGCGGCCTCATCCGCGCCGCCCGGCACCGCGCCGGTTGACCTTCCGCGACGTCTCGGGCCCGCCCAGCAGCCGCCGGATCGCCGTCTCCGGGGTCACATCGAGGTCGAGCGTCCTCCCCCGGCCGTACTGACGGAACACCCGAGGGTCGATGTAGCTGTTGCGGGCGACGGCAGTCGTGTTGCCCAGGGCGGTCGCCGCCGCCTGCACCGCGAGGCGCTCGGCCTGGTTCCGCTGTCCGCGGCGGTCGAGGACGCCGATGCGGGCCAGGGCGTCTGCGGCGATGATCGTGCCGTGGAGGGTGCGGAAGTCCTTGGCGGAGAAGCTGGCCCCCAGCACGTCCTTGAGGTACGTGTTGACCTCGGCGGGCGTGATCTTCACCCGCCGCCGGCCTTTCCGGTAGGCCAGGAGGAAGGCGGTGGAGGCGCCGCTCGCGAAGTCGGTGAGGGCATCGGCGAGGGATTCGTCGGTGATCTCGATCGCGGCGGTCTGTCCGCTCTTCGCCGGGAAGGACAGGGCGACATCGCCGCCGTCGATGCGGACGTCGCGGCGGCGGAGCGTGGTCAGGCCGCGGCTGCCGTGGCGCGCCAGGTAGCGTTCCGAACCGATCCGCAGCGCGGCGTCGTCGAGCAGGCGGAAGGCGATCGCGAGGGCTCGCTCCTTCGTCTGGCCGTCCTCCTTGAGAGCCTTGGTGACCTGCGCGCGGGCGCTGGGCAGGGCCGCGGCGAGGTCCAGTGCGCGGACGAACTTGCGACGGTCGCGGGAGACCCGCCAGAGCGGGTGGTAGAGGTACTGCTTGCGACCGGCGGTGTCGATCCCCACGGCCTGGATGTGCGCGAGCGGGTCGGCCGCGATCCACACGTCCTGCCACGCCGGCGGGATCACCAGGTCGCTGATGCGTTCGCGATCCGCCTCGGGCGCAGGCTCCCCCATCGGATCGACGTACCGGAATCCCGAGCTCGTCCGCTTCCGCGTGAAGCCCGGGTCCTGACCGGGTACCACTCGCACCAGTCGCGCCATGCGTCTCTCCTCCCGCCGTGCAGCTCCTCCGAGTGTGGAGTGACCCCGGTCTCGGCGGGAAGGGAGTGGCGTCTCACCCCGCCGGCGTGCTATCCGCGTCGGCGTCCTTCGCGAAGACCGCCCGCATGTGGTCGCTGGTGAGGAAGTCAGCGATGCCGATCATGATCAGGCTGAAGACGATCTGCTCGGTGACCATCCAGACCGGATAGAGACCGGGGATCGCCGCCATGACGAGCGTGATGACCGGGAAGATCTGCGCGAACAGCCGCAGTCGGAGGTAGGCCCAACGCCATCCGCGGCGCGCACGCCACGCGAAGTAGAACAGCGTCGCCGTCATCGCCAGCACCACGAGCGTGCGCATCCACACGGCGAAGGGCACGCTGTCCCCGTCCGCGGCGAGCACGAGCGCGACCACGACAGCGCCCACCCCGAGCACCAGCTCGGCGACGAGGAGCCAGAGGATCCAGGTGAAGGCACGGACCGTCCTGGGGTGAGTGCGGCCGGCGTCGCTGATCAGCACGCCGGCCTGCCGCCCACCCGCGATCCGGTCGAGACGGAGGAAGAGCGGTTCGAGGGCCATGCTCGGAGCCTAGACCGGCGGCGTCCGCTCGACCTCGTCCGTTCGATGGACCTCGACGCCGCCGTTGGCCGCTTCCGGGAGCACCCGCTCCAGCACCATCGCCAGCACGCCGACGGCGAGACTGCCCGCCACCATGACCGCGATGAACCACCCGCTGACGCCGACGCCGAGGAGCACCCCCGCGACGAGCGGGCCGAGGATCGCTCCGCCCTGGAAAGCGGCGGAGTTGAGGGCGTTGTAGCGGCCGCGAGTGCGGTCGGTCGCGAGATCGTTGTAGATGGCGGGGATCGTCGGCTGCATCATGGTCTCCCCGAACGCGAAGACGCCCATGAACGCGATCACCGCGATCGCGGCCGTGACCGAGTCGGGGAGCAGACCCGCGGCACCGAGCATGACCCAAGAGACGGCCCAGATGAGCGCCATGACCTGCATGACCCTGGTGCGGCGGCGACCGTTGATGAGGCGGAGGACGGCGAACTGCAGCAGCACGATGACAGCCGTGTTCACCGCGAACGAGACGCCGACCACGGCGGTCGACACCTGGGCGATCTGACGGGCGTAGGCGGGGAAGCCCGCCTCGATCTGTCCGTACCCGATGAAGACGGAGAAGAAGGTCAACAGCGTCATCCACAGCACCGCCGGTCGACGGAGGATCTCCCGGTAGCCGCCCTCGGTGGTCACCGCCGGGTCGGGCTCCGCCTGCGTGCGCACGTGCCGGAGCGGACCCAGGAGCAGTGCCAGCGGGATGAGGCTCGTGGCCGCGTCGATGAGGAAGATCGTGGTGAAGGTCGACGGCTCCGTCACGTCGACGAAGAAGCCGCCGATGATGCCGCCCACGCCGATGCCGAGGTTGACGAGGGCGAAGTTCACGCCGAAGTACTGCTGACGGACCTCGCCGTCGACCACCGAGGCGATGAGCGCGTTGAAGCCGGGCCAGGAGACCCCGAAGTTGACCCCGATGAGCACGACCGCGACGGTCGCGACGGCGGGATGCGTGGCGTAGGCGAGGAGCGTGCACCCCGCGATCATCGAGAGCAGTCCCACGATCAGCACACGGCGGGCGCCGAAGCGGTCGATGAGCGTACCGCCGGGGCCCGTGACGACGAGCCCCGTGATCGCGATGAGGCTCATGAGCGCCCCGGAGAACCCGAGATCGAAGCCGCGGACCTCGTGGAGGTAGATGATCGTGAACGGCAGCGTCATCCCCCGCCCGAGCGTCTGGATCGCCACGGTCGACAGCAGCCAGCGCCCCTCGGTGGGCAACGCGTTCCAGAAAGACCTCATACCGATCACCTCGTCATTGTTCCAGGAGCCGCGGACATCGGATGACCGCCGGGCTCCCGGGAGCAAAGCCGATATTCTGCGAACATGCCCGTGTCGTTCGAAGACTTCCGCTCCGCCCTGCTCCACGCACCGACCCGTGAGGCCTGGGGCCTCGTGCTCACCGATGCCGAGGCGCAGCAGGTCGCCGCGGACGAGCAGGCGAGCCGGGCCTGGTACGACTACTGGCTCGCCACCACGGCGCCGGCGACGCCCGCCCCCGCGGCGGCAGGGCTCGGCGGACACGAACTCCCCAGCGCCGCAGCGCCCGGGTTCGCTGCGGCGCCGCCGCCGGCACCGGCCGCGCAGGGACCCGTCTCCTCCGGTGGGCCGGAGATCGCGTTCCCCGCTTCGGAGAGCACCGGGAGGAAGAGCCGGGTCGGCCTCTGGGTGACGCTGGGCATCGTGGGCGCGCTGCTGCTGATCGCCGCGATCGTCACGGTGTTCGCGTTCACGACCGCACGCCACTGGACCAAGGTCGACGTGCCGGAGAAGCCCGAGACCTTCCACAGCGAGGAGTACGAGACCGGCAAGTACCTCGTCGCCGACGACGGCGTGAGCCCGTGCGCGGTGGACCAGGACTGGACGGACTGCATCGGCCTCATGGAGGCCGAGTACGCGGGCGCATGCGCCGGGGTCGACCTCGTCCCCGCCGCCGCGGACCTGTGCGCCCAGCACCGCGCCGAGATCGACCGGATGATCGCGGAGGACGCGGACGGGATGTACGTGGCCTCCCTCGGCGATTTCGGACACCTCACCCGGACGCCCGAGACGGCGACGCGCCAGGTCTCGAACGACGATGCCGAGCCGGCCGTCACGCATGAGGCCGTGTGCTATCTGGGGTTCCTGGGAGAGTGCGAGTAGCGCTTCACCATCCGCGGGTCTCGCCGGGGAGGCCGACCGAGCGTATCGTCGGGCACAGACCTGATCGGGTCGGGGACGAGGTGTCGACATGTGCCGGTGGCTGGCGTATGTGGGAGAACCGCTGCACCCGTCGGAGGTGATCCTCGACGCGCGACATTCGCTCGTGGCGCAGTCCCTGGACTCGCCACTCGGCGCGGAGACCGTGAACGGGGACGGGTTCGGCCTCGGCTGGTATCCGGTGTCGAACCGTGAGGACTCGGGGCAGCCGCCGGGGCCCGCGCTGTTCCGGAGCATGGAGCCCGCCTGGAACGATCTGAACCTGCGCGAGATCTCCCGCATGATCCGCAGCCCGCTGTTCTTCAGCCATGTGAGAGCCGCCGCCGGGCCGCCGGTTCAGCAGACCAACTGCCACCCGTTCCGGCACGCGAACTGGCTCTTCATGCACAACGGCGGCCTGACGGACTTCCTGACGGTGAAACGCGACCTCACTCTCGCCGTCGATCCCTCCCTCTACCCGGAGATCCAGGGCACCACCGACTCCGAGGTGCTGTTCCACCTCGCCCTGACACTCGGCCTGCAGGACGATCCGATCGCGGGGATGCGGGCGGCCATCCGGGAGGCCGAGCGAGTGGGCCACGAGCATGGCATCCGCTTCCCGGTGCAGGGCACCTTCGCGGTCTCCGACGGCGCCACCGTGTGGGCGATCCGCTATTCGACCGCCGGACGCTCCCGCTCCCTCTTCCACTCCACCGACATCGAGACTCTTCGTCGGATGTACCCCGATGCGGAACGTCTTCGCGTCTTCGGTCGCCGGGCGCACGTGATCGTCTCCGAGCCGCTGAACGATCTGCCCGGTGCGTTCGAAGAGGTCCCCGAATCCACGGTCTCGATCCTCGACGAGGCGGGCTACCGGTACGAGCCCTTCCTCGAAGCTGCGTGAGCACTGACGTTCCTGCCGGGGGAACGAGAAAACCCCCACCGGAGCGGGGGTTTTCGAAGTGCTGGGGTACCTGGACTCGAACCAAGAACAACTGAACCAGAATCAGCCGTGTTGCCAATTACACCATACCCCAAGGGCGAAACCGGAGCCTCGCACCGAGAGTCAAGCTTACCCGAGCGGCGACCGATCACCAAAACCACCGGTGCCGTGTCGCCGCTCGGGCGCGTCGCGGATCAGTTCGCGAGGAACGCCGAGAGCGCGCGCAGGCGGCGCAGCGACTCGTCCTTGCCCAGCAGCTCCATCGACTCGAACAGGGGCGGCGAGACGCGGCGGCCGGTGATGGCCACGCGCGGCGGCCCGTAGGCCACGCGCGGCTTGAGCTCGAGGTTCTCCACGAGCGCCGTCGAGAGCGCCTCCTGGATCTTCTCCGGGGTGAAGTCGGCGACCGGCTCCAGCGCGGTGACGCAGGCGTCCAGCACCGCGGCGGCGTTGGCCGGCAGCCCCTTGAGCGCATCCGCGTCGTACGACACCTCGTCGCGGAACAGGAAGCCGAGCATGCCCGGCACCTCGCCCAGCAGCTGCACGCGCTCCTGCACCAGCGGCGCCGCGCGGAAGGCGAGGACGAGCTGCTCGTGGGTCGGCTCGTCGAACAGACCGGCCGCGGCGAGGTACGGCACCGTGCGCTCGGCGAAGTCCTTCACGTCGAGCATGCGGATGTGGTCGCCGTTGATCGACTCGGCCTTCTTCTGGTCGAAGCGGGCCGGGTTGGGGTTCACGTTCTCGATGTCGAACGCGGCGATGAACTCGTCGAGCGAGAACACGTCGCGGTCCGGGCCGATCGACCAGCCCAGGAGCGCGAGGTAGTTCAGGAGGCCCTCATGGATGAAGCCGCGCTCCCGGTGCAGGAACAGATCGGCCTGGGGGTCACGCTTGGAGAGCTTCTTGTTGCCGGTCTCCCCCAGCACGAGCGGCATGTGGGCGAACCGCGGCACGAACGTCGTCACACCCGCGTCGATGAGAGCGGCGTAGAGCGAGAGCTGGCGCGCGGTGGAGGGCATGAGGTCTTCGCCGCGGAGCACGTGCGTGATGCCCATCAGCGCGTCGTCGACGGGGTTCACGAAGGTGTACAGCGGCACCCCGTTCGGGCGCACGACGACGAAGTCCGGGAAGGAGCCCGCGGGGAAGGTGACCTCGCCGCGGATGAGGTCGACGTACGTGAGGTCCTCGTCCGGCACCCGCAGGCGGAGGGCGGGCTGCCGGCCCTCGGCGCGGAAGGCGGCCTTCTGCTCGTCGGTGAGGTTACGGTCGAAGTTGTCGTAGCCGAGCTGCTTCGCGCGGCCGTTGGCCTCGTTGCGGGCGTCGATCTCCTCGGCCGTCGAGTAGCTCTCGTAGAGCGCGCCCGTCGCGAGGAGCTTGTCGATCACCTCGCGGTAGATGTCGTGCCGCTCGGACTGCCGGTACGGGGCGTGCGGGCCGCCGACCTCGACACCCTCGTCCCAGTCGATCTTCAGCCACGCGAGCGCGTCGACGAGCTGGCGGAAGCTCTCCTCGCTGTCGCGCGCGGCGTCGGTGTCCTCGATGCGGAACACCATCTTCCCGCCGTTGTGACGGGCATAGGCCCAGTTGTACAGAGCCGTGCGGACCATGCCGACGTGCGGCAGCCCCGTCGGAGAGGGGCAGAAGCGGACGCGGACGTCGGCGCCGCTGGCGGTCGTGGTGAGGGGATGCGGAGTAGCCATAGCCCTTCGATTCTACGGGTGCGGGCGGGTCAGCCCCGGCGCGAGACCGCCACCGCCGCGCGGTGCTCCAGGGGCAGCACTGTTCCCACCCGATGCGCCGCGACCGTCTCCTCGAACCCCGCGCGGAACCGGCGGCGCTCGGCCGTGGAGAGCAGGGCGTACTGGGCGCCGGCGCCGGCCACACCCCCTTCGACGGAGGTCCACAGCGCGCCGGGGTCGGCCTCCCACGTCCAGGTGTGCTCGGTGACCACGACCTCCGGGAGCCCGGCGTCGGTGAGCACGTCCGCGAAGCCGTCCGGGGTGCGTGCGAAGTCCTCTTCGGCGGGGAGCCTCTCCCCCGCGTACGGCGGCAACCCCGCGCGTTCGACGACCTCCGCCCAGAACCACGACGGCGAACGGGTCCAGATCGTCGCGGCGACCGGACCACGCGCGACCCGACCCAGCTCGCGGGCGGCGGTCCGCGGGGAGGAGACGTGGTTCAGCACGAAGTTCGCCACGGCGGCATCGAAGGACCCGTCGCCGAAGGGCAGCGTCGGCAGCCCGCCCTCGACGATGCGCAGCGTCGGGTGCTCCCGGTGGGCGACGGCACGCATCGTCGGCTCGGGCTCGCAGGCTGTGACGTCCCATCCCCGGCGTGCGAAGCGGGACGTGAGACGGCCTTCCCCCGCGCCGACGTCCAGCAGGCCACGACCCTCCGCCGGGCCGAGTGCGGCGGTAAGAGGCTCGAAGGTCCCGGCGCACAGGGCGGCGTACGAAGCGGCATAGGCCTCTCCGACGCCGTCCCAGGCCTTCACCGCGCGCTGCTCCGGGCGAGCGGTGACAGCGCGACGATCGCGAGGACGAGCACCGAGGCCGCGATGCCGAGCCCGGCGTACTGGAAGTTCGACAGCACGATGCCGGCGAGGACGGACCCGGCGGCGGCGGACAGGCTCATCAGCGAGTCGCTGCGTCCCTGACGACGAGTGCGCACCTCGGGCGCGGAGGCTTCGGTGAGCAGCGCGGCACCGGCGACCGTCGCGGCACTCCAGCCGAGGCCGAGGAGGATGAGGGCGACCATGACGCCCCACGCCTCGGTGCCCGCGAAGACGGCGAAGGCCAGGGCGCCGCCGAGCAGAGCCTGCCCGAGCAGCACCACGCGCAGCCGCCCCCAGCGGTCGGCCAGCACGCCGAACACCGGCGAGAGCGCGTACATGCCGCCGACGTGCAGCGCGATGGTGATGCCGACGAGCGCTGAGACGTCCGCCGGTGTCGCCGCCGCACCGTGAGCGCCGTGGGCCATGTGCGAGAGATGCACCGGGGTCATCGCCATGACCGACGCCATCACCACGTGCGACCCCGCGATGGCGAAGATCGCGTAGCGGGCCACGCGCGGGCGGTCCGCCACGATGGCGCTCGTCGTCGCGGCCGCCGCCTGAGCGAGTCGCTGCGCGGACAGCAGCGGATCGGGGCGCAGGGCGACGAGGTAGAGCGCGAGCGCCGCGCACTGCGCGACGAACGAGAAGACGTAGGAACCCGTCTGCGGAGGCATCCCGATCGCCTGTCCGACCATCTCCCCCGGGCCGAGCAGCAGCGGTCCCGCCACGCCGCCGATCGTCGTGGACCAGACGACGATCGAGAGGTCACGCCCGCGGTGCTGCGGCGCCGCGAGGTCCGTGGCCGCGAACCGGGATTGCAGGTTGCCCGCGTTCCCCGCACCGATCAGCAGGATGCCGACGAGCAGGAGCGGGAAGACGCGCACCGACGCCGCGAGGATCACCACGGCGATGCCGACGAGGGCGAAGAGATTGCCGAGGGTGAGGGCGCGGCGGCGTCCGAGCCGTGCGGCCATCCGGGCGAGCGGGATCGCGCAGAGCGCGGCGCCCAGGGTCACCGATGCCGTCGCGAGCCCGGAGAGCGCGTCGCTGCCGGAGATGTCCGCGGCGAGCAGCGCACCGAGCGACACGGTGGCGCCGAAGGCGATGCCGCCCAGCACCTGCCCCAGCGACAGCACGAGCACGGTGCGGCGCTGGACCGCCTGCTGCTGCGTCGCCGTGAGGGCGACGTCGGTCATGACGCGGGAGCGGCGTCGCGCACGGGGTTGCGCAGGATGCCGAGTCCGGAGATCTCCACCTCGACGGTGTCGCCCGCCTCGAACGTGCCGACGCCCGCGGGTGTCCCCGTCATGATGACGTCGCCCGGAAGGAGCGTGAACACCGCGGAGGCGTACTCGATGATCGCGGCGACCGAGTGGATCATGTCGGTGAGCGGCGCGTGCTGGCGAACCTCGCCGTTGACCCGCGTCTCGATCGTGGCCTGCGCGGGGTCGAAGTCCGTCTCGATCACGGGTCCGAGCGGGCAGAATGTGTCGAAGCCCTTCGCCCGCGACCACTGCCCGTCCTTGCGCTGCAGGTCGCGTGCGGTGACGTCGTTGCCGATCGTGTAGCCGAGCACGTGGTCGAGGGCGTTCTCCGCCTTCACGTTCTTCGCGATCCGTCCGATCACGACCACGAGCTCGCCCTCGTACTCCGTGCGCTCGGACAGCGCGGTGGGACGCACGATCGCGTCGTCCGGGCCGATCACGGCGGTGTTCGGCTTGAGGAACAGCAGCGGCTCCTCGGGGGCCACCCCCCCCATCTCGGCGGCGTGATCGTGGTAGTTCTTGCCGACGCACACGACCTTGGAGCGCGGGATGACGGGCGCGAGCAGCGTGACCTCGGTCAGCGGGACGCGGGCGCCGGTGGTCTCGTACCCAGAGAACATCGGGTCCCCGGCGAGGACCACGAGCTCGCGGTCGTCGATGATCCCGTACATGATGGCGTCGTCGTGGCTGAACCGGGCGATCTTCATGCCTCCAGCCTAGATCCCCTCCTTTATCGTCGAGACCCCGGTTTGTCGTCGAGACCCCGGTTCGCTTGCGCGGGAGAGGCGGGGTCTCGACGGAAGCCCAGGGCCCCGGTGGAACTCATCCGGGAGGACGGACGCCGAACGCGCCGAGCCGTCGTCCGAGGTCCTCAGGGGTGCGGATGTGCCGGGAGCCCCAGCGCACCACCCGCCAGCCGGTCACCCCGCGGATCTCGTCCTCGCGGTGCTTCTCCGCCATCACCGCATCGGCTGCCGTGGGCATCGTCCGCAGCTCTGCGTCCCGGTACTTGTCCTCCCCGTCGAACTCTCCGAAGGCCCGGGACCGCGGGAACCCGAAGTCGGCGAAGTACCGCGCGCTGTCGGAGCCCACGATGGGGACCTGCAGATCGATGTCTCGGAACCCGAGTCGATGCAACTGGAGGCGACTCACGCTCTCGCCCGGGAGCTGCGCCCGTCCATCCGCGAAGGCTCCGATCCATCGCGCGCGCCGCACACCCCGGAGTCCCGGCACGCACAGGCTTTCGACTTCGGCCCGCCAGGCGGCGACGGCATCCTGGTCCACCTCGTGCCCGTCGACCGAGACCAGCCGCAGTGCCGCATCCCTCGCGGCGACGACGGCCTCCGGTCGCAGCAGTCGGGCGAGATCGAACACGGTGCGGGCCAGCGACGTGCACCGGAGCCCGTGCCGCCGGACGACATCGCCCTCGTCGAGCATCATCTGGTGTCGGACGACCCCGGCCTCGGTCCTGGTGTGCCGACGGCTGCGGATCGCGGTGTGCACGTCGTCCCGGATCGGCCCCACGAGCGGCAGCCCCCAGAGCGCGGCGGCGGAGAGGTGCGAGAACACGGGACCCCCGCCCGGACTGGCCCTGCGGACGGCGCACACCCGCACGAGCTGCCGCCCCTCTGGCCACAGCTCGTCCCAGACATCCGCGTCGACGTACGCCCCGCGGTGCACGCGCCGTAGCCTGCCGTGCGCGACCGCCGCCGCCAGCTCCCGTTCCGTGACGCCCGCATCGAGGACCTCCTCCCGCGACCGCACGAGATCCCAGGCATCGGAGAACGAGAGGCGCCGCGACATCCCCTCACTCTCCCCCGCTCACTCTCTCCTCCCCCCGTTCTCCACACCCCCCCACCCCTCATCCCCCACTCCCCCCGCACTGTGCAGGAACGACCCCGGCGCGCGAGACCCCGGGTACACGACGAGACCCCGCCTACCACGCGTCGACACGGCGGGGTGTCGGCGGGAAGACGGGGTCTCGGGGAATGGAATCAGGCGTCGAGGCGGAGGAGCCAGCCGTGCTTGTCCTCGCGGCGGCCGTACTGGATGTCGGTGAGCTCCTCGCGGAGCGACAGCGCCAGCTCGCCCAGCGGCTGCGGCTCGTCGAAACCCTCGCCCACGAGCGCGCCGATCGGCGCGCTCGTGGGCGAGGGTTTC
>Ga0209646_1000169_pt1 | contig 86319 bp, 56 predicted proteins | sample AraplaL_Col_mTSA_FD_184259 | JGI IMG/M metagenome (GOLD analysis project Ga0209646, IMG submission 184259) | Arabidopsis root microbial communities from the University of North Carolina, USA - plate scrape CL_Col_mTSA (SPAdes) (version 2) | ecosystem: Host-associated > Plants > Roots >...
CCCCCGAGTTGTCGATCTCGATGGCGCCGTCGCTGCCGCCGACGGGCACCTTTGAGCGGGTAGCGAGCGTCTAGTGAACTTACGGGGATTCACATTAAACTAGTTAATTGAGGCGAACGGAGCCGAGAAACGATCGTAACTCGCTCTCCAGTCTCTGTCGGTCTCGGATCTCACACTCCCAAATCACAAGAACTTGCCAGCCCGCTTGGGCTAGTGCTTCGAAGGAGCGTGCATCTCGTGCTTTATTACCGTTAAGCTTTTCGCGCCAAAACTCGACGCGTGACTTAGGCATCCGTGCCGAGTCGCAATGGTCATGCCGATGCCAGAAACAGCCATGAACAAAGATGACCTTTTTTCGAGACGGGAATACGATATCTGGAGACCCTGGAAGCTTTCGCACATGCAGGCGGTATCGGTAGCCAGCCGCGAACAGCAACTTGCGCACAATGAGTTCAGGTTGGGTATTCTTGCCGCGGATCCGCGACATGACCGCGCTTCGCGTTGCTTGATCCATGGAATCTACCATGTCATCCCCCGCTCCTTTCAAGTCGACTTAAAGCAAAGATCGCACTTCTCACAAAATAATCAAGCGTGTTCTGATAAAACACAAGAAAGTCGCATTGAATACTGTTTAAACATACAGTAAAATTAACGAAATTCGTGCCTCATCGGCCGCCGGCGGAGTTGGTTGAGGTCGGGCATTGCTTTATACTGTTGCAGTTCCGGTCGGCTTACACGGCCACGCCGGAAGCGTCGCGCTAACAGATTACGTCTGGTTGGAGCCACATCGATTCAATCCGATCGTATTAAAAGAACACCATGTACAAGCAGCCCCTCACCTCCGCGCTACTCGAAGAACATCTGACATTGGCGCCGCGCACCCTCGATTCGATCGAGCTGTTCGCGGGCGCGGGCGGCTTGGCCTTGGGTTTTTCCGGCAACGATGTCCGCCATCGCGCGGTGGTCGAGTGGAACACGCACGCTTGCAACACCATTCGGCACAACAAGCGGCACTGCGTTGATCCGATCAGCCATTGGCCTGACGTGACCGAGGGTGACGTCAAACAATTCAATTACGGCGCCTTCGAAGGCATCGACCTGATCACCGGCGGCCCACCTTGCCAGCCGTTTTCGATGGGCGGCAAGCATGGTGGTTTCCTGGACGAGCGGGACATGTTCCCGCAAGCGGTGCGCGCCGTGCGCGAGGCGCGGCCGCGTGCATTCGTCTTCGAGAACGTGCAGGGCCTCACCCGCGCGGCCTTCGCCGATTATTTCGACTACATCCTGCTGCAGTTGGAGTTCCCTTCGCTGATCGCTAAGGCCAAGGAGCAATGGGGCGACCATCTGGCCCGGCTCCGGAAATTGAAGCAGAAGGGCACCGCCAGCGAATATCGCGTGACGTTCAAACTGGTGAATGCCGCGAACTATGGCGTTCCGCAGAAGCGCATGCGTGTCTTCTTTGTGGGGTTCCGGGCGGACGAGGACAAAATCTGGCAGTACCCTGCGGAGACGCATAGCAGCGACGCGCTGCTCTTATCCCAATGGGCATCCGGCGAGTATTGGGATCGCCACAAGGTCGCGACGCGAAACCGCCCGCCCAAGCCGGATGGCATCGAGAAGAAAATCAAGTCACTGATCGACGCCGATCCCGACGCCAACATGCTGGCGTGGGAAACCGTGCGTGACGCTATTTGCGATTTGCCCGATCCGGAGAAGTATCCAGGCAAGGTGCAGGCCCACCGCTTCCAGCCTGGCGCGCGCACGTATGTCGGCCATACCGGCAGCCCCATGGACGAGCCGGCGAAGGCGTTGAAGGCCGGCGACCACGGCGTTCCCGGCGGCGAGAATATGCTTCGGCGCGCGGATGGATCGGTTCGCTATTTCACGGTCCGCGAGTCGGCCCGCATTCAGACCTTCCCCGATAACTTCCTGTTTGAAGGGACTTGGTCGGAAATCATGCGTCAACTCGGCAATGCGGTGCCTGTGCGTCTGGCATCGGTGATGGCCGAGAGCGTGTGTGATTTGCTGAGGGCGTAGCGTCATCATTTCGAAACTAGGGCAACAACTCAATGCCGTACTGGTAGTGCTTGGTCGTCTTGTAGAGCACCATCCCGTAGCTGATAATCGCGCCTTTCCAACCTTCGCCGAGGAAGGTGACGCTGGCTTGGAGCAGATGGCGCGCGCTTCGATTATCATTCGCCAGGACGATGGTTTGCTCAAGGCTCTCCGCAGGCACATCAAAGCGGAAAACATACGGCAACTGCGCTTTCATCGCGTTGAACATTTCACCTAGTTTGATCCTGTTCTGTTCATCCGTTTTCAGCTCTATCTTGAAGTCGTCGAGAATCGGATAGGTTTGGTCGAACTTGCCGGGCTTCGTGGTATCGCGTTCCTTGCCTGGATCCTTCGGACCGAAGCCGCCGCCATTCCACATATCCTTGTGCTCCGCCCTAAACATCGAGATGAGGATGCCTTCGTTGGCTGCGGTGCTCATGCTTTTATCCAACAGTAGCGACTTGTATCCGATCGCAGCAGGATCGATGCCTTTCCGCCCGAGCAGCTTCGTCAAATGCTGCGACAACCTATCGGCGACGTTGTTGGCCTTGCCTACATATTTGGGCGAGCCTTCATAATGCACCACGTATACGCCCTGTTGAGATCCAACCTCGCGCTGGTAACGCGCCAAGTCCAGAAGTGATTTCGGATCCAGAACCGTTTCCTTCAAGTCTTCCAACATTTCCTTAAGTTGGACCGACACAGTTTGGAGGAAATCAAATACGTAGAGAGTGTGCAATTCGGTGGGCCTTAAAGAAATGTGTGGTAGGAAACACGTTCACTCATGCTACCTGATCATAACTTTAAGAGGAACTAGATTTTTCACCTCGCGAGCACGGCCAAGGCTGGCACCCGCACATTCAGCGCAAAGGGCACAAGGATGGACCTGGCGAGGGTGCGGCACAGAATTCGAGCAGGCATTCCGAACTTTCTAAATCCAATAATAAATTCAATGACTTACTGAACTCCGAATGCGAGCTGACGGCGCACGTCTTCGGGCGCTACGCTACTGGCATTACAGAGGAGTGTTCATGTCAAACAAACAGATTCAATGGCTCATGAAGGTGCTGCAACCAGAGAAGACGCTGGGTTCGCTGCCTGGGATAGCAGCGCTCACCGAGGGCCATCTCGCGGCGCTGCTCGGGATTGATCCCGAGCTGTACCGGGCAGAGCTCAGAGTGATGCGTCAAAATGTAAAGGACGCAGCCATCGAGCTGCTTGGCGATCCGGCCATCGGAAAGCTGATCGATCAACTTCCGCTGCACAAGGGCGCGCAAATTGTCGTGTTCGGCGACAGCCTGACCGCTGATCCGCTGTCCTGGGCGGTGATCCTGGCGGAACTGCTCGCTGCGCGCCGGCCAGATGATGCCCTGACCGTGACGATCAACGCGGTACCAGGTGAAACGACAACTCATGGGCTGGTGCGGATAGGCGAATCTCTCGCGCGCCAGCCTGACTGGTTGATTTTCTTCATGGGGATCAACGACGCTCGAACACAGGGACCGAGTCCGACCAAAACGATCGTCAGTCACGAAGAGACCGCGCGCAACCTCGCCGAAATGCGCAGTCGCGCCGCCGGCGAATGCAAGGCTCAGCGTCTGTGGATCACGCCGCCTGCCGTCAACGAGGAAGCAGTGGCTGCGCACTGGGGCCTGGCACGCTTCGGCGTCGGCTTCCGCAATTCAGACGTGGCGCAGGTTGCGAAAAATGTGCGCGGCCTTGGCGATCCAGTGATCGACCTCTTCTCCGCACTCGGCGCCCCGCCTGCGCCGGAGCTGTTGCTGGACGACGGCCTCCACCTCTCCCTTGAAGGGCAGAAGCGCATTGCCCTGGAAGTGCTTCGCGGCTGGAGCGCGCTCTGAACCATGAAGCTACTCATAACAGGCGCAACTGGAAATATCGGATCGCTGGTCACCCACCGCCTGATTGAGCGCGGCATACGGCCTTGCATCTTGGTCCGCGATGAAGCGAGGGCGCACGCGCTGTTTGGTGACGCTGTCGACATACGCGTTGGCGATCTGAGTGCAAGCCAGCGGTCTTTAACCGCCGCCTTTGCGGGAATGGACACGCTCTTTCTTCTCAATAGCGGCCTCGATCTTGGCGCCCGCGACCGCGTGGCAGCGCTTGCCGCTAAAAAAGCTGGCGTCAGCCACTTGGTCAAACTCTCGACGCTCGATGTCTTGTCGGGAGTTGGCACGGGACCTTGGCATGCCCAAGGTGAGACGGCGGTACGTGAGAGCGGACTCGATCACACCTTCATCAGGTGCGCGGGGTTCATGTCCAATGCGCTGTTTTGGGCGCAAGCGATCAAGGCCGAGCGCGTACTGCGGTCCGCGACCGGTGAGGGGAAAATCGCCTTCATCCATCCGGCCGACATTGCCGATATCGCCCTCCATGCCCTGACTACGCGCGATCTTCGTGGCGAGGCCGTGGTGATCACCGGGCCGAGAGCATTAAGCTATGCCGAGATGGCGGACGTGATCGGCGCCGCGATTGGCAAGCGCATTCGATTCGTTCCCATCAGTGACGGCGAGGCGAGTTTCGGCAGCGATGCCTATGCGGCAGCGTTGACCGATATATGGCGAGCGATCCGGGAGGGGCGCGTGACCACGGTGACGGACGAGGTTCAACGCATCCTCGGGCGCGAGCCGTACTCTTTCAATCAATGGGTGTCCGAGAATATCAATGAGTTCGCTGCGCCCGGCAGGCTTCCAGGTAAGAGAGCGCAGTCTTGACGGTCTCCGCCTTCGTCTGTTCGAGCGGGATATGAGATGGCCACTCGGCTAAACCATGCACCAGCGACTCGATGAGACCAGACAGCACAAACAGCATCCGCTTCGTTTCATCGTCGACGGGGACGACGACTTGCTCGAAGATCTTACTCAGCGCAGAGCGAAACTCCGCCGGGCCTTCCGGCACCAGGGCCGTGATGAGTTGATGCAGCTTCGGATCGGCGGCATGGACATTCACCAGCCCCTCTACAAGAGCGCGAGTGAAGTCTTCAAGCGACCCGGAGCCGCTTGCCGCTAACGCGTTCATGATGGCACCGCGCACCTCATCCACATGGCGTTCGTGGAGCGCCCGGTAGATTGCCTGCTTGTCCGGAAAATAGTGATAGAGCGAGCCGATGCTAAAGCCGGCTACCTCGCTGATGCGGTTGGTAGTGACGCCATCCGGACCGTAGCGTTTGAGCACAACCGTGACGGCGTCGAGCATCGTCTTCATGGTTTGCCTCGACCGTTGCTGCCTGGGCTCACGTCGGACTTTCAGATCGGGGTTGCTCTTCATTGTGGGGGAATTGTTATTCGAAGCGGAGATGCCTCGTCAATTCTCAATATTTTACAAGACATGGCGTCTGGGGCACCCTTCGAGCGTGGCTGCCTGTCAGCGCACCTCATCGGCAACCTGTCTTTTACGTCGGCCATCCGGCTAAGGTCCGCTCTTGGACCGGCCACGGCATGAAGTAATAATATAAACTATTTATAATATTTACGAAGTCGGTGTGATCTCAGCTCGTCGAGAATGTGGAGATAGTAGATGTAAGAGTCGCGCCGCACGAGGTCTTGTCGCCGTCATAGGCAACCGCTTTACCGTTCACCGTGTGCATTGAACTGCCGCTCGCGACCGTGCAATTCTGATGGCCATTGATGGGGCAGCTGCATTTGTCGCCAACGACGACCACAGCCTTTCCCTCAACAGTAAAATGGCTGACGCTGCTGCTAAGAACACTTCCGCCATGCGATGTTGGATCGCCGACGCGGATGACGTTTGGCATATCGATCTCCTCAACCTTAAATGAACCCGTCACTGGCCATCTGTAGGGCGAACGCGAATGGATGAGGTGAGCTTGTCCCATATTGCGACTGCTTCATCGTCACTTACGCTTGGCTTCATGCCGCCTATACGATTCCCTTCGACTCCGGTGTGAAACTCAATTTCGAGAACAGGCAACAATGAATTTTTAGGTTCGCCCTGACTCACAAATACGAACTCGTGCGACTCCCCCTCCTCTGCCTGCGCAGGCTTCCGCGCCAACATTTCAAAGCCATGCCACCTGCCAATTACGCGTCGTCCACGACGAAGTGTTCTGATGTGGGAGTACCACGTGGGGTTTGCCGAACGACTCGCTATCTCCTCAGCCTGCCTCAACCGAGGTTCCAGCGCATCGGACTCAACGAGCACATCTTTCTTTGTCACAGATACCGCGAGATGTACATCGGGAAATTCGGACAGTCTGACTCCTATATTTAATGCCTCGTGATCCGAAATGTTGGGATCACTGACAAATCCAGCCTCAATACAGACGCCAGGTTGTGTAGGAATTTCAAGTTCGGCTCTTGAACGAAGCGATGCTGCAATAGCGTTTAATTCTCCTACCGTCTCATCCTTTCTTGAAGAAATTGGATTCGCTTTTTGAATAAATAAATCGTTATTCACCTTTATGTACGAGTCGATTCTATAGATACGACCACTTTCTTTACTAACGCCAAAGATTATCTTTTGATATGGCACCGCCCCCTTTACCATCTTACCTACGGAAGAATCCTCATCGGCCAAAGGGCCAGTCGCCCAATCCTTCTCCTCAGCCAATTCGCTCAGCCGTTCGGCGACGATCATATCGATACTATCGCCTTTACCTGGATAGGCGCTGATCGGCCAAGGAAGAGACGTCGGGCCGTAAACCACCTCGGATTTCTGCGGTACATCTATCAAAAACCTGCCCACGCAAATCGTCTTTGTCTCTGTGAAGAGCCGTGTGACGCGAGCAGATATCGGCAGCACATCAGTCTTACGAGCATTCTGATTGGGGTCAGCACTGAGGCCCAATGAGAATACCGCTACTGTCGTGGCTAAAATCACATAGCGGTACCGAAATGCATGGATTTTAAGCATGCTCGCTCCAAAGTTGCCGGCAAGCTCCGACTATGGGGGCTCGACGGTCATCCAATATTGAACATCCAATGGCTAAATCGAAGAAATCAGCAAGGCACCACAGGCCGCCTTATCTCCATCATATGCGATCGCCTTTCCATGATGGTGGCGTTAGCTTTCAAAAGGTTGGATAGGAACTGGTCCCTTACATCCTCTTCAAGACGGCTTTAGTAAAAAGGAAAATTCGGGGCGGCGCACTTTTTACAGGATCGATTCAAAAAAATTATCAACTGTTATCGTAGAACGACATTCGTGTTTTTTCTTTCTCAAATTTACCGATTAGGTGTATCCATAAATAATATCCGGCGGAAATTCTCCCTACGAAATATATCGACAGAGGAACAGAAAGTAGGCTAACGAAAAAAAAGTGTTCCAAATTCGCCGCTGACGCTAGTTATTAGTCTTTGCAACGGGTAGCCAAGTGACGCTAATGGAAGTAGCACACCTATTGCCTTAGCATAGAATCTACTGCCCCCTTTTCTCTCTTTAAAATCGTAGATATCCTTTGCCGTATCTCGATTTACATAAGAAACATTTCCACACACTTCTATTTGGCTTTCAAAGTAGCTAGCTCGATCAAAAATCTCGCCAATCCGTTTAATTTCAAAAAAAATCCGTGCCACAGAGATAAAAAAATACAAAATAAAAATACAAAGCCTTAAATGCCAGCTCCCATGAGGGAATATCAGGCATAGAACAAATGGCGCCATATTGGATAAAAAATGGGAACAACACCAAACGCACCCACTATCAATACGAAAAATTTCAGCCGACATGGCCCATCGAAAATATGCCCAATTAAAAATAGCACAGCAGATAAAAGACAAATTATGAAAAACACAAATATAAAGAAATTTTTTTCATATCCTAAAATGTCAAAAACTATAAAAAAAGAAAGCAGTGTAAACGAATTAAACAAAAAAAATCCTGGCACGACCCTTTTCCACGGGCTGTCCACGAGAGCGCGGTAAAAGATCATTCTGTGAACCCTCCATATTTCATTGCTTGCTCCAGAGCGGGGCCGACTCCGGGCGTTGCCGAGGGTCGTTTACATCCAACCGCCGATGATTAAACGCGGCACGCATACTGCAGCTAATCGACTGCCGCGTTTGAGGAGCCGATGAGCGTACAACCACATTCCGTCTTGCAGCCTTCGACTGCGACTGGGATATCTCCAATGGTCAGTGTTTCGTGAGCGGTGATGATTTTATTCACGCCATGCGGCGCACCTCCGGGATAAACCTGATGGCAGGAGACAGTATCGTGAAGGCGCGCGATCGCCTTGCCTCCTATGTCATGGACTGGAGAGCCGCTGATGACCGTTCCACCGTGGTCCGTGGAGTCGCCTACGGTGATGATTTTCAAAGACATGAGTTCTTCCCCAGCTTCAGTAAGTCGGCGGGCCCTTCGGCTCAGGTTCGACAGCGTCCTCAACTCCGGACCAACTGGGCAACTCGGCAGGGGGAAGAGGCAATACCTCATCTAATTTGCTAAGTCTCAAGTCAGGGTTGATGGCTAACGCCGCGTATATCGCGTTGTATCGACTCTCCCGGTCCGGATCAACCCGCACGCCAAGTAGCTTCATCTCTGCTGCTTCTTCTTCGGTCGCGCCATGGCTGTGGCCATATGAGAAAATTAGCTCCAAAGCAGCTGCACAATCCTTACTTCCGAATTTCACACCCTCTTGATACATCTGAACGGCGTCTTTAAAACGTTCGTCCACCTCTGCCTGAAGCGCCAGGTCATATGCTGCAGGACCATGTCCTTGTCGGTACGCACATTGGAGCATGATCTGCTCATCGGCGATCCTTCCAGAATCGCGATATGCGTTCGCTAGGGTCATTTGTGCGTCAGGACTCCCAAACTGTGCCGCCCGTAGGTAATAAGCCCAAGCAAGCTCAGGGTCATATGGCACACCCCCGTATCCATTTTCATATGCGACGCCAAGATCGAATAGCCCCCAGGGCTGCCCGGCGTCGGCCGCCATTCGAGCAAGCCCGACACTTTTCTCCGGCGCAGCATCAAGGACGTGGTTTGACTCCAAAACGCCTAATCCATATAGATGAAAATATGCAAGCAACGCCCGCGCGCCCCAGTCCCCCAACTCGGCGGCTTTACTAACGTCAGTCAGTATCCGGGTTGCCTCCTCACGTGTAAGCTGCCATTCAATCTTGCTACGCCAAACCTTCCTCGCTTCTATATAAAGGCGATATGCCGAGGGGTCACGCGTCGAAGGCATATGACGCTTCCAGCGCTCACACGCTGGAAGTGGGTCGGATAACTTGAATTTCTTGAAGCCATATGGCAAAGCATGCAAGGCTCTCTCTTGTAAATATTCATGGACGAGATGTGCCCCTACCGGAACGCCGACAAGTAACGCAACGACGAAAATCCAACGTCTTCGCAGGCTTTGCATAGCTAGACCTCCGGCATGTCAGGCTTTTTATCAACAGAGAAAGGAAGTAATTGTCCCGTTAGCTTCCACCAGATTTCTTGCCTCTTAGATTTTGCGATGTCCCCCAAAAAACAAGGCTTGGAGGTGCTCTCCATGTCACAAAATTGCTGGGAGCCAGCCAACGCAGAGATAATGATATAAACTATTTATTCTGTTTCATCGAGAAAGTGTCCCAGTATGCGTGCAGATAGAAGGGAACAGCAACAACTCACCCTTGATAGAGCTTTTCGCTTGTTGCTTGAAGAGTTGCACCACAGCTGGTCTTGTGTCCTTCGTAAGCAACCGGGCGGCCATCAATTGTGTGCTTCTCGTCGCCTTCGACGATAGTGCAAATGCCACCGTGCCCAACGATTGGACATGTGCAATGATCGCCGATGCATGCGACGGGCTTTCCATCTACAGTGAAGTGCGGCACGCTGCTGCTGATAACTTTACCGCCGTGCGACGTAGGATCTCCAATGCATATCACCTTGGGCATAAAGGCCTCCTTTTATGGTCTCGGTTCTTCGTAATTTTTGGGATCCGTGGTAGGAACGGTGGCGTTTCTGAGTACGTCACCACCAATCGGGTGCTGTTGCGCCTTCCGTTTTTCATCTGAAGGTGGGCTTATGAAAATGATGCTTGCCTCCGTTGGGTCGCGCAAGTTGAAGGCAGCACTGACGCCACCTTCGCGATAACTGCCAAGGACGCCAATTGCGGTTTGCACGAAGAAGGTTGCTGCACCGGTATTGCCCAAGCGACGATCGGTATCTATGAACCGTTTAGCTTCGTTCGGATCAAACTTCGGTCCGCCGTTTTCTGCCACCTTGCTCAACATCCCGTGGAAGTCAATAAGCTGTGAAGTTTTTCCGCCGGTAGCCACAATTACGCGAGCTGGGCCGGCGACTCTTTGATCCTGCGGAAGAGTTTCTAACGCGGCCTTCCAACCTTCTTGCAAGGCAGTTTGTCGATCAGTTGTATGTTCTAGAGGCTTGCCATCTACATCCGTCATTTTGACGAAAACGGGACGGTGCAGGAAGCCCAACGTGGGGAGTTTGTCGAACTGCTCCAGTTGCTGAGTGTTCCACGGTACAGGAAACCAAAGCTTCGATTGCCAATGTCGCGATAACGTCGGTTTAGCGGACATGTTCAACACCTCGGTAAGTTTGAAATTAACTTTTCCGGGATCCGAGTAGCTAAGCTCTCTTGAAAATAGTTCTGCCTCCGCGAGCCATTCCGCACTCGTGGGTGTACGACCTCTATGCACGGATGACGTTTTGTACCCAGGAGGAGTAGGAACCTTTTTTTTAAGCGCCAAATACTTCAGCCAAACACGCCTAGCGATTCCATCTCGATTCAAAACCTCGACATTTGGCTGAGGCTCTTCAATGTCCTTAAATACAAACGGCCGCAGACTATCCACCCGGTCTCTTCTGGCGATTACGAATGCCGCTGAGGCGTCTGGCATCTGAGATGTGTAGTAGCCATCGTCGAGAAGCTTGGCAGGAGAGGATGCATCTGCTCGAACGGAATCACCATCAGAAGTTCCTAAAATGATGAACGGAACCGTGGGGTTTTGATCGAAAAATGTGAATATGGCTTCGATCACCCGGTCTGGCCTCTCCGATAGCTCTCTATGAGCAAGAACAAAAAGATGCATATCCCAGATACCGCTGACGATCCCACCTTGCGGCTTTTCTGGTCGATCGGCGGTTTTTTTGTCTTGATAACGGGGGGCAGCGTTGAACACTGGTATTCCCCAATATCGCGGGGTATCCAGCACCGCATTTTCAAGGGTTGCTTCTTCCCGACTTCCAGCTAACTGCATCTTCTCAATGCCGCCCCAGGGACTATGCAGGGGGTCCATATCGCGAATCACTTCGTAAGGATTTCCGTTTGCGAGCGCATCCCATAGCGCACCTTGGCGAAATCGATCCAGTGTGACACCCAAGCCTATGATCTCAAGCACGTCCTCTTTACTTTTCATCGTTGTCGAGGCGACACGAGAAACAGATTCAACTCTTGTTTTCGAATTCATCTTAAGCTGTCTTTCGTCTTGGTAAGAAAAAAAAGTACTGGCCGCTCCGAGCAGTCCGACACAGACAACCAACGCCAACACTATTTTGGTCTTTATGTTTTTCACGTCTTTTCCTAACGGCTAACTTTTCAGTTCAGATAAAACACTTGCAGGAAGCCCTTCGGGAAGAACTGGCAGCCCCACAGGTAAAATTCCGGTCGAATAGTAATCCGAGTTACCTTCGATTAGAGTACGTCGCCAGACAGGTTCGGCAGCCAAGTAGGGCGCCCGTTTGTCTTCAAAATCCGACCAGCGCAGAATTTGATGACGCCGAGGCATGTCGTCATTATTCTGTAATCGCCAATCGGCGACATCGCACAGATATTTATAAAATGCCGGGTCACTAGAGGCTGCGCCGCCACCTATCGCCACATCGTAAGCTGTGACGTTCCGATGGTTCGCTTGGCCGCCAAATATAGCTCCGTGAAAGGACCGTGGCGTGATTTGCTGCTGCCACCTAAAACGGCCCTCATTAGGTGTTTCCCAACGTCTGACAAGAACTTTAGAAGATGATGTCGACGCAAAAGAAATCGCGGATGCTGAACCAACATAGACTTCCAAAATCTCGCAACAGGCAGAAGCTTCCTTACCCTTATTTAGGAACGCTTGAACTGACGAGATCAGATCTTGAGCAACCACCACTACACCAGAATAAAGTTGAGGGAACGGACTGAGAATTGGATCTTCACTTGAAGCATATTCCCGCGCCAATGGATAAGTGACGTAATCCCAGACGACGTTTAAACCGTATTCACTAGTAACCGCTATAGTTGCGTCGTTCGGATCGACACGTTCACTGGCACCTGCGCGCCCTTGGGCATCTGGTAGCGCGCCTTCAGTCATGCTCGCTTCCACCGGAACTTTCAGTGCCTCTCCATTTATGGTTCGGATCCCCTGGTAGCGAATTTCATCGTCACTAAGGCCAAGTTTCGGTCGAGTTGTCTCTTCGAGATGGCTGCGAACAAAATGTTTGCTGAGCCAGGTGTCGCTGACTTCTGTATGCGTATGATCCTCTTCCTTGGGATGGCGAAGAACGAAATAAAACGGGCTGTCGGCTGGCCCAACTAAGACGGGCTTCCCTGATTTTGGGTCTGGCCGCTTCTTTGCGGTGAACACTCTTTGGCGAAACCCATCCCCCAGCGCCGAAAGCGGCTGATATATCGTTTCGGCACGCTTCTTCATTGCTGCCGCTCGCTGGAAATTGGGCACGCCCTGCCAGCCTATTCCTTGGACATTTTCCAAGGCCACAGTCATGTCCTCCGGGCAGAAATATAGATAGACCTTTCCACGGTTATCTCGATCAGCCGAGGCGCTCCAATTTTTTCCGACAGCGCCACAGTGCTTTCTGGCGTCGCTTAGTTCCGTCAACGGAGGTGCGGTATGCTTACACGACCATACACCGCGAACAATGCTTGCAAGAGTCTGCAGCCTGGCATGGACTGTTTGCGTTCCGTCTATGGAACCATACCGCCCAGTCATCAGGCGGTCTTCCTCATCGCTATAGCCATCGACCACCTTTACAGTCTTGGGGATTTCATCGATCAAGCTATACGGTGGATGGGTCAGAATTAGGGTGTCTGCGGGCCTCGCATTGGGCTGCCGTTCCTTGATGCGGGGGTCTAAAAGAAATGCTTGGGCTAGCAGGCTAATCAAACATCCCTGACTGTGTGCAACGATAGAAATGGTTTCATCTTCGTCATAGTCCCGAATCATGCAAATCAATGCAGCAAGCCGTTGCGCGGCCAGGATCATATACATCCTGCCTGGGTTATTTAAAACAGGATGAGTTGCGTCATGTTGCGCCCGGTCCAACGCCCGATCGACACCCCACTTACCCTTATTCCACATATCCGGTAGCGTACTTGTCGCGTTCGCGAAAGGACCACCGCCCTTGCTAAAGTCCTTGTCCAGCCGATTTCCGTTTCGGTCCAGCGCTTGGCCCCGAGACAACTTGGCGTTCAGCTGGACACTTCCAGCCTCTTCACGATAGCCCCAGTAAAAAGGAATAACCGGGCTCAGCGTAGCCGAAGTGATGGTTCGTTTAAAGAAAACGGCATCAGGATCATCGAGAAGTCGCTTTCTGTCGTCATCGGTCGGTAGTCTATAGTTAGCCGGCGTCAAATCGCCGTTCAACCGATTGGACAGCCCCTCACATAAGCCTCGCTCTACCGCAGCGTAGGCTGTGCCGGTATCATTCACTCCATGGACCAAAATGATGTTTCCGGGCGTGTTATGTCGTACCGGAAGAATTTTGTCTTTGCTCCGATTCGTCATCGTCACGCCGGTTGCCGTGCCAACCTCATACGGAATCTTGGGATACCTCGATTTTTTAGCGTCCATGGCCTGTTACCCTTTGTTGTTCTTGATGGCTTTAGCAGCAACCATATGCATGGCATCCCGTTGGATCAATTGGGTTTTGCCCTCCTTGTCGCTTTGTTCCTGTAGGCCGCTACCGTCACTGATAGTGCTAACGATGTCCATATCAGGCGCAGGTATGCCTCCATCCATGTGAGCGTAATACCGCGCCTGGAATTTCAAGTCACCCTGACCGTTCTCAAATTTCGGCAATACCGCAGCCATCGTCGTTGGCCCTTGGAAGGGGAAGCTGGAGCCGTGATGGGTGATGGCTCCGTTTGTGCCGACCGTGATACCACCGCCGATCTTAATAAACGAACCGTCTTCAGCAATTAGTAAAATTTCCTTCGCGACACCGATGATTTTTCCTTCCGTGGCGGTGAGCTTCACATCTTTGGCGGAATTTAGCTCGGTCTCATTTTGCTGACTTTGCATGAGAAGCTTCCCCTGATGCGCAATTAAGTCGACTCCATCACTTTGCGCGAATAATGAGATACCTCGACCGGCGTGAAGAGTGGCACGCTGGCCTGCCGTCATTTGCAGGTTCTGCTGCGCCACCGTATTCAAACTAGAGCCCGCATAGCTCACCATCGTCTTGGTGGTAGCAAAGCTGATGCCATCCGGCGCCGTGACCGCTATCATGGGTTTGCCGCCCGTGGCACCCTTCGGTTCCGTATTGCTGCCCGCTTCCCAACACCCGAGTGCAGCTCGCAACTGATCTGGCCCCTCACTGTCAATTCCTTTTCCCTGGCTCTTAGCGGCAAAGTCGCCAAGTGAAGAAGCTAATTCTGCGCAGTCCGCCATCAGTCCTAAAAACTGAGCGCGATCCATTTGTTTATTGGCCGTGTCGATTCGCTGCCACGCCGATAACAACATTCCTTTTGTCGCATGCAGTGCGATTTGCTCATTGCTGCTTAATTCCACGCCTTCACCGCGCGGCGCACCATATCCCTGCTCCTTGGGCTGAGTAAGATATCCGAGGTTCAGTTGGCTGCGACCATGATCGCTAGACAGCTGCGCACTAATCTCGCCCTTAGTGTCATCCAACCGCAGCTGATTTCCGCGTGAACCTTTGATCTCGCGGCTCTTCATACCGGAGAGGTAGCGGTTCCCGGGAAGATCGCCGGCATTGCTCAACGCTGGCGGCTGCGCTTGCTGGTTGTAAAGCTGGCCGACGATCACCGGCTTGTCCGGATCGCCGCCGAGGAAGTTGACCAGCACCTCCGTCCCCACGCGAGGCAAGGCGACGGTGCCGCATTGCTGCAAGCTCCCTGGCCCGTTGCCGGCCCAGTTCGACGCCACGCGCACCCAGGCGGAATCCCTGTCGGAATCGGATGCGCCAATGCCGGCGGCTTCCTCGTGGTCCGCCGCGCGCGTGCCGGGGAAGCGGATTTTGACTCGGCCCATCTGGTCGCAATGCACCTCCTCCCCTTCCGGGCCGACAACGATCGCGCTTTGCATCAGCGCCTGCGGCAGGTCGGTGCGTGGGTCGTAGGCCGGCACGATGACCACCCCGCGCCGCACGGCCGTGAACTGGATGTGCATGCGTAGCGGTCCTGACGCAACCTTGTCCGCCACATCCCTTTGCATCTGCAGCTCCTGCCCGCCCTGCATCCACCGGCTGCGGGCGAACAGCTTTTCCACGCGCGCGGCCAGCGCCTTGGGCAGGTTGTTCTGCGCATTCACCTGCAAGGCGGTGACGACAAAGTCCCGCTCCTCGGCCGGATGCCTGTCCACTTCAGGATGCTCGGCCAGCGTGAAGTACTCGCCCGCGCACAGGTCGCGCACGCTGCCTTCGCCGTGAAAGCATTTCGATTCGAAATCGTGCCGGCTCATGCGCAGCTTGCCGAGGCGGCACAGGTCTTCGTTGTCGTCGCCCGCATGAGGCGCCAGGATTTGATAGTCGTCCAGGCTGGCGGCCAGCTCGTTGCCGTGGACGCCCTGGTCCACGCCGCTGCCCACGTCCGCCATCATGAAGTCGCGCCCCAGCGGGTTGCGGTAGTCCCAGCTGTGCCGCGTCACCTTGCCGGCTTGCAGGCTGCGCACCGCGCTCCAGGAGGTGATCGTGTCCCGTTCCTCGGTCGCGGCGTCGCGGTGGTAGCGGATGGTGCCGGCGGCGTTGCGGCACAGGCTGTCGGCGTTGTTGAACAGCACCAGCGTGTGCACCGGATATTCGCCGCCCACGGCGCGCACATACCAGCCGATGCCGCGCCGCTTCAGCAGGCGCCGGATGAAGGCCGCGTCCGATTCGTTGTGCTGCATCGTGAATTCGCGTTGCGGATATTCGCGGATGGTGAAGAATTCATCCAGCTCGTGCTTGAAGCAGACTCCCAGGATGGGGCTGTTCTGCCGCCATTCGTTGAGGATGCGCTGCACGATTTCCACTTCGTCCATGTTGCGGAACACGCGGGTGTTGTTGCGCTTTTCCAGCAGCGCCAGCGCGTCGCGCAGCACCAGCTGGTAGCTCGCCAGGCCGCCGTCGCTGTCGCCCGAGCAGGCTTCGGTGACGATGCCGCATACGCTGCGCAGGTCGCCGCGGTCGGTGACGAAGTCCAGCGCGGCTGGCACGGCGATCATTTCCTTGAGCGGTAGTTGCGCGTTGGACGATACGCACAGCACGCGGTACTCGATGCCGCCGCACAGCGTTTCGGAGCCGTACACCCGCTGCGGCAGCAGCATGTCGTCGTTGATGCCTCCCGGCAGGTCCAGCCGCAGGCGCAGTGGCCGGTTGCTGGTCACGAGTTCCTTGGCCAGGCCCATGAAGCTGAAAAAGTCGTTATCGCTTTCCACAATCGCTCCTCAGATATGCAGCAGGTACATCAACTCTTCCCGGTCCCGGCCCGACGATCCGTCCACCAGGCGGGCATTGACGCCCAGCCTGCATCCGCCATCCAGGCTCAGCGCGGAGATGTCCTCCGCCCGCTGGATCAGATGCACTTCATATGTCATGCCGACGCCGCAGTGCAGGCCCAGCATCGCTTCCAGCCGCCGCGCGGCGCTGTGGCCGGGCAGGAAGTCCTCGTACAACGCCCGGTCCAGCGGGCCGATGCGCAGGCGCACCCGTGCGTCGCAGCCGTAGGTGCGCTGGCCCAGCATCACGCCCGCGCCCAAGTCGACATGCGCGACGCCCAGCTGCGCCTGGTCCGCAGCCGGCAGCGCTTGCCACTGGCCCACCAGCTGCTCCACCACGACGCGCACATTGAAGTATTCCGAGTAGATGCCCGCCATCAGCGGCGCCGATGCGCTGCGGCTGCGGAGCTGCATCGCGTAGCGCGCCAGCGTCTCGCGGTCGACGGTTCCGTCGGCATGCGTACCGGACAGTGCAAGCAGCATCGCGAGAAATCCGTCGCCGCCGTCCGTCGCGGTCATGCATTCAGGCCGGTGCTTGGCCCACGCCTGGTAGAACATGCACAGCGAGCGGTGCGACAGCATGTCCAGGAAGGCGCGCGGGCCGCCGTCGTTGCTGGTCCTTTCGTGGCGGTTGATGCGCTCGGAGTAGTGCAGCGGCAGCGCGCCGTGGCTGCCCAGCAGGCCCATGAAGGCGGGCGTCAGGCGGATCAGGTCGTGGCCGTCGTTGCTGATGTTTTCGATCTGGTTCGGCGGGAAGGCCAGCGACAGCCGGTTGCGATAGCGCAGCCGGCGCGGCGGCCGCGCCTGCTCGATCAGGCGCACGGCCTGGAAGAACTCGAAGCCGTGCGGCTCGGCCAGCAGCACGTCGATCAGGCCAGCGTCAGTGCGCCGTTGCGAGGCAGGCATCGCAGCAACTCCTTTCCGCTTCCGTGGGACAGCACGACCAGTTGCGTGAAGCTGTTCAAGTGCACATGCAGGCCGAACAGGTGGTCGAGCACTTGCGCGAAGGCGTGCATGCCGGTGCCGGCATAGGCTTCCTCGTCCAGCGATACCCGCACTTCCACGCCGCGCAGGTAGGCCTTGCCGCGCGCCTGCCGCACCCAGGCGGTGGCCGGTTGCTGCGACAGCGCCATCACGCCGTCGATCTGCCGCTGCGAGACGGCGCTGTCCTGCTGGGCGTACAGGCGCAGCATCGCGGTCAGCGCCGGCAAGCCTTCCTGCGTGAGCGAGCGGTGGTTCAGGGCCAGTTGCGCGATCAGTCCCCATCGGTTGCCGCCGCCCGGCTGGCGGTAGGACAGCGTCGGCCGCCGCAGCAGGCGGATCGGGAAGCCGCCGGTGGCCGCTTCGGCGCTGAGGTCGCCGGCCGCGCGGCCGTAGGGCAGGCCATGCGGCAGGTTGCGGTTGGTGCAGGTGAGGCGTACCGATGCCGTGCCTTCTTCCAGCGTCAGCGGCGAGAAGTCGCGGTCCAGCAGCGCGAGCGTGTACTCGTGGCCGGCTTCGGCGTCGGCCAGTTCCTCGTCGCGATGGGCTAGCCAGTAGTGGCCTTTGCGGCTGTCCTGCTCGCCGTGGCGCAGCGAATAGTAGGGGAAGAATTCGGTGAGCGAATTGCCTTGCGGCGCTTTGCGCAGCAGCTGCACCGTGTCGATGCTGTAGATTTCGCAGGCGCTGCCTGGCATTTCGTCCGGCATCAGCGGGTAGCTACTGCGGCGGTGGTCGACGCGAATCGGCGTGGCCGGCTGCTGGTAGAGGTTGATCACGGGCGTGCAGCCGAGCAGCAGGTGCTCCGCCGACAGCGTGCGCAGGATGCGCGCGGCCGGCGCGTCGGGCCGCACGTCGGCCAGGGCGATGCGCAGCGTCAGCCGCGAGCAATCGGCCGGGCTGGCGGCGAGCACGGCGGAGAGGTCGATGTCGAAGAAGTCGAATTTTTCAGGGAAGGCGAAGTATTCGCTCAGCAGCCGGTAGGCGCTGTGCTCGGAGGCGGCGGCCGGCAGCAGCGCGTCCTCGGCGGCGAAGCCTGCGGGAGTGATCGGCATGCCGTCCAGCAGGCGCCAATGGCCGTTCGCTTCCACGCAGGCACAGGCGGCGCGCATGAAGAGCATGTCCCGCAAGGCGGCCCGCAGCGAGGCGTCGCAGTCGATGAAGACGCGCAAGGTGGACAGTTCCAGCGATGCCAGGCCGCGTGCGGTGGCGGTGCTGTCGATGGTGATGCAGATGGCGGAGCCGGCCTCGGCCGGCAGCGGCAGGGTCGAGGGCGCCTGGATGTAGGGCTCGAACCAGGCGGCGCTGATGGCGACCGGCGCCACCGTCACATCGTAGACGCTGCGAAAGCGGCAGCTGACGGAGCCGCGCCCCAGCGACTTGAGCGCCGTGCCGCGCGGCAGGACGGTGATGCTGGTGACGACGTTGCCGGCCGCACCACCGTAGTCGACCTGGGCGATGGAGCAGGATGGAATCGGCCGCAGGTAGTGCGGGTACAACATGCCCAGCAGGGCTTCGGTGAAGTTGGCGTAACCGTCGTCGAGCAGCTTGGCGGTGCGGGCGTTGAGGAAGGCGGAGGCCTGGATCAGGCGTTCGACGTGCGGGTCGGCGCAGGCCTCTCCACTCATTTGCAAACTGCCTGCCAACTTGGGGTAGCGACTTGCAAACTCGGCGCCGGAGCGGCGCAGCATGCTTAGTTCGCGCTCAAAGTAAGGCAACAGCTTTTCCATCGTGGCATCCCTCGCAGTTTTTTACCGCACAGGTTGCCGATGATGTCATGCCCGCTTGTGGCGCTCTTGATCTTCAACAATCGCCTTGCAGCTTGCACTACGCTATGCCGCGAGGCGCAACACTATTGCTGCGATTGGAACGGCGCCAGCGCCTGTTCGACCGCTGCGGGGCTGAGGGTTCTTGCTTCAAGCGCGCCGAGGGCGCGCGCCACGTCGGATTTGCGCGCGGGGTCGCGCAGCACGGACTGGTTGGCCAGCATGGAATGCAATATCTGCGCGGTGAGGCGGTCGAGCTCGGGGCGCACGGTCTTGGCCAGGTCGGGGGCGTCGGCGAAGCGGTCCGCCTGTTGCGCGCGCCACTGCGCGAACAGTTCCCTCTGCACGGTTTTGGATGCTTCGATCTGGGCGCGGAACACGGCTTCGATCCAGCTGGCCGGCAAGCCCAGCGCGGCGCCCTGCTCGACGGCGGCGCGGATGACTTGCGCTTCACGCGGCAAGTCTTCGACCTGCGCGCGTGCGTTCCATTTGGCGCGCGCGACGCCTTGTGCCAGCAACAAACGTTGATCGATGGCTAGCCTCAACGGCTCCAGTTGCGCCGGGTTCTCGCTGCGCGCGGTGACGTGGTCGAGGGGCGCGCCGGGTTGGTCTTGCGCGCCGGCGGCACCGCCCGCGAGCAGCAGAACAAGCAAGGCGGCGCTTCCGGTCCAATATCCAAGGCGGGTGGTTTTGTGCAAAATCTTTACTCCTGGTTTCAGCGGGAAACCAGTGTACCGCCTTCAGCGGGCCGGCGCGCGGCCTACTTCGTCACGCGCTCCCAGCCGGCGCGCACGGCTTCCTTGAATTTTTCCCAGTTCGACTGCGGATGCCGGGTTTCCCATTCGCTGCGCAGCGTCGGTTCGGCGTTTTCCCATGGCTGGTCCTTGTAGCCGGGATTGCCGGCCATCGATTCGCCGTAGCGATAGGCGGGATCGAATTCCTGGTAGGTGTTGCCGGTGTACGAAAGCGTCTTCTCCCAATGCGAACGGAAATATTCGGCGTCGTCGCCGCTGTCGTCGCCGCGCAGGATGTCCAGGCTGTCCTGGTTGGGCACGGACGTGCTTGGATAGATGCGCATGCCGCTGCGCTGCACCGTGCTTTGTTCGGAGATCGGCGTGTTCACGCCGGTCAGGCTGGGCGCCGCCGCCTCGCCGCGCTGCATCGAGCCCTGCGTCAGCGAGCCCTGCTCGGAGCGGGCGAAGTCCACCGCCTCTTCGCGCGGGCGGATGCCGTGCTGTTCGGGTGCGCTTTGCTGGGCGCCCAGCGCGGTCTGGGCTGTGCCGCCGCCGCGCAGCAGCTCGCCGCCGGTCCAGCCGCTGGCGCGCCACATGGTTTCGTGTTCGTCGATGTCGATCGGGTTGAAGTCGTCGACGATGTCGGCCGCGCGGTCGGCCGCGTCCATGCTGTTGGTCTGGACGGTCAGCACCACGTGGCCGCGGTTGAGCGCCTCGGCGTAGATGTGGCGGTCCGCGTGCTCGCGCCCCAGCAGCTGGCTGAACATCTGCTTGATGCTGTGCAGGATGGATTCGTCGTCGTTGATGCGCGGCGTGCCGGCCACGCTGCCGGAATCGCTCACGGTGATGCTCTCGGCGGCGTAGCCGCTGTGGATCAGCTCGTCCTTGGCTCGGTTTGCCTCGGCACGGGTTTCAAATACTGCTGCCAATGTGTGTGTCATGGTGGGCTCCTGGGTTGAGACGCTGAGATAACGCTAGAGATCGGTCACCATCCCAGTCTACGTCCGATGCATCCGACGTAGCGCCCGTTTGCCGACAGGAAATCGCGCGTGCACCGCCTTGGCCGTGCGCGCGCGCCGGCGATCAGCCCTTGTTGTCGATGGCCTGCGTCAGCTCGCCGGCTTTCATCGCGCTCATCAGGCCCATCAGCGTGCCGAAGGCGTTGCTGTCGCCGCCGCCCATCTGCACCTGCGGCACCAGCGGCACCTTGGCCGTTTCAAACGCTTCGGCCAGGCGCAGCATCACGGTCTGCATCAGCTGCTTGTCGGCGCCCTCGCCCTGCATCGCCTCGGACTTGGCCTGGATGGCGGCAGCCTCCGCCTCGCCCACCGAGCGGATCGCCGAGGCGCGGCCGGCGCCTTCCATCTCCTGGCGGAACTTGTCGGCCTGCGCCAGCGCCTCGATCTCCTGGCGGCGCTTCTCGGCGGCCTTGACGCTGGCCGAACCCTGGTTCTCCTTGATCGAGATGTCGACCAGCGAGCCGGTCAGTTCCTTCTGCTTGGCGGCGCGCTGTTCGGCTTCGTTCAGCTCGCGCTGCTTGTCGGCCGCGATCTGCTTCTGCGCGAAGGTTTCCACCTGCTCGCGGGCGATCTGGCGGTCGCGCAGCTGGGCCATGATGTCCTCGATCTTGTTGTCGCCGGCCTGCGGTTTCGGCGTGCCGATCAGCACCTCCTGGAATTCCAGCGAGTAGGCCTGGAAGCGCTGCTTCATGTCGGTCGAGGCATTGTTCTGCAGCTCGCTGCGCGACTGGATCAGGTCGATGAAGGTCTTGGTCTGCGAGACGTTTTTAAAGTACGACGACACCATCGGGTCCAGCGTCTGCTCGACCAGCTGCGCCACGTTGCCGAAGCGCTGCACCACCATCGGCGCCTTGCGGTAGTCGATGTGCACCACCACCGACAGCGGCAGCTGCGGCTCGAACGCGTCCTTGGTGATCAGCGTGATCTCGCGCAGGTTCTTGTCGAAGTTGGAGCCGCTCTCGCCGGACTTCCACATCAGCACAAAGTTGGTGGTCGGTACCAGCTCGATCTTGCCGGCGTAGGTGTTGAAGGCGTATTTGCCCGGCATCAGCGCGTCGCGCCAGACGCCACGGCAGCCGGTCTCCACCAGCTCGCCGTGCGAGTATTCGGTGCCCGACAAATCGGTGCCCACGCGGCCCGTGTACGACACCACCACGCCGACGAAGCCGACCGGGATGATGGTCTTCTTGATGAACTCCACCGTCGCGAACAGGCGGTTGATGAAGTAGGTGCCCTCGACCAGCACGCGCTCCTGGCGGCCACGGCGGCCACCGGCGGCGAGGAACTTCTCCGGCTCCTGGAAGGCGTTGTGGCTGTCGCCGACGTCGGGCGCCAGCAGCTCGTCCTTCAGCAGGCCTGGGCCGTCCTGCACCGTCACCACGGCCAGCTGGTCGGAGTCATGCGAGCCGGTCACTTCCTTGATCACCACAGGCTTGAAGCCGCCGCGCTCGTCAAGCACGCCGCGCATCTGCTGGTAGTAGGCTTTTTCCAGCGCGTCGAGCGACATCGAATAGGTCGTCTCTTCCGTCATCACGACGAACAGCGCGGGGTTGATGATATGGGTACCTTCGCGCAGCACCATGCGCTGCGGGCCTTTCTGGCCGCCGTCGCGCAGGAAATCGCGGACGTTGCGGAAGTCGACGATGCGCGAGTTGTCGGCCAGCGTCTGGCCGGCCGGCAGGTCGAGGCCGTCGCGGGCGAAGACGTAGGCGATGGTGCCTTGCGTGACCGAGACCATCGGATGAATGTGAACGCGGTACTGGAACGGCGCGAAGAAGTGGAAGCCGCCGCGGCGCAGTTCGGGTTGCAGGCCGGCCTCGCCATTCAGCGCGAGCAGGCCGTTCTGCACGGAGCCGGACGAGCTCCAGAGTTTTTCGATGACGCCGACGCGGTCGTTGGGGATGTACTTGATGGCCCCGGAAAACTTGATCAGGGCGGCGATGAGAAGAATGCAGACGACAACGGTTACTTCACTGCCAAGCAGGGTAAACATACGAACCTTTCGGTTGTGGATAAAGTTGTGGGATGCAGCAGCCTGGCGCAGCTATCGTCGCGAACAGGCAAATGGGAGGCTGGTGTCGGGGAGGGGTACTGCGCTTGCCGCGAGGGCACTAACGAGTGGGGTGAACACGATGTTTTTGTTATTACCGTTCAATGAGTTCGTGCTGATCATTCTTGCACAATGGCGCAAAAGGTAAAGGTGGGCCGCCGGGATTAGAGGCTGCACTCTAAACCCGGCGGCGACTATAATGATTTGTCTCCCGGGCCCCTGGAATACGCCGATGCCGAAAACCGTCCTGTCCCTGCTTTCCATCCTGATGGCGGCCCTGTCGCCGCTGGCCGCGCACGCCGGGCCGGGCGAGCTGGTGATGCTGGCGCCGCTGGACCAGGCCATGCCCATCGTCCGCTTCAACAACGGCGTGCTGGACGGGGGCATCGTCAAGGATGTCGGCGACGCGCTGGCGCAGCGCCTGGGCCTGCGCCCGGTCTACCTCAGCGTCGACGTGCCCGGCGTCACGCCCGCCCTCACCAGCGGCCGCGCGGACGCCATGTGCTATGTGCTGCCGTTCTGGATCGACGGCGACTACGACTGGAGCGCGCCGCTGCTGCCCGACACCGAACTGGTGGTGGCGCGCGCCGAGGCGCCCCGCCTGCGCTCGCTCAAGGACCTGAAGGACAAGCCGGTGGGCACCGTGGCCGGCTACCGTTATCCGCGCATCGAGCAGGTGCTGGGCAAGCGCTTCGCGCGCGTCGACGCGCCCAGCATGGACCTCAACGTCCAGCAGATGATCGCCGGTAAAACCCAGTACACGGTGGCCGGCGAAAGCACGCTGGTCTACCTGCAGCGCATCCATCCCGGGCTGAAGCTGCGGCCGGAGCTGGTGTTCTCCAGCTACAAGGCGCATTGCGCGTTCTCGCGTAAATCGCAAGTTCCGTTCACCGACGCCAACCGCGTCATCGACGCCATGCTCAGGGAAGGCGTGATCGACCAGATCGTGGCGCGCTACCGTTAGGAGTTCCCATGAATACCGACACACTGATCGCCGCCCTGCAAACCCATAACCAGGACCGCGATCCGCAACTGCTGCGCATGAAGTACCGCAAGATGGCGCAAAGCGCCTTCCTGTTCCTGCGCGGCGCCGACCACCTGTTCTACGACGAGCTGCTGCCCGACCAGCCGCTGTTCCGCAAGGCGCCGCTGGCGTGGAGCTGCGGCGACCTGCACGTGGAAAACTTCGGCAGCTACAAGGGCGACAACCGCCAGGTCTATTTCGATATAAACGATTTCGACGAAGCCGCGCTGGCGCCGGCCAGCTGGGACCTGGTGCGCCTGCTCACCAGCATCCAGTGCGGCGCCGAGGCGCTGCGCGTGTCGGCCAACGAAGCGGCGGCGTTGAGCGCCCGCTGCCTGGACGCCTACCGCGCCGCGCTGGCCACCGGCAAGCCGCGCTGGGTCGAGCGCGAGACCAGCGTAGGCCTGATCAGGGACCTGCTGTGCGATCTGCAAACCCGCAAGCGCGCCGACTTCCTCGACAAGCGCACCACGCGCAAAGGCCAGCGCCGCAGCCTGAACCTCGACGGCGAGAAGGCGCTGCCGCTGCTGCCGGGCCAGCGCGAACTGCTGGAGGCCTTCCTGCCCGGCTTCGCCGCGCAGCAGAAGCAGCCGGCGTTCTACACCATGCTGGACGCGGCGCGCCGCATCGCCGGCACCGGTAGTCTGGGCTTGATGCGCTTTGTGGTGCTGGTCGAGGGCAAGGGTTCGCCGGACGGGAACTATCTGCTCGATATCAAGGAGTGCAAGCCGTCGGCGCTGGCGCCGCGCCTGGCCGCGTGGAAGATCGCGCAGCCGGCGTGGCCGGACCAGGCCAGCCGCGTGGTGACGGCGCAGCAGCGCATGCAGGCGGTCGATCACGCCTTCCTGCACGCGATTCAGCTCGATAACCGCTCGTGCGTGCTGCGCGGGTTGCAGCCGTCGGAGGACCGCGTGGCGCTCGACGCGTGGGGCAAGAAGCTGGGCCGGCTGGAGGAGGTGATCGCCACCATGGGCTGCAACCTGGCGTGGGACCAGCTGCGCGCGGCGGGCCGTGGCGGCGCCGCCGGTGCGGACGAGTTGATCGCCCACGGCCGCGACGACGGCTGGCGCCAGCCGATGCTCAACGCCGCCGCCGCGATGACCGAACAGACGCAGGCTCAATGGCGTGCTTGCAAGGCGTGGCTCGCTAACGCCTGAGCGGACGCAGGCGCGGTGATGGGCTTGCGGGGCGGGGATGACGCAGGCCCGGTGGCCGGCTTTCAAAGCGTTGCTGGCTAGCGCCTGAGCGGAGGCAGGCGCGGTGGCCGGCTTGCAGGGCGTGGCTGCTAGCGCCTGAGCAGCAGGCCTTGCGCCAGCCAGTGCTGCAGATAGCCAGCCAGCGCCAGCATCGCTTCCTCGCCGGCTGCCGCGCAGACCTCGCCGAAGGTCGCACCTTCGGCAATGCGGTACAAGGCGTCGGCCTCCACCACCGGCAGTGAACGGAAGTGCGGCTGCTCGCCCTGGCGCCACACCAGCCATCGTGTGGCGCCGTTCGATTGCTCCGGCTCCGGCGGCTCGGTGCCGGCGGCCAGCGCCTGCCACAGGGCGACCGCGTTCCAATGCATGTCCAGCAGATGCACCGATGGATGCAGGCCGAATCGCAGATCGCTCCATGCTTCGGGCGGGATGTCCGACAGGTCTGCGGCGGCCAGCGGCGCGTCGTCCTGCGAGTCGAAGGCCAGGCTGAGCGACCATTCCAGTTCCGCCAGTTCGGCGATGAAGGGGTAGTCCGCCAGCGCCACCGCCGCGTGCGCGGCCAGGCCGCCGCCGAACCAGCGCAGGTTGGCGTGCTGCGACGGATACGCAGCGATGTAACCGTTGGCCAGCTCGGCGAACATGTCGTCGCCGATGTAGGTCCAGGTTTTATCGTAGGCCTCGCACAGTGCCTGGCGCAGGCGGCTGCGGTAGGCGCGGTGGTAGATCGCCAGCCGCGCGGTGGCGCTCAGGCCGTACTGCTCGCGCACGGCGGCGTGGATGGCGCCCGGCGCGTCGTCGGCCAGGATGTAGTGCTGGAAGGCGTTCTGCACTTCATCGAGCGTGTTCATAGCGCCTCCGCGAGGGCGCGCGCGCGTTGCAGCTCGGCCGACAGTTCGGACAGCGGCGGAATGTGGTCGTCGCGCTCGATCATCGTCGCGACCTTGCCGAAACGGCGCAAGGCTTGCGCGTACAAGGCCCACACCGGATCGGCCACCGCCTGGTCGTGGGTGTCGATGATGCAGCCTTCCTGCACGCTGTGGCCGGCCAGGTGAATCTGCTGCACGCGCCGCGCCGGCAGCGCATCCAGATAGGTGATCGGATTGAAGCCATGATTGACGCTGCTGACGTAGATGTTGTTCACGTCCAGCAGGATCAGGCTGTCGGACTCCTCGGCCACGGCGGCGACGAAGTCCCATTCCTGCAGGGTGTCCGCCTCGAAGGACAGGTAACTCGACACATTCTCCAGCAACAGCGGGCGTTCCAGGTAGTCCTGCACGCGGCGCACGTTGCGCACCACGGTGGCCACGGCTTCCTCGGTGTACGGCAGCGGGAACAGGTCGTGCATGTTGGCGCCGTGCGTGCCGGTCCAGCACAGGTGGTCCGAGACCCACAGCGGCTCGACGCGCCGCACCAGTTTTTTCAACTCGCGCAGGTAGTCGTCGGACGGTCCTTGCGGCGTGCCGATCGACATCGACACGCCATGCATCACCATCGGATAGTCGCGGCGGATGCGGTCCAGCATGGCCAGCGGCTTGCCGCCGGGGACCATGTAGTTCTCGGACAGGATCTCGAACCAGTCGATTCCGGTCGCGGCGGGCGGCGTGGCGATGATGTCGGTGTAGTGCGCGGGGCGCAGGCCAAGTCCGTAACCTGGCGACGGCAATGTAGGTGTCATGGTGTGGATGGCGCCGGCGGGGCCGGCGCCGCATCAATGATTACTTGTCCAGGTCGACGATCTTGCCTTTTTTGGCGAAGCAGGCGCCGGCCTTGGTGGCCAGGAAGCCGTGGCCCTTGCAGGAGTTCTGGCCCTTGCAGGCGTTTTCGGCGGTGGCGCAATCGCTGGTGCCCTTGCAGCTATTGATGCCGGCGCAGTGCACGGTGTCGTCGGCGCTGACGGTCGAGGTGGCGGCGATGGCCGATGCGGACATGGCCATGGTGGCGACGGTGGCGGCCATGGCGGCGATGCGGGTGATGTGGTTCATGTGATTCTCCAAGAAAGGTGGGTTGGGTAGGTGTTGCATGACTCTGTCGCGCCGCTGTCGCGATTACTTACACACATTTGGAAAATATTTTCTTTTTTGACTTGCATCAAAGTTTTTACTGCGCTGCATCAATAGACTTGCTTACGTTACTTCACAACGACAAAGAGGGTTGAAATGAGCAAGTCCTTAGCAGCAGCAGTATTGGCCACCCTGAGCCTGGTTGCAGCCAGCAGCGTGATGGCAGAAGAAACCCCATGGCTGGTGCGTGTGCGCGCCGTGCATCTGGATACCGCGGACAAATCCGATCCAGTCGGCGGCGTGGGCGCATCCGACCGCCTGACCGTCAGCAACAAGACCATCCCAGAATTCGACGTTTCCTACTTCTTCTCGCCTAACCTGGCGGCCGAGCTGATCCTGACCTATCCGCAAAAACACGACGTGTCGCTGGACGGCGCCAAGATCGGTAGCTTCAAGCACCTGCCACCGACGCTGCTGCTGCAATATCACTTCGTGAACAGCACCCCGTTCAAGCCTTACCTGGGCGCCGGTGTGAACTACACCACCATGTCCAAGGTGGATCTGCTGGGCGGCAAGGGCGGCCTGGAACATGACAGCTTCGGCCTGGCGCTGCAAGCGGGCGTCGACTACGCGATCGACAAGAAATGGTCGCTGAACTTCGACGTGAAGAAAGTGCAGATCCGCAGCGACGTGTTCATCAGCGGCGCCAAGGTCAGCCGCGTGAAGGTTGATCCGCTGATGGTAGGCGTGGGTGTTGGCTATCGCTTCTAAGCGCACAGCGCCGCGGGCGGCGTAAGCACCGCGGCAGGGCTGACAGGAACGGGCACTTTGAGAAACCAGTTTTCTTGAATGCCCGTTTTTTTCGTTTCAAGGAAAGGAGTAGCGTTATGTCATTCGACCGCGTCAACATCGGCACCCGCCTCAGCCTGGGCTTCGGCATCGTGCTCGCGCTGCTGGTGGCCATCGTCGTGCTGGGACTGAGCTCCATGACCGGCATCGGCCACCGCACGCAGGACATCATCGGCGACAAGAACGTCAAGATGGCGGCGGCCAACCGCATGATGGACAATGTGCGCGGCATTACGCTGTCGCTGACCACCACCCTGGTCGTCGCCAGCATGGAGGAGGTCAATGCGGAGCTGGACAAGATAGCCGCGTCGCGCAAGCGCTATGGCGAAGCGAAAAAAATCCTCATCGAGCATGTGCGCGACGAGCAGGAAAAAACCATGCTGGCCCGGCTGGACGAGCTGCTCAAGACCGGCGCGGCCAAGAACAACAAGGTGATCGAGCTGCGCAAGAACGGCGACGTGCAGGAGGCCATGACCTACCTGACGCAGGTGGCCGGCCCGACGCTGAAGGATGTGCAGAAGGTGCTGGACGATATCGTCGCCTACGAAACCGCGCAGGCCACGCAGGCCGGCGACGAGGTCGAGGCGGCGCTGGGCACCGCGCAGAAAGTGCTGGTGGGACTGGGCGCGCTGGCGGTGGCGATAGGCTGCGCGGTGGGCTGGTTCATCAGCCGCTCGATCACGGTGCCGCTGACGGCGGCGGTCGGCGTGGCGGAGACGGTGGCCTCGGGCGATTTGTCGTCGCACATCGAGGTCAACACGCATGACGAAACCGGCCATCTGCTGGGCGCGCTGCGGACGATGAACGACACACTGCTCAACGTGGTCAACCAGGTGCGGCAAGGCACGGACACCATCGCCACCGCGTCGAACGAAATCGCGGCCGGCAACCTGCACCTGTCGACCCGCACCGAGGAACAGGCCAGCTCGCTGGAGCAGACCGCCTCGTCGATGGAGCAGCTGACCAGCACCGTCAAGCAGAACGCCGACAACGCGCGCCAGGCCAACACGCTGGCATGCACCGCATCGGAAGTGGCGACGCGGGGCGGGGCCATCGTCTCGCAGGTGGTCAGCACCATGGGCAGCATCAACAGCTCGTCGCGCAAGATCGTCGACATCATCGGCGTGATCGACGGCATCGCCTTCCAGACCAACATCCTGGCCCTGAACGCGGCGGTGGAAGCGGCGCGGGCCGGCGAGCAGGGGCGCGGCTTCGCGGTGGTGGCGTCCGAGGTGCGCAACCTGGCGCAGCGCAGCGCGGCGGCGGCCAAGGAAATCAAGGAACTGATCTCGGCCTCAGTGGCCAACGTCGACGACGGTTCACGGCTGGTCGGCGAGGCCGGGCAAACCATGGGCGACATCGTCGCCAGCATCCACCGCGTGACCGACATCATGGGCGAAATCACCTCGGCCAGCCAGGAGCAGACCATGGGCATCGAGCAGATCAACATGGCGATCGCGCAGATGGACGAGGTGACGCAGCAGAACGCGGCGCTGGTGGAGCAGGCCGCAGCGGCGTCGCAAAGCATGCAGGAGCAGGCGGCGGCGCTGGCGGCGGTGGTTGGCTTCTTCAAAACCGAGGCTGCCGGTGGAGGCCGCTATAATGAACGGCAATCACTGGCACTCACCCCCAACGGAACCAAGGCCCATGCGCAAGATCCTGATAGTACTGACCTCCCTGCTGCTGACGGCATGCGTCGACGACTCGGCCTCGTACTACGCGGACGGTAGCACCGGCAACCACGCGCTGACGGTGCACCGCGCACAAAAGCACTTCTGGAGCAGCGACAGCAATGTCGAGCTGATCATGCAGCGACTGCCGGACTGCCTGCGCCGCGTGGAGCTGACCGAGATGCCGGCCGACGATGTGGAGATCGAGTTGCTGTCCAACGGCGACAACGTCTGGACGCTACGCGCCGGCAAGGAGCAATGGCAAGTCGAAACGCAGACCTGCACGCAATATCCCGACGTCAAAGGCGCCGAGGGCGAGCTGATCGGCGTATTCCGCGTGGAAGACAAGAAGCTGGTCTTCGAAGCCGCCGTCCTCGAATCCGCCAAATAATATTGGGGTCAAGTCTGACATTCGGACACGGCCTCTTCCGTAGCGGGCCCGCTACGGAAGAGGCCGTGTCCGAATGTCAGACTTGACCCCAATTTTGTTAGCGGAGGGCTAGGCGGCTTGGGCGGTTGGCGGCGGAGGGTTCGACGTCCAGCTTGAAGCGGCTGACCAGCTCGGCCAGGCGGCCGGCCTGGTCCTGCATGCTGCCGGCAGCTGCGGCGGCTTGCTCCACCAAGGCGGCGTTCTGCTGCGTTACCGAATCCATTTCCGTGATCGCCATGTTGACGTGGCCGATGCCCGTGCTCTGCTCGCTCGAGGCTTCGGTGATCGCCGACATGATCTGCGTGACGCGCGAGACGCTGGCCACCACCTGATCCATCGTCGTGCCAGCCTCGGCCACCAGCGCGCTGCCGGCGTTGATGCTGTCCACCGAGGCGTTGATCAGCTCCTTGATTTCCTTGGCCGCACCGGCCGAACGCTGCGCCAAATTGCGCACCTCGGACGCCACCACCGCGAATCCACGGCCCTGCTCGCCCGCGCGCGCCGCTTCCACCGCCGCGTTCAGGGCCAGGATGTTGGTCTGGAAGGCGATGCCGTCGATGACCGAAATGATGTCGACAATGCGCGTGGCCGAGGCGTTGATGGTGTCCATGGTCTGCACCACTTGCGACACCACGCGCCCGCCCTTCTCCGCCACCGCCGAGGCCGACATCACCAGCTGGTTGGCCTGCACCGCGTTGTCGGCGTTCTGGTTCACGGTCGAGGTCAGCTCCTCCATCGACGCGGCCGTCTCTTCCAGCGAGCTGGCCTGCGATTCGGTGCGGGCCGACAAGTCCATATTGCCCGAGGCGATCTCGCCCGAGGCGGTGGCGATGGTGTCGGCGCTGCGGCGGATCTCGCCGATGGTGTCGGCCAGCCGCGCCTGCATGGCCTTCATGCCGTACAGGATGCTGGCGCGGTCCGATTCATGCGTCTTGATCTGCGCGCTGAGGTCGCCGCCGGCGATCTGCCGGGCGATGTCGCTCACATACTCGGGATCGCCGCCGATGGTGTGGCGCAGGCTCTTGTTGACCACGCTCACGATGGCCCACAGCACCAGGCACACCAGCGCCAGCACGCCGGCCGATTTGTACAGCGAGGCGTAGAAGGCGTTGTCGATGTCGTCGATGTAGGCGCCGGTGACCAGGTCCCAGTCCCACTGCGCGAAGTGCGCCACGCGGCTCATCTTGGGCACCGGGTCCTTGGTGTTGGGCCGGATCCACGAGTAGCGCACGAAGCCGCCGCCCTCGGGCTTGGCGCCGGCCGCCGCGATGTCGCGGTACAGGTAGACGCCGTTCGGATCCTTGAAGTCGGCCATGTCCTTGCCGTTGTTTTCCGCCTTGAACGGATTCATCAGCGAACGCGTGCCCTGGGTGATGGTGATGTAGCCGTCCTTGCCGAAGCGCAGCGCCTGGATCAGGGCGGTGGCCTGCTTCTGGGCGTCCTCCTTGCTCATGGCGCCGGAGCTGGCCTTCTCGCCGTACAGCTTGAGGATGCTCATGCCGGCGTCGTCCAGATTCATCAGATCGATCTGGCGTTCCTCGATGCGCACGTCGCGCATCTGCAGGGTCTGGTAGATGAAGATGGCGGTGATGCACAGCAGGCTGCAAATCAACGGTACCCAGAGCTTCTGTTGGAAGGACAACTTATTCATGGTACAGGGTCTCCGTATTGTCTTATGGCAATCAGAATACCCCATGTGTGTCCTAGACACTGTCGTTTATTTGCATATGTGCACCAAAAAAACAGCGGGCGCGGCGATCTGCATCGCGGCGCCCGCCGGCTGGCTACGGCCAGGATTTACTGGACGTTGCGGTCCTTGACCGACTTGGCGGCCAGGCGCGCTTCCACGCCGGGAGTCTTGGCGCCGTGGGCCGCCTGGTAGGCGATGTCGCTGGTGACTTCGTTCTGCTCCAGCGCGCCGGCCTGGAGGGCGGCGATGGTTTCAGCCTTGACCTGGGCACGGGTGACCGTGCTGGCGACCGGCTTGGCGTTGGCGATGTCGGCGGTGACTTCATTCTGTTCCACAGGGCCCTGCGCGAAAGCGCCGCCAGCGGCAAGCAGGAGGGAGACCGATGCGATGATGGATTTGGCGTTCATGTGATGCTCCTTGTCAGATTAAGTGTGGCACCCAGTCCTGGGTGCCAACCGGCTTTGTGTCGTCGATGGAGTCATAGTAGGATTAATTTTTCAGATATAAAAGCGCAAATATCCGCTTAAACTCATCCGTTTATCCGATAGGTCAGCTGTTCTCGCTGTCCAGCACCGCCGTCGAATGGTCGTCGTAGCGGCCGCCGGAGGCCGCGCCGGGCGGCACCGCCTGCTCCAGCCGCGCCAGGTCGGACGGCGACAGCTGCACTTTGGTCGAGGCCAGCGCCTCCTCCAGCCGCACGCGGGTGCGGGCGCCGACCAGCGGCACGATGTCGTCCCCCTGCGCCGCCACCCAGGCGATGGCCACCTGCGCCACCGACACGCCCAGCTCGCCGGCGATGGCGCGCAGCTTCTCCACCAGCGCCAAGTTGCGGTCCAGGTTCTCGCCCTGGAAGCGCGGGCTGGCCAGGCCACGGAAGTCGGCCTCGCCTTCGCGCTGCTTGCTCCAGTGGCCGCTGATCAGCCCGCGCGACAGCACGCCGTAGGCGGTGATGCCGATGCCCAGCTCGCGGCAGGTCTGCAGGATGCCGTTCTCGATGCCGCGCGAGATCATCGAATACTCGATCTGCAGGTCGGCGATCGGGTGCACGGCGTGGGCGCGGCGCAAAGTTTCGCTGCCCACCTCGGACAGGCCGATGTGCTTGACGCGGCCAGCCTGGACCAGCTCGGCGATGGCGCCGACCGTGTCCTCGATCGGCACGTTCGGGTCGAGCCGGGCCGGGCGGTAGATGTCGATGTGCTCGACGCCCAGGCGCTTGAGCGAATACGCGGCGAAGTTCTTCAGCGCGATTGGACGGGTGTCGATGCCGGCCCAGTTGCCGGCCGGATCGCGCAGCGCGCCGAACTTGACGCTGATCTGCACGCCGTCGCGGCCGCCGGCGGCCAGCGCCTCGCCCAGCAGCATTTCATTGTGGCCCATGCCATAGAAATCGCCAGTGTCGAGCAGGGTGACGCCGGCGTCCATGGCGGCGCGGATGGTGGCCAGGCTTTCGCCGCGGTCGGCAGGTCCGTACAGGTCGGACATGCCCATCAGGCCCAGGCCCAGCTGGGCGACTTGCGGGCCGGTGCGGCCAAGTTTGCGTGTTTGCATGATGAAATCTCCAGGGTGGTTAGCGAGTGGAGCCATTATGCTATTATCGATATCAGCAATAAATACGGTAAATCCTATTACTTTATTCGACCAGAGATAACAATCATGGACCAGTTCAAGGCCATGCAGATCTTCCGGGCCGTAGCCGACTGCAAGAGTTTCACGCAGGCCGCCGAGCGGCTGGACCTGCCCAAGCCCAGCGTCACCAACGCCGTGCAGGCCATCGAACAGCAGTTGGGCGTGCGTCTGCTCCAGCGCACCACGCGCAAGGTCAGCCTGACGGTGGAGGGCGCGCAATACCTGGAGCGCTGCACCGCCCTGCTCAACGACCTCGACAATCTCAACGGCCTGTTCGCCGGCGACGGCCGGCTGCTCAGCGGCACCGTGCGGATCGACCTGCCGGAGCGGCTGGCGCACCTGTACGTGATCCCGGCGCTGCCGGCCTTCTGCCAGCGCCATCCGCACCTGCAGCTGCGGCTGGGCTCCACCGACCGCTACGTCGACCTGGTCGGCGAAGGCATCGACTGCGCGGTGCGCGGCGGCACGCTGCGCGATTCCACGCTGGTGGCGCGGCGCGTGGCCGCGATGGAACAGATCAACGTCGCCGCGCCCGCCTACCTGGCGCGCCACGGCCGCCCGCACACGCTGGACGACCTGCGCCACCACACGGCGGTCAACTTCTTTTCCAGCCAGAGCGGGCGCGACCTCGATTGGGAATACGTCGACGCCGACGGTACCGCGCGCACCTTGCCGATGCGCAGCCAGGTGTCGGTCAGCGGCACCGACGCGTATCTGGCCTGCTGCCTGGCCGGCCTGGGCCTGATCCAGATGCCGCGCCAAAGCCTGGCGCCGCTGCTGGCCTCGGGCGAACTGGAGGAGGTGCTGCCGCAATGGCGGCCGGCGCCGTTGCCGCTGAACATCGTGTATGCGCACAACCGCCACCTGTCGCCACGGGTGCGCGTGGTGGTCGATTGGCTTGCTAGTGTTCTTGAGCAACAAAGTGTGTCAGAATAAGGGCTTCCCTCTTAGCAATCATTTCCAAATGAGATACCTACTGTCGATGGCGCTGCTGGCGTTGAGCACCGGCCACGCCCTGGCCGCCGCGCCCAAGGCCGGAAAACCGGCCGAGGCGGCGACGCCGCGCATCGACGGCGAACGCCTGTTGGAGCACATCACCACGCTGGCCTCCGACGAGTTCGAGGGCCGCGCGCCGGGTACCCACGGCGAGACCGTGACCATCGAGTACCTGCAGCAGCAGTTCAAGAAGATGGGCCTGGAGCCAGGCAACCCGGACGGCACCTATTTGCAGCCGGTGCCGCTGGTGGCCATCTCCAGCCATCCAACGATGAGCTACGTCAAGGACGGCCAGAGCAAGCAGCTGACCTTCGGCGACGACTACGTGGCGTGGACCGCGCGCACCGACAAGAAAATCGAAGTCGCCAATTCCGAGCTGGTGTTCGTCGGCTACGGCGTGCAGGCGCCGGAATTCCAGTGGGACGACTACAAGGGCGTCGACCTCAAGGGCAAGACGCTGGTCATGCTGATCAACGACCCGCAACTGCCCGACCCCAAGCATCCCAAGCTGCTGGACCCGGCCATGTTCGGCGGCAGCGCCACCACCCGCTACGGCCGCTGGAACTACAAATTCGAGATGGCCGCCAAGATGGGCGCGGCCGCCGCGCTGATCGTGCACGAGACCAAGCCGGCCACGTATCCGTACGACGTGGTGCGCAACAGCTGGGGCCGCGAGAATTTCGCCATCAAGGGCAAGACGCCCGATCCGCTGTTCCCGGCCATTCCCGGTTGGCTGCAGTGCGACCGCGCGCGCGAACTGTTCAAGGCCGCCGGCCAGGACTTCGACGCGCTCAAGCAGCAGGCGCTGTCGCGCAACTTCAAGCCGGTGCCGCTGGGTGTCAAGCTCAACGTCACGGCGCTGAACGCGTGGCGCGAGGTGGGTTCGCACAATGTGGTGGCGCGGATCCCCGGCTCCGATCCGCTGTTGAAGAACGAAGCGATCGTCTACAGCGCGCACTGGGACCACTTCGGCATCGACGACACGCTGCCGGGGCCGCGCACGCAGCAGATCTTCCACGGCGCGATGGACAACGCGACCGGCGTCGCCGCGCTGCTGGAAATCGCGCGCGCCTACAAGGCATTGCCGGTGGCGCCCAAGCGCACCATCGTGTTCGTGCTGACCACGGCCGAGGAACGCGGCCTGCTTGGCGCGCAATACTACGCGCGCAATCCGGCCTACCCGCTGAACAAGACGCTGCTGGACATCAACGTGGACGGCCTGAACATGTGGGGCCGCACGCGCGATGTCGAGTTGAGCGGCATGGGCAAATCCAGCGCCGACGATCTGGTGATCGGCATCGCGCGCGGCCAAGGCCGCAGCGTGCGGCCGGACAGCAACGCCGACTACGGCAGCTTCTACCGCGGCGACCAGTTCGAGTTCGCCAGAGGCGGGGTGCCGGTGGTGTATCTGCGCAGCAGCGCCAACTTCATCGGCAAGGCGGCGGGCTACGGCCGCGAGAAGCTGCTCAACTACAGCGCGCACCAGTACCACACCGTCAACGACACGGTGCAAGCCAAATGGGACACCAGCGGCGCGGTGGAAGACATCGAACTGCTGTTCAAAGCCGGCTACCAGGTCGCCCAGGGCAAAGACCGCCCGCAATGGAAAGACAACGCCGAATTCAAGCGCTGATTTGGGGTCAAGTCTGACATTCGGACACGAGCTCTGCTGAAGATTGTTGGGGTCAAGTCTGGCATTCGGACACGGACTCAGCCGTATCTGGCGGCCGGGACTGTGACGACTTCTGCGTTGCATCAGCGCCGCGCCATCAAGCAAGCGCTACATTGTGGCGATGGCCCGTCCACTCAGACTCGAATTCCCCGGTGCGCTGTATCACGTCACTTGCCGCGGCAACCGGCGTGAGCGCATCTTTAGCGATCGCATCGATCGGCTGGCCTGGCTCGCGGAAATCGAACGCGTATGCGGGCGTTTTCATTTCGTCGTCCACGCGTTTTGCCAGATGGCGAACCACTATCACGTGCTGATCGAGACGCCCGAAGGCAACCTCGGACAAGGCATGCGCCAGTTGAACAGCGCGTATTCGCAGTACTACAACCGCCGCCACGAGTTGGTCGGCCATGTCATGCAGGGCCGATATCACGCCATCCTCGTGCAAAAGGAGGGCTACCTGCGCGAACTGGCGCGCTACATCGTTCTGAATCCCGTGCGTGCCGGCATGGCTTGCGCACCCGGCGACTGGGAGTGGAGCAGCTATCGCGCGATGACTGGCGAAGCGCCCGCGGCCGCGTGGCTGGCAACCAATTGGCTGTTGGCCTGCTTTGGCCAGGACCAAATCGCGGCACGGCTTGCGTATCACCAGTTCGTCATGGACGGCGTGCACGCGGACAGCCCGCTCAAGCAGGTGCGCTTCCGGTGCATATTGGGCGACGCGGAATTCATCGACCGGCACCGGGAATCGGCGAAGGAATCCAGGTCAGCAGAAATCGTACGGGTGCAGCGGCGCGCGCTGGCGATGTCGCTTGACGAGTATGCGATGCGGTACACCCGCGAAATCGCGATGGCCGAGGCTTACCGCTCCACCGCGTTTTCGATGCGGCAAATCGCCGAGCACTTCAGCGTCTCGGTCAAGACGGTCAGCCGTGCAGTCGCCGCGTTGGAGCGCCGAGGCAACGGCTGAGCTCGTGTCCGATTGCCAGACTTGACCCCACCACACCACGGCAGAGTTCGTGTCCGAATGTCAGACTTGACCCCACCATACGGCTGGGCTCGTGTCCGAATGTCAGACTTGACCCCAATTGAGTTTTTGCAGCTGGGACTGGTTGCGTTGTTGGTGGGCGTCGTCGCCGGCGCGGGCGATGTCGGCGTGCAGGGCGGCGCGGGCTTGCTCGATGCGGGCACTGTCTTGCGGCGCCAGCTCCAATAAACTGCTCAGGTAGGTGACGCCCCATTGCAGACGCGTCGCCGGGCCCACCGCCGCTTGCCAGGCTTTGCCGTACCACTCGAGCACGGCCGCCGTGTCGCCACGCCGTTTGGCGCTGGAGGCCAGGCTCAGCATGAAGTAGTACGGTGAATGCGAACGCGGCAATTCGGCCAGCAGCACTTGCTCGGCCTGCGCCGACAGGCCGGCGTCGTTCAGGGCGCTCACCGCGGTGTTGACCAGCGTGTGGCGTTCGTATGGATCGGTCGACTCAGCCAGCGCTTGCTCCACCCGCTCGCGCACCCGCTCCTGCAAGCCTTGCGATGGCGCCAGCAGGCGGCCCAGGCGCATCTGCAGCCGCACCGCCATCAATCGGTCCGGCGCGCCGAGCCAGAAGTCGTCGGCCCATTGCGCGGCGGTCGCGCCCAGCGCGGCCACCAGTTCCTCGCGCCGCGTGGCGTACTTGATCAGGTTGATGCCGCTGTTGGCCAAGATGTCCATGTTGGCGCGCGCCAGCCGCGCGTCGGCAAACACCTTCAGCAGCAGCGCGGCGTTGGCTTCGGCGTCGATGTCCTTGCCGGCCGTGGCCAGTTGCGCGTGCAGTTGCAGGCGTGCGCTGGCGTCGGCGTCGTCGCAGGCACGCACCAGCGCCAGCAGGGTCGGCGCGAGCGCGCGCGTTCCCAGCAGACGGCCTTCGTCGGTGTCCCAGGAATAATGGCTCAGCAGCGACCATTCGCCGGCGCTGAGCTTGCGCTCGCCTGACAAGGCCGCCGCCAGCGCGCCCGATGCGCACGAGCCGGCCGCGTGCACGGCCAGCGCGGTGTCGAAGGCTGCGGTGAACAGTTCGCCGTCCAGCTCGCACGGCAGGCGCGTGATTTCGTGGCCGTCCGGCGCGTACAGCACCAGCGTCGGATAGCTGCGCAGGCCGTAGCGCGCGCCCTGCGCCTGCGCGCCGGCGCTGTCGCCGTCCAGCTGGTGGCAGACCACCGAGGCCGAGCGCTCGATGAACTCGTCGCGCGCGAAGATTTCGGATTTGACCCGGTTGCACGGCGGGCACCAGACCGCGCCCCAGTACAGGAACAGCGGCCGCTGCTGCGCGGCCGCCAGTGCGAAGGCGGCGTCGAGGCCGCCGTGCTGCCATGCGATCGCCGCCATGCCGCTTACGACTCGCGCGCCAGCGCCAGGAATTCGGTGCGCATCGCCAGGTTGGGCTGCAGCTCGCCGAGCATGGCGGAGGTGACGGTCTCTTCGCCCGGCGTGCGGATGCCGCGGCTTTCCATGCACAGGTGGCGGCATTTGACCACCACGCCGACCGCCTTCGGTTCCAGCACTTCCATCAGCGCGTTGGCGATCTGCATGGTCATGCGTTCCTGCACCTGCAGGCGCTTGGCGAAGCAGTCGACCAGACGGGTCAGCTTGGACAGGCCGACGATCTTGCCGTTCGGGACGTAGCCGACCGTGGCCTTGCCGAAGAACGGCGCCAGGTGGTGTTCGCAGTGGCTGTAGACCGGGATGCCGCGCACGACGATCAGTTCGTTGTACTGCTCGGCGCCGTCTTCGAACGCTTTCAGCAGCTCGACCGGGTCCTGGCCGTAGCCGGAGGTCCAGTGTTTCCATGCTTTGGAGACGCGGGCCGGGGTTTCCAGCAGGCCCGGACGGTCGGGATCTTCACCGAAACTGGCGATCAGACGGCGCCAGTCGCCTTCCGAAAATTCTTTTTGAGACATGATGAAACACCTTTTTTTTACGATTGCCGACAGTATATAGAAATCCGCGGCAAGCTACCGGCTAGCGCTGCGGCCGGTGGGCGTTCAGCAACTCGGCGGCGATCGATACGGTGACCGTCATGTCCGGCCATTCGTCGTCCGCGCCGAACCAGCGGGCGTCGGCGATTTCGTTCTGGTCGACGCGGATCTCGCCGTCCAGGTACTCGGCGGTGTAGGCGATCATCAGCGAATGCGGGAACGGCCACGACTGGCTGCCGAAGTATTTCAGCTTGTGCACGCGCAGCCCGACTTCCTCGTACACCTCGCGGTGCACCGCCTCCTCGATCGACTCGCCCGCCTCCAGGAAACCGGCCAGCGCCGTGTAGCGCTTGTACGGCGCGTTGGCGTGCATGGCCAGCAGCACCTGGTCGCCCTTGCGCACCAGCACCATCATGGCCGGCGAGATGCGCGGATAGGCGCTCATGCCGCAGCTCGGGCATTGGTAGCAGCGCTCGCCTTCGAGCTGGCGCATCGGCGTGGCGCAGACGCCGCAGTAGCGGTGGGTGCGCGCCCATTCGGCCAGCTGGCTGGCGCGCGCGGCCAGCGCCACGAAGCCTTCGTCGACAACGCCGAACAGCGAGCGCAGGCCGTGGTAGCCGTACTCCGGCCCCGGCAGTTGTGGCTGGTCGACCCACGCCAGCTGGTAGTAGCGGCCCTCCCACAGCCCCAACGCGTGGAAGCGCTCGGCCGGCAGATTCAGCGCCGCCACCGCCTCGCGGCCGGGCAGGCCCAGGATTTCGTTGCGCAAAAGCAACTCCCCGCGGTGGAACACGAAAGTTAATGGATCGTCATGGTCCTGGGGGCGGATCAGCGGGGTAAATGTGGCGGGAGTCAGCAACATGGCAGGGAGGCTCGGGTTGTATCGCAAGCCACGATCTTACAGTGTTTCCTAAATGCTTACTTTGACCGTGAGAATTGATGACATTTCGATGAGCAAAAACGCGCTAAGTCATTGTTTTCAGACCAAGATTTACACTACTTTTCCCCCTTTCCTTACTGTATGACATCGTTTGGCGGTACTATATATTTCCGTAAGGAGACTATTTCACATGCCATCACTCGTACCTGGTTTAACGACCGACCAAATCGCCAGCCTGCAGACCAATCAGATCGCTTTATTGACGACTGCGGATATCGTGCTGCTTTCCACTTTGCAGATGACCGCGTGGAGCACCGATCAGCTGGCCGCGTTCGGCACCAGCCAGTTACGGGCGCTGTCCACCCAGAACCTGCAGACGCTCACCACGCAGCAGCTGGGCTACGGCCTCACCACCAAACAGATCGCGGCGCTGACCACCGGCCAGATCGTCAGCCTGAGCACCAACCAGCTGGTCAACGGCCTCACCACCGACCAGTTCGCCGCGCTGGCGACCGTGCAGCTGGCCGCGATGGGCACGCAGCAGCTGTCCATCGTCGGCACCGCCGACATCGCCGCGCTGCGCAGCGCCCAGCTGGTGTCGCTCAACACCGCGCAGGTGCGCGCGCTCGGCACCGACCAGATCGTCGCGCTGAGCAGCAGCCAGGCCGCCGCGTTGCAGACCCGCCAGATCGCCGCCCTCTCGAGCAACCAGCTGGCCAGCATCGACACCGACGACATCGCCGCGCTGGGCACGCAGCAGCTGCTCGCGCTGGGCACCGGCCTGCTGGGCGCGCTGACCACGGCGCAGATGGCCGCGCTGCGCACCGCGCAAAGCAGCAATCTGTCGACCCAGCAGATCGGCGCCCTCGGCAGCGACCAGCTGGCCGCGCTCGGCACCGACGGCTTCGCCGCGCTGAAGACCGCGCAGATCGCCGCGCTGACCACCAAGCAATTCGCCGCCCTCAGCACCGACCAGATCGTCGCGCTGACCACCGCGCAGGCCGCCGCGCTGACCACGCTGCAACTGGGCCAGATGTCCAGCGCCCAGCTGGCCGCGATGGAAACCCAGGACTTCGCCGCGCTCAAGAGCCAGCAGCTGAACGCGCTGAGCACCCTCAGCACCGCCGTGCTGAGCACCGACCAGATCGCCGCGCTGACCACGACCCAGGTCGCCGCGCTGCGCAGCGCCCAGCTGCGCGGCCTGTCCACCGACCAGATCGTCGCGCTCACCACGGCCCAGGTGGCCGCGCTGGGCACGGCGCAGATCGTCGTGCTGAGCTCGGACCAGGTGGCGGCCATTGAAACCCGCGACCTGGCCGCGATGAAGACCGCGCAAGTGGCGGCCTTCACCACCGCCCAGATCAACGCGCTGGGCACCGCCCAGCTGGCCGGCCTGAGCACCGCGCAGGCGGCCGGCCTGGCCACGCAGCAACTGGCCGCGCTGAGCACCACCCTGCTGGCCGCGATGGCCACGCAGGACCTGGCCGCGCTGCGCACGTTGCAGATCGCCGCCGTGTCCACCAGCGGCGTCGCCGCGCTGGGCACCGACCAGATCGCCGCGCTGACCTCGTTGCAGCTGGGCGCGCTGAAGACCGCGCAAGTGGCCGCGCTCGGCACCGACCAGATCGCCGTGCTGAGCACCGCGCAGATCGGCGGCCTGGCCTCGCAGCAGGTGGCTGCGCTGTCGACCAACCAGCTGGGCGCGCTGAGCACCGCCAACCTGGCCGCGCTCAAGACGCAGCAGCTGGCCGCCATGGGCACCAGCCTGATCGCCGCGCTCAGCACCGACCAGATCGCCGCGCTGAAGACCGCGCAAGCCAACGCCCTCAGCTCGCTGCAACTGTCGGCGCTGAGCAGCGACCAGCTGGCCGCATTGAATACGCAGGACCTCGCCGCGCTGCGCACCCAGCAGCTGGCCGGCCTGAGCACCGGCAATGTCCACAGCCTCAGTACCGATCAGGTCGCCGCGCTGACCACCGCGCAGGTGGCGGCCCTGGGCACCCAGCAGACCGGCGCGCTCAGCACCGACCAGATCGTCAGCCTGACCACGGCCCAAGCCGCCGCGCTGACCACGCGCCAGCTCGCCGCGCTCGGCACCAGCCAGCTGGCCGCGATGGAAACCCGCGACCTGGCCGCGCTCAGAACGGCCCAGCTGGCCGCGCTGGGCAGCGCCCAGATCGGCGCGCTCACCACCGACCAGGTCGTCGGCCTGGGCTCGCAGCAGGTGGCCTCGCTGGCCACCCAGCAGATCGCCGCGCTCACCACCGACCAGGTGGCCGCGATGGAAACCCAGGACCTGGTGGCGCTCAAATCGCAGCAGGCCGCCGCGCTGAGCAGCAACGCCGTGGCCGCGCTGACCACCGCGCAGTTCGCCGCGCTGGCCAGCATCCAGCTGAGCAATTTCACCACCGCCCAGGTCGCCGCGCTGACCACCGACCAGATCGTCGCGCTGACCACCGCGCAGGCCGCCGCACTGAGCACGCGCGAGATCGCCGCGCTGTCGACCATCCAGCTCAACGCGCTGGAAACCCAGGACTTCGCCGCCCTCAAGACCGTGCAGATCGCCGCCCTCACCACGGCCCAGGTGGCCGCGCTGGGCACCGACCTGATCGTCGCGCTGACCACCGCCCAGGCCGGCGCGCTGACGCCGGGCCAGCTCAACGCGCTGACCACCGACCAGCTCAACGCGATGGAAACCCAGGACTTCGCCGCGCTGCAGACCAGCCAGCTGCTGGGCCTGGGCACCAAGGCCATCGCGCTGCTGACCGTGGGCCAGGTGGCCGCGCTGAAGACGGCGCAGATCGTGCAGCTGACCTCCGACCAGATCCGCGTGCTCAACTCGGCCCAGCTGGGCGCGCTGAACACCGCGCAGGTGAACGCGCTGAGCACCGCGCAGATCGGCTACCTGCTGACCGAGCAGGTGGCCGCGCTCACCACGGCCGACTGGGCCTCGCTGAAATCGAGCCAGCTCAACGTGCTGAGCTCGAACCAGCTGGCCGCCGTCACCACCGACCAGATCGTCGCGCTGACCTCGCTGCAAGCGGGCGCGCTGGCGACCCAGCAGGTGGCGCTGCTGTCGACCGACCAGATCGTCGCGCTGGAAACGCAGGACCTGGCCGCGCTCAAGACGCAGCAGGTCGCCGCGCTGCTCACGTCCGACGTGGCCGCCATCACCACCGCCCAGCTGCAAGCCATGAAGACCCAGCAGCTGGCCGCGCTGACCAGCAAGCAGTTGGCCGCGCTGAGCACCGACCAGATCGCCGCGCTGAGCACCGTCCAGGCGAGCAACCTGGGCAGCCAGCAAATCGCCGTGCTGTCGAGCGACCAGTTGCTGGCCATCGGCACCGACGACCTGGCCGCGCTGAAAACCGCGCAGCTGGCCGCGCTGGGCAGCAACCAGGTCAGCCTGCTCAGCACCGACCAGATCGTCGCGCTGAGCACGCTGCAATTCGCCAGCCTGAGCACGCGCCAGCTGCTGTCGCTGGGCAGCAGCCAGATCGTCGCGATGGAAACGCGCGACCTGGCCGCGCTCAAGACCGCGCAGATCGCCGGCCTCGGCACCGACAACCTGAACGCATTGACCTCGGCGCAGGTGCAAGCCCTGACCACGGCCCAGCTGGCCGCGCTGGGCAGCGCCCAGTTGGCCGCGTTCGCCACCGCGCAGATCGCCAACCTGAGCACCGCGCAGGTCAGCGGCCTGGCCACGGCGCAAGTCGCGCTGCTGAGCAGCGACCAGCTGGTGGCGTTGGGCACGCAAGGCCTGTCGCTGATGAAGACGGCGCAGATCGCCGCGCTGAAGACCGCGCAGATCGCCGCTCTCAACAGCGACCAGCTGGCCGCGCTCACCACCGTCCAGGTCAGCAACCTGACCACGCAGCAGATCGCCGCCCTCGGCAGCGACCAGCTGAACGCGCTGGAAAGCCAGGACTTCGCCGCGCTCAGGACCGCGCAGTTCGCCGCGCTGGGCACCGACGTCATCGCCAGCCTCAGCACCGCGCAAGCGGCCGCGCTGTCCACCACGCAGGTGTCGAGCCTGAGCTCGCGCCAGCTGGCCGCGCTCGGCACCGCGCAGTTGCAGGTGTTCTCCACCGCCGACATCGCCGCGCTGCGCACCGTCCAAATCCTGGCGCTGACCACCGACCAGCTCGAAGCGCTGGGCAGCGACCAGTTCCGCGCCCTGAGCATCACGCAGATGGCGGCCCTGGGCAGCGCCCAGTTCCAGGCGCTGACGACCGACCAGATCGTCGCGCTGAGCACGCTGCAGGCCGCCAACCTCGGCACGGCCCAGGTGCGCGCGCTGAGCGCCAACCAGCTGGCCGCGCTGGAAACCCAGGACCTGGCCGCCTTCAAGACGCTGCAAGTGGCGGCCTTGAGCACCAGCCAGTTCATCCTCTTGAACAGCGACCAGATCGCCGGCCTGACAGCCACCCAGGTATCCGGCCTGACCTCGCAGCAACTGACGGCGATGACCAACGCCCAGCTGCAGGCGCTGGAAACGCAAGACCTGGCCGCGCTGCGCACCGCGCAGCTGCAATCGCTGAGCACCGACCAGCTCGACGCCATCGGCACCGACCAGTTGCAGGCGATGACGGCGGCCCAGCTGGCCTCGCTGAGCACGGCGCAATTCGCCGGCCTGCAGAGCGCGCAGATCGCCGCCCTGACCACGCTGCAAGTGGGCGCCTTGGCCACCGGCCAGATCGCCACCCTGAGCGCCGGCCAGCTGGCCGCGCTCAGCACCGACGAGATCGCCGCGCTCAAGACCGTGCAGATCAACGCGCTGCGCACCGCCCAGGTCACGCTGCTGAGCACCGACCAGATCATGGCGCTGACCAGCAACCAGGTCGGCTCGATGTCGACCGCCCAGCTGTCCTCGCTGTCGTCCGACCAGATCGGCGCGCTGAGCACGTCCGACTTCGCCGCGCTGAGCGCCGCCCAGCTGAGCGCGCTCGGCATGTTGAGCAACCTGAGCACCGACCAGATCCAGGCGCTGACCCCGGCCCAGATCGGCGGCCTCACCACCGACCAGATCGCCGCGCTGGGCACCAACCAGATCGTCGCGCTGACCACCAGGCAGATCGGCAGCCTGAGCACGGCCGGCGTCGGCGTGCTGAGCAGCGACCAGCTGCGCGCGCTGGAGCTGGAAGACCTGGCCGCGATGAAGACCGCGCAACTGGCGGCCCTGAAGACCTCGCAAATCCAGCAGCTGACCACCGACCAGGTGCAGGCGCTGACCACGGCGCAGGCATCCAGCCTGGCCACCGCCCAGGTCGCGGCGCTGACCACCGACCAGGTGCAGGCGCTGAGCACCGACGAGATCCTGGCGCTGAAGACCGTGCAGATCGCCGCGCTCACCAGCGACCAGATCGCCGCGCTGGGCATCGACCAGGTGCAGAGCCTGGGCGGCACGCAGCTCAACGCGCTGGGCAGCGCGCAAATTCAGTCGCTGAGCTCGGACCAGATCGTCGAACTGACCACGCAGCAATTCGTCGCCATGGGCACGGCGCAAGTGGCCGCGCTGTCCACGCAGCAAGTGGGCGTGATGGAAACCGAAGACCTGGCCGCGCTGAAGAGCGCGCAGATCGCCGCCCTGAGCACCAACCAAGTGCAGGCGCTGGCGGCCGACCGCATCGCCGCGCTGACCACCGCGCAGGCGCAGGCGTTGACCACCAACCAGCTGCTGTCGCTGACCTCGGCGCAGATCCAGGCCCTGGGCACCGACGACCTGGACGCGCTGAAAGCCGCGCAGATCGCCGCCCTCGGCAGCGACCAGCTCAACGCGCTGATCGCCGACCAGCTGCAAAACCTGGGCTCGGCGCAGCTGAACGCGCTGACCACGGCGCAGTTCCGCGCCCTGAACAGCGACCAGATCGCCGGACTGACCACGCAGCAATACACGCAGCTGGGCACGGCGCAACTGGCCGCGCTCAGTTCCGACCAGCTGGCCACGATGGAACTGGACGACCTGGCCGCCCTGCTGAGCAACCAGATCCAGGCCCTGAGCACCTTGCAGATCTCGCAGCTGGACACGGCCCACGTCAGCGTACTGACCAGCGCCCAGGCCGCCGCGCTGAGCAGCAACCAGCTGGTGGCGCTGTCGACCATCCAGCTGCAGTCGCTCGGCACCGATGCGATGCAGGCGCTGAAGACCGCGCAGGTGCAGGCGCTGACCACCAACCAGCTGATCTCGCTGACGATGGACCAGCTGCAAAACCTGACCACGCTGCAGATGGACGCGCTGACCTCGGCCCAGGCCGCCGCGCTGACCACCGACCAGATCGCCGCGCTGACCACGCTGCAAGTGGATAACCTGGCGACCCGCCAGCTGAACGCGCTGAGCAGCAACCAGATCGCCGCCATCAGCACCGACAACTTCGCCACGCTGTCGAGCACGCAGATCGGCGCGCTCAACGCCAGCCAGTTCGGCGCCATCACCACCGACCAGATAGTCGGCCTGAACAGCATGCAGGTGGCCGCGCTGAGCACCGCGCAAGTGGCCGCCCTCAGCAGCGACCAGCTGGACGCGCTGGAGACAGCCGACTTCGTCGCACTGAAATCCGCGCAGATCGCCGCCATCGGCAACGCCAACATCGCCACGCTGACCACCGACCTGGTCAGCGTGCTGACCACCGCGCAGATCGCCGGCCTGGGCAGCGGCCAGATCGCCGCCCTCAGCACCGACCACATCCAGGCGCTCGGCACGGCCCAGGTCGGCACGCTGAGCACGCTGCAGATCAGCGGCCTGAGCACCAACCACATCGCCGCGCTCAGCACCATGGACTTCGTGGCGCTGCACAGCAACCAACTGGCCGCGTTCAGCACGGCCCAGTTCGCCGCGCTGACCAGCGACCAGCTCAACGCCCTGTCCACCAGCGCCTTCACCGGCCTGACCACGCAGGAAATCACCGCGCTGACGGCGGCGCAGTTCGGCCAGCTGGGCACCGCGCAAGTGGCCGCGCTGACCTCGGTGCAGGCGCCGGCGCTGAGCACCGACCAGCTGGCCGCGCTGGGAACCGACCAGTTCGCCGCGCTGGGCACCAGCGCCGTCAACCACCTGCTGGCCGCGCAGTTCGGCGCGCTGTCCACCGACCAGATCGCCGCGCTGAACACCGCCCAGGTGCGCGCGCTCAGCAGCGTGCAGCTGACCGCGCTCACCAGCAACCAGGTGGCCGCGCTGGAAACGGCCGACCTGGCCGCGCTCGCCACCGCCCAGATCGTCCTGCTCGGCACCGACCAGCTGCAGGCGCTGTTGACCGACCAGTTCGCCACACTGGGCACCGCGCAAGTGGCGGCGCTCACCACCGACCAGGTCGCCAGCGGCCTGGGCACCGGCCAGATCGCCGCGCTGACCACCGCGCAAGCCAGCTCGCTGGCCACGCGCCAGGTGGCCGCGCTCACCACGGCCCAGGTCGCCGCGCTGGAAACCGCCGACCTGTCGTCCTTCGGCACGCGCCAGATGGTGGCGCTCGGCAGCGACCAGATCGCCGCGCTGGGCAGCGACCAGCTGAACGCGCTGACCACCGCCGAGCTGACCGCGCTGACCACCAGCCAGATCAACCACGGCCTGGGCACCGCCCAGCTGGCCGCGCTCGACAGCGCCCACATCGCGGCGCTGGGCACGGCGCAGCTGGCCTACGGCCTGAGCAACGACAGCATCGCCGCCCTGACCACCGACCAGATCGTCGCGCTGCGCACCGCGCAGACCGTCGCGCTGGGCACCGGCCAGGTGCAGGCGCTGACCAGCGACCAGATCGTCGCGCTGAGCACCGCGCAGGCGTCCACGCTGAGCACGCAGCAAGTGGCGGCGCTCACCACCGACCAGATCGGCGTGCTGGAAACGGCCGACCTGGCCGCGTTGACCACGCGCCAGATCACCGCCCTGACCACGGATCAGATCGCCTTCCTGGGCAGCGACCAGCTCAACGCGCTGACGCTGGCGCAGCTGGCCGCCTTCAGCACCAGCCAGCTGGCCAACGGCCTGCAGGTCACCCAAGTGCTGACGCTGGACACCAACCACATCGCCGCGCTCAGCACCGCGCAGGTGGCGTACGGCCTGACGCTCGACACCCTGCTGGTCCTGAGCAGCGACCAGATGCGCGCGCTGAAGACCGCGCAGATCGCCGCGCTGACCACGGCCCAGGCCAGCAGCCTGACGACCGACCAGATCATCGCCCTGGCCACGGCCCAGATCACCGGCTTCTCGGTCACGCAGATGCCGACGCTGAGCGCCGACCAGCTGGCCGTGCTGAGCACCGGCCAGGTGGCCGCGCTCGACACGCAGGACGTGGCCGCGCTGACCGCCAGCCAGTTCACCGGCCTGTCCACCGACCAGACCGTCGCGCTGACGACGGCGCAGATCCGCGGCCTGAAAACCGCGCAGATCGCCGCCATCGACGTGCCGCAGGTGAACGTGCTCAGCACCGACCAGATCGCTTCGCTGAGCACGGCGCAAGCCGCCGCGCTCAGCATCAACGCCGTGGTCGCGCTGTCGACCAACCAGATCGGCGCACTGCAGACGGCCGACGTGGCCGCGCTGGGCACGCTGCAAGTGTCCAGCCTGGCCGTCGGCCAGCTGACCGGTCTCAACACCGCGCAGATGCAGGCCCTGACCAGCCTGCAACTGGGCGCGATGACGGCCGACCAGATGTTCGCGCTGAGCACCAGCCAGATCGCCGCGCTGCGCACCGCGCAGATCGGCTACCTGAACACCACGCAGCTGGCCGCGCTGTCGGACACGCAGATCCAGGCGCTGACCACGGCGCAAGTCGCCAGCATCAAGCTCAGCCAGATCACCGCGCTGACGGTGGACCAGATGGCCGCGTTCAGCACCGACCAGCTGCAGGCGGTCACCACCTCGCAGCTGCAAACGCTGAGCTCGACCCAGCTCAACGCGCTGACCGGCACCCAGGCCGCCGCGCTGACCACCGCGCAGATGGCGGCCTTGAAAAACGCCCAGATCGCCGCGCTGACGGTGGACCAGATCAACGCCTTCACCACCACGCAGCTGGGCGCCTGGAGCACCAGCCAGCTCGGTTCGCTGACGGCCACGCAGATCGGCTACCTGTCGACCGCGCAGATCGCCGGCCTGACCAACGCCCAGGTGGCCGGTTTGAAGACCAGCCAGCTGATCGTCTTCACCACCGACCAGATCGCCGCGTTCACGGCGGCCCAGGTACCGTCGCTCACCACGGCCGGGCTGACCGCGCTCAGCGTCACCCAGGCCAACGCCTTCACCGGCGGCCAGGTGGCGGCGATGACGGTCACGCAAACCATGGCGCTGAACGCCTCGTCCACCAACTACGCCACGCCGCTGGTGCTGGACCTGGACGGCAACGGCGTGCAAACGCTGGGCATAGTCGCCGGGGTGCAGTTCGACATCCGCGCCGAAGGCAAGGCCGTGCACACCGGCTGGGTCGACGCCCACGACGGCCTGCTGGCCCTGGACCGCAACGGCGATGGCCTCATCAACGACGGCGGCGAACTGTTCGGCAGCGCCACCAAGCTGGCGGACGGCAGCACGGCGGCCGACGGCTACGCCGCGCTCAAGTCGCTCGACAGCAACGGCGACGGCCAGATCACCAGCGCCGACAGCGCGTTCGGCGCGCTGCGGGTGTGGGTGGATGGCAACTCCGACGGCATCAGCCAGGCCGGCGAGTTGAAGACGCTGGATCAGCTGGGCATCGCCGCCATCAGCACCAGCGCCGGCCACACGTTGACGCAACAAAACGGCAACGTAGTCGGCCTGACATCGAGCTACACCGGCACCGACGGCAGCAGCCACGCCAGCGCCGACGTCTGGTTCCTGGCGCAGACGACCGCGGCCACGGTTGCGGCCACGCTGCAACAGCAAGTGAGCGGCCTGAGCAACGCAATGGCCGCCTACGCCAGCGACGCCCCTGCGGCACCGGCGCCACAAGCGGCGTTGTGCAAGTCCGACACAACGGCAGTCGATAGCAACGCACAAGCGATGGCCGACGCGTTGCAGCACTACCGCAGCCGGCAAGCCTTGGCGGGCGCCGCAGCCGCGCTCAGCAAGCAACCCGACGACCAGCAACACAACACCGGCAACTGGTTCAGCGTCCCCAACCGCTAACCTCTGGGGTCAACCCCTGGGGTCAAGTCTGGCATTCGGACACGACCTCTGCCGTCACACTGGGGTCAAGTCTGACATTCGGACACGAGCACAACCGTAGCGCCTGCTACGGTTGTGCTCGTGTCCGATGTCAGACTTGACCCCACGCCGTACTGTCGAGCTCGTGTCCGAATGCCAGACTTGACCCCAAGTTGGCATCCAAGTTGATTGTTACTCCTGCCTATGCGTTGAGCAGGTGGCGTTTTACAGTCTTGCTCCTGAGCCAAAAGTTGCCCCTCATCCAGCGACAAAAAGGTATGATAGTGCGTACCTTTTATGGCTCATCCCATCCTACGCCCGCTATGACCGCTCAAGTACCTGCCGCTCCCACCGATACCAGCCCGTTGGGCACCGTTATGGCGCTGGCCGTCAAGGGCGCGCTGTCCATCGGCGATCTGTTCGGCGCCGCCGCCGTGTTGCAGGAAAGCGGACAACTGCCCGCCGCCATCGCCCTCTACCGCGCATGGATCGACCACACGCCGTCGCCGCTGGTCTACGCCGCCTGCTTCAACCTGGCCGTGGTGCTGTCCAACTCGGGCGACGACACCGGCGCCGAAGCCGTGCTGCGCAAGGCCATCAGCCAGAACCCCGGCTTCGTCGAGGCCCGCCTCAACCTCGGCACGCTGCTCGAACGCACCGGCCGCCCGGACGACGCGCTGGCGATGTGGAAAACCATCCTCAGCGATGAAGTACAGCCGGACATCAAGACCAATCCGACCCTGTACGTGCAAACCCTGAACAACCTGGGCCGCCTGCTGGAAATCCGCAAGCGCTACCCCGAGGCCGAGGCCATGCTGGCGCTGAGCCTGCGCGTCGATCCGCAACAGGCCAACGTCATGACCCACTGGGTCCACCTGCGCCAGAAGCAGTGCGAGTGGCCGGTCTACAGCGGCCTCGAACACATCTCGGTCGCCACCATGATGGAGGGCACCTCGGCGCTGGCCATGCTCAGCGCCTCGGCCGATCCGGCCCAGCAGCTGGCCGCCGCGCGCCGCTTCGTCAACGAGAAGGTCAACGCCGCCGTCGCGCCGCTGACCGGTCAGCACGGCTACGGCCACGGCCGCCTGCGCATCGGCTACCTGTCGTCGGACTTCTGCTCGCACGCGGTGTCCATCCTCACCGCCGAGCTGTACGAGCTGCACGACCGCAACAAATTCGAGGTCTACGCCTTCAGCTGGAGCCGCGAGGACGGCTCGCCGATCCGCGCCCGCGTGGTCAAGGCCATGGACCACTACATCCGCATCGACAAGCTGACCGACGAGCAGGCCGCCCGCACCATCCGCGCCCACGAGATCGACATCCTGGTCGACCTGCACGGCCTGACGCTGGGCGCGCGCCCGAACATCCTGGCCTACCGCCCGGCGCCGGTGCAGCTGACCTACCTCGGCTTCCCCGGCAGCACCGGCCTGCCCGGCGTCGACTACGTGATCGCCGACGAGTTCCTGATCACCCCGGAAATGACCAAGGACTTCACCGAGAAGCCCTTGTACCTGCCGGACACCTTCCAGATCAACGACCGCCAGCGCCTGATCGCGCCCAAGCCGACCCGCGCCAGCGTCAACCTGCCGGAGGACGCCTTCGTCTTCGTCTCGTTCAACAACAACTTCAAGTTCACGCCCGACCTGTTCACGGTGTGGATGAACATCCTGCGCCGCGTGCCCAACAGCGTGCTGTGGCTGGTGGCCGACTATCCGGAAGTGCGCGAGAACCTGTACCGCTACGCCGAGGAAGCCGGCATCGACCGCAACCGCCTGATCTTCAACAGCCGCGCGGTGCCGGCCGAGTACCTGGCGCGCTACCAGCTGGCCGACCTGTTCCTCGACACCTTCCCGTTCAACGCCGGCACCACCGCCAGCGACGCGCTGTGGGCCGGCTTGCCGCTGCTGACCTGCGCCGGCCAGACCTTCTCGTCGCGCATGGCCGGCAGCCTGCTGCGCGCGGTCGACCTGCCGCAGCTGATCACCTACAACTTCGCCGACTACGAGGAAAAGGCGGTGGCGCTGGCCAACGACCCGGCCCGCATCGCCGCGATGAAGCGCCAGCTGGCCGCCAACCGCCTGACCTGCCCGCTGTTCGACAGCCCGCGCTTCGTGCGCAACCTGGAGGCGGCGTTGCAGAAGGTCGCCAAGCCGGCCGCGCCGCGCCTGGCCGCGCCGGAACACGCGGTGCGGCCGCAGGAACCGTCGCAGGCCGCCGAGCCGGTGCGCATCGCCGACATTCCCATCGTCACCGTGTCCTACAACGCGCCCGACCTGATCGAGGCGCTGCTGCGCACGCTGCGCCAGTTCTACGGCAACCGCGTGTACGTGATCGACGGCTCCAACCCGGACGTGGCCGAGCAGATCCGCGCCATCACCGACGGCCATGACAACGTCGAGTTCATCCCCTTCGGCTACAACATCCACCACGGCCCCGGCATGGCGTGGGCGCTCAACCATCTGGGCCTGTCGGGCGAGGTGCTGTTCCTCGACTCCGACGTCGAGGTCCTCAAGGGCGGCTTCCTGGAATCGCTGCACAGCCAGCTGCGCCCGGAGATGTACGGCGTCGGCAATGTCCAGATGGTCAACGAGCTGGGCCACAGCCGCGAGGTGGACGGCATCCCCTACCTGCACCCGGCCTGCATGCTGGTGAACGCCGAGGTGATGCGCCAGTGGCCGCTGCCGATCAAGCACGGCGCGCCGCTGCTGCCGGCCATGCTGGCCATGCACAACGCCGGCCAGAGCGGCCTGATGCGCAGCGTCGACTGGGTGACCGGCGATTTCGCCCGCGAGCCGACCCGCACCTACATCAAGCACGACTGGCAGGGCACGGTGATCCGCACCGGCGGCTACCACTACGACCTGCCCAGCGCCACCAGCGAGGTCAACACCGACCTGCTGCAGTTCGTGCCGCCGGCCGCGGTCAAGGTGGTCGAGCTGGGCTGCGGCGACGGCGCCTTCGCCAAGGCTTACCGCACCCGCAACCCGCTGGCCAACTACACCGGCATCGAGGCCGATCCGGCGCCGGCCCAGGCCGCCCGCCCGCATTGCGACTTCGTGTTCAACCTCGACATCGAGCACGCCGGCGCCGACCTGTGGGACCACGTGCGCGGCGCCGACTGCTGGGTCATCGACGAGACGCTGGAAACGCTCAACGACCCGTGGACCGTGCTGCAGAAGATCCGCACCAGCATCGCACCGGGCGGCAAGATCGTCGCCACCCTGCGCAACTTCCAGCACTGGAGCATCCAGGCGCGCCTGAACGCCGGCGACATGCGCTACGGCCCGGCCGGCATCGAGAAGTCGCGCAAGCGCATCTTCACCCGCGGCGCCATGCTGGAGCTGTTCCAGCAGGCCGGCTTCCAGATCGCCGGCGGCAGCGCCCGCATCATCGACGAGCCGGCCCGCGAGAAATACCTGCCCGCCATCCGCCTGATGGCCGGCGCCAGCGGCCTCGACCCGGTGGTGGCGGTGGAAGACGCGCTGCCGTGGCAATACATCGTGATGGCGGTCGCCGCTTAACCGCCTCAGCCAGGAGCCAGACATTCTATGAGTTTGCCATTAGTCAGCATCGTCATCCCGTCCTACAAGACCGCCCACTTCGAGGCGTGCCTGAAGTCGGCGCTGGGACAGAGCTACCCCAACATCGAGATCCTGGTCAGCGACAACTGCCCGACCGAGGCGATCAAGGACATGTGCGCCAAGTACGCCGGCCACCTGATCTACCAGCGCAATTCCGCCTTGCGCGAGCAGAACGTGCTGACCGCGCTGTTCGCCGCCAAGGGCCAGCTGATCAAGCCACTGTTCGACGACGACGTGCTGCACCCGTTCTGCGTCGAGCGCATGGTGGCCACGATGAACATGGACCCGGCCATCCAGCTGGTGTTCTCGTCGTCGCAGGTGATCAACGTCGACAACGAGCGCACCGAGCTGCGCCGCCCCTACCAGGCCAGCGGCAGCATGGACGCGCGCGACATGCAGCGCAGCATGGTGCTGGGCATGCGCAACTTCGTCGGCGAGTTCAGCACCATCATGTTCCGCCGCGACCGCCTGTGGGAAATCGGCCGCCACCTGTTCCGCTACCACCAGCACGACTGCACGCTGGGCCTGGCCGACGTGGCCGCCTACTTCAACCTGGCGCGCGACGGCAAGGTGTTCTACATCGACGAGGAGCTGTCCTACTTCCGCCACGACCAGCGGCTGGAATCGAACAGCAACATCAACAGCAACCCCAACTTCGGCTACTGCTTCTCCGACTACATCGACCTGCTGATCGAGTCGTGCGACATCGGCATCGTCGCGCCCGAGGAGCTGGCGGTGATGCAGCCGACCGTGGACGACGTCGCCGCGCGCCTGAGCGGCGTGTTCCCGATGGTGGCGCGCTCGCAGCAGCGCTTCCACCAGGTGCTGGCGGCGCAACGCGAGGGAGCGGCATCATGATGGACCAATGCAGGCTGATCGAACTGCCGCCGCACCACGACGTGCGCGGCAACCTGTCGGTGATCGAGGGCGGCGTCCACATCCCGTTCGACATCAAGCGCGTCTACTACCTGTACGACGTGCCGGGCGGCTCGGCGCGCGCCGGCCACGGCCACATCGAGCTGCAGCAGCTGTTCGTCGCCATGTCGGGCAGCTTCGACGTCATCGTCGACGACGGCTACGAGCGCAAGAAGTTCCAGCTCAACCGCTCCTACTACGGCCTGTACGTGCCCGGCATGATGTGGCGCGAGGTCGAGAACTTCTCGTCCGGCGCGGTGTGCGTGGTGCTGGCCTCGACGCTGTACGACCCCAAGGACTACTACCACGACTACGACGAATTCGTGGCCGCGGCACACCAACAACCCAAGCGACAACCTAAGTGAGTCTTGCCATGAGCGTTCCCTTCCTCGACCTGAAAGCCATCAACCTGTCGCAAGCCGACGAGCTGGAAGCCGCGTTCAAGCGCGTGCTGCATTCCGGCTGGTACATCCTGGGCGGCGAGACCAGCGCCTTCGAGGCCAGCTTCGCGGCCTACTGCAAGAGCAAGCACGGCATCGGCGTCGCCAACGGCCTGGACGCGATCTTCATGATCCTCAAGGCCTACGGCATCGGCCCCGGCGACGAGGTGATCGTGCCGTCCAACACCTTCATCGCCACCTGGCTGGCGGTCAGCGACTGCGGCGCCCGCCCGGTGCCGGTCGAGCCCACCGCCGACGGCTTCAACATCGACCCGGCCCGCGTGGAGGCGGCCATCACGCCGCGCACCAAGGCCATCATGCCGGTCCACCTGTACGGCCAGACCGCCGACATGGACCCGCTGCTCGCGCTGGCCGCCAAGCACGGCCTGAAGGTGATCGAGGACGCGGCCCAGGCGCACGGCGCGCTGTACCGCGGCCGCGTGGCCGGCCAGCTGGGCGACGCCGCGGCCTTCAGCTTCTACCCGGGCAAGAACCTGGGCGCGCTGGGCGACGGCGGCGCCGTCACCACCAGCGACGACGACCTGGCCGACAAGATCCGCACCTTGCGCAACTACGGCTCCAAGGTCAAGTACTACAACGAGGTGCCGGGCTATAACTCGCGCCTGGACGAGGTGCAGTCGGCGGTGCTGAGCGTCAAGCTGCCCAAGCTGGACGGCGACAACGCCAAGCGCCGCGCCATCGCCGCCATCTACCAGCGCGAGCTGGCCGGCATCCCCGGCCTGGCGCTGCCGCACGTGCCGGCATGGGCCGAGCCGGTGTGGCACGTCTACGTGGTCCGCCACGCCCAGCGCGACGCGCTGGCCAAGTCGCTGGCCGAGCAGGGCATCGGCACCATCGTCCACTATCCGGTGCCGCCGCACCTGCAGCCGGCCTACGCCCACCTGGGCTACAAGCCGGGCGACTTCCCGCTGGCCGAGGCCATCCACAATGAAGTGCTGAGCCTGCCGATGGGCCCGACCATGACCGCCGAACAGGCGATGGAAGTGGTGGCGGCGGTACGCAAGTTCTGCGCTGCATAAACGGTATAAACGAAATAAACGGATACGACCATGATTCACGCTAGCGCCATCGTCTCGCCCAAGGCCAAGCTGGGGGAAGGCGTCAGCGTCGGCCCGTTCACCATCATCCATGACAACGTGGAGATCGGCGCCGGCTCGGTCATCGACAGCTACTGCGAGATCGGCTACCCAACCCCGCTGGCGGAAGGCCAGCCGCTGGTGATCGGCGCCGGCGCCCGCATCCGCTCGCATTCGGTGTTCTACGAAGGCTCGCGCTTCGGCGACAAGCTGGTCACCGGCCACCGCGTGGTGGTGCGCGAGAAAACCGTGGCCGGCATCGCCTTCCAGATCGGCACCATGAACGACATCCAGGGCGACTGCGTGATCGGCGACTACGTGCGCTGCCAGTCCAACGTCTTCATCGGCAAAATGTCCAAGGTCGGCAACTTCGTCTGGCTGCTGCCCTACGTGGTGCTGACCAACGATCCCCACCCGCCCAGCAACGTGCTGGTCGGCGCCACCATCGGCGACTACGCCGCCATCGCCGCGATGTCGGTGATTTTGCCGGGCGTGACCGTGGGCGAACGCTCGCTGGTGGCCGCGCACAGCAAGGTGCACCGCGACGTCGCGCCGCACACGGTGGTGGCCGGCAATCCGGCGCAGTTCCTGTGCGACGCCAGCAAGATCCGCCTGAAGGACGGCAGCGGCGATCCGGCCTATCCGTGGACCACGCACTTCAAGCGCGGCTACCCGGCCGACATCACCGCCGGCTGGGACGCGGCGCAACCATGAGCATCGCCGGCACGCCCCACGCGCAGTGGATGAAGCAGGCGGCACGCGGCAACATGACGATCCCGCAGCTGTTCGACGCCGCCGCCGCGCTGCAAAAACAAGGCCAGCCGCAGCAGGCGATCGCGCTGTACCGCTGCTGGATCGAGCACGGTTCCCGCCAGCCGCTGTTGTACGCGGCCTGGTTCAACCTGGGCGCGCTGCTGGCCGCCGACTCCGACGACGCCGGCGCCGAGGCGGCCTACCGCAAGTGCATCGCCTTGCAGCCGCGCTTTGTCGAGGGCCGGCTCAATCTCGGCACCTTGCTGGAACGCCAGGGCCAGCCGGAGGAAGCGCTGGCCATGTGGCGCACCATCCTCGGCCCGGCCGTCAAGCTGGACCAGAAAGCCCAGCGCACGCAATACCTGCAAACCCTGAACAACCTGGGCCGCCTGCTGGAAATCCAGAAGCAGTACCCGGAAGCCGAAGCCATGCTGGCGCAAAGCCTGACGGTGGAGCCGGACCAGCCGCACGTGATGACGCACTGGGTCCACCTGCGCCAGAAGCAGTGCCACTGGCCGACCTGGAGCGGCCTGCCGCACATCAGCCGCCGCCAGATGGAAGACGGCGCCTCGGCGCTGGCGATGCTGAGCCTGACCGACGATCCGGCCCTGCAGGCGGCCGCCGCCGCCCGCTTCGTGGCCGAGAAGCTCGACACCACCGTGCCGTCGCTGACCGGCCCGGCCGGACAGGGCTCGCGCTACGGCCATGAGCGGCTGCGCATCGGCTACCTGTCGTCCGACCTGTGCTCGCACGCGGTGTCCATCCTCACCGCCGAGCTGTACGGCCTGCACGACCGCAGCCAATTCGAGGTCTACGCCTTCAGCTGGAGCCGCGAGGACGGCTCGCCGCTGCGCGCCCGCGTGGTGGCCGGCATGGACCACTACATTCCGATTCACGCGCTGAGCGACGAGCAGGCCGCGCGCCTGATCCGCAGCCACGAGATCGACATCCTGGTCGACCTGCACGGCCTGACCTCCGGCGCGCGTCCGCAGATCCTGGCCTACCGTCCGGCGCCGGTGCAGATGACCTGGCTGGGCTTCCCCGGCACCACCGGCCTGCCCGGCATCGACTATGTGATCGCCGACGAATTCCTGATCACGCCGGAGATGACCAAGGACTTCACCGAGCAGCCGCTGTACCTGCCGGACACCTTCCAGATCAACGACCGCCAGCGCCTGATCGGCAACAAGCCGACTCGCGCCAGCGTCAAGCTGCCGGAGGACGCGTTTGTCTTCTGCTCGTTCAACAACAGCTACAAGCTCAAGCCGGAGCTGTTCGCGCACTGGATGAACATCCTGCGCCGCGTGCCGGGCAGCGTGCTGTGGCTGGTGGCCGACACGCCGCTGGTGGCCGAAAACCTCAAGCGCCACGCCACCGAAGCCGGCATCGACGCCGAGCGGCTGATCTTCGCCGAGCGCGCGCTGCCGGCCGACTACCTGGCGCGCTACCAGCTGGCCGACCTGTTCCTGGACACCTACCCGTTCAACGCCGGCACCACCGCCAGCGACGCGCTGTGGGCGGGCCTGCCGCTGCTGACCTGCGCCGGGCCGACCTTCGCCTCGCGCATGGCGGGCAGCCTGCTGCGCGCGGTCGACCTGCCGCAGCTGATCACCTACAGCTTCACCGACTACGAAGAAAAGGCGGTGGCGCTGGCGCACGACCCGGCCGCCATCGCCGCCATGAAGCGCCAGCTGGTCGACAACCGCCTGAGCTGCGCGCTGTTCGACACGCCGCGCCTGGTGCGCAACCTGGAAGCGGCGATGCGGCGCGTGGCCCTGCCCGCAACCGCCGCCGCAACCGCCGCCGCAACCCACACGACGAAAGCCCCCATGAATATCGACCAGATACCGATGATCGCCGTGTCCTACAACGCGCCCGACCTGATCGCCTCGCTGCTGGGCACCTTCCGCCAGTTCTACCCGCACAATCCGGTCACCATCATCGACGGCTCGGCGCCGGAGATCGCCGCGCAGATCGCGCCGATCGCCGCCCAGTACCCGGGCGTGCGCTTCATCCCGTTCGGCTACAACATCCACCACGGCCCCGGCATGGCGTGGGCCATCGAGAACCTGGAGCTGTCCGGCCAGGTGCTGTTCCTCGACTCCGACGTCGAGATCCTCAAGCGCGGCTTCCTGGAATCGCTGGTGGAGAACCTGGAGCCGCACATGTACGGCGTCGGCAACGTCACGCCGGTCAACGCCGACGGCCAGCCCTACGGCGAAGGCAGCATGCCCTACCTGCACCCGGCCTGCATGCTGACCAACATCGAGGTGGTGCGCCAGTGGCCGCTGCCGGTCAAGCACGGCGCGCCGATGCTGCCGCCGATGGTGGCGATGGCGCAGGCCGGCCAGAGCGACCGCCTGATGCGCAACATCGCCTGGGTCAACAACGATTTCAGCGACCAGCCGGCGCAGCGCATCTTCATCCGCCACGACTGGCAGGGCACGGTGCGCCGCACCGGCGGCTACCACTACGACAAGCCCGCCGCCACCGCGCAGATCAACCAGCAGCTGCTGGACTTCGCGCCGGCCGCGGTCAAGGTGGTGCAGCTGGGCTGCGGCGACGGCGCTTTCGCCAAGGCCTACAAGCAGCGCCACCCGCTGTGCAACTACACCGGCATCGAGCGCGACGCCATCGCCGCCGAACAGGCGCGCGCGCACTGCGATTTCGTCTACAGCCAGGACATCGAAACCCCGGACCCGCAGCGCGAGCGCCAAGTGGCGCAGGCCGACCTGTGGGTGCTGGACGGTGCGCTGGAACGCCTGCGCGATCCGCTGGCCGTGCTCAAGGCTATCCGCGCCAGCATGGCGCCGGGCGGCGCGCTGGCGCTGTCGGTGCGCAACCTGCAGCACTGGAGCGTGCAGGTGCGCCTGAACATGGGCGACTTCCGCTACCGCGCCGACGGCGTCATGCAGCCGGACGAGCTGCACGGCTACACGCGCGGCTCGCTGCTGGAGCTGCTGCAGCAGGCCGGCTTCCGCATGAGCGGCGGCCTGCCGGTGATCTTCAACGAGCCGGGCCGCGAGGTATTCCTGCCCCTCCTGCGCCAGCTGGCCCAGGCCAGCGGCAGCGATCCCGAGCTGGCCGCGCAGGACGCGATGGCGCAGCGCTACCTCATCACCGCCGTGCCGGCCTGACGCCATGCGCATCCTCATCATCGGCGGCTCCAACTCGCTGCTCAAGGACGGTTACGTCACCCATCTGGCGCATTCGCTGCAGGGCTACACCGAGGCCGAGATCGTGCAGATCTCGGTCGGCGCCACCACCTCGCTGTCGGCCATCGGCCGGCTGTACGAGACCTACGACGGCAAGCCGGTCGACGTGGTGCTGTACGAATACTCGATCAACGACACCGGCCACTTCGCGCCCCGCCCCGGCGGCGCCGAGTCCTGGCTGTTCTGCTTCCACCTGCTGCTCAAGACCGCCGCCCAGCTGTACCCGGCGGCCCACTTCGTGCCACTGGTGCTGGCGCAGCAGCAGCACTTCTCGTCGGCCGCGCCGCACCCGATCTACGACGCCCAGCTGCGCGCCTTCGCGGAGCTGGGCCTGCCGGTGATCGACGTGCGCGCCGCGCTGTCGGGACTGTTCCTGGGCCGCGCGCCGGCCTGGCTGTACCGCGACCCGGCCCACTACGACACGCCGCACGCCACCTCCATCGTCGGCGCCATGGTCGCGCAGCGGCTGCTGACGCTGGCGGTGCAGAACGCCGAGCCGCTGTCGGCCACGGCGGCGCGGCTGCAGGCGGTGTCGCCGTTCGCCCGCTTGCAGGCGATGTACCTGCCCGGCCGCAACCTGCAGCAGTTCACCACCGGCCCGGTGCAGCCCGGCCACACCGGCAACCGCCTGATGCAGCTGGACTACCTGCGCATGCTGCCCGGCAGCCGGCTGGAGCTCAACAGCGAGATGTTCCCGCTGGCGCTATTCCTGAAATCCGATCCGCACCACGACGCGCTGCAACTGGAGCTGGGCAGCGACGACGGCCTGGCCTTCAACGCCCGCGTGGCCACGCGCCACGCCGACACCGAGACGCTGCCCTTCGTCTACTCCAGCATTCCGCTGCCGCTGCTGTGGAGCCACAGCCTGCTGCGCCACTACGGCGCCAGCCGGCTGGCGGTGTCGGTGCCGGAGCAGGCCGGTGGCGCGCAGACCGGCTTCGACTGCTACGCCCCCGGCCTGCCGGACGCGCCCGAGCGCTACCTGGACCTGGTCGGCGTGCTGATGCTGGCCGAGCAGCACTGACCCGCCAGCCGCCCACCGGAGCCCGCCCATGTCCCAGCAACTGCATCAGGCGATGGCGGCCGGTAACCTGGCCGAGGCGGGCACGCTGGCGCTGGCTTTGGCGCGGCTGGGCGAGCTGGCCATCATCGACCTGATCGGCCTGACCGGCCTGCTGACGGCGCAGGGCAAGACCGAGCAAACCATCTCGCTGTACCAACTGTGGCTGGAGCATTGCGACTCGCCGCTGGAATACGTGGCCTGGTACAACCTGGCCGTGGTGCAGCTGCAGGCGGGCGACGAGGCCGGCGCCGAGCGCGGCTACCGGCAGGCGCTGCGGCTGCGTCCGGGCTTCACCGAAAGCCAGCTGGGACTGGGCGCGCTGCTGGAACGCCAGCGCAAGCCGGAAGCGGCGCTGGCGCAATGGCGCGCGGCGCTGGACGATCTCGACGCCGCGGCGGCCGCGTCGCCGGCCTTGCAGATCCGCTTGTACAACAACATCGGCCGGCTGGCCGAGGCGCAGGGCGACCTGCCGCAGGCCGAGCAGGCGCTGCTGCACAGCCTGCAGCTGGACCCGCGCCAGGCGCAGGTCGCACCGCAGTGGCTGCACCTGCGCCAGAAGCTGTGCGCATGGCCGGTGGTCGGCTTCGTGCCCGGCCTGAGCGAGAGCGCGCTGCGCCACGCCACCTCGGCGCTGGCCATGCTGGACCTGAGCGACGATCCGGCGCGCCAGCTGGCGGCCGCGCAGCGCGAGGTGCGCGCCACCTTGCCGCCGGCGCCCGCTCCCCTGGCCGACAGCGGCGGCTACGCGCACCGCAAGCTGCGCATCGGCTACCTGTCGTGCGGCTTCGGCGCGCAGCCGGTGGGGCGGATGGTGGCCGAGGTGTTCGAGCTGCACGACCGCGGGCTGGTCGAAGTCTACGGCTTCTGCTGGACTCCCGAGGACGGCTCGGCCCTGCGCCAGCGCCTGCTGCGCGGCATGGACCTGCACGTGCCGGTCGCCACGCTGAGCGACGCCGAGGCGGCGCAGGCGATCCGCTCGCACGAGATCGACATCCTGGTCGACCTGCACGGCCGGCTGCCGGGCGCGCGGCCGGGGATATTGCAGCACCGTGCGGCGCCGGTGCAGATCGCCTGGCTGGGCCAGCCAGGCACCAGCGCCATGGCCGCCATCGACTATGTGCTGGCCGACGCAATCACCCTGCCGCCAGCGCTGGCGCCGCACTACACCGAACAGCCGCTGTACCTGCCGCACTGCTTCCAGCCGCAGGACCGCCGGCGGGCGCTGGCGGCTCCACCGTCCCGGTCCGCCCTGCCGTCGCGGCAAGCACCGCTGTCCTGTTCAGCGCCGCTTTCCGCGCCCTTACCGTCGTCCCGGTCCGCAGCATCCGCCTGGTCTGCCTCACCGTCCCCGCCAGCGCCACGCAAGGCCGCGCTGGCAGCGCACGCACCATCCGCCCGCGCCGCCTGGGGCTTGCCGGAGCCCGGCTTCGTCTACTGCTGCTTCAGCGCGCCCGAGCACATCACGCCCGAGCGCTTCGCCACCTGGATGCGCATCTTGCAGCAAGTGCCGGACAGCGTGCTGTGGCTGCAATCGGCCAGCGAGCCGGTGCGCGACAACCTGCGCGTGGCGGCCATGCAGCGCGGCGTCCCCAGCGAGCGCCTGTGCTTTGCCGAACCGGTCGCGCCGGACCAGCAGGCAGCGCGCTACCTGGCCGCCGACCTGTTCCTCGACACCGCGCCGCACGCGTCGGCCGACATCGCCGGCGACGTGCTGTGGGCCGGCCTGCCGCTGCTGACCAGCACCGGCCGGGGCAGCGCCAGCCGCACCAGCGCCAGCCTGCTGCTCGCGGCCGGGCTGCCCGAGCTGGTCACCGCCAGCGAGCAGAAATATGAAGCACGCGCGGTGCGCCTGGCCGAGCGCCCCAAGGAGCTGGCGCGCCTGCGCAACCGCCTGCGCAAGCACCGCGCCAGCGCACCGCTGTTCGACACGCCGCAACTGGTGGCCGACCTGGAACAGCTGTACCTGCGCGTCGCCAAAGGCATGAGGCCCGCCGTCCCCGGCAACGCACGGCAGTCCGCCGCAGCGCCCTATGCGCCGGCCGGCGGCCAGCCCGGCAGCGGCAGCGGCAGCCAACACGATAGCGACCGCGCTCCATCCCGCGCTCGCGGCAATGGCAGCACGGACCCGCTGGTCAGCATCCTGATCCCCGCCGACGATCCGCTGACGCTGGAAGCCACGCTGCTCAGCGCGTTGGCCCAGACCTACGCCCATTGCGAAATCATCGTCAGCGACAGCAGCCCCGGCGCCGCCTGCCGGCCCCTGCTCAAGCCGCACCTGAAGGCCCACCGCCGCCTGCGCTACGTGCACGCGCCCGGCCTCGCCCCGCTGGACAACCTCAACCACTGCCTGGCCCTGGCGCTGGGCGTCTACGTGGCCGCCGCGCCGGCCGGCGACACGCTGACGCCAGACAAGATCGCCACCATGCTGCCCTACTTCCTCGACCACCCGCAGGTCAGCCTGGTGGCCAGCTGGCGCCAGCCGCGCGCGCCCGACGGCCAGGCGCTGCCGGTGGCGCCGCTGTTCGCCGCCGAGATCGTCGTCAGCGGCGGCTCGCTGGCCAACCTGCTGCTCAACGGCGACAGCAGCGCCGCCGCCGCCGTGTGCGCGCCCGGCGCCCTGCTGTACAAGCGCGCCAGCATCGGCCCGGCTTTCGGTCACTATCATGAACGTCCCTACCTCGACCGCGCCAGCATCGCCACCGCGCTGACCGCGCTGGCCGGCGGCGACTACGTCTACCTGCCGCAACCACTGTCGAGCTACCGCGCCGCGCCCGCCGTGCCGCCCTCGCCGCTGGCCCGGCTGGAGACCGGCATCGAGGCGCTGGAACTGCTCTACCAGGCCCACGCGCACGGCCACCGCTTCGAGCCGGCCGAGCGTTTCCGGCAACTGCTGTCGGCCCGTTTGAGCGAGCTGAACACCCTGATCGCCGCCCACTACCCCGAGCTCGCCGCCGGCGCCGCGCACCGGGTCGACGCGCTGCAACGCACCATGCGGATAGGCTATCAACTCCTGCTGTCACCATAAGTGTGGTAAATCGCCATCGCCCGGTCTGTAGCACCAAAAGGCCCCTGCTTTTCGTTTAAAATAGCCCGGGCGCAATAGATAATGTGGTCTGCGTCAACTCATAACAATCCGGGGATAGCATGAAAGCAGTCATACTGGCTGGTGGACTGGGCACGCGGCTCAGCGAAGAGACCACGGTCAAGCCGAAGCCGATGGTGGAAGTCGGCGGCAAGCCTATCCTGTGGCACATCCTGAAGAGCTATTCCGCTCACGGCATCAACGACTTCGTCATCTGCTGCGGTTACCGCGGCTACGTGATCAAGGAGTTCTTCGCCAACTACTTCCTGCACACGTCGGACGTCACCTTCGATTTGCAAAAGAACAGCATGGAAGTGCACGAGCGCCACGCCGAACCGTGGAAGGTCACGCTGATCGACACCGGCGCCGACACCCTGACCGGCGGCCGCCTCAAGCGCGTGCGCCAGTACGTCGAGAACGACGACGCCTTCTGCTTCACCTACGGCGACGGCGTGTCCGACATCGACATCTCGGCCTCGATCGCCTTCCACCAGCAGCACGGCAAGCTGGCCACCATGACGGCGGTGCAGCCGCCCGGCCGCTTCGGCGCGATCGACATCGACGGCCAGCGCATCGTCAGCTTCAAGGAAAAACCGCAGGGCGACGGCGCCTGGATCAACGGCGGCTACTTCGTGCTCTCGCCCAAGGTGATCGACTACATCGCCGACGACAGCACCACCTGGGAAAAAGAGCCGATGGAAAAACTGGCCCGGGAAGGCCAGATGGACGCCTTCCACCACCACGGCTTCTGGCAGCCGATGGACACGCTGCGCGACAAGATCCTGCTGGAAGACCTGTGGGAAAGCGGCAAGGCGCCGTGGAAGCGATGGCCATGACGCCGTCCTTCTGGCGCGGCAAGCGTGTATTCCTGACCGGGCACACCGGTTTCAAGGGGAGCTGGCTGAGCCTGTGGTTGCAGCAACTGGGCGCGCACGTCACCGGCTACGCCCTCCAGGCACCGAGCAAACCCAGCCTGTTCGAGACGGCCCGTGTGGCCGACGGCATGAACTCCGTCATCGGCGACATCCGCGACGGCGCCGCCCTGCAGGAAGCGATGCAGATGGCGAAGCCGGAAATCGTCATCCACATGGCGGCGCAGGCGCTGGTGCGCTATTCGTACGCCCATCCGGTGGAGACCTACGCCACCAACGTCATGGGCCTGGTGAATTTCTTCGAGGCGGTGCGCCACACGCCCGGCATCAAGGCGGTGGTCAACGTCACCAGCGACAAATGCTACGAAAACAAGGAATGGGCCTGGGGCTACCGTGAAAACGAGCCCTTCGGCGGCTACGACCCGTACAGCAACAGCAAGGCCTGCGCCGAGCTGGTGACGGCCGGCTACCGCTCGTCCTTCTTCAATCCGGAAAAATACGCCGAGCACGGCGTGGCGCTGGGCTCCGGCCGGGCCGGCAACGTGATCGGCGGCGGCGACTGGGCCGAGGACCGGCTGATCCCGGACATGGTGCGCGCCATCGGCGCCGGCCAGCCGGTGCGCATCCGCAGCCCGCACGCGATCCGCCCGTGGCAGCACGTGCTGGAGCCGCTGTCGGGCTACCTGGCCTTGGCGGAACACCTGTACCTGCAAGGCGCGGATTTCGCCGAGGGCTTCAACTTCGGCCCGCACGACATCGACGCCCGTCCGGTCGAATGGATCATCGAGCGCCTGTGCCAGAGCTGGGGCGACGGCGCCGCATGGGAACTGGACGCCGCGCCGCAGCCACATGAGGCACACTATCTCAAGCTCGACTGCTCCAAGGCGCGCGCGCGGCTGCGCTGGCAACCGCGCTGGCATCTCGGCCACACCATCGACATGATCGTTGCATGGCACAAGGCACAGATGGCGGGCGGCGACATGCGCGCGCTGACGCTGGCCCAGATCCACACCTATCAAAACACCGCATACATCTAAGGCAGCAATCATGAGTGAAGCACAAAGCAAGGAACAACTCCGCGAACAGATCATCAAGCTGGTGGGCGAATACGGCGCACTGGCCAGCGTGCCGAAAGCCTTCGAACCCGGCGTGACGGTGATCCCGCCGGCCGGCAAGGTGGTGGGCGCGCCGGAAATGGAACTGATGGTCGAAGCCTCGCTGGACGCCTGGCTGACCACCGGCCGCTTCAACGACCAGTTCGAAGCCAAGCTGGCCAAGCTGATCGGCGTGGACTTCCTGATCACCGTGAACTCCGGCTCGTCGGCCAACCTGGTCGCGTTCAACACGCTGACCTCGCCCAAGCTGGGCGCGCGTGCGATCCAGCAGGGCGACGAGGTGATCGGCGTGGCGGCCGGCTTCCCGACCACCGTCAACCCCATCATCCAGTTCGGCGCGGTGCCGGTGTTCGTGGACGTGGAGCTGGGCACCTACAACATCGACGTCACCAAGCTGGAGGCGGCGATCTCGCCCAAGACCAAGGCCATCATGCTGGCCCACACGCTGGGCAACCCGTACAACCTGGACGTCATCACGGCGCTCTGCAAGAAGCACAACCTGTGGCTGATCGAGGACTGCTGCGACGCGCTGGGCTCCACCTACCACGGCAAGATGGTCGGCACCTTCGGCGACATCGGCACCATGTCGTTCTACCCGGCGCACCACATCACCATGGGCGAAGGCGGCGCGGTGTTCACCAACAATCCCGAGCTGAAGATGATCGCCGAATCGTTCCGCGACTGGGGCCGCGACTGCTACTGCGCGCCGGGCAAGGACAACACCTGCGGCAAGCGCTTCTGCCAGTGCCTGGGCACGCTGCCGATGGGCTACGACCACAAGTACACCTACAGCCACCTGGGCTACAACCTCAAGATCACCGACATGCAAGCCGCCTGCGGCCTGGCGCAGATCGACCGCGCACCGGGCTTCATCCAGGCCCGCAAGGACAACTTCGCCTACCTGACCGAGCGCCTGCAATCGTGCGCCGAGTTCCTGATCCTGCCGCAGGCCACCGAGCATTCCGACCCGTCGTGGTTCGGCTTCCCGATGACGCTCAAACCCGAGGCCAACGTCTCGCGCGTGGACCTGCTGACCTACCTGGACCAGCACAAGATCGGCACCCGCCTGCTGTTCGCCGGCAACCTGACGCGCCAGCCCTACATGATCGGCCGCAACTACCGCGTCTCGGGCGAACTGACCAACACCGACCGCGTGATGAACGACACCTTCTGGATCGGCGTGTTCCCCGGCCTGACGCGCGAGATGCTGGACTACGCCGTCACCAAGCTGGAGGAATTCTTCGGCGTCGGTTTCTGAGGGCTCCCATGACACAAGCAACGCGGCATCCGATAGAAACCGCCGACATGGCCGCCATCGTGGCCACGCCCGGCATCGACTGGAGCCGGCTGGCCGGCCAGACCGTCTGCATCACCGGCGCGTCGGGCTTCCTGCCGTCGTACATGGTCGAGACCATGCTGTACCTGAACGAGACGCGCCAGCTGGGCATCCGCGTGCTGGCCATGGTGCGCAACCGCGCCGGCTTCGAGCGGCGCTACGCCCATCACGCCGGCCGCACGGACCTGGTGTGCATCGAGCAGGACATCAGCCAGCCGTTCGCGCTGGACGAGCGGCCGGACTACATCATCCACGCCGCCAGCCAGGCCAGCCCGAAATACTACGCGACCGATCCGGTCGGCACGCTGAGCGCCAACACGCTCGGCACGGCGGCCCTGCTGGAACTGGCGCGCGCCAGCGGCAGCAAGGGTTTCCTCTACTTCAGCAGCAGTGAAGTCTACGGCGCCGCCAGCAAGGTGCCGACCGCCGAGCAGGACTACGGCATGGTCGATCCAACCTCGGTGCGCGCCTGCTACGCCGAGAGCAAGCGCATGGGCGAGAACATGTGCGTGTCGTGGCACCACCAGTTCGGCGTGCCGGCCACCATCGTGCGGCCGTTCCACACCTACGGCCCGCGCATGCTGCTCGACGACGGCCGCGTCTACGCCGACTTCGTCGCCTGCATCCTGCACAACCAGCCGATCGCGCTGAAAAGCGACGGCCTGGCCACGCGCTCGTTCTGCTACTCGGCCGACGCGGTGGCCGGCTTCTGGAAGGTGCTGCTGGACGGCGCGCCCGGCCAGGCCTACAACATCGGCAACCCGGACGGCGAGATCAGCATGCGCGCGCTGGGCCAGCTGCTGGTCGGCCTGTATCCCGAAAAAGGCCTGACCGTCAGCTACGTCGAGCGCCAGCAGGGCGACAACTACCTGGCCAGCGCCGTGCAGCGCGGCGCGCCCGACATCGCCAAGGCCAACGCGCTGGGCTGGCGTCCCGCCACCTCGCTGGCCGACGGCTTCCGCCGCACCATAGAAAGCTATTTGTGATGACCGATACCACCATCGACCTGGCGCGCCGCATCCGGCTGCAATGCCTGCACATGTGCCACACCAAGCGCGCCTCGCACCTGGGCGGCGCGTTCTCGGTGGCCGACGTGCTGGCCGTGCTGTACGGCGGCCTGCTGACCGCCGACCCGAGCCAGCCGCGCGCGCCGCAGCGCGACCGCGTGTTCTACAGCAAGGGCCACGCCTGCACCGCGCTGTACGCCACGCTGGCCGAAACCGGCTACTACGACAAGTCCGCGCTGGACACCTTCACCGACAACGGCAGCTACTTCACCTCGCACGTCAACCACAAGGTGCCGGGCGTGGAGCTGTCGACCGGCAGCCTGGGACACGCGCTGTCGGTGGCCGCCGGCGTGGCGCTGGCCGGCAAGCGCCGCCAGGCCGCGTGGCACACCTACGCCATCGTCAGCGACGGCGAGCTCGATGAAGGCTCGAACTGGGAAGCCATCCTGTTCGCGCCGCACCACCGGCTCGACAACCTGACGCTGATCGTCGACTACAACAAGATCCAGAGCTTCGGCAGCACCGCCGAGGTGCTCAACCTCGATCCGCTGGCCGGCAAGTTCAAGGCCTTCAACTGGGAGACCATCGAGGTCGACGGCCACGACCACGCGGCGCTGGCCGCCGCGCTGTCCAAGGAAGGCCGCAGCGGCAAGCCGCGCGTGGTGATCGCCCACACCGTCAAGGGCAAGGGCGTGAGCTTCATGGAACACCAGCTGGCCTGGCACTACAAGTCGCCGGACGCCGCCCAATTCGCCGCCGCCCGCGCCGAACTGCTGCAAGAGGACCAAGCATGAGAAACAGTTTTATCACCACCCTGATGGCGCAGGCGGCCCAGGACGAGCGCATCTTCCTGCTGTGCGGCGACCTCGGTTACTCGGTGCTGGAGCCGTTCGCCGAGGCGTATCCGGACCGCTTCATCAACGTCGGCATCGCCGAACAGAACATGGTCGGCCTGGCGACGGGCCTGAGCATGGAAGGCTACACGGTGTTCTGCTACTCGATCGGCAATTTCCCGACGCTGCGGGCGATGGAGCAGATCCGCTACGACGTCGCCTACCACGAGGCCAACGTCAAGATCATCGCGGTCGGCGGCGGCTACGCCTACGGTCCGCTGAGCACCTCGCACCACACCACCGAGGAACTGGGCATGCTGCGCACCATCCCCGGCATGGTGGTGACGGCGCCCGGCGACCCGGCCGAGGTGGACGCCATGACGGCCTTCATCGCCCAGCACAAAGGCCCGTGCTATATGCGCCTGAACAAGGCCGGCGAGGCGCGCCTGCATCCGCAGCCGCCGGCGCTCAAGCTGGGCGACATCGTGCCGGTGCGCGTGGCCGATGCCGGCGCCACGGCGGCGGTGTTCGCCACCGGCGACATGGTCGGCTACGCGGCGCGCTACCTGGCGCAGCATGCGCCGCACATCGATTTGTACAGCTTCCCCTTCGTCAATCCGATCGACCGCGCGCAGCTGGCGGCGCTGGCCGCGCGCTACCGGCACGTGGCCACGCTGGAGGAGCACCAGGCCAACGGCGGCTTCGGCTCGGCCGTGCTGGAGCGCCTGCACGACCTGCTGTCCGACGGCGCGCTGGCGGCGCTGCCGGCCATCCAACGCATCGCCATCCCGAACGCCTTCATCAGCAGCGCCGGCTCGCAGGATTTCCTGCGCGAGAAAATGGGCCTCCAGCTAGACGGCTGGCACGCCTCCCTGTCCTGAACCTTTACCGCGAGTGCCGACATGATTTCCATCCAAACGACCCTGGGCCAGTTCCAGCAAGGCGCGATCGACAAGCCGACCTTCATCAAGACCATGTACGAGCAACACCACGCGGTGTTCTTCGACTACGCCGCCTACATCGGCCAGACCAATGTGCGCAAGATCGAGGTCGAGGACGGCAAGGTCATCATGACCTCGCGCGACCGCGGCATCCGCATCGCCTGCACGCCGGGCGACTACCGCGTGGCGCCGATGGAGACGCTCAACTTCTTCGACTACGAGAAGGAAGAGGCCACCATGATGGAAAACCTGGTGGCCGACGGCGATAACTTCTTCGACATCGGCGCCAACATCGGCTGGTACGCGCTCAACATCGCGGCCTCGCGCCGCGCCACCACGGTGTACGCGTTCGAGCCGATCCCGACCACCTACGGCCACCTGAGCACCAACCTGGCGCTCAACGCCAGCGCCAACATCAAGCCGCACAACTTCGGCCTGTCCGAGCAGGCGGGCGAGTTCACCTTCTACTATCCGCCCGAGGGTTCGGGCAACGCCTCGGCGGTCAACCTGACCGGCCGCGACGACGTGCGCACCGCCCAGTGCGAGGTGCGCACGCTGGACGCCTACACCGCCGAAACCGGCGTGCGCGTGGACTTCATCAAGTGCGACGTCGAGGGCGCCGAGCTGCTGGTGTTCAAGGGCGGCATCGAGACCATCAAGCGCGACCTGCCGATCGTGCTGTCGGAAATCCTGCGCAAGTGGTCGGCCAAGTTCAACTACAACCCGAACGAGATCTTCGCGCTGTTCCGCAGCGTCGGCTACGAGGTCTACACGGCCGAGGGCGGGCGCCTGGTGCGGTTCGGCGAGATGGACGAACACACCATCCCGACCAACTACTTCTTCCTGCACCCGCGCAAGCACGCCGAACAACTGCGCCGCTACCTGCGCGCCTGACCGGAACCGCCGATGGAAAACCAAGACATCGTCCTGTCGATCTGCATCCCGACCTTCAACCGCGCGCCGTTCCTGCAGCAGACGCTCGACAGCATCGTCAGCCAGCCGGCCTTCGCCGACACCAATGAGATCGAGATCGTCATCGCCGACAACGCGTCGGACGACGAGACCCAGGCCGTGGCGGCCCGCTACCTGGCGGCCTTCCCCGGCAAGATCCAGTACCACCGCCACGCCGAGACCATCTCGCCGGACATGAACTTCAAGTTCGTCATGGAGCACGGGCGCGGGCTGTACCTGAAGCTGCACAACGACAACCTGCTGGTCCATCCCGGCACCTTGGCCGAGCTGGTCAAGGTGTACCGCGCCACGGCGGCCGAGATGCCGGTGGTGTTCCTGACCAACGGCAACCACGCGCAGGGCCAGCCGATCGAGGCGCTGACCAGCATCAGCGATTTCGTGCGGCGGGTCTCGTTCATGTCGACCTGGATCGGCGGCTTCGGCATGTGGCGCAGCGAGTTCCACGCGCTGCCCGACTTCGCCCGCAACCAGCACCTGCGGCTGGTGCAGACCGACGTGATGCTGCGCCTGCTCGGCATGGGCAAGCGCGCCATCGTGCTGTTCGGCCACTACTTCAGCGGCGTGCCGACCGGGCGCAAGGGCAACTACAAGAAGGGCGGCTACAACATCGCCGAGGTGTTCGGCAAGAACTACCTGAGCCTGCTCAAGCCCTACCTGGCCACGGGCCAGCTGGACCGCGCGGTCTACGAGCACGAGAAGAAGCTGCTGCTGATCCAGCACATCATCCCCTGCTACTTCGACGCCAACAACGACTACCAGAAGACCGGCTTCTTCGAACACATGCAGGATTATGTGGACGACGACTACTTCTACCAGGCGGTGGCCCATCTCGACAGCGACGTGCCGCCGCGCCAGGCCGTGCCGGCGCCGGCGCCAGTGGCAGCCCCGGCGCCGACCTTCGAGGAACAGAAGCGCGCCTACTGGCGCGCGCTGAACCCGCACAACCACACCGAGCTGAAGATGTCTGCCGGGCCGTTCGATTTCAGCCGGGTGACGGTGGGGCGCATGTCGTATGGCGAGCTCAACGTGATGGCCTACGGGCGCGAGGGCGAGCGCCTGACGATCGGCAGTTTCGTCTCGATGGCAAGCGAGGTCAAGTTCATGCTGGGCGGGAACCACCCGTATGAAGGCGTGTCGACCTACCCGTTCATGGTCAAGTATTTCGGCGAGGCGCTGGAGTCGACCAACAAGGGGCCGATCGTGGTGGGCGACGATGTGTGGATCGGCTATCAGGCGCTGATCTTGTCGGGGGTGACGATCGGCCAGGGCGCGGTGATCGCGGCCGGCAGCGTGGTGACCAAGGACGTGGCGCCGTACACCATCGTCGGCGGCAATCCGGCCAAGTTCATCAAGCACCGCTACGATCCGGCCATCATCGAGAAGATGCGGCGGCTCGACTATTCAAAGGTCAGCGACGCCGCCATCCTGCGCAGCCGCGAGATCCTGTACCAGCCGCTCACGCTGGACAACGTCGACGCCATCATCGACCAGCTGATGCACTAAGCGGCTGCGGGCATCAGAAGTAGGCCAGGTCCAGCACCACGCCGGCGCCCGCCAGCAGCGCCTGGCGCGCCAGGCGCGTGGCCATGTTGGGCGCCGGGTGCTTGCGGTACAGCTGCAGCATCACCTCGACGATCTTGTCGTCCTGCGAATTGCCGCGCCGCATATTCTCCGGCGCCGTGGCCTGGCTCTTGTGGATCACCACCCCATCCGTGGCCAGGTGCGCCAGGCGCCGGCCCTGCATCGCGGCCAGCAGGAAATCCCAATCCTCGTACAAGATCAGCTCGGCCTCGTTGCGCACGCCGTCCAGCACGTCGCGCCGGTACGCCACGCAGCTGTTCGGAATGCGGTTGCGCACGTAGACGCTGTCGTCGCTGACGTCGGCGATCGAGATCGACTGCGTCGACAGCGCGGTGGGCGGATGCACGGCGCGGTCTTCGTTCTGCACCTGGAAGTCGCAGAACAGCAGCTCGGGCTTGTCGCGCAGCAGGCGCGCCTTGAGCGCGGCCAGGTGGCCGGGACGGAAGGTGTCGTCGTCGTCGAGGAACAGGATGTATTCGCCCTCGGCGATCGCCAGCCCGAGGTTGCGGCTGGCCGCCGGCCCGCCCTTGCCGCTGCGGCGTATCACATAGTCGAAGCGGCCGTCGAGCTGGCTCAGCTGCTGGTACGGCGGCAAATAGCCCGCCGTGTCCGACACGACGATGACGTTGAAGTCCTGGCAGGTCTGGGCGATCAGCGATTCCAGCGTGCGGATCAGCAGCAGCGGACGGTCGTGGGTGGCGATGATGATGGTGAACATGGCGGGGGCTCCGGTGGCGGTCAGGGCAGCAATGGGCGGGCCGGCGTCATGCCGGGCAGCCGTCCGAGGATGGCGCGGTACAGCCGTTCGCTGATCTGCTCCATGCCCCAGTCCTTGGGGTGGGCTTCGACGCCGCTGTGCGCGTAGGTCGGGTAGATGCGGTCGATATTGTGCGGACTGTCGAACAGGTCGCCGATGTACACGTACTGGGCGTTGTGCAGCTGGCACACCTGCTCGATCACCGAATCGGTGGCCTCCATCCGCCACCAGGTCGAGACGCACAAGACGTTCGGGCTGAAGCGGGTGGCGGCATACACCAGCAACTGCAGGTTGTGGGCGAAGTCGTCGAGCTGGGCCTGGGTGCTGACATTGTCGCCCAGCTGGATCACCAGCAGCGCCGGCTGCTGCAGCAGCATGCCGTGCAGCGAGCGCAGGTGGCCGCCGGCGACCGAGGCGTCCGACTCGAACGGATAGAAGTTGCGGATGTAGGCCTGCTGCGGCTCGATCCGCAATTGCCGCATCAGCCGGTGGGCGTAGTCCCTGCCCGTCGCGCTGGCCGCCATGCCGTGGTGGAGGTGCCAGCCGATTTCAATGCTGGGCGCGTGCAGCGTCAGGCTGTTGCCGATGAACGCGATCTTCAGGCCCTGGTGGATCTCGGGCAGCTCATGCAGTTCGAACTTGTTGTCGGCGTAATGCGTAATCATGTCCGTGCGTCAGGGTTCGCGGATGGATTCGTCCATCGCCCGGGTCAGCGGGTACAGCAGGTAGGACATCACCGTGCGGTGCCCCACCACCACCTCGGCCGACACCGTCATGCCGGGCAGCAGCTGGGCGCCCTCGGGCAGCTTCTTGAGCTTGCCGGTGTAGGGAATGCGGCTCAGGTAGTAGGCGTCCAGGCCGCCGCCGTTCTTGTCGGCGGTCTCGCGCTTGAAGGCGTCCTGGCTGATGGTGCGCACCTTGCCCTCCAACATGCCGTGCTGCTGGAACGAGAAGGCGTCGACCTTGATGTGGACCGGCGCGCCCTGCTTGATGTAACCGATGTCGAGCGAGTCGATCTGCACCTCGGCCTCCAGCTGCGCGCCCAGCGGCACCAGCGTGAACAGCGGCTCGGCCTCGCGCACGATGGAGCCCACCGACAGCTTGCCGATCTCCAGCACCACGCCGTCGGCCGGCGCCACCATGGTGATCGCCTGATGGCGCTTGTCGGCCTTGGCCAGCTGCTCGTTGATGCCGTCGCGGTCGCGGGTGGCGCTGAGCAGGTCTTCCATGGTCTTCTGGCGCCAGCTCTTGTCGAAGGCGGCGCGCTCGGCCTGGGCCGAGGCCAGCTCGCTGGCCATCTCGATCGCCTTGTTGCGCTGCAGGTCCATGTCGCGTTCGACTTCGAGGCGGCGGTCGCGCGCCTCCAGCAGGTGCATCTTGGCGCCGAACTGCTCGGCCATCAGCTGCTCCTGCATCGCCTCCACCTCGCGCAGCGACTTGACGCGCTGGGCCAGGATCTGCTGGTCGTGCTTGTTGGTTTCCAGGCCGGCCTTCAGGCGCGCGATGTTCTGGTCCATCTTGGTCTTCTGCGCCTCGAAGTTGGCCTTGCGCTCGGTCGAGAGCTGGGCCTGCAGCAGGCTGTCGGCGGTCGAGCCGCTGCCGGTGACGGCGCCCGGCTGGCCCGCCAGCTCGGCGCGCAGGCCGGCGGCCTGGGTGTTCAGGCTGTCGAGGCGCACGCGCAGCTGCTGCTCGTCGGCGGCGGTGAAGGTCGGGTCCAGCCGCGCCAGCACCTGGCCTTTTTTCACCACCTGGCCGACCCGCACGTCGATGCTCTGGATGATCGAGGTGTCGAGCGGCTGCACCACGATGTTGGGCAGCGGATTGACCAGGCGGCCGTGCGCCACCACGATCTTCTCCACCGGCGACACGCTGGCCCAGACGATGAAGAACAGGAACGCGGCCAGCATCACGTGCAGCGTGAGGCGCACGAACTTGGGCAGCGGGCCGCGCTCGATGGCGTCGGCGTCCGGCAGAAACGCGATTTCGGTTTCGTCCTTGCGGCGGCGCTTGAAGCTTAGAGGTGACTTGTTTGCTGGTTCCATAAGTGCTGGTAAGTGTCGCTACGGGTGAGCAGTTCTTCGTGGCGGCCGGCGTCCATCAGCCGGCCCTGTTGCATGACCATGATCTTGTCGGCGTTGACCAAGGTCGACAGGCGGTGCGAGATCATCACCACCGTGCGGCCCACCGCGATGCGCGACAGGTTGCTGATGAAGATGGCCTCGGATTCCGGATCCAGCGCCGAAGCCGCCTCGTCCAGGATCAGGATGCGCGGCTTGGCCACCAGCGTGCGGGCGATCGACAGCCGCTGCTTCTGGCCGCCGGACAGGTTGGAGGCGTTCTCTTCCAGCACGGTGTCGTAGCCCATCGGCAGGCGCTCGATGAATTCGTCGGCCCCGGCGGCGGCCGCGGCTTCGACCAGTTCCTCGAAGGTGGCGTCCGGCTTGGTGACGGACAGGTTCTCGCGCACGGTGCCGCGGAACAGGAAGTTCTCCTGCAACACCACGCCGATCTGGCGCCGCAGGTGCGACAGCTCGATCTCGCGGGCGTCGATGCCGTCGAAGCGGACGATGCCTTCCTGCACCGGGTACAGGCCCTGGATCAGTTTGGTCAAGGTGGTCTTGCCGGAGCCGGAGCGGCCGACGATGCCGACCACCGTGCCCGGCTCGATGGTGAAGCGGGCCTTGTCCAGCGCCATCGCCTGCGCGCCCGGATAGCGGAAGGTAACGTCGTCGAAGCGGATCTCGCCCTGCAGCACGGGGCGCAGGCCGTTGGCGCCGGCGCGGCCTTCGGGCGCGCGGTTCATCACCTCGCCCAGCATGCGCACCGACAGCGCGGTTTCCTGGTATTCGTTGACCAGGCCGACGATGGAAATCAACGGCTGCGTGACGCGGCCCGACAGCATCTGGAAGGCGATCAGCGCGCCGACCGACAGGGTGCTGTCGAACACGTCGGCCGCGCCCACCACGATCAGCGTGACCGGCAGCAGCTTGCCGAGGAAGTCGGTGACGGCGTTGCCGGCGATCGAAATCTGGCCGACGCGGAAGTGCATGGTGATAGCCTCGGCCGAGCGCTGGTCCCAGATGCGGCGCTGCGACGGTTCGATCGCCAGCGCCTTGACGGTGCGCATGCCGTGGATGGTCTCGACCAGCATGCCCTGGCGCTGGCCCTCGGCCGAATACAGCGCGTTGAGGCGGCGCTGGAAGGTCGGCACCATGGCCATCACCACGCCGGCGATCATGGCGGCGAACAGCAGCACGATCATGGCCAGCTTGAACGAGTAGCTGAACAAGATCGGCACGAACACCAGCAGCGCGATCAGGTCGAGCGCGGTGAAGAACAGGCGGCCGGTCAGGAAGCTGCGGATCTTTTCCAGCTGCTGCATGTGGCGCGTGACCACGCCGGCGCTGGTGGTCTCGAAGAAGTCGATCGGCAGCGACAGCAGGTGGCTGAACACGCGGCGCGTCAAACGCATGTCGATCTTGTTGGAGGCGGCCAGGGTCAGCGTCTGGCGCAGGAAGCCGAAGGTGGCGTCGAACACCAGCGCGGCGATGATGCCCACCGCCAGCACCTGCAGCGTGGTCACGCTCTGGTGCGTGAGCACCTTGTCGATCACCAGCTGGAAGAAGATCGGCGAAGCCAGCGCCAGCAGCTGCATGGCGATGGCGGCGATGAAGATGTCGCGGAAGGCCGACTTCTGCTTGAGGATCTCGGGGATGAACCAGCGCAGGCCGAACGGCTGGTTGGGGTCGTTCAACTTGTGCTGGCGTTTGATGAACAGCACGTCGCCGTGCCAGCGCTGCTCGAAGTCGGCGCGGCCGACCATCACCACGGCGGCGTTGGCGTTGACGGGGTTGAGCACGGCCACCTGGTCTTCCGCCCCGTTCTCGCCGGGCTTGACGCCGACCGCGATCACCATGTTGCCATCGACCAGGCGCGCCATCAGCGGGAACACGCCGCCCTGCGCCATCAGGCGCGACCAGGTCAGCTTGTCGGCCTTGGCCTTGAGGCCGATGTCGGAGGCGATCCGCAGCAGCGCGCCGGTGCCTGGTTCTTCCGCGCGCAGCGCATAGTCGTCGATCAGGCGTTCAGGATTGATTTGCAGACCGTGATGCTGCGCGATCGCTGTCAGACACTGGATCGCGGTGTGGGGAAATTTATCGTGCATAGGCCTGATGATTGGGTAAGAGCTGGGAAAAGCTTGCATTAGCGCACTATCGTGCCAGCCTTCGGATTCTAACCCAGCATAGTGTTTCCGGGAGGTTTTTGTGTGGCGCAAACACAGCGCAATTTACCTTGTTGTTCCGCGCATAAAAAAACGGCAAGGCCCGGGGGCCTTGCCGTTCTGGCTTACGCTATGAAAGCTGCTTGCTTACTTGGCAGCCAGGAAGCCCTGGTGGTTGCCGCTCTGCAGAGCTTTCAGGCGCAGCGCTTCGTCGCTCGCTGCCGAGTTGGACGTCGCGGTCAGCTTGTTGTCGTAGCTGCCGATCGCGCCGGCCATCGCCGCCACCGCCGTGTTGACGCTGTTCGGCACTTCCAGCTTGGCCGGGGTGGCTGCTGCCGCCGCCGCCGCGTCAAAGCTCGACATCGCCGAGGCCAGGCCGCTCACCGAGGTGGTCAGGCTGGTCGTGGCCGCGCCGGTCTGGAACCAGACGTCCGCTGCCGCGTGGCTGGCGCCGTCGGCGGTCTCGTAGGTCGAGGTGATACCGACGATGTTGCCGTTGTTGAGCGAAGCGTTCTGCTTGGCATCCAGGTTCAGCTTGGTGATGCCCAGCGAAGCCAGCGATTTGAGCTCGTCGGCCTGGCTGACGCCGTCGGCGTTGCCATCCACCCACACACGCAGGTCGCCGAACGCGCTGTCCTTGGCATCGACCACGCCGTCGCCGTTGGTGTCGAGCTCGTTCAGGGCCGCGTAGCCGTTGGTCGCTTTCTGACCGTTGGCCAGCGTGGTGCCGGAACCGAACAACTCGCCGCCGTCGTTGATGACGCCGTCATGGTTGCGGTCCAGGGCCAGCAGGCCGTCGCCGCCGCCCGCCCAGCCGGTGTTGACCTTGGTGCCGGTGGCGTTCAGGTCGAAGTTCACACCAGCCGACAGGCCCAGGGTGGTGATGCCGTCGTTGTTCAGGTCCAGCACGATCGGCGTACCCAGTGGCGAAGGCAGCGCCGCGATCTGGTCGGTCGACAGGCCCGGTACCTGGGCGCTGGTGATCGCGCAGACTTGCTGGCTGCCCAGCGAGTGGATCTGGTCGGTCGTCAGCGCGCGGATCTGGTTGGTGCTCAGGGCCGCGATGGCGTTGGTCTTCAGGCCCACCAGGTCGGCGGTCTCGATGGCCGCGATCTGGTTGGTCGACAGCGCCTTGACCTGGTTGGAGTTCAGCGCCCCGACCTGCTGGCTCGACAGCGCGACGATCTGGTCGGTCGTCAGCGCCGCCACCTGGGCGGTCTGCAGCGCGGCAACCACCGAGGTCTTCAGCACGGCGACGTCCTCCGTGCCGAGGGCGGCGATGTCGTTGGTCGACAGCGCGCTCAGTTGCGCCGAGCTCAGCACCGCGACCTGGGTCGTGGTCAGCGCCACGGCCTGGTCGGTGCTCAGGGCCGCCGACAGGTTGGCGGTGCTCAGGGCCATGATCTGCGCGGTGGTCAGCACCGCCACCTGGTCGGTGGTCAGCGCGGCGACCTGGGCCGAACGCAGCGTGGCGATGATCGACGTTTTCAGCGCGCCGATATCGGCCGTTTCGATCGCGGCGATGGCCGTGGTGCTCAGCGCGTTGACCTGCGCCGTGCTCAGGACCGCCAGCTGGGCCGACGACATCGCCACCACTTGATCCGTGGTCAGGCCGGAGGCCAGGTTGGCGGTGGTCAGCGCGGCGATCTGCGCGGTGCCCAGGTTGCCGATCTGGTCGGTGGTCAGGGCGTTGACCTGGTTGGTGGTCAGCGCGGCGACCGCGGCGGTTTTCAGCGCGCCGATGTCGGCCGTTTCAATCGCGGCGATCTGGGCGCTGCCCATGGCGGCGACCTGGGCGCTGGTCAGCGCGCCGATCTGTGCCGAACCCAGCGCGACGATCTGGTCGGTCGTCAGGGCCTTGGCCTGGTTGGTCGACAGGGCGCCGACGGCCGAGGTCTTCAGCGCGCCGATGTCGCCGGTCTCGATCGAGGCGATGTCCAGCGTGCTCAGTGCGGACACTTGCGCCGAGCTCAGGGTGCCGATCTGCTGCGAGCTCAGTGCGACGACCTGGTCGGTGGTCAGAGCCTGGATGTTGGCCGTGGTGATCGCGGCGATCTGGCCGGTGGTCAGGTTCGACAGCTGGTCGGTGGTCAACGCGGCCAGTTGCGCGGTCTTCAGCGCGGCGATGATCGAAGTCTTCAGGCCGATGATGTCGGCCGTCTCGATCGCGGCGATGTCGGTGGTCGACAGCGCGCCGAACTGGTTCGAGTTGAACGCGCCGAACTGGGCCGAGCTCATCGCGACGATCTGGTCGGTGGTCAGACCGGAGGCCAGGTTGGCGGTGGTCATCGCGGCGAACTGCGCGGTGCTCATCACACTGATCTGGTCGGTGGTCAGCGCGGCGGTCTGCTGCGTGGTCAGCGCGGCGATGGCGGCGGTTTTCAGCGCGCCCATGTCGGCCGTTTCAATCGCGGCGATCTGGGTGCTGGTCATCGAGCCGATCTGCAGGCTGGTCAGCGCGCCGATCTGCGCCGAGCCCAGTGCGACGATCTGGTCGGTGGTCAGGGCCTTGGCCTGGCCGGTCGACAGCGCGCCGATGGCCGAGGTTTTCAGCGCGCCGATGTCGCCGGTCTCGATCGAGGCGATGTCGAGCGTGCTCATGGCCGACACTTGTGCCGAGCTCAGCGCGCCGATCTGCTGCGAGCTCAGTGCGACGACCTGGTCGGTGGTCAGCGCCTGGATGTTGGCCGTGGTGATGGCGGCGATCTGGCCGGTGGTCAGGTTCGACAGCTGGTCGGTGGTCAACGCGGCCAGTTGCGCCGTCTTCAGCGAGGCGATGATCGAGGTCTTCAGGCCAACGATGTCGGCCGTCTCGATGGCGGCGATGTCGGTGGTCGACAGCGCGCCGAACTGGTTCGAGCTGAACGCGCCGAACTGGGCCGAGCTCATCGCGACGATCTGGTCGGTGGTCAGACCGGAGGCCAGGTTGGCGGTGGTCATCGCGGCGAACTGCGCGGTGCTCATCACACTGATCTGGTCGGTGGTCAGCGCGGCGGTCTGCTGCGTGGTCAGCGCGGCGATGGCGGCGGTTTTCAGCGCGCCCATGTCGGCCGTTTCAATCGCGGCGATCTGGGTGCTGGTCATCGAGCCGATCTGCAGGCTGGTCAGCGCGCCGATCTGCGCCGAGCCCAGTGCGACGATCTGGTCGGTGGTCAGGGCCTTGGCCTGGCCGGTCGACAGCGCGCCGATGGCCGAGGTTTTCAGCGCGCCGATGTCGCCGGTCTCGATCGAGGCGATGTCGAGCGTGCTCATGGCCGACACTTGCGCCGAGCTCAGGGCGCCGATCTGGTTCGACGTCAGCGCGACGACCTGGTCGGTGGTCAGGGCCTGGATGTTGGCCGTGGTGATGGCGGCGATCTGGCCGGTGGTCAGGTTCGACAGCTGGTCGGTGGTCAGCGCGGCCAGTTGGCCGGTCTTCAGCGCGGCGATGATCGAGGTCTTCAGGCCGACGATGTCGGCGGTCTCGATGGCGGCGATGTCGGTGGTCGACAGCGCGCCGAACTGGGCGGTGCTCAGCGTGCCCAGCTGGCTCGAGGTCATCGCGACGACCTGGTCGGTGGTCAGGCCCGAGGCCAGGTTGGCGGTGGTCAGCGCGGCCACTTGCGCGGTGCTCATCACACTGATCTGGTCGGTGGTCAGCGCGGCGGTCTGCTGCGTGGTCATGGCGGCGATGGCGGCGGTCTTCAGCGCGCCGAAGTCGGCCGTTTCAATCGCGGCAATCTGGGTGCTGCTCATCGCGGCGACCTGGGCGCTGGTCAGCGCGCCGACCTGGGCCGAACCCAGCGCGACGATCTGGTCGGTGGTCAGGGCCTTGGCCTGGCCCACCGACAGCGCGGCGATCGCGGACGTCTTCAGCGCGCCGATGTCGGCCGTTTCGATGGCGGCCAGGTTGAGGGTGCTCAGGGCGGCGACTTGCGCCGAGCTCAGCGCGCCGACTTGCTGCGAGCTCAGGCCCACGATCTGGTCGGAGGTCAGCGCGGCCATGCTGGCGGTGGTCAGCGAGGCGATCTGGCCGGTGGTCAGGCTCGACAGCTGGTCGGTGGTCAGGGCCACCAGTTGCGCGGTCTTCAGCGTGGCGATGATGGAGGTCTTCAGCGCGACCAGGTCGGCCGTCTCGATGGCGGCCACGGCGCTGGTGCCGAGCGCGCCGAACTGGTTGCTGCTCAGCAGCGACAACTGGGTCGAGCTCATCGCCACCACCTGGTTGGTGGTCAGGCCGGAGGCCAGGTCGGCGGTGCTCAGCGCGGTGACCTGCGCGGTGGTCAGGTTGGTGATCTGGTCGGTGCTCAGCGAGGTGAACTGGGCGGTGGTCAGGGCGGCGATGGCCGAGGTCTTGATGGCCATCAGGTCGGCCGATTCCAGCGCGACGACGGCGCCGGTGCTCAGGCCCATCACCTGGGTGCTGGTCAGCGCGGCGGCCTGGGCGGTGGTCAGCGCGACGATCTGGTCGGTCGTGACCGCGGCCATCTGGCTGGTGCTGATGCCGGCGATGGTGGCGGTGCGCAGCGCGGCGAAGTCGGCGGTCTCGAGGGCGACGATGGAGTCGGTCGCCAGCGCGTTGAATTGCGCCGAGTTCAGCACGCCCACCTGGGTCGAGGTCAGCGCGACGATCTGGTCGGTGGTCAGGCCCACCGTCAGCTGCTTGGTGGTCAGGGCGACGATCTGGGTGGTCGTCAGTGCAACGGTCTGGTCCGTTGTAAGGGCGCGGGTCTGAGCCGAGTTCAGCGCAACAATATCAGACGTCGCGAGGGCAGCAATTGTTTGGGTCGACAGAGCTGCGATCTGGTCGGTACTCATGCTTGTTACGAGGCTCATTTCCATTCTCCTTGGGGCGCTGCACAGTTCTAGACGGACGAAGGTTGGAGCCTACAGGGTCCATCCCCCCCGGCTCCAACGTCAAATTGGGTATTACTTGCGATTTTGCTACGGAATTGCTTGAGTTAAACGCGAGAAAAGCGCTGGACTTTAGTTCTTAACGTCAATATCCAATCCAACTTTAGGATACCAGCCCTAGGATTTTTCCTACCGTTAACATTTATATTGCCTGACGCCATCACATAGTTTCGGTTAATCGGCGACGGAAAGCCCTGCGGCGGCAGCCGTCCTGAACGTACAAAGCGACAAATTTACTGACAGCATTAAAATTTTTTGTTTACTACGCGCAACGCGTATCCCCATCACAACACTTGCATTTCGCTATGAAAAACCGGGGCCGGAGGGCAAAACGGCAGGGCCGAAGCCCTGCCGTTGCTGCCGTACTGCTGTGTTGGTCTTACTTGGCCGGCGCGGCCAGGAAGCCGTGGCCGCCTTGCGCTTGCAGCGCTTTGAGGCGCAGCGCGCTGTCGGTGGCGGCCTGGGTCTCGGCGCCCAGCGGCTTGTCGCTGAACTGCTTGATGGCGTCGGCCATCTGCGCGACGTTGCTGCCGACCGCGCCAGGCAGGTCCAGCTTGGCGGTGGCCGGCGCCGCCGCGGCGTTGCCGGCGAAGCTGGCCAGCGCCTGGGCCAGGCCGCTGACGTTGCCGCTCACGCTGCTGGTCGGCGTGGTGGCGAACCACACGTCGGCCGCGGCGTGGGTGGCGCCATCGGCGGTCTCGAAGGTCGAGCTCAGACCCAGGATGTTGCCGTTGTTGACCGCGCCATCCTGCTTGACGTCCAGGTTGAGCTTGGTGATGCCCAGCGCTTGCAGCGACTTGAGCTCGTCGGCCTGGCTGACGCCGTCGGCGTTGCCGTCGACCCAGACGCGCAGGTCGGCGAAGGCGGCATCCTTGGCGTCGATCACGCCGTCGCCGTTGGTGTCGAGCTCGGCCATGGCCTGGTAGCCGTTGGCGGCTTTCTGGCCGTTGGCCAGCGTGGTGCCCGAACCGAACAGCTCGCCGCCGTCGTTGATGACGCCGTCGTGGTTGCGGTCCAGCGCCAGCAGGCCGTCGCCGCCGGCGGTCCAGCCGGTGTTGACTTTATTGCCGTTGGCCAGCAGGTCGAACTGCACGCCCTTGCCCAGTGCGGTGGTCTGCACGCCGTCGCCGTTCAAGTCCAGCGCGACCGGGGTCAGGTAGGACAGCGCCTGGGTCTGGGCGGTGCTGAAGGCGTGGATCTGGTCGCTGGTCATCGCGTGCAGTTGCGCCGAGGTCATCGCGTGCACCTGGTTGGTGGTCATCGAGGCCACTTCCGCGGTGCGCAGGCTGGCGATCTGACGGGTGGTCAGCGCGGCGATCGCGGTGGTGCTCAGCGCCACGAAGTCGGCGGTGTCGAGCGCGGCCAGGGCGTTGGTCGACAGGCCTACCACTTGCAAGGTGGTCAGCGCCGCGACCTGGTTCGAGGTCAGCGCGACACCCTGGTCGGAGCTCAGCGCGCCCAGCTGGGTGGAGCTCAGCGCGGCGATCTCGGTGGTCGAGAGCGCTGCCACGCTGGAGGTCGCCAGCGCGGCGACGTTGCGGGTCGACAGCGCGGCCACTTGCTGCACGCTCAGCGAGACAGCCTGGCCGGTGGTCAGCGCGGCGATCTGGCTGGTGGACAGGCCGCTGGCGAAGGCGGCGGTCGACAGCGCGGCGATCTGCGCGGTGGTCAGCACGCTGACCTGGGCGGTGGTCAGGCCGGCCAGTTGCGCGGTGCGCAGCGCGGCCATGTCGCCGGTCGACAGGCCGGCCAGGTCGGCGGTTTCAATCGCGCCGATGCTGGCGGTGCTCAGCGCGACGATCTGCGCGGTGCCCAGCGCGGCCACCTGGGCCGAGGTCAGGGCCACGACCTGGTTGGTGCTCAGGGCGGCGATGCCGGCGGTGCTCAGCGCGGCCACCGAAGCGGTCGCCAGCGAGGTCACCTGGCCGGTGGTCAGCGCCGCGACCTGGGCGGTGCCCAGCGCGGCGATCGAGGCCACCTTGAACGCCGACAGGTCGGCCGTTTCCAGCGCGGCGATGTCGTTGGTCGACAGGGCCGCCACTTGCGCGGTGCCCAGCGCGGCCGCTTCGCCGGTGGTCAGCGCCACGACCTGGTTGGTGGTCAGGGCCTTGACCTGGTTGACGCTCAGCGCGGCGATGGCGTTGGTCGACAGCGCGGCGAAGTCGTTGGTCGACAGCGCGGCGATGGCGTTGGTGGTCAGCGCCGCCACTTGCGCGGTGCTCAGGCTGCTGGCCTGGCCGGTGGTCAGGGCAACGATCTGGTTGGTGGTCAAACCGGACACGGCGGCGGTGGTCAGCGCGGCGATCTGGTTGGTGCTCAGCGCGCCCACCTGGTCGGTGGTCAGGCCGGCCAGCTGCGAGCTGCGCAGCGCGGCGATGTCGAGGGTCGACAGGCCGGCCAGGTCGGCGGTCTGGATCGCACCGATGGCGTTGCTCGACAGGGCGGCCACTTGCGCGGTGCCCAGGCTGTTGATCTGGTTCGAGCTCAGCGCGACAACCTGGTTGGTGCTCAGCACGGCGATGCCGGCGGTGCTCAACGCGGCGATGGCGGCGGTGGTCAGCGAGCTGACCTGGCCGGTGGTCAGGGCGCTCACCTGCGCAGTGCTCAGCACGGCGATGGCGGCTACCTTGATGGCTGCCAGGTCGGCCGTTTCCATCGCGGCGATGGCGTTGGTCGACAACGCGGCCACTTGCGCGGTGCCCAGCGCGGCGGCTTCGTTGGTGGTCAGCGCGACAACCTGGTTGGTGGTCAGTGCCTTGACCTGGTTGGCGCTCAGCGCGGCGATGGCGTTGGTCGACAGCGCGGCGAAGTCCGACGTCTCCAGCGCGGCGACGCCGTTGGTGGAGAGGCCGGCGGCCTGGGTGGCGGTCAGCGCGCTGGCCTGGCCGGTGGTCAGGGCAACGATCTGGTTGGTGCTCAGGGCGCCGACTTGTGCCGAGCTCAGCGCGGCGAACTGATTGGTCGACAGCGCGGCGACCTGGTCGGTAGCGAGGCCGGCCAGTTGCGCGGTGCGCAGCGCGGCGATGTCGTTGGTCGACAGGCCCGACAGGTCGGCGGTTTCAATCGCGCCGATGCTGCCGGCGGTCAGCGCCGCCACTTGCGCGGTGCTCATGCTGGAGATCTGGCCGGAGGTCAGCGCGACGACCTGGTTGCTGCCCAGGGCGGCGATGCCGCCGGTGCTCAGCGCGGCGATCGAGGCGGTGGCCAGCGAGTTGATCTGGCCGGTGGTCAGGGCAGCCACTTGCGCGGTGGTCAGCGCGGCGATGGCGGCGGTCTTGACAGCCGACAGGTCGGCCGTTTC
>Ga0209646_1000173_pt1 | contig 84706 bp, 81 predicted proteins | sample AraplaL_Col_mTSA_FD_184259 | JGI IMG/M metagenome (GOLD analysis project Ga0209646, IMG submission 184259) | Arabidopsis root microbial communities from the University of North Carolina, USA - plate scrape CL_Col_mTSA (SPAdes) (version 2) | ecosystem: Host-associated > Plants > Roots >...
GCGCGAATCGGGGTCAAGACTGGGCGTCTTGACCCCGATTCGTAACGCGGCAATTCGCCCAAACAGGCCGCTCCCTCCGGGTTCTTCCCAGAAAGGGCGCTGGCCGCGTTGTGCTCCTTGCCAGCGCCTTTTCTGGGAAGAACGCATCTCACGCCTATTGATGAAATGAGTTCTAAAACAATACTGTCATTTTGCTGCGACAATTCTGTGCAAGAATAAGCCGCATCTCGTTGAGCGCATGGAGCCGGCAGCCGCATGGATCTGAAGCTACCCGAACTGACCGAACTGGAACGCATCATTCAGGCAGGCGCGCCGTGGCTCGAGGCGCGCTCCGCCTGCGACGTCGAATTCAAGGGGCAGCATTTCCCGGTGTACGTGCTCAGCATCGGCAGCAAGGACCCTTCTGCGCCGGCGGTCGGCTTTTTCGGCGGCGTGCACGGACTGGAACGCATCGGCACGCGCATCCTGCTGGCCTTCCTGCGCAGCCTGCTCGGGCGGCTCAAATGGGACAAGGTGCTGCACCACCAGCTTGAATCGGTGCGCCTGATCTTCATGCCGCTGGTCAATCCGGCCGGCATGTGGAACAACACCCGCTGCAACGCCAGCGGCGTCGACCTGATGCGCAACGCGCCGGTCGATTCCCTCGAAAAAGTCCCCTTCATGCTTGGCGGTCAGCGCTTCAGCGCCCGCCTGCCCTGGTATCGCGGCGCCGCCGACGCGCCGATGGAGGCCGAGGCGCAGGCGCTGTGCGACGTCGTGCGCGAGGAACTGAGCAGCCGTGCCTTCAGCGTCGCGCTGGATTGCCACTCGGGCTTCGGCCTGCAGGACCGCATCTGGTTTCCCTTCGCGCACAGCTCGCAGCCAATACGCCACATGCCGCAGATCGAAGCGCTCAAGGATTTGTTCAGCCAGACCTACGCCGACCACAACTATCTGTTCGAACCGCAAAGCCTGCAGTACCTGACGCACGGCGACCTGTGGGATTACCTCTACATCCAGACGGCGGCGGAAACCGACAACGTCTTCCTGCCGCTGACGCTGGAAATGGGATCGTGGCGCTGGGTCAAGAAAAATCCGCGCCAATTGTTTTCGCGCACCGGCATGTTCAACCCGAACGCGCCGCATCGCCTGCAGCGCGTACAGCGCAGCCACCTGGTCTGGTTCGATTTTCTGACGCGCGCGGCCTGTGCGCACAAGCACTGGCTGCCCAGTGAAGACGGCAGCACGCCGGTCGGGGTGACCAGCGCATGACACCATGGATATTGTTGCGCGGCCTGATGCGCGAAACGCGTCACTGGGGTGGATTCCCGCACCTCCTGTCCGGCTGCTTTCCCGACGCCGGCATCGTCATGCTGGACCTCCCCGGCAACGGCAGCCTGCATCGCGAGCGCAGCCCTTCGCGCGTGAAGGAGATGACCGAAGCCTGCCGTCGCCAACTGGCCGAACGCGGCATCGCGCCGCCGTATAATCTGCTGGCCTTGTCGCTGGGCGCGATGGTCGCCTGCGACTGGAGCACGCGCCATCCGGAGGAGATCGACCGGGCCGTGCTGATCAACACCAGCCTGCGTCCGTTCAACCCGTTCTACCAGCGCCTGCGGCCGCGCAACTATCCCGCGCTGCTGAGACTGGCGCTGGGTCGTCCCGATGCGGCCGCGCGCGAGCGCACGATACTGCGCCTCACCAGCAATCGCCATGCGCCGGCCGGCCTGCTCAGCGAATGGCTGCGCTATCTCAACGAACATCCCGTGACGCAGGTGAATGCTCTGCGCCAGCTGCTTGCGGCGATGCAGTATCGCGCACCGCTGCAAGCCCCGAAAACATCCTTGCTGATTCTGGCCGGCGGCGGCGACCGGCTGGTCAATCCGCGCTGTTCCGCGACGCTGGCGCGTCGCTGGCAGGCGCCGCTGCGCGTGCACGAGAGCGCCGGGCACGACCTGACGCTGGATGAACCGGCCTGGGTGGCCCAGCAAATTCAGACATGGGCAAACGCAGCAATGAAGGAGACATGACGGACATGTTCATATGAGGATGGCAACGTTTACATTCGTTTTCATTTGAAAGAAAAAACAGAAATCTCTTTGAAATCAGAACAGTAGTACGTTTTATTATTGCGCAGCAGTGAAAATATATATATATTGTTTATATTATTTATTCAGGAGCAACCATGGCAACACAAAAACCTCAAGCAAAAACAGCTGTGCGCGCAACACCGGCGAAGACGCCGGCCCTGACGGCCAAGCCGGCAATCAAGGCGGCCGTCAAGCCAGCTGCAAAACCTGCCGTGAAGAAGGTAGCCGCACCAGCCAAGGCAAAGATCGCCAAGAAACCCGCGGTGAAAGCCGTCGTCAAAACAATCGCACCAGCACTGAAGAAGCCGCTCGCACCAATCGCGAAACCGGCTGTCAAGACAGTCAAGAAAACCGAAGTGAAGCTCAAGAAGATCAAGCAAGTCCGCGACAGCTTCACCATGCCGGAAACCGAATACGAAGTGCTGGGCCAGGTCAAGAAGGCCTGCCTGAAAGCCGGCTTTGAAATCAAGAAGAGCGATCTGCTGCGCATCGGCGTGTCGCTGATCAAGAATCTGGAAACCGGCAAGCTGAAGACGCTGCTGGCAGGATTGACGCCGCTGAAGGTCGGCCGTCCAAAGAAGTAATGCTTCCTCTTGTCCCTCTGAAGATGCCTCCGGCGTTTTCAGAGGCGATCTCTGCGCCGGCGTCTCCGCCCCCTCGCATCACACAATCTCAACAATGCTTGCAGAACTCGCTTGATTGACGTCCGGCGGCATCCCGCGACGCGATCTCTCACGCTGCAGAACAATCGCCGTCGGCAAGCTTGGTGCTGGTTTTGTCAGGTGCTCAGAATACCGCCATGCGCTCCAGCGTATGCTCCGGCTCCTCGCCTTCCGGATGCTGCAGCGCGATGGTTTTCAGGCCCGGCCTCAATTTGACGGCTTGTACGCGCGGCCCCGGCACGATCTTGTCGCCATCGGCAAAGACGGTCCAGACTTCTTCGCCGTACTTGAGCGCTTCCAGCACGTGGATCACGTGGCTTTCGCTCGGCGCCGCCATCCAGCGATTGGTGTCCGTGTTCGCCAATCCCCAGCGCACGTATTGCACGTGGCCTTGCTTGTTGTAGTTGACGGCAGTGATGACGCGAATGATGGGCATGGACTCGAAGAATCGGAAAAATCAAACCTCGATTATGTCACCGTATCCCCGCAATGACATTTTTTCGCGCTTCATTTTTACCACCGATGACCTTCAGCGGCACCCATTTCTGATTCTTTACCTGGAAGATCGTGAATACCGGATTGGCCAGGTTACCCTCCGCATCGAAAGAAATCGGACCGGTCAATCCGTTGTGCCGGACCTGATGCATGGCGGCAATGATTCTCTGACGATCCAGGGAATTGGCTTGCTTGATCGCCGCCACCAGCACCTGCACCGCATCATAGGAGAACGGCGCATACAGGCCCATGTCCTCGCCGAACCGGCTCTTGTAGGCTTTCTCGAACTGCAGCCACTGTGCGCCTTTGTAGGAAGGCTGCCCCGGCTCCAGCGCGACGGTGCCGTTGCCCGCTTCCCCGGCGACCTTCAGGTATTGCGCGCCGACCGTGCCGCCGACGCTGACCAGCGGCGCATTGATGTCGAAGCGTCTCAACTCCTTCGCCAATTGTCCCGCCTGCGCATCGAGCCCGCCGAAAAAGACGACATCGGGATCCTGTTTTTTGACGCTGCTCAGAACCGCATTGAAATTCGAAGTGCGGCTGCTGACGCCGAACTGGCTGACGATATTGCCTTTGAGCGATTCGACCATTTGCGCAAAGTGTCTGGCGTATCCCGCACCGAAGGGAGTCTGGTCGTCGATGATCGCAATGCGCCGCGACTTCATCTGGCGGACCACATATTCGGCCGTGTAGCCGGCGCCTTCATCGTCGTGCGGGACGATGCGAAACGTCGTCGGAAAGGATTGTTCCGTATACGCATGCGCGGTGGTCGCCTGGGCGATCTGCACGATGTCCGCCTTCTTGTAAATCTGCGACGCCGGAATGCCGACGCCGGAATTCCAATGACCGATGACGCCGGCCACGCCGCTCTTGACGAAGTACTCGGCGACCAACAGTCCGGTGCGCGGATCGGAGCGATCGTCCTGCGTCAGCAACTTGAACACCAGCTTGTCGCCGTCGATATGGATGGCTTGCCGGTTGGCGTCGTCGACGGCAATCTCCGCCGCATGCACCAGGCTGGCGCCGATGGAACCGGATGCGCCGCTCAACGGTGCGGCATAGCCGATCAATACCGTTCTGTCCGCCGCCGTGGCGTGCACCGATAGCAGCATCGCCGCGCCCAGGCCGAACAGTTTCAAAGAATCCAGCAGTTTCATTCTTGCATTCCCCAGATTCTTAACCATGCTTGATGACGATCATGCGAGCCGGACCGCCGGACACGACATCGCAAGTTCCATGCCCGCGCTGTCCGGAACAGCGATACGGAATGTACCTCATAGAAGCGAAAATGAGAACGACGAGAATGTTTCAGGACGATGACAGGCGACGACGCTGCGACAAGCGAAACGCAAAGCGCGAGATGAACAAGACGCCCGTCAGAAATTAAGTTCGACATGCGCCTGCTGCCCGACACGCAGCAGATTGCCCTGCCCCTGGATCACGATGGCGTTTTGCCCGAACGTCAGCCCGCCATCCACGCGCTCGTTGGCGCGATAGGTCGCCAGCGTGTCGAGCGGCTCGTTCGGCCATTGCGCGCTGCTCCGACCGGTTTCCTGATCAATTCCCGGCATCGGGCAACGCGCGCACGGCTTTACCATGCGCAAAACGATTTCACCGCCCGGCTCGCCCAGCGTCAGCGTGTCGACATAATCTTCTTCGTACGCATCGAGGCCGGACAACACCACATTGGGGCGAAAACGATTCATAGCGATGGCCGGCGCGCCTTTCTTCCTCATGCGCTCATTCAGATCCTCCAGCGACGATTCGCTGACCACCAGCAACGGAAAGCCATCGGAAAACTGCGTCGCGGCAACCGCATCGCCGGTCCATTTGCGGTTGCAGATACGCCGCTCCGCCGGATTGAAGCGGACCAGCCGCGCATCGGTGCCGAAATAGGAAGAGAACCATTCATGCGCCCGCTCCCCGCAATCCAGCGCCTGCACGGCGTCGGTCCAGATGGTTGCGGACAAGTTGGCGGCGGAGTCGGCAAGCTCCAGCGGCAAGCGCAACTCCGGCATGCCTGGCGCTCGTGCAATCAAGGCGTCGTCCGCCAAAGCAGTCTTGACAGTGGCCATCAGCGGATGCTCGCGTTGCGACAAGAACCGTCCGTCGCGATCGATCAGCATCCAGTGCCTGTCCATGGCGAGCCCGAGCTCGCCGATGCCTGCTTCGGACAGATCGATGCCGCCGCAGGATTTGATGGGATAGACATGCAATGCGCTTAGCGTGACCATGAAATGCAATCCTTAGCGTTTTTACTTTTATCTGCCGTAGTCAGCAGGAAGCGTTCGAAAGATAGTAGCGCATAGCATCGCTCCGGACATGCGACAATCCGGATTGGCCGGCGCCGATGTCTTCACCGCCCCGCCCTTCCCTTACTCTTTTATTTTCTCTGCCATGATGCTCTTTGCCAAGTACTTGCACATCCTCGGTTTCACGGTCTGGGTCGGCGGCATGTTTTTCGCCTACCAGTGCCTGCGTCCCGTCGCCGGCGCCGTGTTGCAACCGCCGCAGCGCCTGACGCTGTGGGCCGGCGTATTCGCGAAATTCTTCGCCTGGGTCTGGCTGTCCATCCTGCTGATCTTGGCGAGCGGCCTGCACATGATGGCGCAGATGGGCAAGCCGCCGCTGTATGTCTCCGCCATGGCCGGCCTCGGCATCCTGATGATGCTGATCTTTGCGCACGTGTTCTTCGCGCCGTTCAAGCGCCTCAGGCGCGCCGTCGCGGCGGAAGACTGGAGCGCCGGCGGTGCGGCGCTCGCGCAGATTCGTCGCATCGTCGGCATCAACCTGATCCTCGGCCTGCTGGTGATTACCCTTGGTGCGCTGGGTCCGGTCTTTTTGGCTTGACCGTCACGGTCGGCGCGGGCTTGTCGCCCGCGTCCATCTTGTCCGCTTTTTCACCGCGCAGCATGGCCTTGATGCCGCGGACGGCCTGGCGGATGCGCGATTCATTTTCGATCAATGCGAAACGCACATAATCGTCGCCATACTCGCCGAAGCCGATGCCGGGCGACACGCAAACCTTGGCTTTTTCGAGCAGCTGACGCGAAAATTCCAGTGAACCGAGATGGCGATACGCCTCCGGAATACGCGCCCAGATATACATCGACGCCTTCGGCACGTCCACCATCCAGCCGGCTTCGTGCAAGCCTTTCACCAGCACGTTGCGGCGACTTTCGTAGTTGGCGCGGATCTCTTCCACGCAGCTTTGATCGCCCTCCAGCGCGGCGATCGCAGCCACCTGCACCGGCGTGAAGCTGCCGTAGTCGTGATAGCTCTTGATGCGCGCCAGCGCCGCCACCAGCTCCTTGTTGCCGACCATGAAGCCGATGCGCCAGCCGGCCATGTTGTAGCTCTTCGATAGCGTGAAGAATTCCACCGCGACGTCGCGCGCGCCTTCCACCTGCATGATCGACGGCGCCTTCCAGCCGTCGAAGGTGATGTCGGCATAAGCCAGGTCATGCACCACGAGGATATTGTGTTCGCGCGCCAGCTTGACCACGCGCTCGAAAAATTCCAGCTCCACGCATTGCGCCGTCGGATTGGACGGGAAGCCCAGCACCATCATCTTCGGCTTGGGATAGCTCTCGCGGATCGCGCGCTCCAGCTCGGAGAAAAAATCGACATCGGGACTCATGCGCACCGAGCGGATGTCGGCGCCCGCAATCACGGCGCCGTAGATATGGATCGGGTAGCTCGGATTCGGCACCAGCACGGTGTCGCCCTTGTCCAGCGTCGCCAGCATCAGATGCGCGAGACCTTCCTTGGAGCCGATGGTGACGATGGCTTCGCTGTCGGGATTGAAGTCGACGTCGTAGCGGCTCTTGTACCAATGCGTGATGGCCCGGCGCAGGCGCGGGATGCCCTTGGACGCCGAATAACCGTGCGTGTCGGGACGCTGCGCCACTTCGACCAGCTTCTCGACGATGTGTTTGGGCGTGGCGCCGTCGGGATTGCCCATCGACATGTCGATGATGTCTTCGCCGCGACGGCGCGCCGCCATCTTGAGCTCGGCGGTGATGTTGAAAACGTAGGGAGGAAGGCGATCGATGCGCGCAAAGCTGCGCGGACTGCGGGATTGAGTCATGTTGTACTTTCACGTGAGCGCCCGGAACCGTCCGAGCGACGTTGGACCAAGGAGATCCGTCGACGATACTACGTCAATTCTTTTGTGCTTGGGAAGCGCTTTTTCAAAAAAATTATTACCATATGTATCGATATGCATCGTCCAGAAAAACTCAACAGTGCCGTCGCTTCGATAAGCGCTACTTTGCGCTTTCCTGCGCCAGGAAGGTAATCAGGCTGCGCACCCGCGCCGGCAACAACTTGCCCGGCAAATGCAGGGCGTAGACCTGTTCGCCGAAACCGACATCGACGCGCGCCTCCGGATAAAGATCCACCAGGCGTCCCGCGGCAATGTCTTCGTCGACGAAATAATCGGGCATCGCAGCCATGCACAGCGAACTGCGCGCCGACTCGCGCACCACGTCGAGATCGTTCGACAACAATACCGGTTCCGCCGGGCATTGCAATTTCTTGCCGCTCTGCTGGATCACCGGCTGCACGAACTGCCTGCTGCGCGCGAACCCGGCCAGCGGAACCGTCTGCAAGTCGCCTGCCGCCAGCTCGACAGCATAGCGCCCTGCCAGGTCCGGGCTGGCGCAAAGCCGCCACGAAATGCCGAACAGCTTGCGCGCCACGACGTTCTCCGGCAATTGAGAGGCCACGCGGATCGCCAGGTCGACCGGATCGCTGGTGATATCGACCGCCTGCTCGCTGAAGCGCAAATCCACCTGCACGCGCGGATTGGCTTTCATGTAGGACATCAGCAAAGGCTTGAGCCAGACCCCGCCCAGCGCCAGCGGCGCCGAGATGCGCACCAGTCCGGAGGTGTCTTCGTTGAGGCCGTGCGCCAGCATGTTGGCATCCTTGAGGATGTCGGCCATGCGATCGGCGTGCGCCGCCAGGCGATAGCCCGCCTCCGTCAGGCCGACGCGGCGCGTGGTGCGCATGAGCAACTGGCAACCCAGCCGCGTTTCTATCGCCTTGATGCGATGGCTCAGCGCCGAACGCGACAGGCTCAGCGCCTTGGCCGCCTTGCTCAGGCTGCCGGCCTTGGCGACGTGGCAAAAGATGATCAGGGAGTTGGCGTCGAGGTTCATGAGGCATTCCGTATTGGTGAATCAATTTCAACAAACTGATGAAGTCAGCATAGCTTATGCGAAACAATTTCGCTTCCTACAATGAAGGCAAGACAAATTTCCTGCATCGCGACCGCTTCTCGACCGCTTCTCGACCGCCTCCAGACATCTCATGCACATCGAATCCACCATTCAGATCGCCGCCACCGACGGCTATCAACTCGGCGCGACGCTGTTCTACGCCGACGACTCGCCGCATCCGGAGCGGCTAGCAATCATCAACTGCGCCACCGGCGTCAAGGCCGCCTATTACGCCCGTTATGCGCGCTTTCTGGCGGACCACGGCTACCTCGCGCTGACCTGGGACTATCGCGGCATCGGCGCCTCGCGTCCGGCTTCCTTGCGAGGATTCAAGGCAGGCAAGTTCGACTGGGGCGGCAAGGACTTCGAAGGCGTCCTGCAATGGGCCGCCAACAACTTCCCCGATAGTGAAATCCACGTCGTCGGCCACAGCATCGGCGGCGTCATGCCGGGTTACGCCCCTTCGTGCTGGCGCATCGACCGCCTGCTGCTGGTCGGCGCACAATATGCCTACTGGCGCGACTATGCGCAGGCTGCGCGGCGGCGCATGTTGCTGAAATGGCATGTGGCGATGCCCTTGCTGACCGGGCTGCTCGGTTATTTTCCCGGCCGCGCGTTGGGATGGCTGGAGGATCTGCCGGCAGGCGTCGCCCGTGAATGGGCCTTTCGCCGCGCCCGGCTGGAGCATCCCGAGCCAGCCCGCACGAATCATTTTCCTTTGCTAGGTTGCCCCATGCTGGCCTACACCATCAGCGACGATCCCTTCGGCACGCCGGCGGCCGTGACGCGCCTGCTCGACTACTACGTCAACAGCAGGCGCACGCTGGTCAGCCTGAGGCCGGAGGATCTGCACCTGAAACAGATCGGCCATTTCGCCTTCTTCCACGACCGCTTTCGCAGCAGCCTCTGGCCGGAGACCTTGCAATGGCTGACGACCGGCACGCATCGCCGCCGCGTGCTCGGCGAATGGCCGTCCGCCCGCATCGTGACGGAACAAGCAGAAGACATGGAAGATGCCGCCTAGGGCCTGTTAACAATCAATTTGCGAGATGCGTTTCAACCAGAAAGCGTGCTGGCAAGGCGCGTGGCGTAGCAGGTGGTGGCCCCACCTGCAAGCCATGCAACGCGGCCAGCGCGCTTTCTGGTTGAAACCCTCCGGGAACGGCTGCAGGCGTCGCTTGCCGGTGTTGCAGCTCCTTGCCGTAGCACCGCTACGACGCGTCGCTGCGCCTGGGCAGGCAACGCCTGCCGCGCGTTCGCATTCGCAAATTGATTGTTAACAGGCCCTAGCTCGTCGTTGCCGCCGCGCGGCGTTCCGGCAATGCCCCGATGGCGATGCCGATGATGATCAGCGCCATGGAAGCAACCAGGCTGAACTCCAGCGGTTCGCCCAGGGCCAGCGACGAACACACGATGCCGAACACCGGCACGCCCAGCAGACCGAGCGAAGTCGTCATCGCCGGCAGCGCCTGATTCACCTTGTTGATCGCCCAGTAGGCGATCGCAATGCCGAAGCTGGCGCTGTACAACTGCAAGCCGACCACCTGCGCATTCAGGTCGAACTGCGGCGGCCCTTCGAACAGCCAGGCGCACGGCACCAGCACGCAGCTTGCCGTCAATGCCTGCCACACCAGCAGATCGAAGGGCTGGCCGATCCAGCGATGGCCGCGCACATACAGGATGCTGGCAGCCCAGAACATTGCGCCCAGCAAGATCAGGCCGTTGCCGAGCACCGAGGCGTGGTTGCCCCAGTCAAACGCCAGCGGGTTGAAGATCAGCACCAGCCCCAGCAAGCCGAACACGGTGCCGATGGCGCGCCGCAGGGTAAACGCCTCGCCGAGAAACAGGCGCGCACAAGGCGCCACCCACATCGGCGTGGTGTAGGCAAGCACCACGGAACGGCCGGCGGCGACGTGCTGCATGCCGACGTTGCCGAGAATGGAGTACGCCGTCATGTGCAGCAAACCGACGCTCAACACCACCGGCAGATCGCCGCGCTGCGGCAGGATCAGGCGGCCGCGCGCCAGGCAGATGACCAGCAATACCACCGTGCCGATGCAGGAGCGGATCGCCGTCGACCAGATCGGCGACATGTAATGCAGGATGGCCTTGTTGACCGGCCAGGTGGTGCCCCAGATGATGACGACCACACCCAGCAGGATGATCGCCTGGCGGGAAGACAAGCTTGATTCGCGCATATTCTCTTTGTTAATGCATTGTGTGGCGGCGGGAAGCGCAATTATGCAGCGCTTTTCTCGACACTGTTTCCGAGCTGGCGATAACGCGCCATCAGCGCGCCGAGACTGTCGCGCTGGCGGCCTTGCGCGTCGAAGTTGTCCGGATTGAGCCAGTGTTCGAAGGCACTCCTGATCTGCGGCCATTCACTGTCGGTGATCGAAAACCACGCCGTATCGCGGCTGCGGTTCTTGTACACCACGGCCTTGCGGAAGATGCCTTCGAAGCTGAAGCCGTAACGCAGCGCCGCGGCGCGCGAAGGCGCATTGAGACTGTCGCACTTCCATTCATAACGGCGATAACCCAGCTCGTCGAAGGCGCGGCGCATCATCAGGAACATCGCCTCGGTGGCGGCACGCGTGCGTTGCAGGCGCGGTGAGAAATTGATGTTGCCCACTTCGATGGCGCCGAAGTTCGGATCCATGCGCATGAACGACGCCACGCCGACGGCGCGGTCGCTTTCCAGATTGACGATGGCATGCATCATCGGATCCTTGCCGGCGCTCATCTTCTCGACCCATTCGCGGTATTCGGCAAAGCTGGCCGGCGGGTTGACGAACAAATAGGTGAAATTGCGCCCCTCGGCGTCGTCGCCATTGGCGTCGAACAACTGCTCCGCATGCAACTCGGCCTTGATCGGCTCGACACGGCAGTAGCGGCCGTACATGGCGATCGGCGGCGGCAACTGGCGCGGCGTCCAGTCGGTCAGCGGCAAGCCCACCGGCTGGCCGAATTCGTTATAGGCATGAAGAGCGGTAGCTGTTGTCATAGGAAGTATTGGCAGTGAAATTGTTGAATGAATCTGCACGGATCCGTGTCATGAGACATAGATTAATGATAAATTTGGTCTTTCAAAAGAGCCAATATTCAGTATTTTAATCAAACCAATGCAAAACAGCCTGAGCCCCTCGCCCTCTCCTTTTCCGTTCGACCTGACGGGAATGCATCTCGCGCCCGGCAAAGGACTGGCGGTGCAGTTGTACCAGAGCCTGCGCGATCGCATTCTTGGCGGCCAGATCGATCGCCAGGTCAAACTGCCGACCACGCGCGAGCTGGCGCAGGCGCTCAAGGTGTCGCGCACCACCGTGGTCCGCGCCTACGACCAGTTGTATGCCGAGGGCTACATCAGCGCGCGCGTCGGCGACGGCACCTACGTCTCGGCGCCGGCAAGCGACATCGCCAAAACGCCGCCACCGGCCAAGGCCGTCGCCAAGCCCCGCCTGTCGGCGCTGGGCCAGCGCGTCGCCACGCACGCCAAGCTCATGCCGCAACCCGGCAAGCCGCGCGCATTCCGTCTCGGCGTGCCGGCGCTGGATTTGTTTCCGGGCGACGTGTGGGCGCGGCTGCAAGCGGATTTCTGGCGACGCGCGCCGGAGAACCACATCGGCTACAGCGATCCGGCCGGCGATCCGCAATTGCGCGAGATGCTGGCGGGTTATCTGCGCAATGCGCGCGGCCTGGTGTGCGATCCCGACCAGATCATCATCACCGCCGGCACGCAGCAGGCGCTGTTCATGTGCGCTCAGTTGCTGCTCAATCCGGGCGATCTGGCCGCCATGGAAAACCCCGGCTATCCGCGCGCGGCGTCGGCATTGACGCTGACCGGCGGCAAGGTGGTCGGCATCGGCGTCGACGCCGAAGGCCTGATCGCGCAGGAGCTGCATGCGCATCGCGACATTCGCCTGACCTATGTCACGCCCTCGCATCAATATCCCAGCGGCGTCACGCTGTCGCTGGCGCGCCGGCTGGAATTGCTGGCCTGGGCCGAAGCCAATCAGGCCTACATCCTTGAAGACGATTACGACGGCGAGTATCGCTACAGCGGCACGCCGCTGGCCCTGCTGGCGTCGCTGGACCGCAGCGGCCGCGTGCTGTACATGGGTACCTTTTCCAAGATCGCCTTCCCCGGCCTGCGTCTGGGCTACATCGTCGCGCCGCCCGCGCTGGCCAACACGCTGGTCAATCTGCGCATGCAGTACGACCGCCACTCGTCGGTGCCGGAACAGGCCGTGATGGCGGAGTTCATCGCGCAGGGACATTTCCAGCGCCATGTCCGCCGCATGCGCCGCGCCAGCCGTGCGCGCCGCGACACCATGAGCGAGGTGTGGGACCGCATCCGTCCGGGCGGCATCGTGTTGCCGCAGATCGACGCCGGACTGCATTGCGCGGTGCGCTTGCCGACGGTCGGGCAGCAGGACGAGATGATCCTGAAGGCGGCCGAAATCGGTGTCGAAATCGACGGTCTGACACGCTTTTGGCTGCCGCATGCCGTCAATGAAAACAAGCAAGGCAAACGCGAAAACGGCGGCGGCCTGGTCATGGGATTTGGCGGCGCCGATGAAGCCGCGATTGCGGCGGCGATCAAAGCGCTGGCCAGGGCCTGGCGCTAAGGCGGTTCAAAAGCGCGGCTCAGAGGCCCGCACAATGAAGACAAGAGACAGGAACAACACATGGATTCAAACGTTCTGATCATCGTCGTCGGCGCGATGGTTGCCGGTTTTGTGCAGGGCTTGTCGGGATTTGCGTTCGGATTGGTGGCGATGTCGTTCTGGGTATGGACGATCGATCCGATGATCGCGGCTGCGCTGGTCGTGTTCGGTTCATTGCTGGGACAACTGCTGGCGGTGTTTTCGGTGCGGCGCGGATTCAGGCTGGAGCGCTTGCTGCCTTTTGTGATCGGCGGCCTGTTGGGCATCCCGATCGGCGTGCTCATTTTGCCCTTGCTCGACGCCAACATGTTCAAGCTTCTTCTCGGCGTCTTTCTGGCGGTCTGGTGCCCGGTCATGCTGCTGTTACCCAGGCTCCCGCCCCTGCAATTCGGCGGACGGGCGGCCGACGGCGTGATCGGCATCATGGGCGGCATCGGCGGCTTCAGCGGCGTGATTCCCACGCTCTGGTGCAACCTGCGCCGCCTGGACAAGGACGAGCAGCGCTCGATAATCCAGAACTTCAATCTGAGCATGCAAGCCGTGACCCTGGCCACGTATATTTTCAGCGGCATCGTCACGCGCAAGATGTTGCCGATGTTCGGCATCGTGGCGCCGGCCATGCTGATCCCCACGCTATTGGGTACGCGGCTCTACCTGGGCATCAGCGAGGCGACTTTCCGCAAGATCGTGCTGAGCCTGCTGACGCTCTCGGGCATCGCCCTGCTTGCCTCCTCGCTGCCGAAATTGCTGAACTAGCGCGCCAGCCATCCGGCAAAGACCGGGATCAGCCACGGCGCCAGAAACGCCGTCAGCACGCCGTTGAGCCCCATGCCGAGACCGGCGAAGGCGCCCATCTCGGGGCTGACCTGAAAGGCGCGCGCCGTGCCGATGCCGTGCGAGGTCACGCCCAGCGCAAAGCCGCGCACTTCGGCAGAATCGATGCGCATGCGGTTGAACAGGAAGCGCGCGGCAATCGCCCCGAAGATGCCGGTGCCGATCACCAGCACCGCAGTCAATGCAGGCAGGCCGCCGAGCTTCTCCGCCACGCCCATCGCGATCGGCGTGGTGGCGGATTTGGGTCCGATCGACACCGCCAATTGATAGGAACCGCCCAGCAACACGGTCAGGGTCACCGCCGAGACGATCGCCGTGGCCGAACCGGCCAGCAAACCGCACAACAACGGCAGGAAGGACTGGCGCAAACGCGGCAGCTGGCGCGCCAGCGGAATCGCCAGCGCCACCGTCGCCGGTCCCAGCAGGAAGTGGACGAACTGCGCGCCGGCAAAGTATTCGCTGTACGGCATGCCGCTCGCCAGCAACACCAGGCTGATCAGGGCAATCGCTATCGCCACCGGATTGGCCAGCGGCGAAAACTTGCAACGACCGTAAATCCAGTATGCGACGACGTAAGCGCACAAGGTCAGCGTCAGGCCCAGCAGCGGCGAGGCCGACAGATACACCCAGATCAGACCCAGCGGTGGCAGCTCATGCATGTCCATCTCCGTTATCGCGCATGTTCTCATGGAGGTTGTCACGCCGTTTCTGCCAATTCATGACCGCGCGCGTGACGGCGGCGGTCACGGCCAGCGTCAGCAAAGTGCTGATTGCGACCGCCAGAATGACCGTCATCCAGTGTCCTCGCACCTGCCCGGCTGCGGCGACGATGCCCACGCCGGCCGGCACGAACAGCAGCGATAAATGCCGCAGCAGTTCGGAAGCCGTCGCTTCGACTTTTTCCAGCAAAGGCGGATACGCCGCCAGGCTGAAAAACAGCAGCAGCATGCCGACGACGGGACCGGGGATAGGGAGTTTCAGGGCGTAGGCGATGCCTTCGCCGAGACATTGGAACACCAGCAGGGTCGCGAAACTGGCAAGCATTTCACTCCCCCTCGGATAAATACATCAGGTTAGTTTGGCTTCTTCAAAACGCTGCGACAGTTCGGCACGCAATTTCTTGCGCAGCTTGGCTGCTTCGAAGCGGCGCTTTTCTTCCGCCGTGAACGGACGCAGCGACGGCACCGCCACCGGCTTGCGCTCGCCGTCGACGGCCACCATGGTGAAGAAGCAGCTGTTCACGTGGCGCACTTCCTGGGTGCGGATGTTCTCGGCCACCACCTTGATGCCCACTTCCATCGACGAGGTGCCAGTATGGTTGACGCTGGCAAGGAAACTCACCAGTTCGCCGACGTGGATGGGCTGGCGAAACATCACCTGGTCCACGCTCAACGTCACCACGTATTGACCGGCATAACGGCTGGCGCACGCGTAGGCGACCTGGTCCAGGAATTTGAGAATGGTGCCGCCGTGCACGTTGCCGGAAAAATTGGCCATGTCGGGCGTCATCAGGACGGTCATGGTGAGTTGGTGAGATGGCATGTCCATGGTGCGCGGCTTTCTCTTTTTGGATGGGTTCAGGTCGTGTATGCGTTATTTACGCGTTATTTACGTCATGCCGCCGGCGAACTTGAAGCTGCCCCGCCCCTTGCTTCATTCGACTTTGCGACGCAGCGCAACAAAGCGGAAAGACTAACTGGAATAATCCCGCCAGGCAAGTCAAAACACCATCCGTCAGCGCCTCTGCTCAGGCCGTTTTTGAGAAATGCGCCTCGGCATTGCGCAAGAACTTGTCAACCGACGCGGTAATCGCTTCCGGCGACCAGCCTGCCATATGCGGCGTCAGCACCACGTTCTTGAATTCCAGCAGTTCCAGCGGCGGCTTGGGTTCGCTTTCATAAACGTCCAGACCGGCGCCGCCAAGTTCGCCCCGGCGCAAGGCTTCGGCCAGCGCTGCAGTATCGACCACGCTGCCGCGCGAGATGTTGACCAGAAAGCCCTTGGGACCCAGCGCCTGCAATTCGCGCGCGCCGACCAGATGCCGCGTGGCCGCGCCGCCGGGCGTCGCCGTCACCAGCACGTCGCACCAGCTCGCCAGTTGAGGGACGTTTTCGAAATAACGGTAATCGACGTCGTCGCGGCGCGATCGGTTGAAATAGCCGATTTCCATGTCGAAAGCAGCCGCACGACGCGCGATCTTCTTGCCTATCGTGCCCAACCCCGCCACGCCCAGGCGTTTGCCCGCCAGTTGCGGCGGCAAGACCAATGCTTCGCGCCAGATGCCTGCGCGGCAGGCGATGTCGAGCTGCGGAATATTGCGCATCACGGCCAGCACCAGCCCCATGGCGTGATCGGCGACGCAATCGTCGTTGGTGCCGGCGCCGGTAGCGATCTTGATGCCGCGCTTTTCGGCATGCGCGCTGTCGATATTCTCGAAACCTGCGCCGAGGGCGCAGACCAGTTCCAGTTGGTTCAAAGCATCCATCTCGGCCGCGGTCAGCCCGGTCGAACCATTGGTCAGCACCACTTTGACGTCTTTGGCGATACCGGGAATGGCCGCGTCGCGCGTCTGCTTGTCGGGTGCATAAAGGATCTCGAAAGCGCCGCCGATGGTGGCCTTGCTTTGTTCGGAAAGATGGATAAGGACCAGGAGTTGAGGTTTCATTGTCGGATTGAAATGGAAGAGAAAAGCGTAGAACGCATACGATTTTATGTTGAATTGCGTTGCGACGCGCGGCCATCCTCAGGTACGCCGAAAGCAACATTGTCGGCGCTTGTGCTTGACGCATGATCTTCTCATCCTTTATATTGCGCCCATCTCAATTTTTGGTGAAAACACGAAGTGGACAGTTGTTCTAGTTACTTAATGCAGACGGGTCGATAACCCGGACCAGCTTTCCCTCGCAGCGCCATCCCTGCTGCAGCCGAAGTTGTTCCGGTTGCAGTGTCGCGGTGAATTCTCACCCTTCCCTTTTCTTCCCGTCTTTTCATTTTCAATGCTTGCGCAGGCGCGCTATTGTTCGCGCCGGCAAGAACGATGTGCACGCGCCTACGGGTTATGGGCCTGGGCGTCGCGCATATCCGGACAGGGAAGGATTTTTACCCATGGATGCACACGTTTTCGCGTTACGTATTTTGCTGGCGCTGGTTCTCGGCTCCATCATCGGCGCCGAACGGCAAATGCGCCAGCGCATGGCCGGCTTGCGCACCAATGCGCTGGTGTCGACCGGCGCGGCGCTGTTTGTCATGGTCTCGGCCTTCGAGACCGATCCGCAGGGCGCCACGCGCATTGCTTCTTACGTCGTCTCCGGCATCGGCTTTCTCGGCGCCGGCGTGATCATGCGCGAAGGCATCAACGTGCGCGGCCTCAATACCGCCGCCACCTTGTGGTGCTCCGCCGCCATCGGCGTGCTCTCGGGCCTCGGCCATCCGCTGGAAGCCGGCATCGGCGCCGGCGCCATCCTGGGCGCCAACGTACTGTTGCGCAGCGTCGCCCATCTGATCAACAAACAGGACCTGCAGCGCGCAACGGAAATCGAACAAGTCTACCGCCTCTCCATCGTCTGCCGTCCCGACGATGAAGTGCAGGTCCGCACGCTGATGCTGCACATGCTCAACGGCATGCCGCACCTGATCGTGCAATCGCTGCACAGCGAAGACCTGCCTTCGGGCAATCAGCTGGAGGTGCGCGCCGACCTGATCACCTCGCCCAGCAATCATCTGCAACTGGAGCAGATCGTCAGTCGGGTCAGCCTTGAAAAAGGCGTCAGCGCCGCGCGTTGGGCGGTACTCAATGTCGTCGAAGTATAGGATCAGGACGTTATAGAACTCATATGAAGGGTCGTCCCGCGCCTGCCAGGCGACAGGGACGGTCCAGGGGAAGGAGCAAGACCATGCGCATTACCAAACTGGAAACCAAACTCGACACCTTTTTCAACGGCAACTATTTTTTGAACAATACGTCGTCGCCCGCCGCGTCACAACGTCTTCCTTATGAGGTGATCGCATCGTGCCGCTGCAACGAGGCCCAGCGGATTGAAGAACTGATCTTGCTGCAGCTGCAGGATGGCTTCGAGCAGGGTTACGAATTGGAAATCACGCCGCGCGCACACCGGCAACTGGTCGACTACACCATCTCGCTGGCCTGCTCCACCGCCGAACGCGCCGCTTTGGTGCGTCTGGTCAGCCGCCTCGGATTAGAAAAAAGCATCCGCAGCGTGCGTTGGCAAAGCGTGCCGGGCGGGTGCGGCTGAGTCGCGCGGTGCGCCGCTGCATCATCGGAAAAAACACGCGGTGAAGCAGCGGCCGCGATTGTATGAGCCGGTGAAAGAAGCAAGAGAAATAAGAGGGATTAATTCGTCTTCTCTTTGCGCACATCCCCTGTCAATGCTGCTATCGTGTAACCAATCCGCTGCATTAAAACAAACACATTGCATCGGCGACAAAAACACTCATTGCCATAGCCCGTAGTTATGTTTCAGCGATATCCGTTCATGGAACGAAAATGGAATCGATATAGATGACTACCCCTGAAGAGGCGCCGGCCTCCTCCAGCGCCAAGCGCGTCAACATTCGCATTTTTGCTACCGTCTTCGTCGGGCTGGTCTGCATTTCCATCCTTGCGCTGCATATCTTCTTTTCGTGGAGTGTTCGCAGCAAAGACATCGACGATGCCCAGGTCGCCACCGCCAACCTGTCGCGCGCGCTGGCCGAGCATGCCGAAGCGACGCTGACTTCGGCCGATTCGGTGCTGTTCGGCATCGTGCAGCGCCTGGAAGTGGAAGGCAACGATCGCGAAGCGCTGGCGCGCCTGTATCCGTTGCTGGCGTCCTACGTCAAGGAGCTGCCGCAACTGCAAGGCCTCTTCATCTACGACCAGACCGGAAAATGGCTGGTGAATTCGCTCGACGACTCGCCCTGGATGCTGAACAACGCGGATCGCGAGTATTTCATCTTCCACATGACCCATACCGATCGCAACGCGCACATCGGCCTGCCGGTCAAGAGCCGCTCGACCGGCGACTGGATCATTCCCGTCTCGCGACGCATCAATCGGCCTGACGGCAGTTTCGCAGGCGTCGCGCTGGCCACGGTGCCCGTCGATTATTTCCTCAAGTTTTACGCCAGCTTCGATACCGGCAAAAAAGGCGAAATCCTGCTGGCGTCGCAGGCCGGCATCCTGCTGGCGGAACTTCCGCTGCAGGCCGACTCCATCGGCAAGAACATCAGCAACGAGAATCTCGTCAGCGAACACACCCGTCGCAACAAGCGCGGCGTCGCCCTGATCAAGTCGCCGCGCGACGGCTTGCTGCGCATATACAGCTACAAGCGTCTGGAGAAATATCCGCTGTTCGTCACCGCGGGCGTTTCTTACGATGAAGTCCTGTCCGGCTGGCGCACCGAAACGCTGCTGCAATCGATAGGCGTGTTGATTCTGGTGGCCATGCTGGCCTGGCTGGGCAAGCGCCTGGTCAATCAGATCAAGCTGCGCGCCCAGGCCCAGCAAAAGCTGCTGTCCGCACGCGAACAACTTGTGGAAATGAACAAAACGTTGCAGAAGATGGCGCTGGAAGACAGCCTCACCGGGGTCGCCAACCGGCGCCAGTTCGACGTTACGCTGGCCAACGAATTCAACCGGGCCAAGCGTGAAAGCCAGTCGCTGGCGCTGTTGATGATCGACGTCGACCATTTCAAGAAATACAACGACACCTACGGCCATCCGGCCGGCGACGTCTGCCTGCAAAAAATCGGCAAAGTCATCAAGATGAACCGCCCGGGCGACCTGTCGGCGCGTTATGGCGGTGAGGAGTTCGCCATCTTGCTACCCAATACCGATCTGGAGGGGGCAGTCAGCGTCGCCGAGAAAATCTGCGCCGACGTGCGTAGCCTCAACATTCCGCACGGCAAGAATCCGACCGGCATCGTCACCATCAGCGTCGGCGTGCAGGCGATCGTACCGACCAAGAATTGCAACCTGATGGATCTGGTCAGCGCCGCCGACAAGGCTCTCTATACCGCCAAGGCGCGCGGACGCGACCAGGTGTGCAGCAGCGACGACGAAATTCCGCCGGCCTGCGGGCCGGCCTGAACACGCTCAGCGGCGCTCAGTGATGCGGCAGCATTTCCACCGCCGCCTTTCTGGCTTCCCGCTCTGCCGATTTTTCATCTTCAAAGATGGTGTCCAGCAAGACGCGCTGGGACGGGAAAATGGCGTTGCGATGCATGGGGTTGGTTGACGGACCGAAGATGGCCACCGTCGCCGCCCAGTTATTGCGGTCGGAAACCAGCTTTACCCCCGAATACTCGATTTCGTAGTCCCCTACCTGTTCTATCGGCATGATGTCTCCTCGTCTGCGTGCGGTCATTCATGGCTGTCGGAAGCTGCGGTCCACGGCGTCCCGCTCTTCCGTTTTCTATTCTACAAACTCACATCAATGTGCATCGGTATCGGTGGTGCGATCGCCCAGATGACTGATCGCATAGCCCTTTTCGCCGATCTGGTGAAAGGCGTCGTCGGGATTGAGGGTGTAATGCTTGCCGCCATCGCGCTCAAAATCCACATTCAATTCATGCATCTGCCAGTCTGTGCTGGCGACTTCCTGAGGCAAAAGCTTTTCGGTCGGAACAACGAGATAAGAACAAAGATTGCTGTCTTCAGACCTTTTGTACACGTCCACTTTCATCATTTCTCCCTTGCCGGTTTGTCAATCACATCATCGCCTCAATCATGATCGGAAATACGTGCTTTTCAGCATGATTTCCAAGTGGGACTAGGGCAAAAATCATTAGTTCAACCGAATTTCTGCGGCCACCAAGGTGCGACTTCGGGTCGCATTTTCGTCTTGTTTGCGATACGCGCCGACAATCTTCGCCTTCTTCTCTCCACCATACACCATCCATGCAGGATTGCAGGGATTGCCGCCTCTCGCATCTTAAGTTCCTGTTTGTGGAATAATGCTTCGACGTCTGTCGCACCAATGAAAACGCTCCAAAAACCCCGCAACAAGGGAGAACGAACTGAACCGCATCGAGCAGCTAAGAATCTTTTGCATGGCCGCGGAAAGCGCCAGCTTTCGCGAGGCCGCCGTGCGCATGGGCATCTCGCCGCAAGTGGTCACGCGCGCCGTCAAGGAACTGGAAACGGCTTTCGGGGAGTTGCTGTTTCATCGCAATACCCGCCAGGTACGCATCACCGCGTTCGGCGAACGCCTCATGCATCGCGCCCGCATGTCGATCAATGCGCTCGACGATTTGTTTCTCGACAACAATCACCGCAACGACAATGAATTGCGCGGCATCGTCCGCATCACGGCGCCCAGCACCCTCACGCGCACCTACCTGCTGCCGCTGCTCAACAGGATTGCGCTCGACCATCCCAACATCACGCTGGACCTGCGCCTGTCGGAAGTCATCACCGATGCGGTCGACGACAAGATCGACATCGGCATCCGCGTCGGCTTCCTGCGCGACAGCCGCTATGTCGCGCGCGCCGTCGCCAAGGTGGCATTCTTTGTCTGCGCCAGCCCGTCCCTGATTGCGCGCTGCGGCGTGCCGACCACGCTGGATCAATTGGTGGAGCGTCCGATGAGCGCCATCGTCGACCGCAATACCGGCCGCCTCTGGCCCTGGTATTTCGCCGACGGCCAGCAGGTCGGCCCGCGCCTGCCGGCCTTCATTACCGACGATCCCGACACCGAGCGCCGCTCCGTGCTCGACGGCGTGGCCTTCGGCCAGTTGGCTGCCTTCATGGCCATGCCCTATATCCGCAGCGGCGAGCTGGTGACGGTGCTGCCGGAGCTGGAGCCGACGCCGTGGGACCTCTACGTCTACCGCCCCCAGCGCGGCCCGGTTCCTGCCCGCGTACGGCTGGTATTCGATGCGCTGGTGGCGGCGCTTTCCGCTTCAGGCGATTTTCCGATCGGCTCGAAGTCGGCTGGCTGAAGCAATCCCTCCATTATTCCTCAATCAGGAATCTAGAATTCCAAAGCTTTTCATTTCAACGCGCACTAATCATTGCGATACTCCAACAACTCGCAGGATTTGCTGCTACATTGCCTATGGCAGCGAAATATTCCTTCACCAGGTCTCCCCCAAGTCGGAAAGGTATAAACAATGCCCACGCTCACCATCAACGGCAAACAGCACAACGTCGATTTGCCCGAAGACACTCCCATTCTCTGGACCTTGCGCGATCAGCTCGGCATGACCGGCACCAAATTCGGCTGCGGCATGGCCTTGTGCGGCGCCTGCACCGTTCATCTGGACGGCCAGCCGATCCGCTCCTGCATCACGCCGATTTCGGCCGCTGCCGGCAAACAGATCACCACCATCGAAGCAGTCGCGCAAGACAAGGTCGGCAAATCGGTGCAAGACGCCTGGATGGCGCTGGGCGTGCCGCAATGCGGCTATTGCCAGGCCGGCCAGATCATGTCCGCCACGGCGCTGCTGAAGACCACGCCGAACCCGACCGACAAGGACATTGACGACGCCATGAGCGGCAACATCTGCCGCTGCGGCACCTACACCCGCATCAAAGCCGCCATCAAGCAGGCCGCGGCACAGAACGGAGGTGCAAAATGAGCGCAGGAATGAGTACACGCGTCGATGAACTCGGCAAAGTACAACTGAGCCGCCGCAGCCTGCTCAAAGGCATGGTCTCCTTCACCGGCCTGGCGCTGACGGTCGGCAGCAATGGCATTGTCGGCATCGCCACGGCCGCCGACGCGCCCAAATACGGCGGCGACGGCATGCCGGGCGGACTCAAGGACAGCGCGCTGCTGTTCGTCTCGATCGGCGCCGACGGCATCGTCACCATCGTCGCCCACCGCTCCGAAATGGGCCAGGGCGTGCGCACCAGCCTGCCGATGGTGGTGGCCGATGAACTGGAAGCCGACTGGAGTCGCGTGCGCGTGGCGCAGGCGCAAGGCGACCAGGAAAAATACGGCAACCAGAACACCGACGGTTCGCGCAGCATGCGCCATTCCTTCGGCCCCATGCGCCAGGTCGGCGCCACCGCCCGCCTGATGCTGGAAACCGCCGCTGCGGCGCGCTGGAAAGTCCCGGTCGCCGAAGTCGAAACCAGGAATCACGAACTCATCCACAAGCCCAGCGGCCGCAAGCTCGGCTTCGGCGACGTCGCCGCCGACGCCGCCAAACTGCCGCTGCCGGCACGCGACGCCGTCCATCTCAAGACGCCGCAACAGTTCCGCTACATCGGCAAGGACAGCACGCGCGGCATCGACCTGCACGACATCGTCACCGGCAACACGCAATACGGCATCGACACCCGCCTCGAAGGCATGGTCTACGCCGTGATCGCCCGCCCTCCGGTATATGGCGGCAAGCTGGCCGGCGTCGACAGCAGCGAAGCACTGAAAATCCCCGGCGTGCTCCGCGTCGTCGAACTCAAAGGCAGCCCTCCGCCGGCGCTGTTCAATCCGCTCGGCGGCGTCGCCGTGATTGCACGCAACACCTGGGCCGCCATCAAGGGCCGCGAAGCGCTCAAGCTGACCTGGGACAACGGTCCCAACGCGTCTTACGATTCGGCCGAATACCGCAAGACCATGGAAGCCGCCGCGCGCAAACCGGCCAAGGCCGTGCGCAACAACGGCGACGCGATGGCCGCGCTGTCAACGGCAACACGCCGCATCGAGGCCGAATATTATCTGCCGCACATCGCCCACGCGACCATGGAGCCGCCTGCGGCCGTCGCCCGCATCGTCGACGGCAAGTGCGAAGTCTGGGCCTGCGTGCAGGCGCCGCAAGCCACGCGCGAAACCGTGGCCGGCCATCTGGGCCTGAAGCCGGAGCAAGTCACCGTCAACGTCACCTTGCTGGGCGGCGGTTTCGGCCGCAAGTCCAAGCCCGACTTCGCCGCCGAAGCGGCCCTGCTGTCCAAGGCCATGAACGGCGCGCCGGTCAAGGTCACCTGGACGCGTGAAGACGACATCCATCACGACTATCTGCACACCGTTTCCGTCGAACATCTGGAAGCTGCGCTCGACGCCAACGGCAAGGTCAACGCCTGGCTGCACCGCACGGTCGCGCCGACCATCGCTTCGATCTTCGTCGCCGGCGCCAAGGGCGAAGCGCCGTTCGAACTGGGCATGTCGGCGATCAACATTCCTTACGCGATTCCGAATTTCCGCGTGGAAGCGCCGGAAGTCGAGGCGCACGCGCGCATCGGCTGGTTCCGTTCGGTATCGAACATTCCGCATGCTTTCGCGGTCCAATCGTTCAGCGCCGAACTGGCAGCGGCGGCCAAGCGCGATCATCGCGACTACCTGCTTGAACTCATCGGCCCGGCACGCAAGATCAGTCCGTCGGAGATGTCCGACGGCTGGAACTACGGCGAATCGCCCGAACGTTATCCGCTCGATACCGGCCGCATGCGCGGCGTGATCGAACTGGCAACGGCAAAGGCCGGCTGGGGACGCAAGCTGCCCAAGGGCCGCGGACTCGGATTGGCGGTATGCTACAGCTTCGTCACGTATATCGCGGCGGTGGTCGAAGTGGTCGTCAACGACGAAGGCGAAGTATCGATCCCGCGCGTCGACGTCGCCGTCGATTGCGGCCCGTCGATCAACCCGGACCGCATCCGCTCTCAAGTCGAAGGCGCCTGCATCATGGGCATCAGCCTGGCGATGACGGGCGAGATATCGTTCAAGAACGGCGCCGTGGAACAAAGCAATTTCCACGACTACGAAGTCTTGCGCGCCTTCGCCGCACCGGGACAAATCCAGGTGCACATCGTGCCGCATGCGCTGGACGTGCCGCTGGGCGGCGTCGGCGAACCGGCCACGCCGACCATTGCGCCGGCACTGTGCAATGCAATCTTTGCGGCAACCGGCAAGCGCATCCGCCAGTTGCCGATTCGCGAGCAGCTGAAAAAAGCATGATGACCGAAACCTGCAAGACAAACCGTCAGTTTTAGTCAACACGGAGAACCCATGGAATCCATCGACTTCGATGTCCTCAATACCGCCCTCGCCTGGCACGAGCAGGGGCACCGCGTCCTGCTCGGCACCGTCATCCATACCTGGGGATCGGCGCCGCGTCCGGTCGGCTCGATGATGGCGATTCGCGGCGATGGCCATGTCCGTGGTTCCGTGTCCGGCGGCTGCGTGGAGGACGATCTGATCCGTCGCATCCAAGCCGGCGAATTGCGGGACGCCTTGCCGTTCGAATTGAAATACGGACTCACCGCCGACGAGGCGCATCGTTTCGGCCTGCCTTGCGGCGGCACCCTGGAAATCATGATGGAGCCGGTCTCGGCCATGTCGCGCATCGCGGAATTGCTGGCAGCCGTGCGCCAGGGCCTGCGCGTCACGCGCACGCTGGATCTCGACACCGGCGCGGCAACGCTTTCCACCGGCAGCGACGCGCGCCAGACGCTGGTGCAGGATCGCCAACTCATTGCGCCCTTCGGCCCGCGTTACCGCCTGATCATCATCGGCGCCGCCCAGATGTCGCGCTATGTCGCGCAGTTTGCGCTGGCGCTGGACTATCAGGTGATCGTCTGCGATCCGCGCGAAGAATATCTGAAGGAATGGGATATCGCCGGCGTCGAACTTTCCGACGAAATGCCCGATGATCTGCTGCTGCGCCTGCAGCTGGACGCCAACAGCGCCGTCGTGACGCTCACCCACGACCCCAAGCTGGACGACATGGCGCTGATCGAAGCGCTCAAGTCGCCGGCTTTCTATATCGGCGCCATCGGCTCGCGCACCAACAACATCAAGCGCCGCGAGCGGCTGGCATTGTTCGACATCAGCAGCGCCGAGATCGACAAGCTGCACGGCCCCGTCGGCCTGTTCCTCGGCGCGCGCACGCCGCCGGAAATCGCCGTCGCCATCCTGGCCGAAATGACCGCCATCCGCAACGGCGTCTCCATCTCGCAGACCCATGCCGCACGCACCGATCCCCTTCCCGGTGCCGAAGGCGGCGGCAGTTGCAGGGTCGGCGAGTTCACGAAATAAAAGGGTTGCCGCGTTCCCTCAGGGCGAGGAAAAGGCAGCGGCAAGATCGTCTCTTGTGTCGATGTCGCGGTGAATGCCGGGATCGTTGACGGGGATGTCATTGACCGGGAAGCTCTTCAGCAATTCCCGCGCACCGCGATCGCCGCTCAGTTGCAGCAATGCGTCCAGATGGCGGCGGCTGAAGGCAACCGGGTTGCCGCGTCGTCCCAGATAAGCCGGCACGGCGATGTCGACGCCGTCCTTGAGCGCGGCCAGCAAGCCGCCATGCGTCGACGTCAGCACGTGCGGCATGTCGCCCAGCGCGATGATCCATCCTGCGGCATCCCGCGCATGCCGGACGCCGCACATCAGCGAGGCGCTCATGCCCTCGGCTGCATCGGCGCATTCCACCACCTCGCAACCGATTGCCGCAAGACGCCGGCCGACATCTCCCGGCTGATCGCTGACCACGGCGACGACCGGCAGCACGCTCAAGAGCCTGCGCGCCGCGGCTTCGACGACGCAATCGTCCGTATCCGGCAAACGCGCCAGCAATTTGTTGTCGATCCCGCCGGGATCGAAGCGCGAGCCTTTTCCGGCGGCCAGCAGCAGGCCGCGAAAGGAAGAAGCAGAAGGAAAAAGAGAAGAAGTGGCGGAAGTCATGGACGCCAATTATCCATCAAAACAACGTCCGTGCAACTTCGACGCGGCATCGTCAGTCGGCTTTCCCGTACCGCAGCAGGAACCGGGTGCAGTCGTCCATGGACAGCGGCCTGCTGAAGTAATAGCCCTGCACCTTGTCGCAGCCGCTCTGCTTCATGACATCGTGCTGCCCCTGCTCCTCCACGCCTTCGGCCAGCACTTCCAGGTGCAGACTGCGCGCCAGGGCAATGACGGCTTTGGAGATGGCCAGATCGTCGGCGTCCGTGGTGACGTCGCGGACGAAGGATTGATCGATCTTTAACTGATCCACCGGAAAGCGCTTGAGATAGTTGAGGTTGGAATAACCGGTGCCGAAATCATCGATAGACAAACGTATGCCCATGGCTTTGAGCGATTGCATGACCTCGATGCTTTTCTCCGGCGTTTCCATCGAGGCGCTTTCGGTCAGTTCCAGTTCCAGGCAATGCGAATCGAGCCCGCTGTCGTCCAGCGCCTTGCGCACCACGCTGGCCAGATTCTTCAGGGCGAACTGCTTGGCCGACAAATTGACCGCCATCGTCAGTCCGTGCATCCCCATGTCGTGCCAGCGCTTGCCCTGTTCGCAGGCGGTGCGCAACACCCATTCGCCGATCGGCACGATCAATCCGGTTTCTTCCGCCAGCGGGATGAACTGCAGCGGCGAAACCATGCCCTTTTCAGGATGCTGCCAGCGCAGCAGGGCTTCGACGCCGACGACCTTGCCGCTTTCCAGCGATATCTGCGGCTGATAATGCAGGATCAGTTCGTTCTTCTGCACCGCCTGGCGCAGTTGCGAGGCCATCTGCAACCGGTAGCTGACCTGGCTGTTCAGGCTCGGCGTGTAGAACTGGAAACGCTCCAGTACGTTGTCCATGGCCCGATGCATGGCGACTTCGGCCGCTTGCAGCAAGGCGTCGCAGCTGTCGCCGTCATTGGGATAGACGGTCACGCCGATGTTCGATTCCAGATAGACGCCCTCGTTATCGTCAACGTGATACGGCAGATCGAGCACGTCGATGATCTCTTGCACCGCCATGGCGATCTGGTCTTGCGCAGGTACATGCAAGACCATCGCAAAGCTGGTGTCGCCGAAGCGCGCCAGCGTCGCGTCATGCTGCATCAATTCCGCCAGGCGGCGACCGGCTTCCACCAGCGCCTCTTCGCTCAGCTTCAATCCCAGGCTTTCACGCACGGCGATGGCGCCGCGCACGCCGATGAGGATGACGGCGATCAGGCCGGGCCGTTGTTCGCGCTCCACCCGCGTGATGCCTTGCTCCAGCCGGTCGCGCAACAGACTGCGATTGGGCAGGCCGGTCAGGACGTCGTAGTTGCTCAGGCGATGCACTCGGTCTTCCGCCTGGCGCCATTGCGTGATGTCGATGCCGCTGCAAATGAAATTGAGCGCCAGTCCGCTGTCGTCCTGCAGGAAGGTGGTCAACCACAGGATCTCGCGCCGCTCGCCGCCGGCCGTCATCCAGCGGCTTTGATATTGCAGCGGCTGTGTCTGCAGATGCCAGTGCAAGAAGTGATTGCGCACCGGTTCGATCTCTTCCGTCGGAAAGAAAACATCCCAGAACCGCTTGTCCTGGACCTGCGACAGCGTGTAACCGGTAGTACGCTCGGCGGCCTGATTGAAGCGCATGATGCGACCGTCCTTGTCCAGCATCATGCCCAGCGCGCCGGTGGTGTCGAAGATGGCGGACAGCAGATTGCGTTCCGTCTGCAGCGCCTGTTCCATCTTGCGACGGATCTTGTTCTGGTGCGCTTCCTGCAGGGCGCGCTCCACGGCGGACGGCAGGCGCGCAAGATTGGACTTGAGCACATAGTCGTAAGCACCGTGTTTCAGCGCCTTGATGGCGCGCTCCTCGCCCATGGTGCCGGACACGAACAGGAATGGCGTACTCGGCGTCGTTTCCTGCACGATTTGCAGCGCCGACATGCCGTCGAAAGTAGGAAGGGAAAAATCGCCCAGAATGATATCCGGCTGATAATTGCTCAAGGCATCGACGAAAGCATCCTCGGTGTCCACCTGGCGAACATCGCAGGCAATCCCGGCACGCACCAGCTCATAGCGCGACAATTCCACGTCGTCGGGATCATCCTCGACCATCAGAATCTTGAGTGTGCCTCTTCTCATCCCCATGCCCTGTTTTTTATCAGACGGGTACCCGATCGAAAATGCCGATCTTTTCAACGTTGCTCATTGCCATCCTCCCTGCCATCCTCCCTGCCATCCTTTCGCAACACCGCAGGCAGCGTGAAATGAAACGCGGCTCCTTCGCCGACGGCGCCTTCAGCCCAGACGCGTCCGCCATGGCGTGTCACGATGCGATGCACGATCGCCAGGCCGACGCCGGTCCCCTCGAACTCGCTGACGCGATGCAGGCGCTGGAACACGCCGAACAGCTTGTTGTAATAGCGCATGTCAAAACCGGCGCCGTTGTCGCTGACCGTGTACGTCAGCATATCGCCATCCACGGCGCCCTTGATCGTGACATGCGCCTGTTCGCGCTTGGCGCTGAACTTGCAAGCGTTGGACAGCAGGTTGAACCAGACCTGCCTGATCAAGGTAAGATCGCCTCGCGCCACGGGCAACTCGTCCATCGACAGCGTGGCGGTGTTGCTTGCCGCGCTCGCGGCATCGTTGAACGCAGCCTGCGCCAGCGCCGCCATGTCGAGATGGCCGTAGTTGAGCTCCTTGCGTCCCAGGCGAGAAAACTCCAGCAGTTCATCAATCAGCCGCCCCATGTTGCGGGTGTTGTTGCGGATGATTTCCAGCTTGCGCCGTCCTTCCTCGTCCAGTTGTCCGGCGATGTCTTCTTCCAGTATGCGCGCAAAACCGTCGATGGCGCGCAGCGGCGCGCGCAAATCATGCGAAACCGAATAGCTGAAGCTCTCCAGTTCCTTGTTGCTGGCCTCCAGTTTTTCGATGTTGTTCTTGAGCTGCCGCGTCAGTTCGCGATTGGTCTCCTCCAGCTTGCCGCGTGCAAGGATTTCAAGCTTGAGGGCGCGATTGAGCGCATGCAGGTGTCGATTGCCGGCGGCAACCTCCTCCGTCGACTCCGAAAGTTCCAGTTCATCCGCGCCGATGCTTTTTTGCAGTTCCTCATGCAAGCGCCCCAGCTCATCGCGATTTTTCTTGAGCAACACATAGGACGTGATGTCTTCCACGCGGTGCATGATGTAGAGAATGTTGCGCTCTTCATCCATCACGGGGAAGTTCGACGGACTCCAATAACGCTCCTCAAAGCCGTTGCCGTCGGGCCGCGGCACATCGTACTTCTGCATTGCCATGGCATCCGGCATTTTGGTCGCCAGCACCAGGTCCAGGGAGCGACGCAGGTTGGCGACGCCGTCGGCACTGGGGTCGTCCGGATTGTCAGGAAAAACATCGAACAGATGACGTCCGATAATGTGTTCGCGTCGCGTCAGTGTCGCCTGCAGATAGGCATCGCTGACGGCGGCAATAGTGAAGTCGGGCAGCAGGACCAGAAACAGCCCCGGCACCGATTCGAACAGCAACCGAAAATCTGCAATCCCCTTTTCGCAGACCTGTAATGTCATCGCCTATGTCCGTATCTTGAGAGAGCCGCAAGGACCTCGAGTAGCACGTCGAGTACCAAGCCGCATGCTTCGCACCCTGCACATCGTCATGTCAGGGCAGACTTGATTTTCTTAATTTCTTGCTTGGTTCTTGTTGGTCATGAAGCGCTTCGAAAGTGCGCAAAACTCGGTCAGTGGAACAAGGTTGATTGTTTATATTGTTGTAAAACCAGGATGACGAATCCAATGTACCTAATTGATAGTTACATTTCAAGCGTACGTAACGGGTTTTGAAGACGCGTGTGCAAAACTTGATTTTTTGCCAACCAGCATCTTCCCGGTAGGTTGAAAAATGCCATCAGCCGAGGCGGCTTTGCAGCCATGTCGCGGCACCCGCAAGGCTGCGGAAATCGGAAAGGGAACGGCATTCGATATGCGGCTGGCGCTCGCGCAGCATGCGCGACAACGCCGAACCCGGGCCGAGTTCCAGCGCGACGGCAATACCTCGTTCCGCGCAGGCGTCCATGCACGCCGACCACTGGATGGTGCCAGTCAATTGCTCTGCGAGACTGTGTTTCGCCGCATCTTTGTCGCGGATCTCTTGCGCCGAAATACCGGCCAGGACGGGAGTGACGGGATCGTTGAATTCGACGGCGTTCAACGCCAATGAAAACGGCGCCAGCGCCGGCGCCATCAGCGGCGTATGCGACGCGATGCCGACCGGCAACACGCTGGTTCTCGCGCCCAGCGATTCGCATTGCCGCCGCGCCGTCAGCAAGTCCGCGCTGCGACCGCCCGCAACGAGCGTATCGAAACCTGTCCGTATCGCCACATGGGCATGATGCTGCTGCAATACGGCCGCAGCCTCGTCAACCGGCAAACCGCTCACCGACATCAGTCCCTGCTGCGGTTCATCGCGCAGGCATGCATCCATATATCCGGCGCGGGCAATTGCCAGGTCGATCGCGACCGCCGCCCGCAAGGAAGCTGCAACGCCATATGCCGTCAACTCGCCGATGCTGTAACCGGCAACCAGGTCCGGCATCGGAAGCGCATCGCGCAACACCTGCCACGCCGCCAGCCCGGCGGCGATCACCAGCGGCTGCGCATGGCGATTGGCGAACAGCAGCTTGTCATCTTGCAGCAACGCGTCGAGCGGATGTGCCAGGCGTCGATCCAGCGCATACTCCTGCAAGACGCCAGCGCCGCGCGCATCGTTGCGCAGCAGATCGAACATGGCGACATGCTGGCCGCCTTGTCCGGGACAGAGAATGGCAAACCGCTGCGTCATGCTTTCAGGCCGGCGTTGTATTTGCCCTGCCCTGCGCCGCCGCACACGGCATGCAACAGGCACGCCGCCGCCAGCAAATCCGCGGCGCCGCCCGGCGACAGGCGATGTTGCACGAATTCATGATGGCATGCTTGCGCCCGTGCTTGCCAGGCGCTGTTCCCGGTGCCGCCGTCGTTCATGAAAGCACGGCTGCGTTGCTGCACCATTGTCGCTCCGGCACTGCCGCCACGATGATAGACGTTGGTGTCGCTGACATGCGCCATCAACGCGAACAAGGCGTCGACCTTGGCGCACTGCCAGTCGCGTCCGGCATCGAGCGTCGCCTGCAATTGCGGCAAGGCGATGTCGAAAACGGATGGAAATCCCAAGGCACCCTCTTCGCGCGCGCCGCCGACGGCATGCTGCGCAGCCACGCGCAAACCGTTGCTGCGGCTGCCGTTTTTTTCTGCGGCGCCGGTGTGCGCCGTCAGGGCATCACCCCATTGGATCAGCAATGTCGCGCGCACCGCCTGCGGAGAAAGCGTCATGCCCTGCGCGCGGCACGACGCCAGCGCAGCGCACAACATGCCCAGACAAAAGATCGCGCCGCGATGGGTGTTGATGCCATGCGTTGCCTGCAGCATGCGCTGCTCGGCCTTGATGCCGAGTTGCCGGAGTACCGCGAATGGCGCGCCGGTCGTCCCCGCCTTGGCAATCTCGAAAAAATAATGCCGCAATGAAAAGAGGCTGCGCATGAACGTCGACGCATCCATGTCGTCATGGCTGCCGTTGTCCACCAGCGAGACCAGTCCCGGTTTGGGATAGAGCATCAACTCCTGATGCAGGCTGAGCACCGCTGCGCGCGCCAGCATGCGGCAAAAGACGTGCAGGCTGCGTTGCCGGCGGCGGCGCTCGGTATAGTGCGGCACGCTTGCCAGACGCATGGCCGGCTGATTGACGAGAGGATTCAGGCCGGACATATTGTCTTCTCAGGAACTCTTCTATTTTCCAGCAGGGCCAGCATATCGCCGACACGCACGAGCACGACGTCGCGACTGCGTTTGAGCAACACGCGGTTATCCCGGTGCTTGCCTGCTTGCACCCACTCTTTCCAGGACACGGCTGCATCGTCGGGAAAAACGATTTCGCCATCCAGCGGCAAGACTTGTGCATGCCGTTCAAACAGGCGAATACCCTCCATCAATTGCTGCTCGCCCGATGGGCGGAACAACAGATCGATATCGGAAGAATCGCGCAGATACCGCTGACCTGTCAGCGCCTGCAAGGCCAACGAACCATAGACGCCGACTGACAGTCCTTGCGCTGCAATGTCGCCATGCAATTGCTGTAACGCAGCATGCCAAGACAACGGAGCGTGCGGAATGACATCCGCAATTTCCAGCGGCGCCCGCACCATGTGCACCTGGGTCTTTGCTACGCGCAAAGGCAGACGCAGCTTATTGCCCTCGGCATCGGGAGGCAAAGCCACGCCCAGGCAAATCGCATCCTCCGGGCAATCCGCATCCTGGCGACGCACTACCGCCGGCCAGTCGTGCATCCGCCAGCGCCGGACGTGATGGCGATGTTCGTCCGGCAGCGTCGCGGCGGCATCCCGCCAGCCGCGTTCGCTCAGCCAGACCAGGCTGTGTCGCTTATAGGGGCTGGACATCGCTGCCGCTGCCGCTGACGATGGCGTTGACGACGCGCTGCGACCAGTTGCGGCCGCCGCGTTGCTGACCGAGCGCGGCGCGTCCGTCCCGGTTGTCGGCAGCGGCGAGCGCCTGCGCCAGCTGCGCGGCCAGATCCTTGCTCCAGATGTCGGCGACGCCGCCCATGCGGCGATAGTTTTCCGGCCCGGGCGCAAACACCGGATTGCTTTTGGCCAGCTCGACCAGCCGTTCTTCCGGCACCTTGGTGATGCGCGCCATGGCGGGCAAGCCCATCACGCGGATGGTCGCATCCGGCAAGGCGTAGCAGGCGTCGGCCATCAGGCCGCTGGTGATGAAACCGCCCGACAGCGCCTGGTCGTACACCAGGCCGATGATCTTGTGTCCCTCGCGTCGCGCCAGGTCGATGCACTTGCCCAGATGCGCCATGTAGCTGTTGATGCCGAGCATCTCGTCGCGATGACGCAGGCGCTGGCCTTGCGTGTCGACCAGGATGACGATGGAACGACCCGGATGCGCGCGCACGGTTTGCAGGATGGCCTGCGCCTGCGACAAGGCGATCTCGATGCCGATCGGCGTATGGCCGGTGGTGCCGACGACGGTGACGACCTCGCCGTCGACCTGCGCCGTGCCGGACAAAAATTCGGCTTTCTCGGTAATGCTGTGGCCTTGCGGAAACAAATCGTCCGCCAATGTTTGCCAGCTCATGGTGTTCCTTTCACGCGATGCGCCTCAACCAGCGCGACGAAGGGCGCCGCTTCCAGCATGGGAATCTGCTGTGCCTGTTCGACGCCAAGACGCTCCCAGATGTCCTGTGGATCGGCGGCGTCGCCAAAGCGCGCGATGCGTTGTTCGAGCATGGCCTGCTCCGCTTCCAGCGCTTGCAGCGTCAGCCCAGTCGGATTGCCCTTGAATGCTTGCAAGGTCCGCGATGCCGCTGCACGAAACGCTTCCGTATCATCCGCAACGATGCCCTGGCAATCGCCCAGCAGATAGCGATGCTTGCCGCCGGTGGTTCGCCACACCAGCGCACGGTCGCGCGAGTCGAATTCTTCGACGCCGTTGGCGGTCTCGATCACTTCCGGTCCCGACATGGCCAGACGGCCTTCTTCCGACATGATGATGGCGTTGGCGCAGCGCGCGACGATGCCCATGCCGCCGAAGCAGCCGTTGGAGCCGCCCACCAGCACGATGACGGGAATGCCTGCCGCACGCGTGTCGAGCACGGCGCGCATCACTTCGGACACGGCGATCAGGCCGGCGTTGGCTTCATGCAGGCGCACGCCGCCGGTTTCCAGCAGCAGGATGACGCCTTCGGCTTGTTCCTGCACGGCGCGCTTGAGCAAGCCGACCAGTTTGGCGCCGTGAACCTCGCCCACCGCGCCGCCCATGAAACCGCCCTCCTGCGCTGCCGCAAATACCTTCGCGCCGTTGAGGCTGCCGCGTCCGACCACGACGCCGTCGTCGAACGACACCGGCGCATCGAGTTGCGCCAGGTGCGGACTGACGATGCGTTTGGACGGCGGCAAAAACTCTTCAAAACTGCCGGCGTCGAGCACCAGCGCGATGCGTTCGCGGGCGTTGGCTTCCAGATAACTGGATGTTTTCACCGTCATCATTTTTCCTCCACCATGGCTTCCACCGCCTGATCCAGGCGCAGGCTGACCACGGCCGGCGTCGCCCCCATGTCGTTGATCGAGATGCGCGTATCGGCCAGTTGCCAGCGCTTGTTGAAGTCGCCGATGACGGCTTCCCAGATCGCGCCGAAGCCGCGTGCCGCAGTCTTGATTTCGACGGCGCAGCCGCCTTGCAGGTCGGCCGGTTCGATCAACACTTCCAGATTGCCCGAGCTGACCACGCCGACCAGTTCGGCCTTGGCGGAGAGCTTGCGGGTGCCGTTTTCAAAACGATAGTTCAAGGTTTCCATATCACCAGTTCCTGAAACGTTTGGGCGGGTTGTACAGGCCGCCGGAGGCGCGCACCAGATCCTTCATGTTCTTGGCCGCCAGCAGGTCGCGCGTGGCGAGGCGCTTGTCGATGCCCATGTCCTCGGCGCGGCGGATGATGCCCCGATCACGCAGGTTCTCGACCATGCGCTTGTCGCGCGCCAGGCCGACCGGCGTATAACCGGCCACGCCGCGGATGGCTTGCTCGCGCTCTTCCTCGGTGCGGCACAGCAGCAGGTTGGCGATGCCTTCTTCGGTCAGGATGTGCGTGACGTCGTCGCCGTAAATCATCACCGGCGGAATCGGCATGTTGGCCTGTTCGGCCAGTTGCCAGGCGTCGAGCTTGTCGACGAAGGCCGGCTGCATGTGTTCGCGAAAGGTTTCCACCGTCTGCACCACCAGCTTCTGCCCGCGCGGGATGGCGTTCTTGCCGGCCCTGGCCTGCTGGCCGGCCTTGAGCCAGGCCGGGCTGGCGTGACGGCGGCCGCGCGCGTCGGCGCCCATGTTGGGCGCGCCGCCGAAACCGGCAATGCGTCCCAATGTCGCGGTCGATGAGTTGCCCTGCAAGTCGATCTGCAAGGTCGAGCCGATGAACATGTCGCAGGCGTAGTGGCCTGCCGTCTGCGAAAACGCGCGGTTGCTGCGCATGGAGCCGTCCGGGCCGACGAAGAAAACGTCGGGACGCGCGCGGATGTAGTCTTCCATGCCCAGTTCGGAGCCGAAGGAATGCACCGACTCGACGAAACCCGCTTCGATGGCCGGGATCAATGCCGGATGCGGATTCAGCGCCCAGTGCTTGCAGATCTTGCCGCGCAGGCCGAGCGATTCGGCGTAAGTCGGCAGGATCAGTTCGATCGCGGCGGTGTCGAAACCGATGCCGTGGTTGAGACGCTGGACGCCGTATTCGGCGTAGATGCCCTTGATGGCCATCATCGCCATCAGCACCTGGATTTCGGAAATCTGCGCCGGGTCGCGCGTGAACAGCGGTTCGATGTAATGCGGCGTCGGCGCCTTGGTCACGAAGCTGACCCAGTCGGCCGGGATGTCGATGCGCGGCAGCACGTCGACGATTTCGTTGACCTGTGCGATCACGATGCCGCTGCTGAACGCGGTGGCTTCGGCAATCGCCGGCGTGTCCTCGGTATTGGGTCCGGTATAGAGATTGCCGTGGCGATCCGCCGCCTGCGCCGCCACCAGGGCGACGCGCGGCGTCAGGTCGACGAAATAGCGGCCGAACAATTCCAGATAGGTATGGATCGCGCCGATATTGAGCTTGCCGGCCGACGCCAGCTTGGCCAGGCGACCGGCCTGCGGACCGGAGAAGGAAAAATCCAGTTTCGAGGCGATGCCTTTTTCGAAGACGTCCAGATGCTCCGGCAAGGCCAGCACCGAGAACAGCATGTGCAGGTCATGCACGCGCGCCGGATCGAGCCCGGCCAGCGCCTTCGAGAGGAAATCGGCCTGCTTCTGGTTGTTGCCTTCGAGGCAGACGCGATCGCCCGATTCGATGACGGCGTACAACAAATCGGCAATGCGCGCCGACGGCAAGAGCTTGCCCTCGAGCGAATTGCCCAGCACGCTGCCTGCGCGCGCCAGGCGTTCATTGCGATTGGTTTGCCGACGATTCCAGACGTGGTCGGCCGGGGTAGCTACAGGCATCTACTTCACTCCCATGAGGATGTTGGGCAAGCCGGTGGCGATGCCCGGAAAGAAACACAACAGAATCACCGCAAGGAACATCAGCGCCAGGAAAGGAATCGTGCCCTTGATGACTTCCGACAGCGGGATGTCGGGTGCGATGTTCTTGATCACGAACAAGTTCAATCCTACCGGCGGATGGATCAGCCCCATTTCCATCACCACGGTCATGACGATGCCGAACCAGATCAGGTCGAACCCGGCTTCGCGCAACGGCGGCAAAATGATCGGCGCCGTCATCAGGATGATCGATACCGGCGGCAGGAAGAAACCAAGCACGATCACCATCAGCAGGATCACCGCCAGCAGCAGCCATTTCGACAAATGCATGTCGACCACCCACTGCGCCGCCGACTGGCTGATGTGCAGGTAACTCATCACATAGGAATACAGCAGCGACATGCCGATGATCAGCAGCAGCATGCCCGATTCCTTGATGGTCGAGTTAAGGAAAGGCACCAGCTCGCGCGGCTTGTAGATGCGGTAGACGATGGCGATCAGCACGATGGCCAGCAAGGCGCCCAGGCCCGCGGTTTCCGACGGCGTGGCAAAGCCGCCGTACAACGCCACCATCACGCCGATCAGCAGGATCAGGAAAGGCAGCACGCGGGGCAGCATTTCCACTTTTTGCGCCAGCGTGAAATGCTCGTCGTCGAGGTAAGCCGACTTGGCGCCGCCGCCGGTGTAGATGGCGTGCGCCATCTTGTACTCCTTGCGGGCGCGGAACACGGCATAACCGGCGAACAGGATCACCAGCAGCACGCCCGGTCCGATGCCGGCGAGGAACAGGCGTCCCAGCGATTGCTCCGCCGCCACCGCGTACAAGATCATGGTGATCGACGGCGGCAGCAGGATGCCGAGCGTGCCGCCCGCGGCGATGATGCCTGCCGCAAACCCGGGCGAATAACCGCGCCGGCGCATTTCCGGAATGCCGGCCGAGCCGATCGCCGAGCAAGTCGCCGGCGACGAACCCGCCATCGCGGCAAACAAGGCGCAGGCAAACACGTTGGCGATGCCGAGGCCGCCGGGCACGCGATTCAACCAGGCGTGGATGGCCGAGTACAAGTCCTTGCCGGCCGGGGATTTGCCGATCGCGGCGCCTTTCAGGATGAACAGCGGAATCGACAACAAGGTGATGGAAGCGATTTCTTCATAGACGTTTTGCGTGACGGTGTCCAGCGACGACGCCGGCATGAAGAAATACATGAACGAGGTCGCCACCACGCCGAGCGCAAACGCGATCGGCATGCCGGAGCACATCACGAGGATGGTGACGATCCCGTACAGGGAACCAAGGACCAAGGGCGTCATGCTGCCTCCTTCGCCGTTACAGATGCAGGGACGGTGCCGGTCATGCGGGTCAGCACCTGCACCAGCAGTTGCAGCGTCAGCATGGTCATGCCCAGCGCCATCATCGAATACGGAATCCACAGCGGCGGCGCGAAGGTCGACGAGGTGGTTTGTCCGTCGACCCAGGCTTCATGGAACAGCGTCCACGATTTCCACGCGAAGAAGGCGCAAAACACGAACGAGATCAGGTCGACGATGAACATGCGGACCTTGTTTGCGTTCGGCGACAAGAAGCCCGCCAGCGCTTCGATGCCGATGTGGCCGCGCAGCGATTGCACGTAGGCCGAACACAGGAAGATCACGCCGACTAGCATGAACACCGATGCCTCGTCCTGCCAGTCGGTCGGCTGATGGAAGAAATAGCGCACCACCACCGAGTACGTCAGGATCATCGACGTCACCATCAGCGCGATCATCGCCAGGAACACCGCGAGCTTGTTGTACTTCTCCAGCGCATGGTGCAACCCGGCCAGCACGGCATTGGCAGGCACCGCAGGCTTGGCCTGCGGCTGCATCTCGAAGCCGTGGCTCATAGGAGTTTCTCCGCCAGTTTCATCAGGTTGGCGCAGTTGGCGTTGCGTGCGGCAAAATCCTTCCAGGCGGTGGCGCGGGCGATATCCTGCCACTTCTTGACGTTGGCGGCGTTGAGGTCGACCACCTTGGCGCCGGCCTTCTGGTACACGGCGGCGACGGCGACGTCATCGGTCTGCGCGGCCTTCAGCGCGAACTGCTCCATCTCGGCGCCGACGGCCATGATCGCGGCTTGCTGGTCCTTGCTCAGTTTTTCGAACACGGACTTGGAAATCATCAGCGGCTCGAACATGTACCAGTAAGCCTTGTCGCGGCCGGTGGTCAAGGCCTTGGCGACTTCTTCCAGGCGGAAGGACATGAAGGACGTCGACGAGGTCATCGCCGCGTCCATCGCGCCGGTCTGCATGGCGGCGTAGATTTCATTGGACGGCAGCGTCACCACGGCGGCGCCCGCTTCTTTCAGGATCAGGTCCATCTCGCGCGAACCGCCGCGCACTTTCATGCCCTTGGCGTCGGCCGGATCGACGATGGGCTTGCCGCGCGAGGCCACGCCGCCCGCCTGCCAGATCCAGCTGACGATGAGGATGCCCTTCTCCGCCAGGATGCGCGCCAGTTCCTTGCCGACTTCGGCGTTCTTCCAGGCCGAGCCTTGCGCGTACGAGGTCACCAGGCCGGGCATCAGGCCGATGTTGGTTTCCGGCACTTCGCCGCCGGCGTAGTTGAGCGGCACCAGCGACAGGTCGAGCGCGCCTTTGCGCATGGCCGAGAACTGCGCATTGACCTTCATCAGCGAGGAGCCGGGATAGATTTCGAACTTGAGACTGCCCTTCGTGCGCTTGGTCACCTCTTCGGCAAACATGCGCGTCAGGCGATCGCGGAAGTCGCCTTCGTTGATGGTGCCGCCGGGAAACTGATGGGAAATCTTCAGCGAGGTGGTGGCCTGTGCCCAGGCCGACGTGCCGGCCGTCCACAACGGCGCCGTCGCCAGCGCGCCGATGATGCTTCTACGGGTTTGCGAAGTCATTGCTGCTCCTCCTTAGGGTGAAAGAAATACTGCTTTTTAATTATTCGGTGCCGGCTTGTTGCGAATGCCGCCGGGATATTGCCGATGTGGCCCCGGCATGTTCTTGCCTGTTCTTGCCTTGCATCGCGGTGTGCTTTGCAGCTGCCTTGCGATGTCGTCTCTGCACTGCTTTGCTGTCTTTGCTTTTTTATGTATCTTTCTTGTATACACGTTCTTACAAAACAAATACATTGTCAAGCATCAGAGATGATTTAGAATGGATTCATTGCATACTTGATATCACCATGGACATTCCCAAGAAGCGTTCCGAGACATTGCGCGAATCGATTGAAGAGCTGATCGCGGTCGGCAAGCTGACGCCCGGCCAGCATCTGGACGAAACCGTGCTGGCCGAACAGTTCGGCGTCTCCCGCACGCCGATCCGCGAAGCGCTGATCCAGTTGGCGTCGATGGGCATCATCGTGATGCGGCCGCGGCGCGGCGCCATCGTGGCCGAGATCGGCCCGCAGCAACTGATCGAGATGTTTGAAGTCATGGCGGAACTGGAAGCCATGTGCGGCCGCCTGGCGGCACGCCGCATGTCGGCGGCCGAGCATGCCGCATTGATGGCGGCGCATCAGGCCTGCAAGGATGCACGCGACGCCGCCGATCCGGATACCTATTTCTACAAGAACGAAGACTTCCACGGCCAGATCTACGCCGGCAGCCACAACGCCTTCCTGGAAGAACAGGCGCGCGTCCTGCAACGCCGCCTGCGCCCCTACCGCCGCCTGCAACTGCGCGTGCGCGATCGCCTGAAAAGGTCTTACGACGAACACGAAGGCGTGGTCAAGGCCATCATCTCCGGCGACAGCGAGCGCACGGTGGAGTTGTTGCGCCAGCACGTGATGGTGCAGGGACAGCGTTTTGCCGACCTGGTGGCGTCGCTGCACCAGCTGAAGTCAGCGCCTGACGGTGAGAAGCCGTCGCTCAGCGATGCGCTGGCCTGACATGCGGTCGCCGCCTTAGTCCAGGCTGAAACTCCACAACACATCCAGCACATGCTGCGTCGGCCGTTCGATATTTTCCGCGCGGTGCGCAATGCCGAGCTGACGCCATAGTGCCGGCTTCAACGGTCGCATCTGGATGCGCGCGTCGGGCAGCGAAGCGCCCTCCTCATGCGGCAGCAAGGTGGCGCCATAGCCGGCCGCCACCAGGCTCTTGATCGCATCGTTGTAGTTGAGCTGGATGCGTGGCACCGGCCGCTGGCCGCCGGTGGCGAACCATTCCAGCGTCAGGTGTGAAAGCCGCGTGCCGGAGTCGTTCAGAATCAGCTTCTGGGCGGCCAGCCATTCCGGCGTGATGCGCGCGGGGCAACGCCAGTCCGCCGGCAGGAAGGCCATCACCGGATCGCGCCGCCACGGCTGCACCGACAAGCGCGCCATCGGCGACTGCGGCAAGGCGACCAGGCCGACATCCAGCGTTCCCTCATTCAGGCGGGTCAGCGTCTCTTGCGAGGTCAGCACTTCGACTTGCACGTCAATGCCGGGATGATCCTGCCCCAACACCTCCAGCGCCTGCGGCAGCAAATGCGCAATCGCCCCGGTGGAGGCACCCAGACGCACGCGCCCGGCCAACCCCTGGACTTGCCGTTGCACATCCTGCAGCGCCTGTTCGGCATCGGCCAGCAAGCGGCGCGCGCGTTCGATCAGGGTTTCGCCTATCGTCGTGGGACGCACCTGCCCGCGCTTGCGCGACAGCAGCGCCGCGCCGACGCGCTCCTCCAGATCGGCGATATGCAGGCTGATGGTCGGCGGCGCCAGATGCAGCACGCGCGCCGCCTCGGCAAACGAGCCCAGATCGGCGATCGCCACCAGGGTGCGCAGACGGTCCAGATTGATTTCCCGCATTTGGCTTCCCTCCCGGATGACTTAAAGATCAGAAAAACTGAATATTATCGTTATTAAATTCAACTTTTCCTATTTTATCAATGCGCGCAAGATCGGGGTTCTCTTTTGAACCTTAGACCAAAGGATCCCCATCATGGCTTCTCCTCTTGTTTTCATCGACGGCGACCAGGGCACCACCGGCCTGCAAATCCACGAGCGCCTGCGCAACCGCAGCGATATCCGCTTGCTCACGCTGCCGGCGGCCGAACGCAAGGATCCGTTGCGCCGCGCCGAGGCAATCAATGCCGCCGACATCGCCATCCTCTGCCTGCCGGACGCTGCCGCGAAGGAAGCGGTCGCCGCCATCGAAAACCCGTCCGTGCGTGTGATCGACGCCAGCTCCGCCCATCGCACGACCGCAGGCTGGGTATACGGCTTCCCCGAGATGGATGCCGGACAGTCGCAACTCATTGCCGCAGCAAAACGCGTCACCAACCCCGGCTGCTACCCGACCGGCGCCATCGGCCTGCTGCGTCCGCTGATACAAGCCGGCTTGCTGCCGCGCGATTACCCAATCAGCGTGCATGCGGTGTCCGGCTACTCCGGCGGCGGCCGCCCTGCCGTGGAACAGTACGAAGGTCCCTCGGCGGCGCAGGCCCTGGCTTTCCAGGTATACGGCACCGCCCTCGCGCACAAGCATCCGCCCGAGATGCAGCGCTACGCCGGGCTGGACCATCGCCCCATCTTCGTGCCGGCCTATGGCGCGTTCCGCCAGGGCATCGTCCTGACCGTGCCGCTGGAACTGCGCCTGCTGGCGCCCGGCGTGACCGGCGAGCAACTGCACGCGGCACTGAACAGCCACTATGCGGGTTCAAAACACGTACGCGTGATTTCACCGGAAGAAAGCAAAACGCTCACGCACCTCAATCCGCAGGGGCTCAACGACACCAACGACATGCAATTGGGCGTGTTCATCAATGAAGAGCATGGCCATGTGCTGTTGTCGGCGGTATTCGACAATCTGGGCAAAGGCGCCTCCGGCGCGGCGGTGCAGAATCTGGATCTGATGCTGGCGCACGGCTGATCGACATATCCTGCGCGGCGAAATCCAGCCGCGCGGCGACAGGTCCTTCCTCCGCGTATTCGATCACAACCGAAACACGATCGCCTTGCATGAACCGGCAGGGTTTCGTGGCGCGGCAAGTTTTTCATCTCTGTGAACTTGCGTCGAAACGGAGCAATTTCAGTCCGGCTTCAGCGAATCATCCCCGCTCAACACCAACGGCAGCGCCCTCGCCCATCGGTTTGCCGATAGCGAAAAAGTCAGTGCGCGTACCTGGTGGTACCACCCTGCCGGCACGTACAAAAGCTCGCCGGGTTGCATGATGCATTCGATCATTGCGGCCTGGCGAGCCAGCGGGAATTTGCCGAAGTCCGGCGCCTCCGGATCAAACGGCGAGCCGAACAGGATGGCGTTGGCCTCGCGCGGATAAAGGAATTCGTCATGGTGAGGCGGCGCCAGGAAAATGCGCTTGCGGCCCCAGATCTGCGCAAAGATATTGTCGTCGTAGTCGCAATGCAGCGGCGTCACCGTCCCCGCCGGACCAAGCCAGAAGCGCGGCGGGCCCATTTTTTTGAAATAGACCGGCCAGTGACACAAGCTGTTCAGTTCGCGCAGTTCCAGATTGCCGACATACGGCGGCAGGTCATGCGTGTTGTTGGCGACGAGCTCAAGATAGGTCAGCAGCGACATGTCCTGCATCGCCCGGTCGGGCGCGAAAGCGGTATTGACATAGTCGCCCACCCGCGCGCGCACGTGCAGCTCGCCAAAGCGGTCGCGCAATGTTTGCGGCGTCAGCGTGGACAGCGGCCACTTGCCGACGAGCCCGGTGACGATGAATGGCAAGCCTTTTTCTGCACGCAGATGAAACGCCGCCGCATCGAGCCTGGGCACGCGCGGCACGTCGGCAATGAGCGGCAGGTCGCGACTCGCACGCCGGATGGCCTCGCGCATTTCCTGTATCGACGCGACGCCGCGCACCAGCGCGTCCTTCCGTTCCCGCGCCTGTTTCCTGGCCATGGCGTCTTCGGGCGACAGGGACGCCGATGACGGCCGGGGCGGCAGCAAGCGCGAGGAAGGGCGTGTTTCCTGCATCTCGTGCATCTCGTGCACCTCCTGATTGCCGGTCGCCGGATTCTTCATTTTTCCCTCCGCCTGCAATCAGAGCTCCCGGAGACTCTCGAAATACCGCACATCCCCGCTCAGCGGATCGGTGAAGGCGATCGAGCGCGCCAGCAGTTTCAGCGGCGCATCGTAATTGTCGGTCGCGCCGGCGGGCACGGCATGCGGATAAAAAGTATCGTTGAGGATGGGAACGCCGAGCGCGGCCATGTGCACGCGCAGCTGATGCTTGCGCCCGGTCACCGGATTGAGCCGGTACAGCGCCTGGTCGCCTTGCCGTTCGATCAGGTCGATATGCGTCTCCGAGTTGGGCTCGCCGGCTTCTTCGCGCATCAGGAAAAACTTGTCGGCATCCACCAGGCGGCTGCGATAGACAAAGGGAAAATCACGTCCTTCCAGCATTCCTGCCAGCGCCTCGTAGGTCTTGTCCATGCTGCGCTGCTGGAACATCGACTGATACGCGCCGCGGCTGGCCGGATTGTGCGAAAAGATGATGACGCCGGCGGTTTCGCGGTCGAGACGGTGGATAGGCGTCAGGTCGGCCAGGCCGGTTTTCTGCCTGAGACGCACCAGCAGGCTTTCGTGCAAAAAGCGACCGCTCGGAATCACCGGCACGAAGTGCGGCTTGTCGACCACCAGCAGGTGATCGTCCCGATGCAGGATGGCTTCCTCGAACGGAATCCTGCCTTCGCTACCCTCCAGGTCGCGGTAGTAAAAAATGCAGTCGCCGCGCCGGTATGGCGACGTCGGCGCAATGGCTTGGCCCTGTTGGTTGACGACCTCGCCGCGCGCCATGCGCTGCCGCCAGGCCTCTTCCGGCACGGCAGGAAAATGCGCGTGCAGGAAGCTCAGCATGTCGCGCCATTGTTCAGGATCCTGTTGCAGCCACAGATAGCTCGGCGCAACGCCGTCTTTCAACGGCAAGGGTGCTTTCGGTTTCATGCCTTGCCGGTCACTTTGCGCGCGGCGCGGCGTTGCCACGCGATGACGCTGGGATTGGTGTCCAGATGCGCCTTGATGCGCGTGCGCTGGATGTCGGTGAGCGGCAAGCTGCGCAACAGATCCGGCCAGCTTTGCATGGCGCGTTCCACGGTATCGACCAGGATCATCTGCAGCTTCGGCTCCGGGATGCTCCAGATATTGGCCAGTTCGCGCAACACGGCGGGCGTAAGCAATTTGCGCGCTTTCTCTCCCGGCGCGAACGCCAGTGCATGGCCGTGCCCGGCCAGATAGGCCGAATACGCGACGATATCGTAGGCCGGCGACAATTCGGCCGCTTGCGGCGTGCGGTACAGCATGCTGAAATTCTTCAGATGCGCGTCGAAATTGCCGAGCAGCTCGTTCACCTTGATCCGACGCAATAGTTCGAAGAGATCGTCGTCCCCTTTGACGCTGCGCTCAAGCAGCACTACGCCCAGCGCCGCATAAGTGCCGGCATATTTGGACGCGGCCGGCGTGCCGGTGATCTGCGCGAAGTCTTCCATGTGCAGACGCCCCGTCGGCGTGCCGGCGTCGCGGTCGAAACGGTGGATCAGCAGGAAATTCTCGGCGTCGCTGCGCAGGCCGAACGGCAGGCGGTCGGCAATCGCGGTCAGCGGCACCAGCTCGTGGTCGCAGACTTGCACGCCGGCCGCGCGCGCCAGCGCCAGCGACGAAAACTCCACTTCCGGCATGTGCGGGTAGTCGGAGGCCGGCAGCTTGCCGATGAAATGCGTGCCCTGCGCATCCTTGGAGCGCATCACATAGCGTCCGCCCGCAGCGCGCACCAGGCCGATCTTGGGCTGCACGCCGGAAATCGATTCGCCGTCCGGCGTCGGCAATTGCCCCGCGCTCATCTCATAGCTGTCGCGGCCCTGTCCGATCAGGCGGCCGAGATGGACGTCGTCGAGGTTTTCCGACAACGCCGAGACGTCGCCGGGCAAATCCTTGCCGCAATAGGCCAGCAGGCCGAACTCATCGTCGGGCGCCAAACCCGCGCGCTCGATCAGATGCTTGCGCAACTGGCCTTCGGGCAGCAGGTTCTGGAAGAACGGCGGCAAACCGCCTTTGCCGTCACCGCGATTGGCTTCCAGCGCGGGATTGAGCAACTGCGCCACGGTGCGCTCTTCGGTCGATGCGCGGTACAGCTGCGACAGTACCGGTCGTCGGGAATCGGTTGCATAGGCATCGTCGAAACGGAAATACACGCGACCGTCGTCGAGGGCAAACAGGGAACCGACCTCGGTCATTCCGAGGCGGATACGCAATGAGCGCAACATGCTCATGGCGCGTTCCTCATTAGGCCATGCAGACGTTCGGACAGTTCGGTGCGCGCGCCGTCGCCTTCCGTTGCGCGTTGTGCGGAGACTTCCTGCGGCACCAGCAGCAGTTCCAGGCCGAGCTCGCTGCAAATCGACAGCAACTTGCTGAGCTCGATGTTGCCTTTGCCGGTTTCCAGCGCCTGCAGCGTATTGCGATGGATGCCGCTACGCTCGGCCAGGTTGGCGGAACTGAGTTTTTGCGATTTGCGCACTGCGCGGATGCGCGCGCCGAGTGTCTGGACGGAATGCATAATAAATTGTGCCGATGATCTTAAAGACCATTTTATTATGCAGTTCCAGAAAATCAAGGACTAATACAATTAATTGGTCAAAATATAAAAATGACTAATTAATTATGCAAAATAAATCATGCAGAGGAAGTATAAGCAGCAATAAAAAATCGCCCGCAAAGGGGCGATTTCAGCAGTAAACCAACTTGTCAAAACCGCGCAGCCCCCCGGATCAGGCAACGGTATTGACGTTGCGCCCGACGTTCGGATTGGCCGGCAATGGCGGCGGCAAGGCTTGCAGCACGCCGATGGCCGCGGCAGCCTGGGTGTTCAGGGCTTTTTTCAGCATCGTCATGCTGACCGCATCGGCAGTCTCAGCCGCGGACAATGCGGACGCAACGGCGGGAATGTTTCCAATATCCATGACAACTCCTAGAGTGACTACTTGACTGCATTTCTTAACGACATATTTCCGTATTTCTTTACGCCAATCAAGATTTTTTACAAAAATAACTCCAATTATTACCAACAAAACAAGCAATTAGCGAAGCTTCCATGCAAAAAGAAATCGCACCCCGAGGATGCGATTTCAACAATGAACCCTGATGTACCGGCTTTCCCCCTTCAGGCCTTGGTGTTGATGTTGCGGCCTATATTCGGGTTGGCTGGCAGGGCCGGGCTGACAAGAGCGACCACATCGTCGACCACGTGATTAGCCACTTTTGTCAGATCCAGCCCGATGCCCTCAACGGCTTTTTTCGCCAGCCAGGCGCTTGCGGCACCGGTTGCCAGAGATGCGATCTCCATGATGACTCCCTCCTTACAAATGCAACTTCCCGTTAGCGACATAATCTGACAACTCTTTACGAAATACACATGTTCTTATCTTTGTTTTACACAGGTTAAGATTCAGGGCCTGTTAACAGGCCCTGGCACGCATCAAGCCTACACTTGCCGTATCCGATCGCTTAAGATCGCTCCATTGCCTCATCCCTGCTCTCCTCCATGCTCCACACATTAGAAAAAATCAGCGCATCCCCAGCCAATGCCGAACTCGATCTTCTGATCGAATTAATGAAAGCCATCCGTCCGAAAAAGCGCGAGGCGCCGGAACTGGCCATCACCAACGTGCGCACCCTGACGCATGTGCTGCAACAACATCCGCATCACGCGGCCACGCTGCGCCACTATCTGCTGCATCTGCTGTCGGTGCGGCGCCAGACCAGCCTGTACACCGACATCGGCATCCTCTCCAATGACGGCTTCTTTTCGGAACTGCATCGCCGCATCGCCTACCGTATCCTGCCGCCGGCGCTGGACGACCGTTACCTGCCGGACTGCCTGGAAAAAATCTTCCCCTTCAATACCGATTACGTATGGATGCGCGCGGTCCCGTCCGAAGACTGGTCGGCGCTGTTCGACGTGCTTGCACAGGCCGATATCGAACTGCCCGATCCGGAACGGATCGACGAACAAAAAACGCTGACCGAACTCCTGCTCGCCATCCAGGTGCTGTCCTACCGCATCAGCGCCATCGGCATCGAACCCGAACTGATCCGCATCTACAGCGACGTCAAGGCCTTCGAGTCGCCCTTCCTGATGCAAAACGTCGAACTGCACCGCTATCTCGACGGCTACATGCGCCACCTCAACGGCGACCCGACGCCGCTCGAAGACGCCAGCCACGTGCTGGTGATGCTGGAGCAATGCCAGGAAGTCGTGAAGAAAATCCGCAACAGCACGCTGCGGCTGGGCACCAGCATTTCCGTCACCTATCGCCTGGTGCGCCTGGACCAGCACCTGGACCGCCTGCGCAAGCTGCTGTCGCTGGTCGACGTCGGCACGACCGATACTTCCGCTTCCGCCTCAGTCTCCGCCATTGCAGGAAAGCGCAGCATCGGCCTCGAACTGGGGCTGGAGCTGATCGAAGCGCACAACCGCAAATACACCGTGCGCGACCTGTTCGCCGCCAACATCAACCTGCTGGCGCGCAACATCACCGAAAACGCCAGCCGCACCGGCGAACACTACATTGCCGAAGACCGCCGCGAATACGCCGCCATGTACCGTTCGGCGGCCGGCGCCGGTTTCATCATCGGTTTCATGTCGATGATCAAGATCCTGTTTGCCTACCTGCGCGCGGCGCCGCTGGTGGAAGCCTTCCTGTTCAGCATGAATTATTCGCTGGGCTTCATGTTCATCCACGTGCTGCATTTCACAGTGGCGACCAAACAGCCCGCCATGACCGCCTCGCGCATCGCCGCCGGCCTGCATAGCCGGGACGGCCGCAACATCGATCTCGACAGCCTGACCGAGCTGATCGTCAAGGTGATCCGCACCCAGTTCGTCGCCGTGCTGGGCAACCTGAGCATCGCCTTCCCCGTCGCTTACCTGCTGGCGTACGGCTACTTCCTCGCGAGCGGGCATCACTTCGTCACGCCCGACAAGGCGCAGCACCTGCTGCACGACATCGATCCGTTCTCCAGCCTGGCCTTGTTCCATGCGGCCATCGCCGGCGTCTGTCTGTTTCTGGCGGGATTGATCTCGGGCTACTACGACAACAAGGCGCTCTATACCCGCATGTCGCAACGCGTCGCCCGTGCGCGCTGGCTCAACAGCTTGCTGGGCAAGGCGCGCACGGCGCGTCTGGGCGACTACCTGGAAAACGGCCTGGGTGGCCTGATGGGGAATTTCTACTTCGGCATCCTGCTGGGCACCATCGGCACCGTCGGCTTCCTGATCGGCCTGCCGATCGACATCCGCCACATCACCTTCTCCGCCACCAACTTTGCCATCGCGCTGGTCGGCCTCGACCATGCGGTGAGCTGGGGCGTGATTGCCGTGTCGAGCTTCGGCGTGCTGGCGATCGGCACGGTGAACCTGTGGGTAAGTTTTTCGCTGGCGCTGTTCGTGGCCCTGCGTTCGCGCCAGGTGAAGTTCCGCCACGGCTGGCCGCTGCTGAAATCGCTGTGCCGGCGTTTCCTGAAAAAACCGGTCGATTTCTTCATCCCGCCGAAAACGGCGCAGTTGCCGGAGCAACAGAACGGCGTCGAGCCGTCCTGAGGCTTTCGCCCCGAAGCTTTATTTCGCCGGCTTGTCCAGCTGCTCGTAGACGGTATTGGCAATCCGCGCCAGTTCGCCCCGGTCGATGCTGCCGGACAAGGCATAACCGAACTTGCCGTCGATCCAATAGAATACGTTGACCGTGCCTTCCTGGGCGAAACGGAAACCGGTGTCCTTGTTCTGCACCTGGTCGGTGGAGACGTACAAGGTCAGGCGCTGGCCGGCGCCATCGTGGTACATGAACTGCGCCACCGGTCCGCTTTGTCCCGGCAGCAAGCGGCCGCCGATGAGCTCATAGCCCAGCGGCGCCAGCTTGGGCGCGCGGACGTCGGCGCCGATGCGCTTGGACAACCAGCGCACCAGGGCCTCCTCCTGATCGGCGCCGACCTCGACCGGCCGACGCGGATCCGGCGTATAGACGGCATGCGCCACCGCAGCCCGGCGCGCCATCATCAATGGCGCATCCACGCGCGTCACCGATCCGGCGACGCTGGCGATCCAGGTGACCGACGAGGATTGCGCCGCGCCGTGCAGATACCAGCCGCCGGCGCCGGCGAACACGGCCACGATGAAGATCGCCGCATAGCGGCGCAGCAGCTCCCGGTTGCTGCTCGGACGTGCCGACAGCCGCGTCGGCACGGGCTCGTCCAGCACCGGGTCGAACAGCAAATGCAAGGCCTGGTTCTGATGGCGATAGGTGCGCAGGCGTTCGGCCTCCTCGGGATTGCTTTCCAGATAGGCGGAGACTTCTTCCAGGCGCTCTTCGGGCAGCAGGCCGTCGACATAGCCTTGCAGATCGGCTTCGGTAATCGGCATCGGTTTCATTTGACCACCTTCAACGGCGAATGCTGGGGCCGCCCCTCGACCAGCGTGCGCAAGCGCTCGCGCGCGCGCGACAGGCGCGACATGACGGTCCCGATCGGGATGCCCAGTGTCGCGGCCACTTCTTCATACGTCATTTCTTCCAGTACCACCAGCAACAAAATCTCTCTCTGCTCCGCCGCCAGCAGGCGCAGGGCCGATTCGAGGTCGTAAGCGACCAGCCGGTCCGGTGCATGGGCAGGCGCGGCCAGCGCGTCTTCGTCGTCCAGCGCCACGGTCGGGATGACCGGTTTGCGGCGCTGGTCGATGTGCAGGTTGTGCATGATGCTGAACAGCCAGGGCCGCATATCGGAACCCTTGCGCCAGCTCGACAGTTTTTGCCAGGCGCGCTCCATCGTATCCTGCACGAGGTCGTCCGCGCCGGCGCGGTCGCCCACCAGCGCCCGCGCGTAGCGGCGCAGGCGCGGGAGGCAGGCTAACAGATGACTTTCGTCGGACATGGGTTCGAAGTAATGGCCGATCAGTTCTTGATGACGTGCCAGATGTTCTTGAAGTTGTCGCCGTTGCGGTCGCCGGCTTTCTTGTCGGCGGCGAAGGTGTACAGCGGCTTGCCGTTGACGGCCAGTTGCGGGCTGCCGTCGTCGCGCTTGATCACGGAAAACGGCGCGCTCGGCGTGCCGGTCGGCGCAACCGGCGGCCAGTTCGCAGCACACGGGCCGTTGCAGACGCTCTTGCCGGCAGGGTCGTTATCGAAGGTGTAGACAGTCATGCCGCTGGTGGTGACCAAGATGTCGTCCATCTTCTTGACGGCCATGTCTTCGGCAAAGGCGGCAGGAGCCACGGAGGACAGCAAGGACAACGTCAGCAGGGAAAGTGGGAGCAGTTTCATTTCAGTATTCCTTTGATCGCAGGGTTGCGCGGTTTGCCTTACCCATGACCCGGTATACGTGGCGCGCGACGGCTTTATTCCACGCGACTGCAAATATTTTTCCCTGCTTTTATTTGGTGACCACGGTGCGCTGCATCGGCGCTAGCAAGGCCAGCAGCTTGTTTTGCGTGCGCGACGGGATGTTCGACTTGTCCATAGCGGCCTGCAGATCTTCCACCAGCGCATTGAACTGCATGTTGTTCAGCGCCAGCCCCTGATGGACTTCCTTCATCGGGTCGCCGCTGTATTTGCACGGACCGCCACTGAGTTCGCAGAACTGTTCCGTGATCAGCTTGGCGAGGCGCTTCATGTCGGTATCCTTGAAGGTGTCCTTGATGCGTACATCGGCCAGCGCCAGCGCCAGGGTGTCGTCGACTACCCTGGTCAGCACTTCCAGTCCGCCAAGGTCGCGATACAGGCTGTCATCGGCCTTTTGCGCCTGAACAGGCAAGGCGGTCATCAGGAGAAGCGCGGCCACCGCCAAGCATCGCGGCCAGCCGGATTTACTTGTCGGAGTTTTCATTAGAAGCCCGCCTGCACGGAGAGATACACGCCATCCTGGCGCTTGGGATTATAGACAGTGATATCGCCCAGGGACACATAGGCCAGCGTCAGCGACAGGTTCTTGCTCGGGAACCAGGCGACAAAGGCGTCGTAGTAATCCTTTTCGTTGTCGGCGGCAAGATTGCGCGGCTTCATGCGGTATTCGGCGCCGACCACCCATTTGCGATTGAGCAGATAGGCCACCGAACCTTCCAGCATGGCCTGGTAACGGTCCCCCTTGTCGCCGCCAAAACCGAGGATGCCCATCTGGTTGGCCTTGGTGGCGCGCACCGTGGCGTTGACCAGCAGGCTCTGATCGAGCAGCAGCTTGGTCGCGGCCAGATAGTAGTCAATGCCGGAATCATCCTTGGCGCCCAGCAGCTTGACGTTGTTCACTGCGCCCAGACCGCCGATGCCGTTGTTGCGCTTGACCATCATGCCGGCGGCGATCTGCGGCATCCAGGTATCCTGGTCATAGACGATGTCGCCGGCCAGCTTGACCTTGATGCCGTAGGTGTCCTGATCGATGCGCAGATTGTTGAGTGGCGCCTGGCTGCCGGTAAAGCGTTGCTTGGCGACCGACAGCTCGACCCGGTCGGCGATGCCGACCGCAACGCCGTACGAGGCGAGCGTGTAATCCTGGGTGCCGGCATAGGTGTAGTGAACATTGGCGCCGTAACTGTCGCGCGTGCCGTAGCCGGTGATGGTCGCCCACGGCACCAGGCCGCCGCCGCTCGCGCCTTCGACCTGAATCACGCCGGCCGTGGCCATCAGCTTGCCCATGTCCGGCATCATACCGGTGGTTTCTGCGGCAACGACTGACGAGGCCATCGCCAGCGCACAGGCCGATATGGCCATCAGCGGTCTGCGCGGCTTCAATGAATTGCTTGCTTTGTTGGCTTGCTGGTCCGTCATGCTCCCCCCTAACAGCACAATCTTGCCGGCCGGCAAATCATATTGCCACGTTTTCCGACTGGCCTGGCATTTCAGGTGCCTTCCACTGTTCCAGCCATTCGGCGAAGCGATCGCCCGGCATCGGCTTGCTCATGTAGTAGCCCTGCGCCTGGTCGCAGCCCATTTGCCTGAGCAGATTCCAGACGGCAAGCGTCTCCAGCCCTTCGGCCACCACGCGCAGGCCGAGGTTGTGTCCAAGGTCGATGGTCGATTTGACGATCTTGGCGTCGTCGGCATCATGTTCCATGTTCATGACGAAGGACTTGTCGATTTTCAGCTCGTCCACCGGCAGGCGCTTCAGGTAAGCCAGCGACGAATAACCGGTGCCGAAGTCGTCAATCGCCAGCTCCACGCCCATGCCGTGCAGGCGCTCCAGCGTCAGCTGCGCGCGTATCGGATCGTCCATGATCGCGCTCTCGGTGATTTCCAGGCACATCGACGACGGCGACAGTTGATTGCGCGCCAGGATATCGGCGAAAAGCATCGGCAGATCCTGGTCGAGCAGATCGCGGGTCGACAGATTGACCGAGAATTTCAGCGTAATGCCCTTCTTCTGCAACTCGGCGCAAAGGACCGCCGCCTTGTTCAGCATCCAGGAAGTCAGCATGCGGATGAAACCGGTGGTTTCGGCAAACGGAATGAAGTTGTCCGGACCGATGAAGCCCTTTTCCGGATGCACCCAGCGCACCAGCGCTTCGGCGCCGACCACCTTGCCGGTCGCCAGCTCCACCTTGGGCTGGGCGTACAGCAGGAATTCATTGCGGTCGAGCGCGCGGCGCAACTCGCTCAGCAGGCTCAGGCTTTCCTGGCTGCTCTTGTCGATGGACGGATCGTAGAGGGTGAAGCCGCTGCCGCGCCGCTTGGCGACATACATCGCGACTTCGGCGCTGCTGAGCAGCGTGTCGCTGTTCTGGCCATTCTCGGGATAGCCGGCAATGCCGATGCCCGCGCCCAGATCGACCGTCTGGTCGCCGATGGAAATCGGCATTTCCAGCGACTGCAGAATGCGCTTGGCCTGGCGGATCGCTTCGGTGGCGTCGGTGGCCGGCAGCAGGATGGCGTACTCGTCGCCGCCGAGGCGGGCGACCTTGTCGTTTTCGCGCTCCAGCTGCAACTCGAGACGCCGGCCGACTTCGCGCAGCAGGCTGTCGCCGAAGCTGTGGCCGAGCACGTCGTTGACATGCTGAAAACGGTCCAGATCCATCATCAGGATATGGCATTGCCCATGGCTGGCCTTGGCGCGTTCGATGGCCGCATTCAGCAAGGTGGCGAACTGCACCCGGTTGGGCAAATCCGTCAGCGGATCCCAATACGCCAGCCGCCGGATTTCCAGCTCGCGGTTGGCGATGCCGGTGCGCATGCTTTCGAAGGCTTCGGCCAGTTTGCCGATTTCATCGCCGCCCTTGATGTCGATGCGGGCGCGATAGTCGCCTGCGCCCAGGCGCTTGGCGATGTCGGCCAGCGAACGCAAGGGACTGGTGATGCGCCGCGCCACGAAAGCGCTGGCAAAAATCGCCATGGCCACGCCGATCACGCTGATGGTCAGCAGGATCAGTTGCAGGCGCCGGTATGGCGCCACCGCTTCGCTGATCGATCGCTGCAATACCGCCACGGCGCTTTGATTGGATGCTCCTTTGGCGAGCACCAGCAGGCGCGCGCTGTAGTCGTTGTCGCCGATCTTGAGCTGCGGGATAAAAGAACTGGCGCTGAACTGCTGCGGCAACTGCCCCAACAGCATGCCGGCCTCTTCTTTCGGCAAGGTCGAGACGTCCTGCTGCCACTGGCCGCCGCGCGTGCTGACCATGACGCTGAGCTGCAGCGACGACAAGGCGCGCATGTCGGAGATGAGTTTCTGATCCACCGGAAAGCCCATCACGACCCAGCCTATCGTGACCGGAGCGCGCACCGGCACCGCCACGATCTGGAACAGGCTGTCGTCGACGATCACCGTATCCGATGCGCCGTTGGTCTCGGCCGCCTTGGCCACCAGCTCCAGGCTGCTGCGTTGCAGGTCGGCGCTGGGATAGTCTTGCGTTGAGGCCTTGATTTTCTGGTCGGTGCCGATCAGCATCGACAGCGTCGAGCCGATGCGGGCGCCATGGTTTTCCAGGACGGAAGTAATCGTGCCGCGGTCATCGGTGCCGATCGCCTGGCGAAAGCCGAAATCCGACGCCAGCAGGCGGGCGCCCTGGGTCAGCTTGTCGGCGTTCTGTTCCAGCAAGCGCAGGAACACGCGCTCGCCGATGACCAGCTCGTCGCGGATGGAGGCGCGGGCGTTTTCATCGATGGCTTTGCGAATGGCGACGAAGCCCGCCAGCTGCACCAGCAGGATCAGGACGATGAACAGCGCGACGATGCGGTTTTCCAGACGATGCCAGCGCACTTTGTTGCCCCCTCGTTATCTTTGTTCTTATTGTACGGGAACTGCCTTGACGGCCAGTTTTACCGACGCCGCCACATCCGCGCCCTGGTAAGTGAGCGGCTGCTCCGTCGCGGCTTCGTTGGGCGCCATCTTGAAATACCAGGCTTTCAGCGCGTATTTGCCGTTGGCCAGGCCTTCCAGCCTGGCGTTGCCCGACATGTCGGTCTTGGCGAAATACGGCGTGTTCACCACCTGCAAATACGCCACCATCTGGTCATGGATGTTGCAACCGAGGACGACGGTGCCGACTTTGTCGAAGACGATGGGGCTGGTCGGCACGCCGGAATACAGTTTCAGTTCGAAGGTCTTGGCGGAAGAAAACGAATAGACATGGTGGCGCACCTTGTCGTGGTTGGGGAACAGCACGGGCGTGCCCGCCTGCACGACGCTGACCAAGGGGAAGAACCTGATGTCTTTTTGCTCGATTTCAGCCTGCTTGAGCGACTTCGGCACGGCCTGGCCGCCGGTCGGCTCGGCATACACCACGGCATTGGGCACCGGCGCGCCCGTTACATCAAGCACCTGAACCGTGACGGTCGCCGCTGCGGCCGGCGCCGCAAACGTGCCATCGGCAACCGCGACCAACGCCGTCAGCACGACGGCTCCCTTGAACATGCGGCAAGCATGCTCCTGAACGAACGATAAACGCATGATCGGAATGAATCGAAAATTGGGCAGAAGGTCCTGCCGACCCGCTCATTCTGGATTTTGACCAGCCATTACTGAGCGAGGCTCATTATGCAATCAAATTCGATCTTTGCGCAGTTAAATAACCAACAACAGCAGGAACAATTTCCGATCTGACGTGGGCGGCGTTCAGTCCCGGCGGCGCGATCAGCACCACGGCATTGACCAGCGCCTTGAGCATGCGCTGCACCACAAAGGCCGCCACATCGATGTCCGGCGAGGTAATGCTCTTGCGATGCTTGGTCAGGACGCCCTTGATGGCTTCGAAAAAACGTTGCCGCACATGGTTGGAAACCGGCAGGTGGAAGGAAGGAAATTCTTCTTCGAGGATGCGGTTGAGTTCGGGCTCGACCAGATGGGCGGCGACGAGCGCCTCGATCAGCGCTTCGAAATCGCTTTCCAGGCTGCCCGACTCGTCCATCTTCGCCACGACTTCTTCGAACAGATGCAGCATGCGCGCGACGTGACGCTCGCGCAGCGCAAAAATCAGTGCGTCCTTGTTGGGAAAATATTGATACAGGGAACCGACGCTGATGCCGGCGGCTTCCGCCACCAGATTGGTGTTGGTCTTGGCGTAACCGCGCTCGACCAGCACGCGCGCCATGGCGTCGAGAATGGTGTCGACCATGGCTTTGGAGCGTGCCTGGCGTGGTTCTTTCCGGGGCTGCAGTTTCATTTTTTCTGTTCCAGTTTGCAACATGAGCTAATGTTCGTATATGCGAGTATAATACAAAAGATGAGTTTTTACTCGCCAGCCTATCACTTGTTCCCACCCGGATCCTGCAACAAAAATTGGAGAAACACATGAAATCCGCCTTATCGCCTGCATTGCGTTTGCGGGTGATCGCTTCGTGCACCTTGACGATCGGCATGCTAGGCCTGTCCGGCTGCGCCAGTTTCAGCGGCATCGACAGCGACAAACACATGGCGCAACCCGGCGACTACGCCGTCGAGCGCAGCCTGGCCGGCCAGAGTCAAGGACAATGGCCGGCCGGCAACTGGGTGGAGCAATTCGGCGATCCGCAACTGACCGCCCTGATCGCGGAAGCCATGGAAAACAACCCCAGCCTGCAGCAAGCCCAGGCCCGCATCGCTTCGGCCAGCGCACTGGCCGAAAGCAAAGGCGCGCCGCTGCTGCCGACCGTCGACGCCGAGGCATCGTTCACCCGCAACCTGTTCCCGGAAACCACGATTTACCCTGCTCCTTACGGCGGCAGCTGGTACAACGAGAAGAAAGCCTTCCTGAGCCTGGGTTACGAACTGGACGCCTGGGGCAAGAACCATGCGGCGCTGGAACAAGCCGTCTCGCAGAAAAAAGCCGCCGAAGCGAGCGCGCAGGAAACCCGCCTCGTCATCGCCAGCTCGATCGCGTCGGCTTACAACCAGCTTGCCACCGAATACGCCCTGCATGACATTTTGCAGCGTACCGTCACGCAGCGCGAATCCTTGCAAAAAATCACCGCCGACCGCGTCAGAACCGGCCTCGATACGCAAATCGAACGCAACCAGTCGCAAGGCAGCAGCGCCGACGCGCGCGCGCAACTGGAGCAAAGCGAAGGCCAGATCACGCTCACCCGCCAGCAACTCGGCGTACTGATGGGCAAAGGTCCCGATCGCGGCCTGCAGGTCGCGGCACCGCGCATGAGCACGCTGACCACGCCGGCCTTGCCATCGGCCTTGCCGCTGAACCTGCTGGGGCGTCGTCCCGACATCGTCGCCGCGCGCTGGCAGGTCGAAGCCGCGAGCAAGGACATCGCCGTCGCCAAGGCGCGCTTCTATCCCGACATCAACCTGTCGGCGATGATCGGTTTCGATTCGCTGATCAACGCCAATCCGTTCACGGCCGCCAGCAAGAGCATCGCCTACGGCCCGGCCATCAGCCTGCCGATCTTTGAAGGCGGCGCGTTGCGCGCCAACCTCAAAGGCTCCTACGCGTCCTACGACATGGCCGTGGCGTCGTACAACCAGACCTTGAACGATGCCTACGGCGACGTCGCCAGACAGATCACCGGCATCCGTTCGATCGACCGGCAGTTGCCGATCCGCCGCGAAGCACTGGCGTCGACGCAGCGCGCCTACGACCTGGCGAAGGAACGCTATCGCATCGGCATGGCTTCGCAGCTCGTCGTGCTCAATGCGGAAACCGCCCTGCTCGGCCAGCAACAGGCGCTGATCAATCTGGAAGCCAGCCGCCGCAACCAGCAGATCGGTTTGTTCAAGGCGCTGGGCGGCGGATTTGACGCCCAGCAAGCCGGACTGGCCATTGCACCGCCGGATGCCGGCGCAGCCAAGACCCGATAAATCATTAACTCGTTCAAAGCGTGGCGCAGCCGGCCGGCAGATGAAGCAACCGGTTGCACCTCTCAGACAAAATCAAGAAACACACGGAGTAATTCATGAGTGAAGCCCTTCCACAAAACGGCAATGGCGGCAATGGTAACGGCAAGCGCAAACGCCAGTTGTTCCTGTTGACGCTGGTCATCATCCTGATCGCGATCGCCTTCAGCCTGTACTGGTTCCTGGTCGCCCGCTTTTACGAAGAAACCGACGACGCCTATGTCGGCGGCAACGTCGTGCAGATTTCCGCCCAGGTCGGCGGCACCGTCACCGCCATCAAGGCGGACGACACCCAAATCGTCAAGGCCGGCCAGCAACTGGTCGCGCTCGACGCCGCCGACACCAAACTGGCGCTGGCGCAAGCCGAAGCGGCATTGGCGCAGGCAGTGCGCCAGACACGCCAGACGTTCCTGAACAACGACACCCTGTCGGCCAACGTCGCCGCGGCGGAAACCAACCTGGCGCGCGCCCGCGACGACCTGCAACGCCGCCAGGCGGGCATCGCTTCCGGCGCGGTCTCGCAAGAAGACCTGGCGCACGCCCAGGATGCCGTCAAGAACGCCAACGCGTCGCTGGAGCAGGCCCGCGCCAGCCTGGCCGCCAACCGCGCGCTGACCGACCACACCAGCGTGACCGAGCATCCGAACGTGCAGCAGGCGTCGACGCAAGTGCGCAACGCCTACCTGAACTATGCGCGCGTCAACATCGTCGCGCCGGTGTCCGGTTTCGTCTCCAAGCGTTCCGTCCAGCTCGGCCAGCGCATCGCCGCCGGCAGCGCGCTGATGGCGATCGTGCCGCTGGAGCAGATCTGGATCGACGCCAACTTCAAGGAAGGCCAACTCAAGCACATCCGCATCGGCCAGCCGGTTGAAGTCGTCGCCGACGTGTATGGTTCCGACGTCAAGTACAAGGGCACCGTGATCGGCTTCTCGGCCGGCACCGGCGGCGCCTTCTCGCTGCTGCCGGCGCAAAACGCCACCGGCAACTGGATCAAGGTGGTGCAGCGCGTGCCCGTGCGCATCGCGCTCGATCCGCAGGAAGTGCAGGCGCATCCGCTGCGCATCGGCCTGTCGACCACCGCCACCGTGAACATCCGCGGCGACGGCAAGGCGCTGCAAGCGGCGACGACCGACTACCAGACCAACGTCTACAGCGACCTGGGCAAGCAAGCCGATGACATCGTCAACCGCATCATCAGCGACAACGCCAGCGGCCTGCCGATGCCGCAGCCGCTGCGCAAGAAGGCTGCCATCGTCATTCCTCACACCTGATCGGACGCATCCTCCATGGCGAGCAGTCCTCAACCCTATACACCACCGCCGCCGCTGACCGGCGGCAAGCTGGTGCTCGGCACCTTGTGCGTGTCGCTGGCGGTGTTCATGAACGTCCTCGACTCGTCGATCGCGAACGTGGCGATCCCGACCATTTCGGGCAACCTCGGCGTATCGATCGATGAAGGCACCTGGGTCATTACCTCCTTTGCGGCGGCCAATGCGATCTCGATTCCGCTGACCGGCTGGCTGACCCAGCGTATCGGTCAGGTGCGCCTGTTCGTCGGCTCGGTGCTGCTGTTCGTGCTGGCCTCATGGCTGTGCGGCCTGGCGCCGACACTGCCGATCCTGCTGGCCGCGCGTGTCTTGCAAGGCCTGGTGGCAGGTCCGATGGTGCCGTTGTCGCAGTCGCTGCTGCTGGGGGCCTACCCCAAATCCAAGGCCTCGTTTGCGCTGGCGCTATGGGGCATGACCGCGGTGGTCGCGCCGGTGGCGGGACCGGCGCTGGGCGGCTGGATTACCGATGCCTACAAATGGCCGTGGATCTTTTACATCAACATCCCGGTAGGCTTGCTGGCGGCCGGCATGACGATGGCGATCTACAAGGATCGCGAGAGTCCCACGCGCAATTTGCCCATCGACACCATCGGCCTGCTGTTGCTGATCACCTGGGTGGCGGCGTTCCAGATCATGCTCGACAAAGGCAAGGATCTCGACTGGTTCGCCTCGCCGACCATCCTGACGCTGGGCATCATTGCGGCGGTGGCCTTCGCCTACTTCGTGATCTGGGAACTGAACAACGATCACCCGGTGGTGGATTTGCGGCTGTTCGGCCGGCGCAACTTCTTCGGCGGCACGGTGGCGATTTCGATCGGCTACGGCGTGTTCTTCGGCAACCTGGTGCTGTTGCCGCAGTGGTTGCAGCAGTATCTGGGCTACCGCTCCATCGACTCCGGCCTGTCGACGGCGCCGATCGGGATTTTTGCGGTGATCCTGATGCCGCTGATCGGCAAGTTCCTGCCGCGCGTGGATGCGCGCAAGGTGGCGACGGCGTCGTTCGTCGGCTTTGCCTGCGTATTCTTCATGCGCTCGCGCTACAACCTCGAAGTCGATCAATGGACGGTGATCCTGCCGACGCTGCTGCAAGGCATCCCGACGGCGATGTTCTTCGTGCCGCTGACGGTGCTGCTGCTGTCCGGCCTGCCGCCGGAACGCATTCCCGCCGCCGCCGGCCTGTCGAGCTTCGTGCGGGTATTCTGCGGCGCGATAGGCACTTCGGTGGCGACCACGGCATGGAACAACCGCACCATCGTCCACCATGCGCAGCTGACGGAACATGCAACGCCCTACAACACGGCCTTGCAGCAGATGTTCAGCAACCTGACCGGCACGTTCGGGATGAGCACCGACCAGGCCACCGGCCTGATCGAGCGCAACCTGAATGCCCAGGCCGCGATGATCGGCATCAACGATATTTTCTGGTTGTCGGGAGTGATTTTCATCGTGATCATCCCCGTGATCTGGATCATCAAGCCGGCCAAGGGCGGCGCAGGCGCGGCGGAAGCGGCGGCGGCGCACTGATTCTGGCTCGCCAACGCAAAAGCGCTCGTTCCCATCAGGGGCGAGCGCTTTTTTTTTTGCGAGGGACCGCTTGTTCAGGCCGACAAGATGCGGTGATGAAACCGCAAGTGATCTTCCATGAAGGTCGAGATGAAGTAATAACCGTGATCATAGCCTTCATGCCGGCGCAAGGTCAGCGGCTGCTTCGCCTGCGCACAGGCAGCCTCGAATGCTTCAGGCAACAGCTGCTGCGCGAGGAATTTGTCGCTGAGTCCCTGATCGATCAGGATGCCTTGCGGGAACGGCGTCTGCAGTTGCTGCATCAGCGCGCTGGCATCGTATTGCCGCCACGCGGCCCTATCGCTACCGACGCTGCCGAGGTAGTTGCCGAAGGCCTTTTCGCCCCACGGACATTGCGACGGCGCCGCAATCGGCGCGAAGGCCGACACCGAACGATAGATCTCGCGATGGCGCAGAGCCAGCGTCAATGCGCCATGCCCGCCCATGGAGTGGCCGAAGATGCCGACCCGATCCGCGCGCGCAGGAAACTCCGCCAGCACCAGTTGCAGCAACTCCCGCGCGACATAGGAACCCATGCGGTAATGCCTGCTCCACGGCTCCTGCGTCGCATCCAGATAGAAACCGGCGCCGACACCGAAATCCCAGGCATCGCTTTCACCGGGGATATTGGCGCCGCGCGGGCTGGTATCCGGCGCCACCAGCATCACGCCCAGTTCGGCCGCGACACGCTGCGCGCCGCCCTTGATCATGAAGGTTTCTTCGGTGCAGGTCAGGCCGGCAAGATAAAACAAAACCGGCACCGGCCCTTGCTTGGCTTGCGGCGGCGCGAACACCGAGAAACGCATCGGCAGGCCGATCTCTTGCGACTCATGCCGGTAGAAGCCCTGCACGCCGCCGAAACAGCCGTGCTCGCTCAACAGTTCGACCGCCATCTCAGAACTCGACGACGGAACGGATCGACTCGCCGCTCTTCATCAGGTCGAAGCCTTCATTGATGCGTTCCAGCGGCAGCTTGTGCGTGATCAGATCGTCGATGTTGAGCTTGCCTTCCATGTACCAGTCGACGATCTTCGGCACGTCGGTGCGGCCGCGCGCGCCGCCGAAGGCCGAACCCTTCCAGACGCGTCCGGTCACCAGCTGGAACGGCCGGGTGCTGATTTCCTGCCCGGCTGCCGCCACGCCGATGATGATCGATTGGCCCCAGCCCTTGTGACAGCATTCCAGCGACTGGCGCATGGTGGTGGTGTTGCCGATGCATTCGAAACTGTAGTCGGCGCCGCCGTCGGTCAGGCCGATGATCGCGTCGACCACGTTGGCCACGTCCTTGGGATTGATGAAATGGGTCATGCCGAACTTGCGCGCCATGGCTTCGCGGCCCGGGTTGATGTCCACGCCGATGATCTTGTTGGCGCCCACCATTTTGGCGGCCTGGATCACGTTCAGCCCGATGCCGCCCAGGCCGAACACGACCACGTTGGCGCCCGCTTCCACCTTGGCGGTAAACAGCACCGCGCCGACGCCGGTGGTCACGCCGCAACCGATGTAGCAGACCTTGTCGAACGGCGCGTCTTCGCGGATTTTCGCCAGCGCGATTTCAGGCACCACGATGTAATTGGAAAACGTCGACGTGCCCATGTAATGGAACAGCGGCTTGCCGTCCAGTGAAAAACGGCTGGTCGCATCCGGCATCAGGCCGCGGCCCTGGGTCGAGCGGATGGCCTGGCACAGGTTGGTTTTTTGCGAGAGGCAGAATTTGCATTCGCGGCACTCCGGCGTGTACAGCGGAATGACGTGATCGTCCTTCTTCAGACTCTTGACGCCGGGACCGACGTCGACCACCACGCCCGCTCCTTCGTGGCCGAGGATGGCCGGAAAGATGCCTTCCGGATCGGCGCCCGACAAGGTGTAGTAATCGGTATGGCAAATCCCGGTCGCCTTGATTTCGACCAGCACTTCACCGGCCTTCGGGCCGCCCAGTTCGACTTCCTCAATGGTCAACGGCTTGCCTGCCTGCCAGGCGACTGCTGCTTTGGTTTTCATTTCTGTCCTTTGATCTGTCGATGAAAAATATAGGATTGCCTGCGAGCTTGCCCCCGGAGCGCCCGTCTGCCGCACCATAACCGGGTAATTGGCGCAACCGGCCGGACGGGCTGCTCCCGACGGCTGACTGAAGGGCCGTATTATCGCATTGCCGAAGAGAATTGGCTGACGGCAAAAGAGACGTACTCTCATCCTCTTTGTCAACAGGACGAACTTTCTCGGTGCAAAGGCCCGGATCGTTGTCAGATGGATGACAAAGATCATTGCATACGGTATGGTTGATCCCATCAGCGAGCAATTCATAGAAAAAACAAAACCCGGTCTTGCAAGCGCCCCCTCGCAAGGCAATCAAAAAACGCGCAGGGATCAGATGGTTTGAACGGTTGACCCAAGCAATAAAATTCAATACTCGCCACATGGGAAAAGGGAAAAAGCCAGCAAGAGCAAGCAGCACGCTGCGGACTCTGTTTTTCTTCGTCGCGTTCGTTATCGCGGTCATCAGTGCCCAGACATGGTGGGAAGTCAGGCAGGATCGCCAGCTAACCATCGACTCGGAAATGAGCAGTTCGATGGTCGCCGTGCGCAGCATCGAAGAACATGCGGAAAGGATACTTGTCGACATCAACCGCATGCTGAACTCGGCGGCGACGTCCATCCAGGTCGCCGATCAGCACATTCTTGAAGATGACGTCGGGATATACCAGTTGCTGGCGAACGAAAAGCAGATTTTGCCGCCGGTGCAAGCGCTGCGCTTTGTCGACCTGACCGGCGTGAGCCGCGCCAGTTCGGCGCGTGTCGGCGCCACTGAAATCGAACTCAGCGACCTCCAGCTGCGCCACATCGACTCCAATCCCGCCAAACCGGATTACTTCGTCGGTCCGCTCGTCAAACGCACCTCCACCCAGGAACTGATCCTGCCGGTGGCGCGCAACCTGTACATGCGCGGCCAGCATGTCGGCATGGTCGTGGCCGACCTGAAGGTCAGCTATTTCTTCGACTTCTACAAACGCATCACCAACTACCAGGCCATCGTCTCGCTGCGCAAGCTCGATGGTTCACTGATGATCCGTTCGCCGTTCGAACCAGTCTGGGTGGACAGGAGCATGCGCGACGCCAAGAGCACGATCGCCATCCGCAGCGGCGCCGACGAAGGCGCATTCACCGAATACTCCGCGCTGACCGGCGAATATCTGCTCTTCACCTACAAGAAGATTCCCGACGCCTCCATGGTGGCGGTCTATGCGCGCAGCATGAACGACGTGCTCGCCCCCTGGAAAAGCCGCACGCTCAATCGCATCCTGCTGTCGATCGGCATCAGCGGCTTCATCGTGCTGGCGCTGATCGCCTTCCTGATCTACTACAACTACAAGCAAAAGCGCGACGACGCACTGACCGAGAGCGAACATCGCTACCGCCAACTCTATGACGAAGGCAACGACCCCATCGTCCTGATCAGCCAGGACATGCTTTACATCGACTGCAACGCCGCCGCGCTCCGATTCTTCGGGGTACCGGACAAGCAGCGCATCATCGGCAAGAAAGTCGGCCTGTTCTCGCGCCAGAGCGCGCAGCAATTGCAGCAGCCCGACATCATCGCGCTCATCGAGAAAGCCATCGCCGGCGAACCGCAGCAGTTTGAATGGGTCACCATACGGCGTCACAAGATCATCTATACCGACGTCACCATCAATCGCACCGAACTCGACAAGGGCTATGCGATTTTCGCCATCCTGCGCGACATCAGCGCCCGCAAACGCGCCGAGCTGCTGCAAACCACCCAGAACCGCATCCTGCATCTGGTCATGGCCGACGCCGAGCTGGAAGATATCCTCAAGGAAATCGTGTGCTTCGCCGACTCCCAGATTCCGCAAAGCATCTGCTCGATCCTGATGCTCAACGACGACGGCTCGTATTTCTCCGCCATCATCACCTCGCGCTTGTCCGAGCGCACGCACGCCGGCTATCTCAGCCTGCCGGTCGCGCATGGCAACGGCGCCAGCAGCGAAGCGGTAATCACGCGCAAATCGCACGTCGTCGGCGATATCCTGACCGATCCGACCATGGAAAACGCGCGCCAGTACATCAACCTGGAGGAATATCCTTCCTGCGGCTCCTGGCCGATCATCGGCAAGGAAGGCCAGGTGATGGGCGTATTCTCGGCGCTGCTCAAGGAACACGGCCTGCCCAGCGACGAATACCTGCACCTGGCCGGCGTCGTCGCCGACCTCGCCAGCGTCGCCATCGAAAGCCGCAAGGCCGAAGAGCGCATCCGCCATCTTGCCCACTACGACGAACTGACCGGCCTGCCCAATCGTTTCCTGTGCACGCAACACATCGGCAATGCGATCGCGCATGCCGAACATCGCGGCGGCCAAGTGGCCGTGTTCCTGATGGACCTGGACCGCTTCAAGAACATCAACGACACCTTCGGCCATGAAACCGGCGAAGCCCTGCTGCGCGAAATCGCCCTGCGCTTCCGCCATTGCCTGCGTGAACTCGACATCCTCGCGCGCGTCGGCGGCGATGAATTCATCGTCCTGATCGACGACTACGAAGATCCGCTGCAACTGGGCGAAATCGCACAAAAACTCCTGGCCGAAGCGCGCAAGCCTTTCGACATCAGCGGTCATGAATGCCAGCTCAGCACCAGCATCGGCATCGCCACCTACCCGACCGACGGCGGCAACGCCCAGGCGCTGCTCAAAAACGCCGACATCGCCATGTACCGCGCCAAGCACAAGGGCAAGGACGACTACAGGTTCTATTCGGATGAAGTCAATACGCACACCATCGAGCGCATCGCGCTCGAAACCGAGCTGCGCCGCGCCATCGAGCGCCAGGAGTTCGTGGTTCACTATCAGCCCAAGGTCGATCTCAAGAGCTCGCGCATCGTCGGCGCCGAAGCACTGGTGCGCTGGCAACATCCGGTGCGCGGCCTGTTGCCGCCGGGCGAGTTCATCGGACTGGCGGAAGAAGCCGGCCTGATCGACCAGATCGGGCTGCAGGTTCTCGATCGCGCCTGTGCCGACATCGACTTGCTCGACAAGCTGGGCCTGGCTTTCGGCCGCATCGCCATCAACCTGGCCGGCAGCCAGTTCAATGACGACAATCTGCTGGCCGACATCCAGCGCGTGGTGCAAGCGCGCGGCGTCTCTTCCTCCAGCCTGGAATTCGAAATCACCGAAAGCATGGTGATGCACAATCGCGAGCAGGCCATCGCCATCATGGACGGCATCCGCGCGCTCGGCTTCACGATTTCCATCGACGACTTCGGCACCGGCTATTCTTCCCTCGCCTACCTGAAGCGCTTCCCGGTCGACAACGTCAAGATCGACAAGTCCTTCATCACCGACATCCCGCATGACGCCAACGGCAGCGCCATCGTCCAGGCTATCATCGCGATGGCGCATGCGCTCAACCTCAAGGTGGTCACCGAAGGCGTGGAAACCGAAGTGCAGTTGCAAGCCCTGCAAATCTTCGGCTCGGACGAATACCAGGGCTACTTCTTCAGCCGGCCGATCCCGCATGCCGCCTTCGTGCAGATGCTGCAGGAACACGCGCAGGCACAGATCTGATTCCCGGCATGGCCGTGATGGCGGTGCCGCCTTCTGCATGAAACTCTTATTGCATGTACATTGCCAATGACATTCGCATAAGCAAATAGGAATATTGTTGCACGGTAATCAACAAGTGCTTTTAGAATAAGAACCCGTTTTCCCATGCAGCCTGATTTCAATCATTTTTACAGGGAGTTGTGATGGCACTGTCTTTCAAGAAAAAACTGCTCGGCCTGGCGTTCAGCGGCATCGCCGCCACCGTCGCGCTGCCTCTGACGGCGCATTCCGTCGCGGCTGCCGAACTCAAGATCGGTCTGTTCGCCGACGTCTCCACGCTGGATCCGCACTTCAACAACATTGCCCCGAACATCTCGCTGTCGTCGCACCTGTTCGACGCGCTGGTCAATGTCGACGCCACCGGCAAGCTGATCCCGGGCCTCGCGACCTCGTGGAAAGCCGTCGATCCGACCACCTGGGAATTCAAGCTGCGCCGCGGCGTCAAGTTCCACGACGGCTCCGATTTCACCGCTGAAGACGTGGTGTTCTCGCTGGACCGCCCTGCCACGCTGACCAACAGCCCCGGCCCGTTCACCAGCTACACCAAGCAGATCGTCGCCAAGGAAATCGTCGATCCCTACACCGTGCGCCTGAAGACCGCGACGCCCTACGGTCCGCTGGCGCTGGACGTGAGCACCATCTTCATCGTCTCCAAAAAAGCGGCTCAAAACGCCACCACGGAGGACTTCAACAGCGGCAAGGCGCTGATCGGCACCGGTCCGTTCAAGTTCGGCAGCTTCAAGCGCGGCGACAGCATCGAGCTGGTGCGCAACGACGGTTACTGGGGCGGCAAGGCCGACTGGGATAAGGTCACCTTCCGCATCCTGACCTCCGACGGCGCGCGTCTGGCCGCCCTGCTGGCCGGCGAAGTCGACGCCATCGACAGCGTGCCGCCGGCCGACGTGCCCAAGCTGAAGACCAACCCGAAATTCGACCTGGTGCAACGCACCTCGTGGCGCACGATTTTCTGGACGCTGGATCAGTCGCGCGACAAGACGCCCGACATCACCGACAAAGCCGGCAAGCCATTGGACAAGAATCCGCTGAAGGACATCCGCGTGCGCCAGGCGATTTCCAAAGCCATCAATCGTCAGGCGCTGACCGAACGCACGCTGGAAGGTCTCGGCACGCCGGCGTCCAACATCGTTGCGCCGGGCATCCTCGGCTATGCCGACAACCTGAAGGTCGAGAAGTACGATCCCGAAGGCGCCAAGAAGCTGCTGGCCGCCGCCGGTTATCCGAACGGCTTCGCGCTGACGCTGCACGGCCCGAACAACCGCTACATCAATGACGAACGCGTGGTCCAGACCGTGGCGCAATTCCTCAGCCGCGTCGGCATCCAGACCAAGGTCGAGACCTTCCCGCTGTCGGTCTATTTCGGCAAGGCGCGCAACGGCGACTTCAGCGTGGCATTGCTGGGCTGGGGCACGCTGGCAGGCGACTTCGGACTGCGCACGCTGGTCGGCACCACCGACGCCAGCACCGGCTGGGGTTCGTGGAACTGGGGCAAGTACAGCAATCCGCAAGTCGACAAACTGGTGCAATCCTCGCTGGCATCCGTGGATGAAAAGCAGCGCCAGGAATTCGCCAAGCAGGCGGCAACCGTGGCGCTGACCGATTACGCCGTGATTCCACTGCATCATCAATACGCCACCTGGGCCGTGCGCAAGGGCATCAAGTACACGCCGCGCATCGACGAATTCACCTTCGCGCATCAGTTCCATCCGAAATAACGCAGCGTTCGTCTGACGACGTCAAAAAGGCCTGCCGGCATTTCTGCCGCAGGCCTTTTTTCCTGGTCGCTGTAATATCCTGGACAGAATGACGACCAATCAGCATTTGCTGACTTATTTGCTGACTCCACCGAAGGTATCGAACATGAGAAACAAACTCCTGCCCACGGCGCTCTCCTCGCTTCTTTTTTGCACCCTCCTGTCGCCCCTCTCCGCCGCACAGGCGCAGCAGACCGGCGACGTCGTTGAACTGCCGCTGATCTCAGGCTGGTACGACGGCAAGGTGGTGCGCTATGTCACCACCGACGTGTCCGATAAAAAGGCCGCCGCCGACATGGGCGCCAACTATGTGCCGCGCCTGGCCAACGCCATCAGCCAGCAACGCCAGCCGGGACAAGCCGGCGCGGTCGAACGTATTTATTCGTTCGTGAATTTCAAGCAAGGCGGGGTCTTGCCTTCGCTGCCGTCGCCGACCGGCGCAGCCAGCCAGAACGTCAACTATTCGCCGCTGTGGCAAGTGCACAAGGTGAGCTGGCTGCCGGGAAAGCAGCCACGCGTATTGAAGTCGGAAGAAGAAGTGCTGGCAGCCGAAGAAGCCGGCCTGGTCAGCATTGAAAAGACCAACCTGATCGTCAATTGCCCGGTGGTGTTTTCGGCGGAAGGCGGCGCGCTGCCCAACATCCGCATCCATCTCGCCAATCAGGATCCTGAACCCTGAGCGTCCTGCGCCTTATTTTTTGTCGGCCGGCGCCAACCGGTCGACCTGGAACAACTGCGGAAACAGGCGTATCCACAGCACAACAACCACCAGCGTGCCGATGCCGCCGATCAGCACGGCCGGCACGGCGCCGAACCATGCCGCGGTAAGCCCGGACTCGAATTCACCCAGCTGATTCGAGGTACCGATGAAGACCGAATTGACGGCGCTCACGCGACCGCGCATTGCATCCGGCGTTTCCAGTTGCACGAAAGTCGAACGCACCACCACGCTGATCATGTCGGACGCGCCCAGCACCACCAGCGCCAGCAACGACAGGACGAAGGACTGCGACAGACCGAACACGATCGTCGCGCAACCGAAGATGGCGACCGCGATGAACATGGTGCGGCCGATGCGACCTCTCAGAGGATGACGCGCCAGGAATAGCGCCACCGATAAGGCTCCCACCGCAGGCGCCGAACGCAGCAGCCCCAGACCGACCGAATTGGTATGCAGGATGTCGTTGGCGTAGACCGGCAACAAGGCCGTCGCGCCACCCAGCAATACTGCAAACAGATCGAGAGAAATCGCGCCGAAAATCGCCGGCTTGCTGCGTATGTAGGCGATGCCGGCAAACACGGATTTGAGCGTCGCGTTTTCGCGCTTGGGCGACGACATGTCGACCTTGACCTTGATCAGCGACACCAGCACGCTGCACAGAATGAACATCGCGCAACTGGTGACATACACCACCGACGGTCCCGCCACATAAAGGAAGCCGCCCATCGCCGGACCGACGATGATCGCCACCTGGGTCGCCGATGCGGATCCGGCGACGGCGCGCGGCAACAGCGACGGCGGCATCAGGGTCGGCAGCATCGCCGACATCGTCGGTTTGCTGAACGCCCGGCCCGCGCCGATCACGAACACGATCGCAAAAATCGCTTCCTTGCTCAGCCAGCCGCCGATGCTGCCCACGGCCAGAAGGCCGGCCGCAATCGCTTCCACCAGGATACTGAAACGCGCCACCTGGCGCCGGTCGTAACGGTCGGCAACGTGACCGACCACGAACACCAGGAACAGCGAAGGAATGAATTGCACCAGCCCGACGATGCCCAGGTCGAAGGCGCTGTGCGTCAATTGGTAGACTTGCCAGCCCACGGCGACGATCTGCATTTGCAGCGCAATCGTCGAGGCCACGCTTGCCAGCCAGAACAAACAAAAAGAGCGATGGTGCAGCAGTTGTTCCGTGTCTATGGTAGCGGTCATTGGCGGGGAATATTCTTATGCGGTGAGAGGCGCTGCGCGAAGTTTCACGCGCGGATATACTACTTCATTTCCCGCACGCCGTCTGTCCGTGTTTTGCAAGCACGTTTCGTCGTGTCCTGTCAGCCTTCCGAAAGGATTCATCCATGCAATACCGCCCTCTTGGCCGCACCAACATCAACGTCAGCCTGATCACGCTCGGCACCATGACCTGGGGCGAACAAAACACCGAGGCCGAAGCGCACGCGCAACTCGACTACGCCACCGGGCGCGGCATCAACCTGATCGACGTCGCCGAAATGTATCCGGTGCCGCCCAAGGCCGAGACCCAGGGCCTGAGCGAACGCTACCTCGGCACCTGGCTGAAGAAATCCGGCAAGCGCGACCAACTGCTGATCGCCACCAAGGCCACCGGTCCTGCACGCAAGCCGCACAACCCGCGCCATGTCCGCGGCGGCATCAACAACTTCGATCGCAAAGGCCTGACCGAAGCGCTTCACGGCAGTCTGGAACGCCTGCAACTCGATCACGTCGACCTCTACCAACTGCACTGGCCGGACCGCAGCGTCAACAGTTTCGGCCAACTCAACTACGCACACGTCGCTGATGAAGACACCGTCGCTATCGATGAAACGCTGCGCATCCTGTCCGAATTCGTCAAGGCCGGCAAGATCCGCCATATCGGCCTGTCCAATGAAACTTCATGGGGCGTTGCGCAATTCCTGCGCGCGGCGGAAAAATTCGACCTGGAACGCATCGTCACCATCCAGAATCCATACAACCTGCTGAATCGCTCCTTCGAAATCAACCTGGCGGAATTCGCCCATCGCGAACAAGTCGGCTTGCTGGCTTATTCGCCGCTGGCCTTCGGCATGTTGTCGGGAAAATACGAAAACGGCGCGCGTCCCGCCGCCGGCCGCCTGACCCTGTTTGAACGCTTCACGCGCTACACCAATCCGCAGGCGGAAGCCGCGACCAAGGCTTACGTCGCCCTCGCGCGCAAGCACGGCATCGACCCGGCGCAAATGGCGCTGGCCTATGTCAACAGCCGTCCTTTCGTCACCTCCAACATCATCGGCGCCACCACCATGGAGCAGTTGCGCAGCAATATCGACAGCCTGTCGGTGCAACTGCCGGCGGAAATCGTCGAACAGATCGACGCGATCCACAAGACGCAACCGAACCCTGCGCCCTGATTTGCAGCGGTCAAAAACAAAAAACCCGCCGGTTTGCGCCGACGGGCTTTTTCCCTGTTGAAACGATGTTGAGCCGATGCTGAGCCGATTGTCGGTCGGGCGATTTACTTCGCCCCCACGATCGCCGTTTCTTTGTAAATTTCCTGAATCAGGTCCTTGCCCACGCGCGATTCCATCGACTTGTGCACCGGCAGCAGCGCCTTGCGCCATTCGGCTTTTTCCGCATCGGTCAGGTAGTAGACCTTGGTCTTGCCGGAAGCCTTGATCGCCGCCAGCGCGTCTTCGTTTTCCTGCTGGGCGATGGCGTTGGCGTAGCGGGTCGCGTCTTTCATTGCCGACTCGAGTTGCGTACGAATATCGGCCGGCAGGTTGTCCCAGAATTTCTTGTTCACGATCACCGCATAGCCGATGTAGCCGTGATCGGATACCGTCAGTTGCGACTGCACTTCATATACTTTCTGCGTATAGATGTTGGAAGGCGTGTTCTCGCTGCCGTCGACCACGCCTGTCTGCATGGCCTGGTATACCTCGGAGAACGCCAGCACTTGCGGATTCGCCTTCAATGCGCGGAACTGTTCGTCCAATACCTTGGACGACTGGATGCGCATCTTCAGGCCGCGGAAATCGGTGACCTTGTGCAATGGCTTGTTGGCGGTCATCACCTTCATGCCGTTGTCCCAGTAGGCCAGTCCCTTGATGCCCTTGCCTTCCAGTTTCCGGAACAGCCCCTGGCCGATCGGGCCTTCGGTGATGCGCGCCAGCACGGCGCGATTCGGGAAGATGTACGGCAAGTCGAATACTTCATATTCCTTCACGCCCAGCGGGCCAAACTTGGCCAGCGACGGCGCCAGCATTTGCACGGCGCCGAGCTGCAAGGCCTCCATCTCTTCCTTGTCCTTGTAGAGCTGGCTGTTGGGATAGACCTCGACCTTCACGCGGCCTTTGGTGCGCTCTTCGGCCAGTTGCTTGAAGCGTTCCGCGCCCTTGCCTTTGGGCGTGTTGCTCGCCACCACGTGGCTGAACTTGATGACGATGGGTTGCTGCGCGAACGTTGGCGTCGCCTGCCATGCCAATGCCAGAACAACCGCCGTCGTTGCGGCGACGACTATTTTTTTCATCATGCCTTGTCTCCTCGTTGAACCTCAAAAAACAATCAAGTCACGCAATCCTTCCCCCGATGCCAGGCGGTCGAAACCGCTGTTGATATCGGACAGGGCAAGACGCTGTCCCATCAGTTTGTCGACCGGCAGGCGTCCGCTTTGATACAAGCCGATATAGCGCGGGATGTCGCGCACCGGTACGCAGGAGCCGATGTAGCTGCCTTTGACCGTGCGTTCTTCCGCCACCAGGCTGACCTGTTGCAAGGCCCATTTCTGATCGGGCGCGGGCAAACCGGCGGTAACCGTCATGCCGCCGCGGCGCGTCATCCGGTAGGCCGCTTCCATGGCCTGCACCGAGCCGGCCATCTCGAAGGCATAGTCGACGCCGCCCCTGGTCAGCGCCTTGACCTTTTCCACTGCATCGGGATCGCGCGCGTTGACCGTGGCAGTCGCGCCCAGCGATTTCGCCAACGCCAACTTGCTGTCGTGCAGGTCAACCGCAATCACCTCGCGCGCGCCGGATGCCAGCGCGCCCAGCATGGCGCACAAACCGACGCCGCCCAACCCCAGCACGGCGGCGGTGGTCCCGGCTTTCACCTCGGCGGTATTGACGGCTGCGCCGACGCCGGTCAATACCGCGCAACCGAACAATGCGGCTTCGACCGGATCGATATCGGCATCGATCTTGATGCAGGAGCGGCGCGACACCACGGCGTGATCGGCAAACGCCGACACGCCGAGATGGTGGTTGACAGGCTTGTTCTGCGCGCGCAGGCGCATGGCGCCCGACAACAAGCGGCCCTTGGTGTTGGCCTCGGCGCCCGGTTCGCACAGCGCAGGACGTCCCTCCATGCAAGGCAGGCAATGCCCGCAACTGGGCACGAACACCAGCACGACGAGATCGCCGGGACGCAGATCGTTGACGCCGGCGCCGACGTCGACCACCTCGCCGGAAGCCTCATGCCCCAGCGCCATCGGCATCGGACGCGGACGCGCACCGGTAATCACCGACAGATCGGAATGGCACAGGCCGGCGGCGCGCATCTTGATCAATACCTCGCCCGGTCCCGGTGCGTCGAGATCGAGTTCTTCAATCTGCAACGGCCGGCTGCCGGCGAAAGGTTCGACCGTGGTCGTTTCTCTGAGTACTGCGGCCTGGATCTTCATGTCTGTCTCCCTTGTCGGATGATGCGTGCGGCATCGAATGATTTTTGATAACGGCGTCGACGTCCATCTCCGTTTTACCCTATTTCCGCCCTCAGTTCGACTGTCGCCGCTCTCCGTTTTTTCTTGCGCCTATCTTTTCTGGCGCAAGAATCGTTCTGCCTGCATGATCACCGGTTTGTCGATCATCTTGCCGTTCAATGAAATCGCGCCGCCGTCGCTCTTCGCCACCGCATCCATGACGGCACGCGCCCAGAGCATCTCTTCTTCGCTCGGCAGGAAGCCTTGATTGACGACATCCACCTGCCGCGGATGAATGCACAACTTGGCGCCGAAGCCGGTGCGCCGGGCGCGATTCACCGCCGCCGCCAGGAATGCCGCATCATCAAAATCCGTCGTCACGCCGTCGACCGGCTGGGCAATGTTCGCCAGCCTTGATGCGATCACCATCTCGATACGCAGATGCGACAGTTCGCTTTCCAGCGGTTCGCACCGGATGCCCAGGTCGACTTGCAGATCGATGGAGCCGAACGCCAGCCGCTCGACGTATTTCGCCTGGGCGATCTGGCGCATCTGCGCGACGCCGACCGCGGTTTCAATGAGCGGCAGCACGCGCGACAGGCTGCACGGCCCCGTGAAATGCTGCGTAATATTGTGAATCACCTCGCAGTCCTCGGCCTTGGGCAAGACGATGCCGGCGATAGGCACATTGGCGAAACAGCGAACGTCATCTGCGTGCCACGGCGTGCCGGCCGCGTTGATACGCACCCACAGAGTGCCGGGAAGCTGCTTTTGCTGCGCCAGCCAATCCGACAAGCTGTCCCGCGCCTGCGTCTTGAGCGACGGCGCCACCGCGTCCTCCAGATCGACGATCACGGCATCCGCGCCGCTGCTCAAGGCCTTGACGCAGCGATCCGGCCGATTGGCGGGAACGAAAAGATAGGAACGCGCCGGCGACATCAGATTGCTCCGCGCTCGCGCAAGCGGTCGATCTGCGTTTCCGTATAGCCGAGCTTGCCGAGGATGGCGTCGGTGTGCTGCCCCAATGCCGGGATGGCATCCATGCGGAAGTCGTAGGTATTGTTGACGCCCGGCGGCAATAGCGCAGGCAGCGTTCCGGCCGGCGAGCCCACTTCGGCCCAGCGTTCGCGCGCCGCCAGTTGCGGATGCCGCCACAGGTCTTGCATGGTGTTCACGTGCGCATTGGCGATCTGCGCGTCATCGAGCCTTGCCACGACCTGCTCCGCCGTCAGCGGCGCGAACATGTCGAGGATCAGCTTGCGCAGCGCTGCGCGGTTTTCATGGCGGCGCGAATTGGTCGAGAAGCGCGCATCCAGCGTCAGCGAAGCATCTTGCAGCACCGATTCGCAGAATACCTTCCACTCGCGCTCATTCTGCAAGCCCAGCATCACGACCTTGCCGTCGCCGGCCGTGAACGGCCCGTAGGGATAGATCGTCGCATGCTCCGCGCCCGAACGCACCGGCGCCGACGCCCCGTGGTAAGCGTAGTACATCGGAAAACTCATCCACTCGGTCAGCGATTCCAGCATCGACAGGTCGATATGGCTGCCGACGCCGTCACGGCCGCGCTTGATCAGCGCCGCCAGGATGTGCGAATAGGCGTACATGCCTGCAGCGATATCGGCGATGGAACAACCTGCCTTGGCCTGCTCGTCGGCGGTCCCCGTCACCGACAGGAAACCGGCCTCGCTCTGGATCAGCAAGTCATAGGCTTTCTTGTCGCGATAAGGGCCGTTCTCGCCATAGCCGGAGATATCGCAGACGATCAGACGCGGATTCTTCTTATGCAGCATCGTCGCCGACAAGCCCAGCCCGGCAGCCGCGCCCGGCGCAAGGTTCTGCACCAGCACGTCGGCTTCGGACAGCAGCTTGTCGATGATGGCCTTGCCGTCCTCGTCCTTGAGATTGAGCGTCAGGCTTTCCTTGGAGCGATTGGTCCAGACGAAATGCGAAGACAATCCATTGACGCGCTCGTCGTAACCGCGTGCAAAGTCGCCGACGCCGGGGCGCTCCACCTTGATCACGCGTGCCCCCATGTCGGCCAGCTGGCGCGTGCAGAACGGCGCGGCAATGGCGTGTTCAAGACTAATGACGGTAATGCCTTCGAGAGGACGCGAGGATTGCATCATGATTTTTCTCTTGCCTGAAAAGTTGATGGAGACGAAAGCATCACCGCATCAGAACGAGCGTGGCAGACCGAGGATGTGCTCGGCGACGTAGGAATAAATCAGGTTGGTCGAAATCGGCGCCACCTGGTACAGGCGCGTCTCCCGGAACTTGCGCTCGACATCGTATTCGCAGGCGAAGCCGAAACCGCCGTGCGTTTGCAGACAGACGTTGGCGGCTTCCCACGACGCCTTGGCGGCGAGGAATTTCGCCATGTTGGCCTGGGCGCCACAAGGCTGATGTGCGTCGAACAATTCGCAAGCCTTGAAGCGCATCAGGTTGGCGGCTTCCAGTTCGATATAGCTGTCGGCGATGGGAAACTGCACGCCCTGGTTCATGCCGATGGGACGATCGAAGACGATGCGTTCCTTGGCATATTGCGTCGCCTTGTCGATGAACCAGTAGCCGTCGCCGATGCATTCCGCGGCGATCAGCGTGCGTTCGGCGTTGAGGCCGTCGAGGATGTATTTGAAGCCCTTGCCTTCTTCGCCGATCAGATTCTCTGCCGGGATGTCGAGGTTGTCGAAGAACAGCTCATTGGTCTCGTGATTGACCATGTTGAGGATGGGGCGCACCGACATGCCGTTGGCGATGGCGTGCTTGAGGTCGACCAGGAAGATCGACATGCCTTCCGATTTCTTTTTGACCTGGTCCAGCGGCGTCGTGCGCGCCAGCAGGATCATCAGGTCGGAGTGCCGGATGCGCGAAATCCACACCTTCTGGCCGTTGACGACGTAACGGTCGCCCTTCTTCACGGCGACGGTCTTGATCCTGGTGGTGTCGGTGCCGGTGCTCGGCTCGGTCACCCCCATCGACTGCAAGCGCAGTTCGCCGCTGGCGATCTTGGGCAGATACCGTTGCTTCTGTTGCTCTGAACCGTGGCGCAGCAAGGTGCCCATGTTGTACATCTGGCCGTGGCAGGCGCCGGAGTTGCCGCCGGTGCGGTTGATCTCTTCCATGATGACGGAGGCTTCGCCCAGGCCCAGGCCCGAGCCGCCATACTCGGCGGGAATCAGCGCCGCCAGCCAGCCGGCCCTGGTCAACGCATCGACGAATTCTGCGGGATAGCCGCGCGCCTCGTCGACCTTGCGCCAGTATTCGGGCGGAAAGGTATTGCACAAATCGCGCACGGCGTCGCGCAGGTCTTGATAAGCATCCGGTTGATGCGACATTGCCATTTTCTCCGGTTGATTGATTCACGCCAACATGGCCTGCGCCTGCATCGCCAGTTCGCCGCGCAGGTTCTGCGCCCACAACGCGGCGCTCTTGCCGTCGGCCGCCAACTTGCCGCAGATCTCGAAGGCTTCGGTATCGAACAGACTCCCGACGGCGCGAAAATTGAATTCCACCAGCCGCGCCGGCGGCAGCTCGCGGCCCAGCAAGTCGACCAGCAAAGTGGCAATCAGCGGACCATGCACGACCAGGCCCGGATACCTCTCGACGCCGGTGGCATAGCTGCGGTCGTAATGGATGCGGTGACCGTTGAAGGTCAGCGCGGAATAGCGGAACAGCAGCACCGGATCGGGTTCGATGCGACGGCGCCAGTCGGCTTCCGCCGGCGCCTGTTTCGGTGCGACCGGCACGGCGCCGGGCTGCGGCAAGCCGCGATAGACGATGTCGTGTTCTTCGTGGATGGCAATCTTGCCGTTGTGCGCAATCTCGTGCGCGACCGTGACAAAAGCCAGATCGCCGGTCTTGCCCTTCTTGACGTCGACGCCGGCAATGCGCGAGGTCTTGATGGCGGTCGCGCCGATCGGCAACGGGGCGGCGAAACGGAAACGCCCACCCGCCCACATGCGACGCGGCAGCGGCACCGGCGGCAGGAATCCGCCGCGCTGCGGATGGCCGTCGTCGCCGACTTCCGACTGGCGGCACGCCGTCCAGAAATAAACCCAGTGCCACAACGGCGGCAGAGCGTCGCCGATGGCCGGCGCCTGCGGATGATCCAGCGTGGCCGCCAGCGCCGCGACGAATGCCGGGTTGATGGCGTCGATGCGGGACTCGGTCTTGCCGACCCATTGACGCAGCAGCGTCAGATCAATGTCATGCGATGCGCTGTTTGCCGGTGGATTCATGTCTGCGTCTCAACGTTGAATCAAGAATGGGCAGAGTCTGAGCGACATGGATCGTCAAAACAATCTGTATTTTCTGAAGGGGGGCATCGGCTGAGGTGAAGTCATTAATGTGCATGTGCATGTGCATGTGCATGTGCATGTGCATGTGCATGTGCAGCATTTGTCCGGCCCGTGGATCAATTCCCGGCAGCCATGCCCTTCGGCAGGCATCCGGATGAAGCGCGATCCGGCGCTTCCGTCGACACGATGCGCTGCAGTGACAAGTTAAAAATCCAAAAAATCTAGTTTATTGTCAATTGTGCAGTGAACACGATTGATGCTTAACTTCTGTTTGCCAAAGCACATTGAAAAACATGCGCAAGGCCGGCAGCCGATGTCATGCATTTGCGGCAGCGGCGTATCTCGCCTCTGCCTGCGTTCCGACATCAAAGCCGCCGCTCCGCGCCGGATCCGATACCGCGCGGAACACATAATCAAGGAGACTCTTTGTGCGGACTTTGTCAACTACCTCTTTCTTGCATGCCGGCGATGCGCGGCGGTCCATTCGCTCGGGGAGCTGGAATGCTCATACCAGCGGACTCATGCCTCCCTACGTGCAATGCAACATAGCGATCCTGCCGTCGGCGCTGGCGTCCGACTTTCTGCGCTTCTGCCAGCGCAATCCCAAGCCTTGCCCGCTGCTGGCGGTATCGGAACCGGGAGTGCCGTTCCTGCCCGACCTGGGGTACGACATTGACATCCGCACCGATGTACCGCGCTATCACATATGGCGAAACGGGATTTTGCAACAGGAATGCACCGACATTCATGCATTCTGGAACGACGATCTTGTGACGTTTGCATTGGGATGCTCGTTTTCATTCGAGCACGCCCTGATCGAAGCCGGCATATCGCTTCGTCATGTCAATGAACGAAAAAACGTGGCGATGTTCAAGACCGATATCATGACGACGCCCGCCGGTTCCTTGCACGGACCGATGGTGGTGTCGATGCGGCCGATGCGAGCGGCGGACGCCATCCGGGCCATACAAATCACCAGCCGCGTCCCCGCCGTTCATGGCGCTCCGGTGCATATAGGCGATCCTGCCCTGATCGGGATCGCCGATATCGCCACGCCGGATTTTGGCGATGCCATCGACGTCCTGCCCGGAGAATTACCCGTATTCTGGGCGTGTGGCGTCACGCCGCAAGCGGTTGTGATGGCGGCCAAACCGCCGTTCTGCATCACACATGCCCCCGGCCATATGCTGATTACCGATTTGCTGAACAAGGATCTTCCCTTCCGATAACCATCGCCGCCTTATCCATCCATTCCAAATGACAAGTCTATTTTTTCGGAGTCAACAATCCCATGTGGCTAAAACAAACGAGCAGCGATGAAAGAAAAACCCTGTTGGCAGCCTTTGCCGGGTATGGCGTCGATGCCTTCGACTACATGATTTACACCTTCCTGATTCCCACCCTCATCATGATCTGGGGGATGAGCAAGGCCGAAGCAGGCTATATCGCCACCGGCGCACTTGTCACTTCTGCCATAGGCGGTTGGCTGGCGGGTATTTTGGCGGATAAATACGGGCGCGTGCGCATCTTGCAGCTTACGGTATTGTGGTTCACCGTATTTACGGTATTGAGCGGCTTTACCAACTCGTACGAACAACTCTTCTTCACCCGCGCCATGCAAGGGCTGGGATTTGGCGGCGAGTGGTCGGTCGGTTCGATATTGATTGCGGAAATGATCCAGGCGCGCCACCGGGGCAAGGCGGTCGGCCTGGTGCAGAGCAGCTGGGCCGTCGGCTGGGGTCTGTCGGCAATTGCCTTCTGGATCGTCTACGCGTTGACCCCTCAGGAACAAGCATGGCGCATCCTGTTCTGGCTTGGCGCATTGCCGGCGCTGCTGATCATTTATATCCGGCGCAATCTGAAGGATCCGGAAGTCTACCTTTCCATGCGCGAGCAAATGCATGCCTCCGGCGATACCGGCAATTTCCTCGATATCTTTTCACCGGCCTTGTTGCGCACCACCATCCTGGCAAGCCTCATGACCAGCGGCATGCAGGGCGCCTACTACTCGGTGACCACATGGCTGCCAACCTACCTGAAAACCGAACGGCATCTATCGGTGCTCAATACCAGTTCTTATCTGCTCATTCTGATCCTCGGATCTTTTCTCGGTTACCTGACCAGCGCCTGGCTATCCGATTACCTGGGACGTCGCCGCTGCTTCATCCTGTTCGCAGTGTGCGCGGGCACGCTGATTGCGATTTATACGCAAATCCCCATCACGGACGCCATGATGCTGGTGCTGGGTTTCCCCTTGGGCTTTTTTCTATCCGGGATTTTCTCCGGCATGGGCGCCTTCCTCAGCGAGCTGTTTCCCAGCCGGGTACGAGGATCGGGACAGGGATTCTGCTACAACGCCGGACGCGCCGTCGGCGCCATTTGCCCGGCATTGATCGGGTACATGAGTTCTTTCATGCCTCTGGGACTGGCAATTGGCTACCTTGCAGTGGGAGGATACCTGCTGGTCGTCGTTACCGCGTTGACACTGCCTGAAACACGGGGACTTGAATTGTCTTCGTCTTCGGAAACAGGCAAGACAACGGCGCATTGACCGGTTCCGCGCCCTGGCGTCTGTCTTCTTTTCTCTCGGTTGCCCTTTGCGTTGAGGCAATCATCTGCTGCTATAGTGACATTTGGCTAAAAGCTGGCGCTGTTGCGCCAGCAAAAATGCCTGCAGACCGATAACCAAAGAGAGACACATGAAGAAAAAACACCTGATGTCGCTGGTCGCCGTTCTGGCCTGCGCCGCCCCCGTCGCTTCTTTCGCACAAGCCGCACAGGCTGACAACGCGCTGCTGCAAGCAGCACAAAAACGCAAGGATGTGCTGATCAAGAAACTCGGCAAGTCGATCACGCCGGTGTCGATGCGTTACGGCACCGACGCCGGTTTCGCCTACCATCCGGAAACCGGCAAACGATCGTGCTCGACGGCATGGGCATCGTCGGCGACCGCATCCATTCGTCCGACGAATGGGCCGACCTCGACAGCATCGTGCCGCGCCTTTACCTCACGGTGCGCATGATGGAAGCGATGGGCAAAGGAAAGTAATTCTTCCTTGCTTACCATCCGATGCAAACCAAACGGGTTGCCATGACCCGTTTTTCCAATCCCGATTTTCCGGCAGGAGAACGCCATGAAGGTCAAACGCATCGTCGCCAACATCCATACCGAGAGCGTCGACCAGGCCAGGTCGTTTTACCGCGACATCTTCGGACTCGACGTGCTGATGGATCACGGCTGGATCGCCACCTATGGCTCCGATGAACAGATGAGCGTACAGATCAGTTTTGCTTCGGAAGGCGGCTCGGGCACGCCGACGCCGGACCTGTCGATCGAAGTGGACGACATCGAAGCCGCGCTATTGCGTGTCGCAAAGAGGAACATCCCGCTTGAATACGGTCCCGTCGACGAACCCTGGGGCGTGCGCCGCTTCTATATCCGGGACCCCTTCGGCAAACTGGTCAATGTGCTGGCGCATGCCTCGCAAGTCTGATTTAGGCGTAATATAAGTCTGGATAAAACAGACCGGCCCCCTCATCACCCTCATGCCGGCACTCACTTCAGAGAGACATCATGCTATTCGACCTGACCGACCTGCGCCTGTTCATCCTGATTGCCGAACTCAACAGCCTCACCCGCAGCGCCGAGCGCATGAACATGTCGCTGGCGGCGACCAGCAACCGCATCAAGGAACTGGAAACGCGTTTCGGCATGCGCCTGCTCTACCGCGAAAGCAAAGGCGTGCAACTGACTCCCGCCGGGCAGACCTTCCTGAGCCATGCGCAACAATTCATGCAGCAGGTTGAACGTCTCAAGGGCGACATGCAGCAGTACAACAACGGCATCAAGGGTTACATCCGCATTTTCGCCAACACCACGGCGGTGACGGAATTCATGCCCGAGATCCTCGGCAAATTCCTCACGCTGCATCCGCAGGTCAATGTGGCGCTGGAAGAAAGACTGAATCACGACATCTTGCGCGGCATCCAGGAAGGCACCGCCGACATCGGCATCGTCGCCGGCCCGGTACAGGGAGAGGGATTGGAGATCCTGAACTTTTCCACCGATCGCCTGGTCCTGGCAACCGCGCTGGAACATCCGCTGGCCGACAGCGGCAAGGTGAGCTTTGCCGAAACGCTGGAATACGAACACGTCGGCCTGCACGAAGGCAGCACCCTGCACCATTTCCTCAACCGCATCGTGTCGGAAAACGGCCAACGTCTCAAACTGCGGATTCAGGTGCGCAGCTTCGAAGCCATGTGCCGCATGGTGGAGACCAACGTCGGCATCGGCATCGTGCCGCACTCCGCTGCGCTGCGCCACAAGCAGACCATGCAACTGAGCCTGATCGAACTGAGCGATCCCTGGAGCGTGCGCGAGCGCAGCATGGTGGTCCAGAACCTGGATGCCCTGCCCCTGTATGCGCGCGACCTGGTGGAATTCATCCGGCAGCAGACGGCGCAGGTGCCGCCGGTGCCGGTGGAAAAAGAAGCGGCGTGAGCGTCAACCGTGGGTCATCATCCACAGCGCAATGGCAATGAGCGCGCCGCAAAACAGCATGCGCAGGCGCCGCTCCGGCAAATGATGCGCCAGCGCCACGCCCCAGGAAATGCTCAGCACGCCACCCAGCGCCAGCGGAATGCCGACGCTCCAGTCCACGTGTCCCGCGCTGGCGTAAGTCCATAGCGCCACCAGCGTACCGGGCGTCACCATCGCCAGGCCAAGGCCTTGCGCCGCCGTCTGCGTCATGCCGAACAAGCCGACCAGTCCCGGCACCGCCACGATCGCGCCGCCGACGCTGAAAAAGCCCGCCGATGCTCCCGCCGCGATACCCATCAGGAAAATATATTTCAGCGGAAGACGTGCTCGCGGAATCATTTCCTTCTGCTTGCGCATCAAGGTCCACAGGTAATACAAAGCCAGCACCACCATGAACATCGCAAACGCCAGATGCAGCGAACGCGCATCGATGGACGTTGCAAAGCGCGCCGCAAAGTAGGTCATGAACACCGCCGGCACCGCCATCTGCAATGTAGAACTCAGTACAATGTTGTTGCGCTGCTTGTAGCGCCAGAATCCGATCACGACGTTCGGCACGATCATCACCAGCGCTGTGCCCTGCGCCAATTGTTGATCCATCCCGTACAAAAATCCCAATACAGGAATCGCGATCAGCCCTCCTCCGATGCCGAACAGACCACCGATTGCGCCGAGCACGCCACCTAGCAAGAAATTGACAATGACCGTGAAATACAAAGAATGCATCATAGGTGTAAAGTACGCACTTGGCTGGACAAGTCCCGTTGAAAAACAGAGAAGACTTGCCGAACCGGCGAACCCAAAAGGAGACAGGCGTGAATAATGGAAGTAGCGGCGTTCTGGTTGTTGTGCTCGAAGCCGGCGTTGTCGTCATCATCGCGCTGGCGATCTATCTGATCCGCAAAAAATAAAGCGGACCGATCAAGCGCCCCTCTCCAAGCTGCCCGCCAGTTTATCAGCCAGACCTCGCCGTCACAAGCGCGGCAAGCGATCTGCTCGGAAGCGCCGGATGAACATTTTTCATCCGGCGAAGCAAAGTATCGATAACGCCATCATGTGACACCCCAACATTAAGGATGCAAGAAATCATGGATTTAGGACTGCAAGGAAAAATCGCCCTCGTCTGCGGTGCAAGCAAGGGCCTCGGCTACGCCAGCGCCGAACATCTGGCGCGCGAAGGCGCGCATGTCGTCATCGTCGCACGCGGCCAGGAAGCGCTGGACCAGGCCGCCGCCAAACTGCGCGCGCTCGGCAACATCCAGGTGATCGCCGTCGCCACCGACATCGCCACGCCTGAAGGCCGCGCCAAGGCACTCGCCGCCGTCGACGAAATCGCCGGTGAAAAAAACCGCGGCCCCGACATCCTCGTCAACAATGCCGGCGGCCCGCCGCTGGGCGACTTCCGCGACTGGGACCGCGACATCTGGCTCAAGGCCATCGACGCCAACATGCTCACGCCGATCGAACTGATCAAAGCCACCGTCGACCAGATGATCGCGCGCGGCTGGGGCCGCATCGTCAACATCACCAGCAGCTCGGTCAAGGCGCCGCGCTACGACCTCGGCCTGTCCAACGGCGCCCGCTCCGGCCTGACCGGCTTCGTCGCCGGCGTCTCGCGCCACATCGCCAAGAGCGGCGTGACCATCAACAACCTGTTGCCGGGCAGCTTCGAAACCGACCGCCTGCGCAGCAGCTTCGTCGGCTCCGCCAAACTGACCGGCGAAACACCCGAAGAAGTCCGCGTACAGCGCATGGCCGAAACCCCGGCAGGCCGCTTCGGCGACCCCGACGAATTCGGCGCCACCTGCGCCTTCCTGTGCAGCAAGCATGCCGGCTACATCAACGGCCAGAACGTGCTGATGGATGGCGGCGCTTATCCGGGGATTTTCTGACGGGCGGATGTCAAAAATGACCGCAACCGGGCGACTCATGTATAATGCCCGGCTTGCGCAGGAAGGTTGGCAGAGCGGTTGAATGCACCAGTCTTGAAAACTGGCGAGGGCGCAAGCCCTTCGTGAGTTCGAATCTCACACCTTCCGCCAGAAACAGATAAAAAGCCTTGATCTCATCGAGATTTCAAGGCTTTTTGTTTTCAACCATTGACCTGCCCTCGGAAGTTGGACAGTTTAGAACTAGAGAGGAGCCGCTTCTTTGGGTTTCACTGACCACTTTTGGACGAACTCACTTGGGGTCAGATGGCCAAGCGAGCCGTGGGGACGATGATAGT